>Ga0116224_10001296_pt1 | contig 16313 bp, 12 predicted proteins | sample Sb_taG_9_FD_89699 | JGI IMG/M metagenome (GOLD analysis project Ga0116224, IMG submission 89699) | Peat soil microbial communities from Weissenstadt, Germany - Sb_50d_b_LC metaG | ecosystem: Environmental > Terrestrial > Soil > Wetlands > Peat | place: Germany: Weissenstadt | collected 2010-09-21 | reverse complement strand
CTTTCCCGTTTCTTCTTGCTGCCAAGAACTCTCACGGCCAGCGCGGTGATTCCGCTGGTCGACACTGTCCCGCCCACAACCCACGCGGCGGCGCTCGCCACACATACTGGACACATGGTTGCCTCCTTTACTTCGCTGGCTAGTGCTTCCGAGCTTCGCCGCAATCGCGCCTTCAGCTCGCTTTCGCTTCTTCCTCGCGCCTGCGGATGGCGGCTCCTGCCGGATCCGTGAGGATGTCAACCCACTTCGGGTGAGGCGTTGGCTCCGCGTCGTAGTTGTCGTGCCAGTTCCACCACTTGTACGGCGGAGTCTGGGGGTAACCCTCTGGCGAATCCTCCCAAGTCTCCTGACGGCCAAGAGGGGTGAGATCGAGGTAGCTCCAGATGCTCCCCATGGCTTCATCGCCGCGGTTGTTGATGAAGTACGTGCGGAACACCTTGTCGCCATCGCGGAAGAACACGTTATGGCCGTGCCATTCATCGACGCCGAAGTCTTTGTCGAAGCTGTCAGTCATGGTGTACCAGGGCATCTGCCAGCCCATCCGCGCCTTCAGGCGAGCAATGTCGGCCTGCGGCGCGCGCGAGGTCCAGGCGAGAGTGGTATCCCGAGCGTTCAGATGGGAGAGGTGAGAAACCTGATCGGCGCCGAGGGAACATCCGCGGCAGGCGTGATCGGGCCAGCCGAAAACGCCGGGCTCGAAGAAGGCGCGATAAACGATGAGCTGCCTGCGCCCCTCGAACAGGTCGAGAAGAGTAACCCTGCCTTTGGGCCCGTCGAACTCGTACCTCTTGTCCACCGCCACCCAAGGCATCCGCCTGCGTTCGGCGGCCAGTGCGTCACGGGAGCGCGTCAAGGCCTTCTCCTTCACGAGGAGTTGCTGTCGGGCGGCCTCCCATTCCTGCGGCGACACGATCGGCGCTGTCTTCATCGTGACTTGTACGTTGCTGTCTTTCTCTTTGCTTGTTGCCATTTCATTTCTCCTTGTCAGTTCCTTCGAACTTACTTCGTGCCCTGTTCGGCGCGGGCGCGGACGCGGGATAGTATGTGTTCCCAGCCCTTGACTACTCCGCGCCGGTGCTCGTCCTGAATCACTCCAAACGCCTTGTGATGAAACTTGATCAGCGTGCCGCCATCGGCCTCGCTCAGCCGGTACTGGAGGTTCGACACCACCGCATACGACATGAAGAGCGGGCCGGTGATTTCCAGCAGCGTGGGCCGCTTGATGGCCTGCACGTGGCCCCAGAAATGTCCGTTGTTTTCGCCCAGATCGCGATACCAACGGCCGCCCGGCCAGGGCTCGATCTTCATGGGCATCGGACCTTCCGGTGTTTCGTTGTAGGGGCCGATCTGTTCGAGCATCGCGGCGAACGTGTTCTCGAGCGATGCCTTCACATGGATTTCCTGGGTAACAACCAGCGTCAAGCTCTCAATTCCGGGTGGGGTCACGATTGCGCTCATGGTTGCTCCTTTTCATTACTTCTGTTTTGTTCTGCAGCCTTGCTCTCGGCGCGCTCCTTGATGCGCGTGAGCTGATGCGCCCAGAGGCGCTCAAATGTCTTGGTCCACTCATGCAGCGGGCGGATGGCTTCTGCATTGGTTCGGTACAGCATGTGGCGCCCGTTGCGCCGCACCCTCACCAGCCCCACGCTGCGCAGCACGCCCAGGTGCTTCGAGACCGAAGGCTGCTCCAGACTGAGCCCGGTGACGATCTCGCCCACCGGGCGCTCCGCGAGCGCCAGGAAGTCGAGGATCTGGCGCCGCCGGGGTTCGGCCACAGCGTTGAAAGCATCGGAGGTGGTAGCGGCGCGCGGCATGGGGTGAATATATATTCCTATATAGGAATATGTCAAGCGAAATCTCTCTCCCTTGCTCTCCGTGCACAAACCACGAAGGGCACGAGGTTTCCTGAAGGCAACGAGTCGCTGGTCTCCTTCGCGGCCTTCACGTTCTTCGTGTGGAGCAAGGCACTGCGTCGGAATCTGACGCAGGCGGGAGATGATCCGGTAAAATAGATAGTTTCAGCTGGAGCCGGTATTGATTTCTGAGCTCATCGCCGCGGCACACACATCAGCTTCGTTCCCTGTTTGGGTGGCCTCCCGAGGCGTCGCCCGCTACTTCCGCGACCATTTTCTCGATACCACGTTCCGCGGACTCTACCACGTCAACTGATTCGACCTGGCTCTGCTGATCCCCTATTTCGTCGTGCTCATTCTGCTGGCGGGTTACGGCGCGCACCGCTACATCCTGGTTTATCTCTATTACAAGCACAGCAAGAACCGCACGACTGAGCCCGCAGGCAAATTTGAAGACCTGCCCCGGGTGACCGTGCAGCTTCCTATCTTCAACGAGCAGTACGTGGTCGAGCGCTTGCTGGAAGCGATCTGCCGTCTCGACTACCCGCGCGAAAAGCTCGACATCCAGCTGCTCGACGACTCGACCGACGAAACCGTGGAAGTCGCCCGCGGCCTGGTCGAGCGCTATGCCGCGCTGGGCCAGCCCATCAGCTACCACCATCGCACGAATCGCGAGGGCTTCAAGGCCGGCGCGCTGGCCGAAGGGATGAAATCGGCGCAGGGAGAATTCATCGCCATCTTCGACGCCGACTTCACGCCCCCCGAAGATTTTATCCTCCGCACCATCCATCACTTCACCGATCCCAGGATCGGCATGGTGCAGACGCGCTGGACGCATCTCAACCGCAATTATTCTTTTCTGACGGAAGTCGAGGCGATCCTGCTGGACGGACACTTTGTGCTTGAGCACTCCGGCCGGGCGCGCACGGGCCTGTTTTTCAACTTCAATGGCACCGCGGGCATGTGGCGACGCAAAGCCATCGAAGAAGCCGGCGGCTGGCAGCACGATACGCTCACCGAAGACACCGACCTTTCCTATCGGGCGCAGCTGAAGGGATGGAAATTTATCTACCTGCAGGATGTGGAATGTCCCGCCGAACTGCCGGTCGAAATGACCGCGTTCAAGACGCAGCAGGCGCGCTGGGCCAAGGGGCTGATCCAGACGGGAAAAAAGATTCTGCCCCGGGTGCTGCGCAGCGACGCCTCGCTGCACACCAAGATTGAAGCCTGGTATCACCTGACCGCGAACATCAGCTACCCGCTCATGATCATGCTGTCGGTGCTGCTGCTGCCGGCCATGATCATCCGCTTCTACCAGGGCTGGTTTCAGATGCTCTACATCGACCTGCCGCTGTTCATGGCCTCGACGTTTTCGATTTCGAGCTTCTACCTGGTCTCGCAGCGCGAGCTGTTTCCGCGGAGCTGGCCGCGGGCGTTGCTTTATCTTCCATTTCTGATGGCACTCGGTATCGGCCTGACCATTACCAACACCAAGGCCGTGCTCGAAGCGCTGGTTGGCAAAAAGAGCGCGTTTGCGCGCACTCCGAAATATCGCGTCGTCGCGAAGGGGGACAAAGTCGGCGCCACGAAATACCGCAAACGTCTGGGCTGGGTGCCGTGGGTCGAACTGCTGATCGGCGCCTACTTCGCGCTCACCGTCTACTACGCGCTCGATAACGAGAACTACATCACCGTTCCATTTCTTCTCCTGTTCGTCGTCGGCTATTGGTACACGGGATTGATGTCCCTGCTGCAAGGCCGTTTTGGCGGAGCCTCCCTCCAGCCGACCACCCACACGAAACCGTTCCCGGTTGGCGTCTAACCCTCGAAGACCGTCTTGCAGCCCGCGAGACTCGAGACATTGAAGCATTGAATCATTGAGACATTGAGTCAATAAAACCCAGCTGATCGAGCGAAGGTTCTTATTGATTCAATGACTCAATGATTCAATGTCTCAATGCTACGAAATATATTCCCGGATGTACTCGTCGCGCGTATGGGCCAGCTGCCGCACGTCGCCGTCGAAGATGACTTTTCCCTCCCGCAGAATCAGGAAGCTCATGGGCACATCGCAGTACTGCCCCCGCGGCAGTGCGCGCATGGTATTGGTTTGCGGGTCGAACTGGTGCGAGGCCATGGTGAATGCATCCTGCAAGCGATGGGTCACCAGCAGGGAGCTGGTCTTGGAGACGTCGCGCTGCTTCATGATCAGCTCGACGATCGTATTCGAAGTCACGGGATCGAGCCCGCCGGTGGGCGAATCGTAGAGCAGGCATTCCGGCTGCGTCACAATGGCGCGGGCAATGGCCACGCGGCGCCGCATTCCACCGGAGAGTTCCGAGGGAAACATATCGAGGGTGTGTTCCAGCTCCACAAATCGCAGCGCCTCGCGCACCCGCCGGTCGATCTCGTCGTCGTAGATGCCATGCTCTTCCATCAGGCGGAAGGCAACGTTCTCCGCCACCGTCAGCGAATCGAAGAGCGCGCTCTCCTGGAACACCATACCCAGCCGTCCGCGCATGGGAAAAAGATCCTGCTCGCGCATGGCCGTAACTTCGTTGCCCAGCACGGTGATGCGTCCTGAATCCGGCCGCAGCAGCCCCAGCGCCAGTTTCAGAATCGTGCTCTTGCCCGATCCCGCCACGCCGAACAGAGCTTTCGTTTCTCCCAGAGGAAGATGGAACGAGACTCCGCGCAAGACATGATTTTCTTCGAACGCGAGATGCACATCTTCGAAGACGATCGCCGAGCCGGAGTGGGGCGGCGCCACCTGCGGCGGACACTCGATGGGCAAGGTCGGCGTCGACATGCGTCTACTTGTACGACAGCACGGAGATCAGCAACTTGGTCACAAAGAAGTCCGTGACCAGAATAAACACCGACGCGGCCACCACCGCTTGCGTTGTCGCCCGGCCCACGCCCTGCGTGCCTCCGCGCGCCGTGATGCCGTAGTAGCAGCCGATGGTTGCGATGATAAACCCGAACAAAGTCGGCTTCAGCAGGCCCATGAACACGTCCTGAAACACCAGCACCTGCCAGGCATTGTCCCAATATTGGCGGGCGTCGAGGCTGAGAAAAAGCTTGGCCACCATCAGCCCGCCCGCCAAGCCCACCAGATCGGAAATGACGCTGAGAAAAAACAGCATGAACACGGTTGCGGTAACGCGGGGCGTAACCAGTTTCTTGATCGGATCGGTGCCCAGCGCCCGCATGGCGTCAATCTGCTCGGTGACGACCATCGACCCAGTTCGCTGGCCATGCCGGAAGAATTCCGACCGGCAACCATCAGCCCGGTGAGCACCGGCCCCAGCTCGCGCACCATGGAGGTGGAGACGAGTTGGCCAATCAGAGTGATGGAACCGAAGCGCTGCAGCGTGTTCGCCGTCTGCAGCGCGAGAACGCCGCCGGTGAAAAAGCCGGTCAGCACCACGATAGGCAGCGATCCCACGCCGATCAGGTCGGCCTGCTGCACCATGTCGGCGAAATAGATGGGCTTGCGGAAGAGGTTGCCCACCGACTGCGCAGCCAGCAGCGTGTACTCCTGCACCGCCTGGACCTTCTGCTTGGCGAACTCCGTGGGCGAGGTGAGTTCCATGCGATTGCGGCAGGCCTGCGCGAAGATGCTACGCACGCCCCAGCTTGACCGAACTATAACAGAGAAGGCTAGGAGCGATCAGCGGTTGGCCTCATACTCCGGCCCGCCGCTGGTTCCCCACGCTCCCAACAACCGCCCTCAACCGTGCCGCGGCTCCAAGAAATAGGGTAGAATCCACGCCGTCCCGTAAGGGACGCACCATCTTTCCCACGAACGCCTGAAAATCTCAGCCGAGGTGATCCTTATGGCAAGTGCCAGTGTTCTTCTCCGCAGCATTGGGTCCCGGGCGCGAATCGTCATCGCAGGCGCGGCCGCTCTCGCGATCCTTGCGGCGGCGGCGGCGAAGGCGCAGACTGCCAAACATCCGCTGGACGACCTGACGGCCCGGGAATATTGGACCGCGTATGAAGTTGTGCAGGCGTCCGGGAAGGTCGATGGCAACACGCGATACCCGCTGATGCAGCTCAAAGAGCCGCCGAAAGAAGAAGTACTGGCCTGGAAACCCGGCCAGCCCATGCGGCGGGAAGCGTTCGTCGTGGTCAAGAAGGGGCCGCAAACCTTCGAGGCCGTGGTGGATGTGAACGGCAAAAAGCTCGTCTCCTGGACTGAAATCAAGGGAATGCAGCCTCCTTCGCCCGAGGAAGAGAGCGATGAATTCAAAGACGCGATCAAAGACAGTGACAAGGTCAAGGCCGCTTTGAAAAAACGCGGCATCACTGACTTCAATGCGGTATTTTGCGGCGGCGCTCCTGAGGGCTACTACGGACTCGCGGAAGAGGAAGGACGACGCCTGTTGCGCGTCGTCTGCGTGCAGCAAACCGGTCCCCTGGAGGATGGCGGGGTCATCGAGGGCCTGACGATCTTGTGGGATGTAAATGAAAAGAAAGTCGTGCGCGTCATCGACACGGGTGTGGTCCCCGTCCCAAAGGTCGAAGCGAACTACGACCTGGCGTCGGTCGGCGCCATACGCGATGTGCCCACCCCGCTCACCGTACAGCAACCGCTGGGTCCAAGTTACCGGCTGGATGGTCAATCGGTGAGCTGGCAGAAGTGGAACTTTCATTTTCGCATCGACCGGCGCGTCGGCCTGGTGGTCAACACCGTGAGCTATCAGGACGGCGGCAAGCTGCGCTCCATCCTCTACGAAGGCTCACTCTCGGAAATCTTCGTGCCCTACATGGAACCGAGCGAAGGATGGTTCGCCAGGGTGTTCTTTGATGCTGGCCTGGGTGGGGACGGATTTGCGAGCCCGCTAGTGGTCGGCGAAGACTGTCCGGATAACGCCGTCTACTTCGACCAGATGTACGCCAACTGGAAGGGACTCGTGCAGACCAAGCAGCGTGCCGCGTGCCTGTTCGAACAGCCGGCGAGCTCCATGGCGTGGCGGCACGACGATACAGGAGTCGTTGAGAGCCGCAAAGCGCGTGAACTGGTGCTGCGCACGATTGGCATCTTCGGCAACTACGATTACATTTTCGACTGGGTCTTCCAGCAGAACGGCAGCATTCGCGTGCGCGTGGGCGCTTCGGGCTTTGACCAGACCATGGCCGTGAACAGCCGGTCGGCCGCGGACGACCCCAAGGGCGAGGCCAGCCGCTACGGCCGGTTCATCGCCGAGAACAGCGTGGGCATCGACCACGACCACTTCTTTTCCTTCCGCCTCGATTTTGATATCGACGGCAGCGCCAACAGCTTCGTGCGAGACAAATTCCAGGTGAAGCGCCTGCCGGCCGAGAACCCGCGAAAGAGCCTGTGGGTCGCCGAACCGGAGACCGCCAAAACGGAAGAGCAGGCGAAAGCCCGCATGAGCATGGAACATCCTGAGGGCTGGCGCGTGATCAACCCCAACGTGAAGGGTCCTCTCGGCTATCCCGTAGGCTACGAATTGATGCCCGGCGATAACGCCATGTCACTCCTGCTGCCCGACGATTATCCGCAGATGCGCGCCGGGTTCACCGATTATCACGTATGGGTGACTCCGTACCGCGCCAATGAGCGCTACGCAGCGGGCGACTACCCGTTCCTGAGCAAAGGCGGAGAAGGCTTACCGGCGTGGACCAAAGCCAACCGCCCCATCGAAAACACCGATATTGTGCTGTGGTACACCGTAGGATTTCACCACGTTCCGCACGCCGAAGACTGGCCGGTCATGCCGACGGTGTGGCACGAGTTCGAGCTGAAGCCGGTGAATTTCTTCGCGCAGAACCCGGCGCTGGACTTGCCGAAGTAATCAACGGGGGTCCTACATCAACGTCGAATCCTAGCGAGGATAGGAGATGTGACGATCCGCCAAGCGAGGGAGAACGAGATCAGCCACAGAATCCCAAAGAAAACGTACCGTCCCCCCCGCAGAAAGCTTATTCCCGCGACGCCCTTCCAATGAGCCAGCGCAAGGAGTCCAACCTCTAGAAGGATGTTCAGGCCAATGTAAAAGACAGAAGTAACTAAAGCAATCTTGGTAAACAGCATGGCCTAGACCTCCGTGTTCGATGAGCTTAACGGTCCGTGTCTTCCACGATTTCGAACCGGGAAGCGTCGGACGACGGGCCATGGGCTTCACTTCTTCCCCACCGGTACAAGGCGCTTCAGCTCTTCAAACCAGTTCAGCACGACGTTGATTTGCGCCGGCGCCGCCTCGCCTGCCTCGTTGGGCTTGATCATCAGGAAGCGCTGGCCATCAGGGGACACGTCGTAGTTAGGGGTCGTTCCCGGGGGCGGCACGTAGTGTCCCTCAAAGAGCATGTGCGGCTTGCCCGCAGCGAAACTTGGCTGCGCAGCAATGTCCACGGCCATCATCTTGTCGCCGTTGCGGTAGAACAGCTCCCGCCCGTTGCGGTTCCAGATTGGTTCCGTGCCCCCTTCCGTCGAGATTTGCCACTTCCCGCCGGAGCTCGGATAGGGCTGCACATAGACTTCCCACCGGCCGGATTCATTCGAGATATAAGCCAGCCAGCGCCCATCCGGGGAAAACTGCGGCACACTCTCGTTGAATTGGGTTTGGAGAAAGGGCTGCGCCTTGCGGTCGCCGAGCCCCAGCGTCCAGAGGTCATATCCCGTGCTGGGAGTGACTTCAACGTAGGCCAGCACTTGGCCATTCGGAGACCAGGACATCGGAAAATCAAGGAACTCGCTGGTGGTCAGACGCTCCAGCCCGCCACTGCCGTCGGCCAATTGCCAGAAAAGGTTATTCGGCCCTTCCTTGTTGGAGTTAAATACTATTCGTTTGCCATCCGGTGTCCAGACCGGGTTCGCGTTAAATTTTCCCTCAAACGCAAATCGGGTCAATGTCTCCCGGGAAAAATCGTAAAGCCAGAGTTGAACGTCCTGTCCTTGAAGGGTTACGGCTAGGCGCCGGCCATCGGGGGAAAGGCGCGGGAACACGTAGGGACGCGCCGGGGCGGCTATGGGTCGTTCCGCCCCAGTGCGATCGACCCAAACCAGCCTGTTTTGAGCCGCCTGAGCGTCCCCGGGGATATAGACCAGCGATCCCGTAGCAGAAATGCTGTACTGGGCGACTCCGCTGGTTGTGGATTGCAGGATGCCCTCGACCACGGGAACCCCTGCGCCAGCGACTGTGAGCCGCTGGGAGTCGAACGGCGCAGCCATCAGACTTCCCACTTGCGCGTACAGCAGGTGGCCAGTGGGCGCGTAGCGGGGCTGCGTTGCCCCTTGGACCAGGTTGTGTTGCTCGCCCGTCTCGACCGAACGGACGGCCACATATGCGTTGGTCCAATTAACGGAAGTCGGTCCGGCGGAAAAGAGCATGGCCTTCCCGTCGGGCAAAAACTCCGGCCAGCGATGGGTGATTTCCCCTCTCCCAAGGCGGGTCAGCGGTTGCGAAGCGCCTCCCGCTTCTGCCACTTCCCTGATGGCTGAGCCTACTGAGGGCGCGAACGTGATCATCCCGTGGCTGTCCCAACTGGCTCCCAGGGGGAACGCAACGTCGGCGAGGGTCAATGCCGATCCTCCACTCACCGAGACTTTCTTCAGCTTTTGGTCCGCGAAAAAACCCAGCCACTGGCCGTCAGGGGAAAAGAAGGGCCCGGTAGCGCTTTCGGTGCCGGGGATGGGCCTGGCCTCCAGACTGTCCATTGCCCGCAGGTAAAGCTGCTGTCTGCCGCCCTGGACGGCAACATATGCGAGATGAGTGCCGTCGGGGGAAAGAGCGATGGCAGGCTGGTCGAGTCCCGCAAGCCGCTGACCGGGCGGCAACGTAATCACAGTGCGGCTGACGGGCCGTGGCGGCTCGGGCTTCAGATTCCATGCGGCCAGGCTGGCGATCACCGCACCCAGCAACAACGTTCCTAAGCTGATGATCAGCGTATGGAGCCGCGGGGTACCTCTCTCTGTGGCCCCTGAGAGAGGCGCGACCTCGGAGCCACCTTCGGCAATCCACTTCAGCTGCAGTTTCACGTCGTGTGCCGTCTGCATCCGGTCGGCTGGATCCTTCTCCAGACATGCCTTCACGAGTAGTTCGAGCGCGCGGGGTGACATCGGTTGAAGGGCTGAGATCGGCTTCGGCTCGGCGGCCAGAATCGCCGCAATCGTGCTCGCCGTCGTCCTCCCTTCAAATGCCCGCTTGCCGGTGATCATTTCATAGAGCACAGCGCCCAACGAGAAGATGTCCGATCGAACGTCGGCTTCCTTTCCCTCCAGCTGTTCCGGGGACATGTATTGGAAGGTTCCCAGTATGGTTCCCTCCACGGTCAGCGGTTTCGACATCGTGGCCAGTGAAGCCGAAGACGAACCTGCTCCAATCGCGGCGGCCGCAGGTTTCGCCAATCCGAAGTCCATCAGCTTGGCGCCGGTCCTGGTGAGCATGATGTTGCTGGGCTTCAGGTCGCGATGTGCCACTCCGCTGCAATGTGCTTTCTCCAATCCCTCGCAGATCTCCGCTCCTGTTTTCAATACTTGCTCCAGCGGCAGCGGTCCCTTGAGCAGACGATCGGCCAGCGTCTCGCCTTCCAGATATTCCATGACGAGATAGCTGGTCCCGTCTTGCTGGCCAACATCGTAGAGATGACAAATGTTCGGGTGACTTAGAGAAGAGATAGCACGCGCCTCGCGATCCAAGCGCTCTTTCGCCTCGGTGTTCTGGGAGAGATGGGCGGGAAGAACCTTGATGGCGACACTGCGCTCCAGACGCGTGTCCCGGGCAAGGTAGACCTCGCCCATGCCGCCCGCACCCAGCGGGGCGACGATCTCATACGGGCCGAGTTTGGCGCCCGAGCTCAGTACCATCGGTGCGCGTCATTATAGTCTGTGGGGAAAGCGAGGCTCACAAGGCCGGCTCGGGCCACCAGTAACCGCGGCCGCACTCTGCATTTCGATTCGGGGCTTCTACCCCCGCCCCTTTTTCTTAATCTCAATATTCAGCCGGCGGATTTTCTGGTTGAGCGTGGACAGCGGGACGTGGAAGCGCTCGGCGGCTTCGGTCGCGCTGCGTCGGTTCGCGCGGGTGCCAGCTTGAAACGAACTACAGCAGAGATAAGTGTGAGCGGTTAGCCATCAGTCGTCGTGGCCCTTGACCCGGTTCCTGGTCAATGAGAGCTATCGCCTGATTTCAACAGTTAACTTCCGGTTTGCCTGTCATTCGGACACAATCGCCAAGCTTATCCAATCTCGCCCTTCCGCTCTTGCTTGTTTATGTTAACTGTGGTTAACTGATAAGAATAATCGCAGGTTAATAGTCAAACTAGGGGCAGATTGCCGCTTTGGGCAAATGGGTGGGGAAATCATGATGCGGGCACCTCACTTCGCTCTTCTTATGTTGAGCGTGGCGTGCCTTCTTCCGGCGGAAGCGCTGGCACAAGGCGAAACCACAAGTGCGATCGTTGGCGAAATAAAGGATGCAACTAACGCCGTGGTGCCGGGCGCCACCGTGACGATCACCAATCACGAAACCGGTCTGAAGCGTAGCGCCAGGACCGATGACGCAGGCCGGTTCAACTTTCCGCAGTTAAAGCCGGGTACCTATTCGGTCAGAGTGGAAGCACGAGGCTTCGATCCCGGGCAAAATGACAACGTCGTTTCGGGCCTGGGCCAGAAACAATCCGTGGATTTCACTCTTAAGGTGGCCCGATCCAATGAAGCGGTCGAGGTCAGCAGTGAGGCTCCACTGATCAATCCGGAAAATGCAAACACATCCACGACCCTCAGTGCTCCGGCACTGGAGGACCTGCCGAATCCGGGAGGCGACCTAACCTACCCTCTGCAGTTCGCGCCTGGAGCCCTGATCAATACGGCCGGCAGCAGCAACGATTTTGTCGGCGGCAGCAACGGGTATGGCAACGTGGAATTCAACGGACTCCCCGCGCTCTCCAATGGCTACATCGTGGACGGGCTGGAAACAAACGACCCACTCACCAATCTCAACAGCGGCCTTTCCACCAACCTCGTCCTGGGACTGAATTCGATCTCGGAAGTAACCGTCAACACCCTTTCCTACTCCGTGGATCAGGGGCGGTATGGAGCGTCTCAAGTCGACTACGTCACCAAGTCTGGCACCAACCAGTTTCACGGAAATCTCTATGAACTGTGGAATGGTTCGCTACTGAATGCCGCGGACTACTTTACTAACGCGACGCCGGGAAACCACAAGCCGGGAGCGACCGTGAACCATTTTGGAGGCAGTGTTGGGGGGCCGATTGCGCACGACAAACTGTTCTTCTTTTTCGATAGTGAATGGGTGCGGATAGCACTACCCATCGTCACGCCGACGATCGTTCCCAGTACGGCGTTCCAAGCATACGTCTTGCAGCAACTTTCTTGGGGGCAAACAACCGGCTGCGGGTCCAGCAATCCGAATGAGAACTGTTTGTTCTATCAACATATGTTCAACCTATACGGAAATGCCAACGGCACACCCACGGCGATACTTGGCTGCCCGCTTGGCGCCGCCGCGGATGGTTGCGCCAACCGGCAGAGCATTTCGCACTCCAGCGACGACCACGAGCAGGTCCAGACCGTCCGTCTCGACTACAACGTCAACCAGAAAAATACGGCATGGTTTCGGTTTCAGTCGGACTCCGGGCTGCAAGCCGCGTACACGGATCCCATCAACCCGGTGTTCAATGCGCTTTCGCCGCAACCTCTTTACTCGTTCGCCGCAGGGCACACGCACGTCTTCTCGCAGAACCTGGTGAACTACTTCAATCCTGCGTTCTCCTGGTACGAGAGCCTGTTTGGGCCAACCAACCTTCAGAAGACGCTTTCGGCGTTCCCGATCGTATTGCAGGGCAGCGGCGCGAATGCCTTCACGCCCGTGGGAGGGCTCGACAACACCTGGATTCAAGGCAGGCGCGCATCTCGCTTTTTCATCAACGACAATCTCGCCTGGAGCCATGGCGCTCACGAACTGAGATTTGGAACCAATACCCGCATCTTCCGCTTGAACGACTACGACTTCGGAGAAGGAACGGTTCCCACCGTGACCTACGCGAACTTGCAGCAGTTTATCGAGGGAGTGGCGAATACCGCGTCAGAGACGTTCCCTTCGAACGCAAATGAGCCCTTCAACTTCCTCAATCTCGATGTCTACGCGCAAGACACTTGGAAAGTAACTCGGAAACTGACCTGGACGTTCGGACTGCGCGACACCTTCAACTCAAATCCCCTGAACCCGCACGATCAAGTCGCCCGCCTCCGCGGCTCCTTCAGTTCCATCGTGCATGACAATCAACCGTTGAATGCCGTCATTCAAACCCATCTCGGCAATCTGTTCTCCTCCACGCCTGTGGCGATTCTGCAACCGAGAACGGCGGTTGCGTGGCAGTTCGAGCCGAAATCCGTGCTCCGCACCGGCTTCGGAATCTTCAGCGACATTTTGCCGGGCACGGTGGCCGACCTGATTGGCACAAATCCTCCCTACGATAAGACGTTTCAGGGAGGACAGCTTGGCACCGTGGGCATACCCGGATCCGCGGGCTGCGACCCGGTAGCCGGTTGCACAGCCATCGCACCAGGCGCACCCAACAGCGCACTGGACGCACTCGTTACCGCGAATCGGACTTTTACTTCGGGATTTCCCCAGGGACTAGCCCCTCTTCCGCCACCTGCGATCACAGCCATCCCAGATGGCAAACTCCACGCGCCATACTTCATGGAGTGGAGCCTGGGCATGGAACATCAATTCGGAACGACGGCCAGCCTGAAAGCGCAATACGTGGGCACGCGGGCGGTGAATCAGCCGTACTCGACGCAAGTCAACGGCTTCCAGACCGTATGCCAGGGGTGTTTTGCGCCATTTCCCTACCTGCCGCCGACTAGTCCGCGATTTAGCCCGACCGATCCACGATTCGGTGCGGTGACGCAGTTCTCCACCGGCGCGAACAGCCACTACAACGGTCTTCAACTGACCGCGATGAAACGGCTCAGCCATGGCCTGCAAGGACAGGTCAACTACACTTGGAGCCGTTGCATGGATACGGTCTCGAACGGAGGGTTCCTTCCGTTTTCCGCAGGAGGGATTCTCTCGCCTCTGCCGGGAGACCTGGCCCGCGATTATGGGCCTTGTGACTATGACATCCGGCACAATCTCAACGCGCAGTATGTGTATCAGTTGCCGGTTCGAGTGTGGAATCATTCTCTGGGCTATGCGCTCAACGGCTGGCAGATTTCCGGAACAGCGTTTTGGCACAGCGGAGTACCGTTCTCGGTGCTGAGCACGCCCTACTCAGCTGCCAATCCAAGCACGGGACAGCAAGAGGGAATTGTGCAGGGCAGTGGGCCGCAGTTTGCCAGTATCGTTCCCGGTGTTCCGCTGTATGAGCATCATCCGATTCCGGGTGTAACACAAGCGGGAACGCTGCAGTGGCTCAATCCGGACGCGTTCGTATCGGCAGTCGATCCGAGTACAGGGCAGTGCTATGGCGGCGACAGCCCGCAAACTTGCCAATTCGGAAGCCTCGGCCGCAATGCCCTGCGTGGTCCCGATTTCCTCTGGAGTGACTTCTACCTGACAAAATTGTTTTCCTTGACGGAGCATGTGAAGCTGCGGGTCGAGGGTCAGTTTTTCAATGTCTTCAACCATCCGAATTTCGCGCTTCCCAGCATGGTGCAGGCCGGCATTCCAGGAAATTCTTCGACGCAGAGTGGATTTGGAGCGCTAACGTCCACAACTTCTCCGCCGACCGGCTTGCTGGGAGTCGGATTGGGTGGCGATAGCAGTCCACGAATGATCGCCTTTCAGGCGCGGTTGGAGTTCTGAGCGTCCACGATTCTGGACGGTTGGTCGGCAAACCGGAAGTAATCCAAGCGTGGCTGCTAGGCTATCGTCTCAATTGGCGAAACATCGCGATTGCGCTCATTGACCGAAACCTGAGACCTGCTCTACCCTCGCCCCTTCTTCTTAATCTCAATATTCAGCCGGCGGATTTTCTGGTTCAGCGTCGACAGCGGCACGTGGAAGCGCTCGGCGGCCTCGGTCTGGTTCCAGTTGCAGCGTTCGAGCATATCGGTGATGACGCGCCGTTCCACCTCTTCCACGATTTCGAACAGGGAAGCGTCCGACGGCGAGTCATGGATGGAAAGGGACGACCCGCGCCCCAGCATGGAGTCGGGAAGCAGGTCGGAGCTGATCTCGGGCCCCGAGGAGAGCACCACCGCGCGCTCGATGACATTCTCCAGTTCGCGCACATTGCCCGGCCAGGAATACGCCATGAGCGGACGCAACGCTTCGGGAGTCATACGCGGCACCGGACGATCGTTCTCCTCGGCGTATCTCTTCAGGAAGAATTCGACCAGCAGCGGAATGTCTTCCTTGCGCTGGCGCAGCGGCGGCAGTTCGATGGTGATCACGTTCAAGCGGTAAAACAAGTCTTCGCGGAATCGCCCCTCGCGCACCTGCTGCCGCAAATCAACGTTCGTGGCGGCGATGATGCGCACGTCGACCTGAAGTTCCTGGATGCCGCCCAGGTGCATGAAGCGCCGGTCCTGCAGCACGCGCAGAATCTTGGCCTGCGTTTCCAGCCCCATGGTCGCGATTTCGTCGAGGAACAGGGTGCCCTTGTCCGCCACTTCGAACAGGCCTTTCTTCGAAGCGACGGCGCTGGTGAACGCGCCCTTCACATGGCCGAAGAGTGTCGACTCGAGCAGATCGGCCGGCATCGATCCCGTATTCACCGGAACGAACGGTTTATCGCGCCGGGATGAGTTCAGGTGCACGGCCTTGGCGATCACTTCCTTGCCCGTCCCGCTTTCGCCCTGCAACAGCACGGTCGAGCGGCTGTTCGCCACCTGCCCCACCAGGTCAAAAATCTTCAGCATGGGCTCGCTCTTGCCCACGATGTTGGTGAAGTTGTAGCGCTGCTTGAGGGCGCGCTTGAGCTGGACGTTTTCTTCTTCCGCGCGCCGCCGTCCGACGGCAGCCCGCACGTCCGCCAGCAGCTTCTCGTTGTCCCACGGTTTCTGAACGAAGTTGGTGGCTCCGAACTGCATGGCGCGCACCGCGTTCTCCACCGTGCCGTAGGCGGTAATCATGATGACCGGCAGATTCGCATCATGAGAGCGAATCTCGGAAAGAATCTCCATGCCGTCAGCCCCAGGCAGAGCCAGGTCGAGCAGCACCAGATCAAAGGGCCGATCTCCGATCCGCGCCAGCCCGTCTTCGCCCGTCCCCGCGGTTTCGACTTCGAAACCCTCCAGTTCGAGCAGCGTCTCCAGCGATTCGCGAATCTCCGCCTCATCGTCAATGATGAGCACCGAGCCGGCCGGAGACGAATCCCCGTGCAGCGTTCCTCGCGAAATCAGGACCGCTTCAGACATGAGTCACCTTCTTGCTGAGCGGAAAGTCCAGCGCAAACGTAGTCCCCGCGCCGGGATGGCTCTCGACGCGAATCTTGCCCGCATGTTCTTGGATGATTCCG
>Ga0116224_10001290_pt1 | contig 16363 bp, 15 predicted proteins | sample Sb_taG_9_FD_89699 | JGI IMG/M metagenome (GOLD analysis project Ga0116224, IMG submission 89699) | Peat soil microbial communities from Weissenstadt, Germany - Sb_50d_b_LC metaG | ecosystem: Environmental > Terrestrial > Soil > Wetlands > Peat | place: Germany: Weissenstadt | collected 2010-09-21 | reverse complement strand
GCTCCTGCGCCACCGCCGTCGCCATCCGATCCTCCTGGTCGTGTGCAGGCGAATCGTCTTAAACGCGCCGGACGGACCCCGGCCGATTACTGACCCACGCTCCTAGCTTCGGCCGGCGCCGGGGCGCAGCTCCTCCTGGCCATTGCTAGCGTCGGCTGCGCCCTGCGCGAGCGATTCGCATATCGCCATATGTCGAATGCAACATATGCCGCGACATTACGATCGTTCCGATAGGGCGCGATCGGAATGTCACCGCGGTGCACGATCGGGTTCGCCGAAGCTCGAGCGCTAGAAACGCGTGAAGCACGTGGGCGAACACGAACTTCCGATCCTGCCGATGAGAGCCTGTGACCCACGGCTCTTTGACCAGGACGGCTCGCTGTAGAGCGGGTGGTATCCGCGACGCGCCCAGACATCTGGTGGGTCAGGTCCTGCCATCGCAGTAGCGCTCGGCGGGCGGAGGTGCCGAACTTCGCGGGCGTGGGCGGCGGGGAGGCCGGCACCCCGGGGGATCGTCGTGGCCTTTGCTGGTAGGCCCGACAATCCTGTGGGTCGCTACGCTTGGCGAGCAGTCCAGCCAAGACGCCGAGGAACGCCATGTCGACCGCCACGCCCACCGCCGCATCTGCCGTGTTGCCTCCGACCGGGTCGGCGCGCGTCGATCGCGCTCGGCTGGACGCGTTGGCGGCCCGTGTTACCACGGTCGGGGCGCGTGAGATGATGGATGTCGAGAAGCCGTTCACCGGCGAGGCGCTCGGGCGCGTGGCGCGGTGCGAGGAGGAGGACGTGGAGCGGGCGGTGCTCGAGGCGCGCGCGGCGCAGCCGGGTTGGGCGAGCACGTCGCTGGATCGGCGGGCGGCGGTCCTGAGGCGCTTTCACGATCTTGTGCTCGCTCGCCAGAACGAGGTGTTGGACCTGATCCAGCTCGAGACGGGCAAGGCCCGTCGTCACGCGTCGGAGGAGGTGTTGGACGTCGCGATCGTCTCGCGCTACTACGCCAACACCGCCTCGCAGCACTTGCGTCCGCGCCGGCGCCGTGGGGCGCTGCCGTTTTTGACGGCGACCTGGGAGTACCGCCATCCGCTCGGCGTGGTGGCGATCATCGCGCCGTGGAACTATCCGCTCACGCTTGCGATCAGCGACGCGATCCCGGCGCTTATCGCCGGCAACGGCGTGGTGATCAAGCCTGACGGTCACACGCCCTACAGCGCGCTGTGGGGGATGGAGCTGCTCGAGGACGCGGGGATGCCGCGCGGGCTGATCGGGGTGGTCACCGGGTCAGGGGCCAAGCTCGGGCCGCATCTGATCGACCGCGTCGACTACGTGATGTTCACCGGTAGCACACACACCGGCCGGACGGTCGCGCGCCAGGCCGCCGACCGACTGATCGCGTGCTCGATGGAACTGGGCGGCAAGAACGCGATGATCGTGCTCGACGATGCCGACATCGGTAAGGCGGTCACGGGCGCCGAGCGGGCGTTGTTCTCCAACGCCGGCCAGCTGTGCACCGCGATCGAGCGCCTGTACGTGCACGAGGCGATCGCTGAGGAGTACGTCCGGCGGTTGGTCGAGCACACGCGCAAGATGCGGCTGGGGGCGGAGTTGGAGTACGGGCCCGACATGGGCTCGCTGAAGTTCAGCCCATAGACGCTCTGGTTGGCTCGCCCGACGACCTCGTCGTCGGTGGCGAACGTTGAGACGGCGACGACCGGCCCGAACGTCTCGTCGGCGAACAGCGACATGTCCTCGCGGACGTCCTCAAGGAGCGTCGGCTAGTAAAAGTGCGGGCCCAGATCGGGGCGAGGGCGGCCGCCGGTGAGCACACGCGCACCCCACCCCCGCAGAACGCCGATCTACACCAACGTTCTAGGTCGAGGGCCACCGGCGTCGAGCGGGCGGGGTCGCGCAACAATTCCCAAGGCAGGGCGAGCAGAGCAGGGGACGGCGAGCGAAACAGAATTTCGGTCGCACCTTCCCGATGCCGCACGTCGTTGTAGGCGTCACGCGCGGATCCCGAACGAAGCACCGAACGGAAGATCGCCTGGCCCCAGCCATCAAGGGCGGCCGCTACCTGGGGGCCCTTGTCGCCGTAGACCCCGTACGGAACTCGCAGATAGTCCTCCAGATACCACCGCAAGTCCTCCAACTCGCCGTCGTCTAACGGCCAGTCCAGCTCGAATGGCTCCGCCGCCGCACGGGGGAGCCCTCCGTCCAGCCAGGCACTGACAGAGACCTCTCGGTCCATGCCCAAATCAACCAAGAGCCGATTAGTCACAGTGCTCGTCGTCCAGCAAACGGCCTCCGATCCTCCCAAACCCGCAACGCATTGTCCAGCGGGGTCGGTACTAACCAGAGACCGTCATTAGCGAAGTTTGGCGAGATCCTACGTCCGCATTTGATGTCGCTGAATGAGGCGAGCGGGAAGGCGACGGCGAAGGGCATCGAGAGCCTGCTCGGCAACGAGGACAAGCTCGCGTTTCAGCGATTGGTTGACCCGTCAGCATCAACGTACCGGAAGAAGACCTTCGCGCTCGGGGTTCAAGATGCTGTAGTGAGCCGGTCTGCAATATCCCTGTCTCCGGAGGCCCGGGCTGCCCTCCAGGCTGTGCGCGAATCGCTCCGGAGACGGTTGGAGGAGCTTGCTGGGGAGGAGTCGGTCAGCGCACGGGGTCGGCACCGACCTGGGTTCGGTCACCTTTCGACGCGCACGGTTTTCGCCGGTAGCAGGGCCAGCGCCTCAGTGTGAAGAAGCCCGCAGCTGCCTACGCAGTGTCGGCTCGGTGCTCCGGAGCCGACACCTCGATTGCGCGGCTCGTGACCTTCGTCCACGGCCATCGGAACGTCGCCAAAGAGCGCTCGCCAGCTGCCGGCCAAGCCGAACAAGAAGGGATCGTCCGCCCGCGTCATCGCAGACGTATGCCTATGGGGGATCCCGGGCGTCCGCTGTCATCTGGGAACGCAAGTTGCCAGCGCAGCGCCCGCGAGCATCACCGACGGGACGAGCGGTCCCGGCTCGCGTAGGCGATCGCCGCATGGGGTGACGCCCCTGGGCTCAGAGGCGCGTAGCACCCACTGTCGCGTCGCACTGCGCTACGCGCTCGGCTCCGCCGTCAACGCGGCTCTTCGGCGAGGACAACGTCCTAGTTGGGAGAGCCGATCCACTGCCCTACGGGTGGATCTCGCAGCCAGGGGTCCCCTTTTACGCCTCCCCCGAGCACTTCGCCCCGCCACTCTTCGTTAGGACGTGTTCGTGCAGGCGCTCCTGGCGACCGCACATAGGCCCCGAGCGCTTCGACGCGGCGCTCGAATCCCGGGACACAGCGGGGACACATGCGATTTGTTACAAGCGGCTTTTTGCCTGCTAATCGACCAAGGCGACGACCGGAATCGAACCGGTGTAGACGGCTTTGCAGGCCGCTGCGTAGCCACTCCGCCACGTCGCCGGGGAACGTAGGGTAGCGACGCGGGGTACCCCCGGCGGGTCGGGGACTTGGACGACGGGACGGGGAGCGCGTCGGCGCGTCGGTCACGGGATGCTCACGCACCCCTCACAAGAAAGCCCCCACCGCGAGAACTGTTCGGCCGTACCGTGCCCGCCGACCACGAACAGGAGCGAGGACATCCGCCGCTTGATCACGCTGGGCCGGTCGTTGTGCAGCATCGCCGCCGCCGCACTGGTTCTGATCGCGAGCGCGCCGGCGTCGGCCCACGCCGACAGGGGACGCGACCGCCAGGACAGGGGCAACCACAACCGGGTCGTCAGGGCGGCACTTCCATCCGGCGCCGTCGGGCACATCTTCGTGGTCGAGCTCGAGAACGAGGATGCGTCGACCACCTTCGGCCCCGGTTCGCCGGCGACGTTCCTGAACGGGACGCTGCTCAAGCAGGGTGAGCTGATCGAGAACTACTACGCGACCGGCCACGCGAGCCTCGACAACTACATCGCGCAGATCTCGGGGCAGGCGCCGACCGAGGAGACGAGCGCCGACTGCCTTGGCCCGGGCACGAACCTGAGCACGCTGATCGGCGGCTACGACGATCGGCTGCCCGGCAACCTCGATCCCAACCAGCAGCTGTACCCGGGGCAGGTCGACGGTCACGGCTGCATCTACCCGGCGTTCGTACAAACGATCGCGAACCAGCTCGACCGCATCTACCCGCCGAATCCGTTCACGCGCATGGCCGCCTGGCGCGACTACGACGACATGGGCAACCAGCCGACCGGGCGCGAGCTCGGCGCGCCGGACCCGCTTGGCGGGTTCGACTGCGGGCATCCGCCGCTGAACGGCCCCGACAACACGAACGCCGCGTCGCCGGCGACGGCGACCGAACCGGCCGATCAGTACGCCACCAGGCACAACGGGTTCATGTACTTCCACTCGATCATCGATGACACAGCCGAGTGCGACGCGAACGTCGTCCCGCTGGGCAAGGTCGCGGTGGGCACGCCGAGCTGGTTCGACGGCACCCGGCTGCCGGACACGTTCTCCGGTCACCTGGTCAACGATCTGCGCCACATCTGGACGACGCCCAAGCTCGGCTGGATCACGCCGAACCTGTGCGACGACGGCCACGACAGCACGTGCGCCGGCCCTAACACGATCGGCCCGATCGGCGCGGGCGCCGGCGGGTTGCACGGCGCGGACGAGTTCCTGGCCCACTGGCTCCCGCTGCTCGAAGCCTCGCCGGCGTACCGCCTTGGCCAGATGCTGATCGTGATGACATTCGACGAGGGCGACAGCGCCGACGGGACCGCCTGCTGCGGGGAGGCTCCGGGTCCCGACAATCCGACCCCGGGCTTCTCGCCGCTACTGGCCCCGATCTTCCAGCAGCTCGGGCTGCCGATCCCGAATCCCGCCAACGGCGGCGGGCGAATCGGCGCCGTGCTGCTCGACCCGCGCTACGTCGAGCCCGGGAGCGTGGACAGCACCGGCCATTACAACCACTACTCGGAAGCTACGAGGATCTGCTCGGGATCACCCGGGGCGGCACCGATGGGCTCGGCCATTTCGGCTTCGCCGCCGCGAGCGGGCTACAGCCGTTCGGCCGCGATGTCTTCAACCGCCCGTTCCGCCGACGCTAACTGGCGGCGGGCACTGTTCTCAGAACCACGCCGCTGCCGAAGGGGTCGCGGACGAGCACGCCGTCCGGCGTTGGGGTGCTGGGGATGGACGCCGCCTCCACGCGCGCGAGCACAGCCGCCAGCTCCCGCTCATCTGGTAGGTCGATTGCGAACGAGCGAAGTCCGACCGAGCCGCTCGGCGCCGGTGCGGCGCCGGCGCTGTGCCAGGTGTTGAGCCCGATGTGGTGGTGGTATCCGCCCGCCGACACGAACAGCGCGCCCGGGTAGCCCCGGACCATCACGTCGAAGCCGAGCACGCCGTGGTAGAACGCCTCGGCGTCATCCAGGTTGGCAACCTGAAGGTGCACGTGCCCGATCGTGGTGCCTGACGGGGCGGTCGCCTGAAGCTCGGAGGCGGCTCGGAGCTCGCCGAGGACGTCGTTCAGGTCGAGCGCCAACGTCGACATCTGGAGCTGATCGCCGACGCGCCGCCACTCGTCGCGCGGACGGTCGCGGTAGATCTCGATCCCGTTGCCGTCTGGATCGGACAGGTACACCGCTTCGCTGACCAGATGGTCGGAGGCGCCGTCGAGCGGCCAGCGCGTCTCGGCGAGACGTGCCAGCGCGAACGCGAGGTCGAGCCGCGTGGGCACGAGGATCGCGAGGTGGTACAGGCCGGGAGTGCGGCGGTTCAGGTGCGGCGCCGAGCTGTCGCCGCGAAGCTCGATCAGCGGGCGCTCGCCGGCGACGCCGAGCGCCAGCGCCCCGTCGTCGAGCTCGCTCGCGCCCAGCCCGATCGCGCGCTCGTAGAACGCCCGCGAGCGATCGAGGTCGGCGACGGTCAGAGACACCGTTCCGATCGTGGTGGCGGCATCGATCCGCCCCGCGGCGGCGCCCTGGAGATGAGCCGGTGTAGCCGCCACGGCTATGCCGCCACGGTCGTGGATGGCTTCAGATGGGCGACGAGGCCGTTCATGACCTCGGCCAGGTTCTCGCGCGTCTCCGGGTCGGTCAGCTCGCCGTCCGAGCCGATGCGGTCCGCTGCCTTCGGGACCGCGAGCTCGAGATCGAGGACGCGGGCACCGGCCAGGCCAAGCGACTTGCGCAGGTGGTCCTGCGCCCACACGGCGCCGTAGTCGGTGACGCTCGCGCCGATCACGGCGACCGGCTTTCCCCACAGCGACGATCCCGGACCGAACGGGCGCGACGCCCAGTCGACGGCGCCCTTGACATGTCCCGGCATGCTGCCGTTGTACTCGGGGGTGGAGATCAGCACGATGTCGGCGCCGGCGATCTGCTCGCGCAGCCTCTGAACCTCTCCATGGGGATCGTCGATGTCGTGGTCCTCGTTGTAGTGGGGAAGGCGGTCGAGGCCCTCGAACATCTGGACCTCGACCCCGTCGGGCGCGAGCTCAGCCGCGGCGCGCAGCAGCGCCGTGTTGTGCGACGCTGCGCGCAGGCTTCCCGAGATTGCCAGGATCCGCATCCGGCTATGCGGCCTTGACCGCCGAGACGCCGAGGACCAGCTTGACCTCGTTGGAGACGAGCAGGTTGCCGTTCGGAAGCGTCTGATTCCACTTGAGGTCGAACTCGCGGCGGTCGATCGCGCCCGAGAGCTCGAGGCCGATTCGCTCGTTCCCCCAGGGATCGGTGCCGCCTTCGACGATGGCTCCGGTCAGCTCGATCGGCTTGGTGATCCCCCTGATCGTGATCTCGCCGTTCAGGCGCACCTGGCCGCCATCGAGCGCCTCGCCGGCGGTGGAGGTGAAGGTGATCTGCGGATACTTCTCCGCATCGAAGAAGTCGGGTGAGGCGAGGTGACCGTCGCGCTGCGGGTCGTTCGTGTCGACGCTCGCGACCTCGACCGTGCCCGAGAGGACGGGCGCGTCATCGGTGGCGTCGAGCGTGCCCTCGAACTTGCGGAAGGCGCCGCGGACGGTCGCGATTCCCATGTGGCGAACCTCGAAGCCGACGTTCGAATGCGCGGGGTCGACGTTGTAGGTGCCGGCGGGAATGGTCTCGAGAGAAAGGCTTGTGACGGACAAAGGGGGCTCCGTTTCGAATCGATGATTGAGTCAGCAACCATCGTAGCACAATTAGTTGCGGCATCAAGTATCGACGTCGCGCTATTCGACTGTGCAGGAACCGCCACGCTGGGCGCCCGGGAGCCTCCCGAGCAGCGTGGCGAGTTGGCCGGTCTCGTCGGCATCGAAGTGCTCGAGGAACAGCCGGCGGATACTGCCCACGTGCGTGCAGCCGGCGTCACGGAGCTTGTCGAAGCCGTCGTCGGTCAGCTGCGCGTAGGAAACGCGGGCGTCCTTCGGGCAGGAGACGCGCTCGACGAATCCGCCGTGGACGAGGCCGTCCACGAGCCTGGTTATCCCGGATCGGGTCAGCATCGTGCTCTCGGCGAGCGCCGACATCGGTAGCCGGCGGTCGGGCGATTGGGCCAGGTACAGCAGGACCTCGTAGTCGCGCGTGGTGATGCCGTGTTCGGAGATGAGCTCGGCGTCGAGCAAACGCACGATCGTCGCGTGGCTCTGGAGGTAGCTGCGCCATGCTTCGAGCGCGAAGCCCTCCAGGCTGGACGCCCCGTCCTCGGCGGTCGGCGCGCACGCGCCCGCGGGGACCGTCGCGACGTCCTCGGCGCCGATTGCGTCGGGGACCGTTGCAATGCCCTCAGGAGTCGCGGTCCTGGTATCCATAGTGTTGATTGTAGTTGACCGGTCAACGGACACACGGTTTGGCGGCGGCCGTTGCGGGTCTGGCTACGCTAGCGCCCGATGATCGAAATCGCTCCCGGTCTTTGGCACTGGACGGCGCCGCGCGAGTCGATCGGCACCGAAGTCAGCTCTTATTACCTGGAGTCCGAGCGCGTGGTGATCGACCCGATGATCCCGCGCGAAGGCCTCGAGTGGCTCGAGCGGCACGGCCCTCCCGAGCACGCGATCCTCACCAACCGCCATCACGACCGGGACTCGTGGCGGCTGCGCGAGGCGTTCGGGTGCACGGTTCACTGCATCAGCAACGGGGCGTACGAGCTCGACGGGCGGGGGGAGGTGGAGGCGTTCGAGTTCGGCGATCAGCTGCCCGGCGGGATCTCGGTCCAGGAAGTCGACTCGATCTGTCCCGACGAAACCGCGCTACACATCCCGCGCCACCGCGCACTGGCCTGCGCCGACGGCGTCGTGCGCTGGCAAGCTGGTGACGAGCTGCAGTTCGTGCCCGACTTCCTGATGGACGAACCCGAGCAGACCAAGCGGGGACTGCGCGACGCCTATCGCGCCCTGCTCGACCTCGACTTCGATCTCCTGCTGCTCGCGCACGGGGACCCGGTCGTCGGAGGGGCGCGGGACGCCCTCCGGGCGTTCGTCGACGGCGCCGCGTAGGGCCGCGGCGGCGACCTGACACCGCGGACCAAAACGGACCTCGATCCGGCGTAGCGTGTCGGAATGACCCCGCGCCGCCGCGCGCCCCTCCCCAAAACCGAGAGAGGAGATCTCCGTGGATTGGAAGCTCGAGCTCGTCGCGGTCCCTGTATCCGACGTCGACCGCGCGAAGTCGTTCTACGTGGACCAGGTCGGTTTCAACGCCGACCACGACCACACGGTCAGCGAGGACATGCGTTTCGTCCAGCTGACCCCACCAGGTTCGGCGTGCTCGATCGCGCTCGGTCTCGGCATCACCGACGCACCCCCAGGGTCAGTGAAAGGGCTTCAGATGACCGTCAAGGACATCCAGCAGGCACGGTCAGAGCTGGCCGGGCGTGGGGTGGAGGTCAGCGAGGTTCAGGACTTCCCGTGGGGATCGTTCGTGTTCTTCACCGATCCGGACGGCAACGCCTGGGCCGTGCAGCAGCTCCCGCCCCGCTGAGCGAGGTCAGCTGCGACGCGCCTGACCGACCGATTTCGCCCGACGGGAGGGCCGGTCACGCGGCGTCCGCGCCGGGGCTCAGCCGACGAGCAGCACGAGCTTGCCGCGGGCGTGGCCGGTCTCGCTCAGCCGGTGGGCATCGGCGATCTGGTCGAGCGGAAACGTCTGTGCCACCCGGAGCGTGAACCGGCCGGTCTCGATCAGCTCGCCGATGTCCTTGAGCGCGTGCAGTGCCCGTACGGTTGCCGGATCCGCCCCGCCGCTGAAGCGCACGCCGGTCGCCTCGGTGCCGGCGTAATCCGCGATCGTGACCACGTGCTCGGGGCCGCCGACGAGCTCCACGAGCGCGGGCAAGGCACCGCCGCCGGCGGCGTCGAGCGCCGCGTCCACGCCGTCAGGCGCAAGCGAGCGGACGCGCTCCACGAGCCCGTCGCCGTACGTGGTCGGCTCCGCGCCCAGAGAGCGCAGGTACTCGTGGTTGCCGGGGCTGGCCGTCCCGATCACCCGGGCGCCCCTCGCGACCGCGATCTGGACGGCCGCACTGCCCACCGCGCCGGCGGCGCCGTTGATCACCACGGTGCTGCTGGCGTCCACGCCCAGCACGTCGAGCGTGCGCACCGCCGTCTCGACCGCGACCGGCAAGCCCGCGGCACCGGCGAAGTCGAGCGACGGCGGGATCGGCGCGTATTCCGCTGACAGCGCGAGTTCGGCCGCGCCGCCGCCTCCGGCGGCGAACCCGAACACGTTGTCTCCGACCGCCACGTCCGTGACCCCGTCGCCGAGCTCGTCGACGACGCCGGCGACCTCGCCGCCGGTGGTCTGTGGAAGGTCGCCGCCCCTCATCCCTCGGCGCAGCTTCCAGTCGATCGGGTTCACTCCTGCGGCGCGGACCGCCACGCGGATCTGGCCGGGGGCCGGATGGGGGTCGGCGAGCTCGACGAGCTCGAGCACCTCCGGGCCACCGAAGCGGCTGTACTGGATCGCCTTCACTCGATCGTCTCTAGCCCGTGATCGCCGCGGCCCGCTCGCGCTCGCGGTTGATCAGCACGCGCCGGAGGATCTTGCCCGATGGCGCTTTCGGGATCTCCTCGATGAGCTCGACCGCGCGCACCTTCTTGTACGGGGCCACTCGCTCCGCGACGAACGCGGTCACCTCGTCGGCGGTGATCGGGCCGCTGGCTACGACGAACGCCTTCGGGATCTCGCCGGCCTCCTCGTCGCGGAGCGGGATTACGGCGGCGTCGGCGATCGCGGGATGCGTGAGGAGCAGCGCCTCGAGCTCGGCCGGCGCGATCTGGTAGCCCTTGTACTTGATCAGCTCCTTGATCCGGTCGACGATCCAGAGCGAGCCGTCCTCGTCGAGTCGAGCGACATCCCCGGAGTGGAACCAGCCGTCGTCGTCGATCGCGTGCGCGGTCGCCTGCGGGTTGTTGAGGTACCCCTTCATCACCTGCGGGCCGCGGATCCACAGCTCGCCCGACCCGCCGGCGGGAACGTCCTGTTCGGTCGCGATGTCGACGATCCGGCACTCGGTGTTGGGCACCGCGGGTCCGATCGAGCCCGGCATCGTGCCCGCGAGCTTGTCGGTGACCCAGTGCGTGGTCGGGCTCGTCTCGGTGAGCCCGTAGCCCTGCTGCATGTGACAGCCCAGTCGCTTTCCGCACGCCACCTCGAGCTCGGCCGACAGCGGCGCGGCGCCTGAGTTCATGTACTCGAGGCTCGACACGTCGTAGTCGTCGACGAGCGGATGCTTCGCGAGCGCGAGCACGATCGGCGGCACGACCCAGGCGCGCGTGATCCGGTAGTCCTGGATCGCGCGAAGAAATCCGGCGAGATCGAAGCGCGGCATCGTCACCACGGTCGCGCCCCGGAACAACGGGATGTTCATGAGGACGACGAGCCCGTAGATGTGGAAAAAGGGGAGCACGGCGATCGCGCGCTCGGCCGCCAACTCGTCGTCGCTCTTGTCGGTGGCATCCGGGTGCGTGCACTGAGCGATGTTCGCCACGAGGTTCCGGTGCGTGAGCATCACGCCCTTCTGGAAGCCCGTGGTTCCGCTCGAGTACGGGAGCGCGATCAGGTCCTCGGCGGGATCGATCGAGACGCTGGGCGGCCCGCCGCCGGTCTGCACGAGCGAGGCGAACGGCTTCGCCCCGGCAGCATCGCCGTATACGAAGATTTCCTGCACCCCCGAGCGCGCGGCCGCCGCGGTGGCCTTCTCGAGCAGCTCGGGCACGGTGACGAGCAGCCTCGCGCCTGAGTCCACGAGCTGCTTGGCGACCTCGTCCTCGGTCAGCAACGGGTTTGCGGTCGTATTGACGCCTCCGGCGCTCGCGACGCCATGGAACGCGACCGCGTACTCGGGCAGGTTCGGGGCGAGGTGGGCGAACACGTCGCCCTTGGCGAAGCCGCGCGCGGCCAGGCCGGCGGCGAGCCCGCGCACGGACACGACTAGCTCCGAATAGGTGATCGCGCGACCGCTCGGCCCGTCGATGAGCGCAGCCTTGTCGCCCTGCTCGCCGGCGCGCGCTAGGACGAAGTCGGTGAACGACATGTCCGGAATCTCGACGTCCGGAAACGGGCTGCGGATCATTTCAAGAGTCCTTCCTCGCGCGACGTTTGGGCGAGTTTACGCCCGCCCGCCCGACCTCCACCGGCTGCAACGAGACCCCGTCGATTTGCACCGGCGCGATTTGGGTAATAACCGGGCCGCGGAATGTGTTAGCGCTCACATCCAGGGTGGCGGCTCAGGCCCGCGCGACGGTTCGGGTCCTTGAGCACACAAACGTTCCCGCGGGAACGCTCTGGCGCAAGAACGGCGACATCCCATGATCGAAAACGCCGGCGGGTGAGCGCCGCGAGCGCCGGCGGGGACAGACCGCCCATCGAGCGCGTCTCGGCATGCTCTGGAGGGCGCGACGCGGGCTGACGTGCGACAACGATCCGGCGCGACCACGCAGGCGCATCATGCTGGTTCACGCGACGAGGTAGATCTCGTAGATCACGCCCGAGGCCTCGCGCGCGGCGACGCCGATGAACACGCCCCTTGTTCAACCAATCGAGCGCGGACTCTGAGGTCTGGATCTGGGTGGCGGTACGGAACGTGTACTCGCTCGGGTCGACGTCCTCGCCTCGCGCCAGGCGCCCGAGAACCTCGGGGCTGCCGTGGCGCACGCTCCGAGACTGGACGAAGAGGATGGCGCCGGCGTCGGTCTCGAGCGTGTAACGAATGTCGCCGAGGGCGGTGCCGTCGGGAAGGATCGTCTGCCAGTCTGCGCTGGCGCCCGGGAGCAGCTTCCCGTGGCCGACGAGGGGACCGGTGAACGTCCCCCCGGTCAACGGCACGATCCGCCGGCGGCCCTGGGCGCCGTCGCCGAGTTCGAAGGGTTCGCCGAGCGCAGCGTCCAGACGGTAGACCAGGGTCAGACGCGGTTCGGGAAGCTGAATGCTCATGTGTCCTCCGGTCATGTCGTTCGGGTCGCGCGGAATCTTCGCTCCCATCGGCTCGGGGAGGAGAATCGAGCGACCAAGAGGGAGCGTAAGTTGCTGGTTGCGGGAATCGAACAGTGGGGTGGCGCGGTGCGGATGCTCGAGCTCGCCGGCCCGAGGGCGCCGCGTGCAGGCGAGGTGCTGATCGAAGTCAAGGCGGCCGGCGTCGGCAACTGGGACGACATCGCCCGCGCCGGCAACTGGGATCTGGGGCGAACGGCTCCGGTGGCGCTCGGCGTCGAGGCTGCGGGGGTAGTGGCTGCCGTCGGCTCCGCCGTCGAGACGTGGTCGGCCGGGGACGAGGTTCTCACCCACCCGCTGCCGCTCGTCGACCAGGGGACCTGGGCGCCTTGGCTGATCGCCCGCGCGGCCGACCTCGCTCGCAAGCCGACCGCGGTGTCGTGGACGGTCGCGGGCGCGTTTCCGGTCCCCGCCTTGACGGCGGTCCAGGCGCTCAACGACGCCCTGGGCGTAGGACGAGGCGATCAATTGCTCGTCAACGGCGCGGGGGGCGTGACCGGCGGGCTTGCCGTCTCGCTCGCCGTGCTTCGCGGCGCTCGTGTCTTGGCCACGGCCGGCCCTTCCAGTCGTGAGCGGGTGCTGGCTGCGGGCGCCGCCACCGTCGTCGACTACCACGATGCCGACTGGCCCGAGCAGATCATCGAGGCGACCGGTGGCCGCGGGGTTGACGGGGCCGTGAACGCGGCACGGGGTGGAGAGGCCGGCGCGCTGCGGGCGGTCAGAGACGATGGGCGGCTCGCCACGATCACCTCGGATCCACCCGAGCTCGAACGGGGAATCGCGAGCCGCTCGGTCTATGTGCGGCCAGATGCGACGCAGCTCGAGTTCGCGGCTGCCGAGCTCGGCGCCGGTCGACTGGAGTTCGCGGTTGGGGCGCGCTTTCCGCTGGCGGAGGCCGGCGCGGCTCTTGTCCGCGCGGTCGCGGGCCGCGGCGGAGCGGTTGCGCTCGAAATGTGAAGCACGGCAACGGTTGGTGCGCCGCCTTGCTGGAATAACCTGATCGTCAGGCTTTACCCTCAGATGCGAGGCGTACCGAGGAGTAACGCGATGATCCTGATCTGCTACGACGGCTCTCCCGATTCCCGCGCGGCCGTGCAGGGTGCGGCCGAGCTGTTTGGCGACCAGCCGGCGACGGTGCTGACGGTATGGGAGCCGTTCGTCGAGATGGCTACCCGCTCGTCCTTGGGCCTTGGCCTCGTGCCGTTCGCCTCGGACCCGGACGAGATCGACGAAGCCAGCGGCAAAGCGGCCGACCAGACCGCCGCCGATGGAGCGGCGCTCGCGACCCGGCTGGGCATGACCGTCACCTACAAGAGCGCATCGCAGTTGACCGGCACGGCTCGCACGATCCTCGCCGAAGCGGAAGCGATGGGCGCCAGCGCAATCGTGATGGGATCGCGCGGCCTGACCGGCGTGAAGTCGCTACTGCTCGGCAGCGTCTCCCACGAGGTCGTCCAGCACGCGGATCGCGCCGTGGTCGTGATTCCCTCGCCCGAGGTGGCCGCCTCCCGAGCTCGCGCCGCCCGCGAGGGCGGCGCGACCTAGCGGTCCGCCCCGAAGCGCGCCAGCACCCCCGGATCGCCGAACAGCGTTATCCGGCCGATGCCCGCGGCGCTGACGGTGAGTACCGCGACCGCGAACGGCGCGTAGGCGCCGTCGCCGTCGAGTTGGTAGGCGACGGCGGCCGGCTGCCCGTTCGCGACCGTCGGAACCATGCGCCAGTCCCCAGGGGTCCGTGGGACCCGGCGGATGTAGGGCACGCACGTGCGCTTGCCGGCGAACCACGTGGTCGAGTCGGCCATTTCGAGGGCCGCGTCGTCCCGCAGCGCGCGCTCGAGCAGCGACATGTCTGAGCGCTCGAACGCGGCGATGTGTTGCTCTAGCAGCGACCGCGCGCGGCTCGCCGGGCTCGGTGAGCTCGTCCGCGACGACGTGTTCCAGCCCGGCCCGCGCCCGCTGCAGCGCGCTCTTGACCGCCGCGTTGCTCGTCCCGAGCATCGCCGCGACCTCGTGGGCGCAGAACGACTGCACGTCGCGGAGGATCAGGACCGCCCGCTGGCGGGCGGGGAGGCGCTGCAGGGTCGCGATCAGAGCGAGCCGAAGCCCGGCTCTCACGGCGGCGATCGCCGCGGGGTCGTCGGACTCGGGCGCGACCAGCGCGTCGGGGAGCGGCTCGAGCCAGCGAACTCCCGGAGCGGCCGGCGTCGCATCGGCACTCGGATCGTCGCTGGGGGCGCCGAGCCCGGACGGCAGCACTCGGCGGGAGTGGTGCCCGAGCGCCGACAGCGTCGCGTTGGTGGCGATCTGGTACAGCCAGGTTCGCACGGATGAGCGCCCCTCGAACCTCGAGTACGACAGCCACGCGCGCATGTACGTCTCCTGGACGACGTCCTCGGCGTCATCGACCGAGCCGAGGATGCGGTAGGAATGGACCAGCAGCTCGTGTCGATACCGCTCGGTCGCCCGGACGAACTCGGGCTCGGTGGCCGTGCCGGTGCTCACGTGCTCACCGCCGCGGTCTCCACGTTGGTCAGGCCCAGCTGGGGACGAGCCCATACGGCGAGCGTACGGATCGCGAGGTCGGCCTCGGGCGCCTTCCCGGCCGCCATCTGGAACGTGTCTTGCTGCCCGTCGAAGACCTCGCACCGAGCCTCGACGCCGGCCACGCGGAGGCGTTCGGCGAGCCCGCGGCACTCGTCGAGCAGCGTTTCGTCATCGCCGACCTGGATGTAGGTCGGCGCCAGTCCGCGCAGGTCTGCGTGCAGCGGGGTCGCCAGGGGATCGCGCGGGTCGCCCTCCGGTCCGAGGAAGCCGTTGGCGAGCGTGAGCACGAGCTCCCTGTAGAACACCGCCCGCCGAGTCGTCGCCGAAGGCGATCCTCGCCGGCTCGAAACCCTAGTCGAGCAACCATCGGTAGGCGACAATCGCGTCGTCCACTGGGGCGGGACGGACGCCCTCCGGCAGGAGCCGGTACTCGAAGTTGAGCACCCGCGCTCCGATCGCCTTGGCGAGGTGACCGCACAACTTCCGGTGCGTGTAGATCGACCCCGCGATGAACCCGCCACCGTGGAACCACAGCAGCACCCGATCGTCGTCTCGCTGTGCCGGCACGGCCCACATCGCCCGCATCCCGCCGAGAGCGAACTCGAGGTAGTCGACCGCCCCGGGCTCGGCGGTGATGTTCCCCCAGCTCTCGGGGTCCTGCTGTTCGCCCCTGATCCGGGCCGCCGTCCAGTCGAGGTACATGTCGCGGACCGCGTTCGATTCGATGCTTGCCATTGGTCTTGCTCCTTGTGAGACGTTGTGATCGGCTAGACCATTGGCGGCTCGAAAAGGAATCGCTCGGCATTCGATGCGGCGGTCGGCTCCCGCACGAGACGACGTCAGGTCGAGCCTGCCACCGGCGCGACGACCCAATCCTCGGCGTCGTACCGGAGCAGCGCGGGAAACGCGACGACGATGACCGCGACGCCCACCACGCAGAGCACACCGCCTGAGACGACCGAGAAACGCGGGCTGGTGGCGCCGGCCACGGCCCCGGACTCGATGTCGCCGAGCCGCGGCCCGCCGGTTACGACGAGCGAGTAGACCGCGGACATGCGGCCGCGCATCCGCTCGGGTGTGACGGTCTGGTTGATCGTCGTGCGGCACACCGCGCTGACCGAGTCGGCGGCACCGGCGAGCGCGAACAGGGCCGCCGCGAGCCACAGCGTCCGTGCGAGCCCGGCGAACGCGATCGTCGTGCCCCAGACGACGACCGCCCAGATCACGATGCGCCCAAGCCGGCGGGCGTGGGGAAGCCATCCGGTCGTCATCGCGGCCACCGTCGCGCCGGCGGCCGTCGCCGAGTACAACGCCCCCGTCCCGGCCGCCCCGGCGTGATAAACGCCATGCGCGCGTCTCCGTCACGGCCGTCGG
>Ga0116224_10001285_pt1 | contig 16381 bp, 14 predicted proteins | sample Sb_taG_9_FD_89699 | JGI IMG/M metagenome (GOLD analysis project Ga0116224, IMG submission 89699) | Peat soil microbial communities from Weissenstadt, Germany - Sb_50d_b_LC metaG | ecosystem: Environmental > Terrestrial > Soil > Wetlands > Peat | place: Germany: Weissenstadt | collected 2010-09-21 | reverse complement strand
TCGAGCTGGGCGCGAGCCGGGACGGAAAGATCGACGCGCTCCGCCTGAACATCCTGGCGGACGCCGGCGCCTACCCCGGGATCGGCTCGTTCCTCCCGATGCTCACCCCGATGATGGCCAGCGGCGTCTACGTGATCCCCAAGATCGAGATCGACGTCCGGGCGGTCGCGACCAACACGACTCCGATCGGGCCTGTGCGCGGCGCGGGCCGCCCGGAGGCGACGCAGATGCTCGAACGCGCCATGGACGTGCTCGCAGCCGAACTGGATCTCGATCCCGCGGAGGTCCGCCGGCGGAACTTCATCCCCAACGACGCCTTCCCGTACACGACCGCGTCGGGAGCCAACTACGACATCGGTGACTTCGGTGGCGCCCTCAACCTCGCGCTCGAGAGCGCGGGCTATGAGAACCTGCGCCACGAGCAGGCCAGCCGGCGCGAGAGCGGCGACCCGCGCCAGCTCGGGATCGGCCTGAGCGCGTACGTCGAGGTCACGAACGGAATCTCCGAGAGCGAGTTCGGCGGGGTCGAGATCACCGCCACCGGCGAGGCGATCGTGCGCACCGGCTCGTTCTCCCAGGGCCAGGGCCACGAGACGACGTTCGCGCAGATCGCGTCCGAGCGGCTCGGGATCCCGATCGAGAAGATCACCGTCACCAAGGGCGACACGGACATCGTCCCGCGCGGCACCGGTACGTACGGCTCGAAGTCGACCCAGATCGGCGGCGTGGCCGCCGGGCAGGCGTCCGAGGAGGTCGTCGAGATCGGCAAGCGCCTCGCGGCCGCCGAGCTCGAGGCCGCGCCCGAGGACATGGTGCTCGATGTCGACCAGGGGCTCTTCCACGTGACCGGGGCGCCAGCCCCCGCGCTGAGCTGGGGCGATCTGGCCTCCAAGCTGGATTCCCAGGGCCGGCTCGGCGAGCTGAGCGCGGAGGTCGACTTCCAGGCGGCGCAGCCGACGTTCCCGTTCGGCGCCCACGTCGCGGTCGTCGAGGTCGACACCGAGACCGGCGCGGTCGAGCTCACGCGGATGGTGGCCGTCGACGACGCCGGCCGGATCATCAATCCGCTCGTCGCCGAGGGACAGGTCCACGGAGGCGTGGTCGCCGGCATCGCCCAGGCGCTGTACGAGGAGCTCACGTACGACTCCGAGGGCAACCCCCTGAACGCGAACCTCGTCACCTACGGGATTCCCGCGGCCACCGAGCTGCCGGCGATCGAGGTCGTTGGGATGGAGACCCCGACGCCGATCAACCCGCTCGGCGTGAAGGGGATCGGCGAATCGGGAACGATCGGCGCGACCCCCGCGGTCCACAACGCCGTGATCGACGCGCTGTCGCCGTACGGGGTGCGCCACATCGACATGCCGGTCAACGGCGAGACCGTGTGGCGAGCGATCCAGGCCGCCGGAAACGGCGCTTAGGCCAATGCGCAGCTGCTGACGGTTAGGCCTCGGTGAAGGCCGCCCGACGCAGCCGCGCGGTCTGAAACGATCCCGGCCACCGGTCGCGGCCAACGGGCATCGTGGCGTGAAACAGTTCTCCGATCCGCATCTCGCGGCTTTGTTGACGCTCGTCATCGGCATCGCCGCGAGCGTGTGGGGAGCCCGCCGGCACCCCGGCCCGTGGATGCGGTGGTTCTCGATCGGGTTGGCGGCGCTGATCTTCGCCGGCTGGATCGGGGAGTACGTGGCCGACGTGATCCTCGGAACCTGGTCGGTCCAGTACACGCTCCCGCTCCAGCTCACCGATCTGGTCTCGGCGGTCTCGATCGCTGCGCTCCTGACGCGCCGGCAACTGCTCGTCGAGCTCGCCTACTTCTGGTCGTACACGGCCTCGCTGCAGGCCGTGCTCACGCCTGACCTCGGCCAGAACTTCCCGAGCGTCTTCTACTTCACCTACTTCATCTACCACGTCGGTGCGATCGTGGCGGCGAGCTTCTTGGTGTTCGGATGCCGCCTGTACCCGCGACGCGGCGCGGTCTGGCGGGTGTTCTGGATCACGATCGCGTGGACGGCGATCGCCGGCACCGCCGACGTGATCACGGGCGGCAACTACATGTACCTCGCGAGCAAGCCCGTGCACAACTCGTTGCTGAACCTGATGGGCCCGTGGCCGTGGTACATCGCCGGCGGGGTCGCGCTGGGGCTCGCGCTGCTGCTGCTCGTGGCCGGGCTGACGAGGGCGTTCGGCGGGGTGCCCGACCCCAGAGGCGCCCGGCAGCCCGCGCTTCGGTAGCGTTCGGCCGCGGAATGCGGGCGATCTACTTCGAGCGAAACGGCGGCCCCGAGGTGCTGGAGCCGGGGGACCGCCCCGCGCCGGAGCCTGGCGATGGTGAGGTCCTCGTCGACGTCGAGGCGGTCGGCGTCAACTACCGCGATGTGTACGAGCGCAACGGGGGCGGCTACGGCTCGGCGCCGCCGGCGATCATCGGCGTCGAGGGAGCCGGCAAGATCGCCGGCACCGGCGAGCGCGTCGCCTGGGCCCACATCGACGGGAGCTATGCCGAGCAGATCGTGGCGCCGCGCGACAAGCTCGTGGCCGTACCTGACGGCGTGTCGTCGGAGGTCGCGGCGGCGGCGCTGCTCCAGGGGATGACCGCGCATTACCTGGCAGCCGATTCGTACCCGATCTCCGAGGGCGATTGGGTCCTCGTCCATGCCGCGGCGGGCGGCGTGGGCCTGCTCCTGACCCAGATCGCCAAGGCGCGCGGCGGTCGCGTGATCGCGACCACCTCGACCGCGGAGAAGGCTGAGCTGGCGCGGGGCGCCGGCGCTGATGAGGTGATCGGCTACGAGGGGTTCGCCGAGCGCACCAGGGAAATCACCGGTGGCGAAGGCGCCGTGGCCGTGTATGACGGCGTCGGCAAGACCACGTTCCTCGAAGGTCTCAAGGCGCTGGCGCCGACGGGGCGGATGATCCTGTACGGCGCCGCCAGCGGTCAGCCCGATCCGCTTCCGCTGGCGATGCTCGCGCCCGCCGGCTCGCTGTACGTTCAGCGGCCGACGCTGCAAACGTACACGCGAACCCCCGAGCTGCTCCGAGAGCGCGCCCGCGCGCTGTTCGAGCTGATCGAGACCGGGGCGCTCGACATCAGGATCGGCGCCCGGTACCCGCTCGAGCAGGCGCGTCAGGCGCACGAGGACCTCGAGGCGCGCAAGACGACCGGCAAGCTGCTGCTGATCCCTTGAAGGAGCTGCAGGGAAGCGCGAGCGCCGAGATCGCGGTGCCGGCCGAGGACTGCTTCGCGCAGCTCGCGTCGATCGATCGCTACCCGGCATGGTTCGAGTTCGTGCGGGACGCCGAGGTCCTCGAGCGGGAGGCCGACGGCCGTCCGCGGCTCGCGCGCGTCGGGCTCCACGTCCCCCAGAGCCCGTTCGGCACCGACTTCGAGCTGCTCGTCCTGATCGAAGGCGAGCGCCCGGACGGGATGCAGTTCACGAAGCTGCCGGCCCACCCGGCCGACCAGGACCGGCTCGAGCTCACCTGGCGGCTGCGGGAGGAAGGCAGTACCGAGATCGAGTTCGAGTTCGACGCGGCGGTCTCGTTCGTGCCCGGATACCTGCCGGTCGGGGGCGCCGGCGATCTGATCGCCGAGGCGATTCTCGATGCGGCCCTCGCCGCGTTCACCAGTCGGTTAGGGTGACCCACAGCATGTGGGGGGACGAAGCAGAGCGGGCCGCCCTCCGAGCGGTCGCTCATCTGCTACCGGGCAAGTGGCGGCAGATCATCGACGTCGCCGCCGCCGCCGTGCCGCCGACCCCCGAGCAGCGGATCCCGGCGCCGACCGATGCGGCGGCCAAGCGGCTGGACCAGATCGAGCACGTCGTCGTGCTGATGCTCGAGAACCGCGCGTTCGACCACATGCTCGGGTACCTGTCCCTCCCGGAGGCGCTGGGAGGACGCGATCGGGCCGACGTCGACGGGCTGCGCGGACCCGACACGAACCTCAACGTGCACGAAGGGACCCGCTACCCGATCCACCACCTGGCTCAGACTCAGTTCACCGGAGAAGCGGAGGATCCAGATCACTCGGGCGGCTCGGTCGACGAGCAGCTCGCGAATGGCGGCCAGGGGTTCGTCGACAACTTCGCCCGGATCTCGGCCGCGCGCGCCAAGCAGCTGAACGTGCCGGTGCCTGACCCGGGTCTCGTGATGGGGTACTACGACAGCGACGACCTGCCGGTCTACGACCACCTCGCGGCCGAGTATTGCGTGGTCGATCGCTGGTTCAGCGCGGTGCCGGGGGCCACGTGGCCCAACCGGTTGTACGCGCTCGCCGGGCAGGCGGCCGGGAGTCGAGAAGACATCTCGCCACCGCTGTACGAGCTCCCGACGTTCGTGCGCTACCTCGACGAGGCGAGCGTCGACTGGCGCTGGTACTCGTTCGATCCGGGCACGCTCCGCGCCGTCGACCCGGCGTATCGCCTGAGCAGCCACGACCGCTTCGGGTACGTCGACGCCCGCAAGCTGAGCATCCGCGAGGAGGTCGTGGGCAAGCTGACCGAGAAGGGATCGTTCCTCGACGACGTGGCCGCGGGGAAGCTGGCGCAGGTCTCGTGGATCGATCCGCGCTTCAAGGACCTGCGGGTGCTCGGGCCGGACTCGAACGACGACCACCCGCCGTCCGACGTGCTCGCAGGTCAGGACCTGATCCTGACCATCTACCACGCGCTGTCCAGCGCGGCGACCTGGCCCAAGACGCTCCTGATCATTACCTACGACGAGCACGGCGGGTTCTACGACCACGTCCCTCCGCCCGCCGCAACCGACGACCATCCGGACTTCCGGCGCCACGGGATCCGCGTGCCGGCGCTGCTGGTCTCCCCGCTGGTGACGCCGGGCTCGACCTCGACGGCCCTGCTCGGCGCCGACTTCCACTTCGACCACACGTCGATCATGAAGACGATCTTCACCCGCTTCTGCCAGGTCGACGGGCAGATCCCGGAAATGACGGCCCGCGCCGGCGCGGCGAACCACCTCGGGCATCTGCTCCGGGGCGACGGGCCCCGCGCGGACGTCCCCGATCACTCCGCGGCAACGAGGAGGGTCACCGATTGGCGGACTTCGTTCGTCGACGCCCGATTCACCGACCCGATTGGCGCGGCCATGGCGCCACACGAGCTGACCGATTTTCAGAACGGGTTCTACGAGATGGCGCGGCTCCTCCGTCACGCCGGGCTTCCCGGCGGGCATCCGTGAGCCCCGACGCCGGTGCCTCGGCCGCCGGCTCGCCGTCCGACGCACTCGCGGCGTTCGCCGGCACGGCGCTCGCCGACGCGAAGCTGGCGGCGCGCGGCGACCCCGATTGGCGCGTCTCGGAGGCGTTCGCGCTGGGGTGGCAGATGTCCGAGATCTACCGGCCCGATGCGCCGGAGCAGGCACCGCCGGTCCAGGCCGGAGATCTCCCCGACCTGTCGCAGCTCAGCTCGACCGATTGGGACGAGATCGGCCTGTACCAGCTCCAGGCGGGGATCAGCAAGTTCAGCGAGGCGATCATCGTCGCCGGGCTGACGGTCCCCGACGCCGAGCAGTTCTCGGCGCGGCTGCGACCGCTCACCGGCGAGGACCGCTCGGCCGCCCTGAAGCGGTTCCACATCGACCTGCTGGCGACGCTTACGGCAGCGGACTTCCGTCTCGGAAAGGCGTACGGCCTCGGACTTTCGCTGGCGGACGCCACCCGCTTTCCCGCCAATTACCACGTCGAGCTCCAGAGCTCCCGCGCATCGGTGCTCGCGGCCTGGATCAGGGATCTGGCCAGCGCGTTCCCGCCGCACGCCTCGCGCGCGGTCGCGCCCTCGATCGAGCGGTGGAGCGCGTGGGCGGCGAATCCACCCCAATCGGGCGAGGCGAGCGAGGCGCAGATGCTCCAGCGCCTGCAGTCCCAGGGCCGGGTGTGGCGCAGCCTGCTGTCGGGCGAGAAGCGCCCCGTCGACACGCTCCAGCAGATCGACTACCTCACCGCCGGCGAGGCCAGCCTGAAGAACGCCGGCTCGCTCGCACGCCGGTTCCTGCGCCACTACCTGTGGGCGTGCCTCGGCGCGCTGGCGCTGCTCATAGCCGGCATAGCGTTGATGCTCCTCGCCGGGAATCCCGCCGGGATCGTGAGCGGCGCGGCGGCGATCCTCGCCGGGCTAGGCTTCGGCTGGAAGACGATCGGCACCTCGCTGGGGGCCGCTGCGGCGCGCGTCGAGGCACCGTTGTGGGGCGCCGCGCTCGACGAGGTGATCTATCAGCGGATCACGCCGAGCCAGCTGATTGAGCCCAGTAGCCACAAATAGCAACCTGGCCCGTTTGGCCGAGGCCGCGTACGAGCGCAGGGGCGACTACGAGTCGTTGCTGTTCGAGGGCCGTTGGCACCGCTCGGGCGAGCTGTTCGAGCGCTCGTGCCGGATTGCCGGCGCGCTTGCAGAGCTCGGCGTCGCTCCGGGCGAGCGGGTCGTGGTCAGCATGGTCAACCGGCCCGAGGTGAGCGTCGTGTACCAGGCTCTGTGGCGTGCGGGCGCGGTGGTCACACCGGCCACGTTCCTGCTCGGGGTGGAGGACCTTCGCCACGTGAGCGCGGACTCGGAAGCGTGCGCGGTGATCACGACTTCGGAGTTCGTCGACAAGGTCGCCGATGCGGTGGCGGGTCTCGATAGGTCCGGCACGTGATCTGTGCGGACGGCGGCGAGCGCGACGGCGTGATCGCCCTGGCCGACCTCGACCACGCGGAGCCCGCCCCGATCGTCACCCGTGACGACGACGATCTCGCCGCCCTGTTGTACACGGGGGGAACGACCGGCCGGGCCAAGGGCGTGATGCTCTCGCACGCCAACTTGCACTACTCGGGCCAGGCGGTCCAGAAGGTGTCCCACGCCAGCGGCCTGAATCGATCGCTGATGACGCTGCCGCTGTCTCACTCCTACGGAATGCTCGTGACGATCTCCGCGATGCACTCGCCCGAGCGTCCGGTCACGGTGCTGCTGCGCTGGTTCGACCCCGCCGCGTTCCTCGATCTGATCGACGAGCACCGCGTTCAGACCAGCGCGGTCGTGCCGTCGATGATCCACCTGCTGCTGGCACAGCCGCTCGAGCGCCACGAGCTCTCCTCGCTCGTGTACCTGAGCTGCGGGGCCGCCCCGCTTTCCCCCAAGGCCGCCGAGGAGATCGAGCGCCGGATTCCCTCGGTGACGGTCCGCCAGGGCTACGGGCTGACCGAGACGGCGGCACTGATCTCGACCAATCCGGCCGGTCACGAGAAGCCCGGCTCGGTCGGACTCCCGATCCCGGGCGCCGAGGTCCGCATCGTCGACCTCGACGACCACGCGCTCGCGGCCGGCGAGGCCGGGGAGATCTGCTGCCGCTCGCCGGCGGTTATGTGTGGCTACTGGCGCGCGGGAGGGCGGGATCCCGACTCAACCGCCGACGCGATCCGCGACGGCCGGCTCCACACCGGCGACATCGGCTACCTCGACGACGAGGGGTACCTGTTCATCGTCGACCGCAAGAAGGACCTGATCATCCGCGGCGGGTTCAACGTCTATCCGCGCGACGTCGAGGACGCTCTGCTCGAGCACCCGGCGGTGACCGCCGCCGGCGTGGTGGGGCGTCCGGACGAGCGTCACGGCGAGGAGGTCGTCGCGTTCGTGTCGCTGAACGCGTCCGGTGCGGTGAGCGAGGACGAGTTGATCGCGTGGGCGCGCGTGCGGATCGGCGGCTACAAGTACCCGCGCGAGGTTCACATCATCGACTCGATCCCGCTCACGGCCGTCGGGAAGCTCGACCGAAAGGCACTCCGCGAGCGTCTGCTATAGACCGTGGCCGATGGCGGATCTTGCGACACGCGCGCTCGGCGTCCTCGGTCCCGAGGTCTCGGTGATCGGGTTGGGGTGCAACAACTTCGGCCGGCGCGTGGACATGGCTGGGACGGGCGCGGTTGTGGACGCGGCGCTCGAGGAGGGCATCACGTTCCTTGACACCGCCGACATCTACGGGAGTCCGCACGGGCGCAGCGAGGAGTTCCTCGGCGAGGTCCTCCAGGGCCGGCGCGGCCAGGTCGTACTCGCGACCAAGTTCGGGATGAACATGGACGACGGTCGCGGTCCGCGTGGCTCGCGCGAGTACATCGTTCACGCGGTCGAGGCGTCGCTGCGGCGGCTGCGGACCGACGTGATCGACTACTACTGGTACCACGAGCCGGACGGCGTGACCCCGATCGCCGAGACGCTCGAGACGCTCGACGAGCTCGTGCGCGCCGGCACCGTCCGCGCGATCGGCGCATCCAACTTCAGCGCCAAGCAGATCGAGGAAGCCGACGCGGTGGCGCGGGAGCGAGGCTTCGGTCGGTTCACCGCGGTCCAGAACCAGTACAGCCTGCTGGTTCGCGACCCCGAGCCCGAGGTGCTGCCGACGTGCGAGCGGCTCGGCCTCGGCTTCGTCCCGTTCTTCCCGCTGGCGTCGGGCCTGCTCACCGGCAAGTACCGCCGCGGCGAGCCGGCCCCGGCCGGGACGCGCCTTGCCGAGCGGCCCACGGTCGCCACCGACGGGCAGTTCGACATCGTCGAGGCGGTGGCGCGGTTCGCCTCCGAGCGTGGCCTGACGATGATCGACGTCGCGATCGGCGCGCTGCTGGCGCGGGCGCCGGTCACCTCGGTGATCGCCGGCGCGACCAAGCCCGAGCAGGTCCGCGCGAACACCGGCGCGGCGCGGTGGACGCCTAGCGACAACGACATGGCCGAGCTGGAGGCGCTACTGAACAGATGACCGATTACGACATCCACCTCGACGACAAGTTCGGCAGCCTGGCGCTGATCGATCTTCCAGCGGAGATCGCGGCACACGAGCCGTGGTTCAACCAGACCCTGACGACGGTCAACGACGCGGTCGTCCGCCTCGGCGTGATCGAGGGCGACTTCCACTGGCACCATCACGACGACACCGACGAGTTCTTCCTCGTGCTCGAGGGACAGTTGTTGATCGACATCGAGGGCGGGGACACGGTCGTGCTCGATCCGCACCAGGGCTACACCGTTCCCAAGCGCGTCGAGCACCGGACCCGCGCCCCGGTCCGGACCGCGATCCTGATGGTCGAGGCGGCCGGGGTCCAGCCGACGGGAGACTGACGCTTTTCGATGGCGCGGCTTCTGGGGTCCGAGACGGTCGCGAAGACTGGCCTGCGCGAGCGGTTCGAGGCCGGCGAGATGGTGCTGGCGCCCGGCTGCTACGACGCGCTGGGAGCCCGGCTGGTCGAGGAAGCCGGCTTCCCAGCCGCCTACATGACCGGCTTCGGCAGCGCTGCGTCGCGGCTGGGCCGGCCCGACGTCGGGCTGATGACGCTCTCCGAGATGGTTGACAACGCCCGCCGGATCGCGCAGGCGATCGACATCCCGGTGATCGCCGACGCCGACACCGGCTACGGCAACTCGCTCAACGTGATCCGGACCGTCCACGAGTACGAGGCCGCCGGGGTCAGCGCGATCCACCTCGAGGACCAGGTGATGCCCAAGAAGTGCGGCCACATGGACGGCAAGCAGGTCGTGCCTGCCGGCGAGATGGCAGCCAAGGTGGCCGCTGCAGTGGCCGCGCGGCGCTCCCCCGAGTTCCTGATCATCGCGCGGACCGATGCGCGTGCGGTCGAGGGACTAGAGGCCGCTTTGCAACGCGCGCGGATCTATCGCGACGCGGGAGCCGACGTGCTGTTCATCGAGGCGCCACAGTCTGAGGCGGAGATCGAGGCCGTGGCGCGGGCGTTCCCCGACGTGCCGCTGCTGTTCAACTACGCCGAGGGCGGCAAGACGCCGGCGGTCACGCACGCGTTCCTGCGCGACCTCGGCTTCAAGCTCGTGATCTTCCCGCTGACGGTCCTGCTTGCGGCGACCGAGGCGATCCGGTCGGCGCTGTCGCGGATCAAGTCCGACGGCACCCCGATCGAGCTTGTGCCATCGATGTTGCCCTTCGGCGACTTCCTCGACTTCATCGGGATGGCGGAGATCCACGAGCTCGAGCAGCGGTTCGCGGAGGGGTGATCGCATGAGGCCGTTCCGGGTGCCGCTCGAGTCGGACCTCGCGCCCGAGGAGGCGGTCGCCTGGCTCCGAGGCGAGAACCGGCCATTCGCCCTGACCGGGGAGTGGCTGGGCGGCCTGACCGTGATGGGGTCTTGTCCGCTTGAGGTGGCGGATCCGGTTCGTGATCCGTTCTCGGTACTCGAAGAGCAGCCGGAGCTTGGCGGCGGCGAAGCGGTCGTCGGCGGCGGCTGGGTCGGCTGGCTCGGCTACGGAATCGGCTCGCTCGTCGAGCAGCTGCCCCCGAGCCCTCCGGCACCGATCCCATGCCCGTCGTTCTCGCTGGCGTTTTACGACCACGTCGTGCTCTACGACGGGGAGCGGTGGTGGTTCGAAGGGCTGCAGTCCGCGGAACGGGATGCGCTGTTGCGCGAACGCTTGGCGGTCTGGGAGGAGCGGCTGCGCGTCGGGGCGGCGCCGGCCGTCTCGGACCGCGTGCCGGCGCCGTTCGTCCTCGCCGCCAACGGCGGGCCCGGGCACCTCGACGCGGTTGCGGATTGCCGGCGCCGGATCGAGGTCGGCGAGCTGTATCAGGCGAATCTGTGCGTGCGTCTGGAGTCGCGGTACGACGGCGACCCGCTCGATCTGTTCGCGCGCGCTCTGCCTGTCGCCCAGCCGCGGTTCGGGGCGCTGGTCGGGGGAGTCGTGAGCCTCTCGCCCGAGCGCTTCCTGCGGCGCCAGGGGCGCGACGTGTGGACCGAGCCGATTAAGGGAACGCGCCCCCGAACCGGCTCCGACGAGGACCGGCGGGCCGCGCGCGAGGCGCTGCTCGCGTCGACCAAGGACGCCGCCGAGCACGTGATGATCGTCGACCTGATGCGCAACGACCTCGGCCGGGTGTGCGCGTACGGAACGGTGCAGGCGCTCGCGCCCCGAATCGAGCCCCACGCAGGCGTGTGGCACCTGGTCTCGACCGTGACCGGCCGCCTGCGCGACGGCGTGCGCGATGGCGAGCTGCTGCGCGCCTCGTTCCCGCCCGGCTCGGTGACCGGGGCGCCGAAGGTCCAGGCGATGAAGGTGATCGCGACGCTCGAGGCGACCCGACGCGAGGTCTACACGGGCGTGATCGGGATCGCCAGCCCGATCGCCGGGCTCGACACGAGCGTCGTGATCCGCACCTTCGAGACCGCCGGCGACGCGATCTGGATGGGCGTCGGCGGCGCGATCGTGGCCGACTCCGATCCCAAGCAGGAGCTCGACGAAGCGCTGATCAAGGCGGCCGGACCGATCGCGGCGATCGGCGGGTCGGTGGCCCGCCCACTCGAGCGGCAGGCGTGCCCACCCGAACTGTGCGGGTATCCGGGCCGCGCGGTCGAGCGCGCGCTGCTCCATGGGCAGCGGCCCGATCCGGCGCTCGGCGTATTCGAGACCGTGCTCGTCGAGCAAGGCCGCCCGGTTGCGCTCGACCAGCACCTGGCGCGCCTCGCCGCCTCGGTCGCGGGGCTGTATGGCGCCGCGCTGCCCTCGACGGTGCTCGCCGGGGCCCAGGCGGTGGCGGCCGAGGCTGCGGCCCGCTCCCGAATACGCGTGCTCGCCGACGCCGACGGCACCGTGCGAATCACCGTGTCGCCTGCCGGGCCCCCGCCGGCGGGGACCGTGGTGCTCGAGCCATTTGCACTGCCGGGTGGCCTCGGCGCGCACAAGTGGCGCGATCGCCAACTGCTCGACGCGCTCGCCGCTGTGCGGCCCGGCACGGTGCCGTTGTTGGTTGACACGGACGGCCTCGTGCTCGAGGCCGCCTACGCGAACGTGTGGATCATGGAGGGCGACGATCTGATCACGCCACCTGCGGACGGCCGAATCCTGCCGGGTACGACTCGCGCAGCGCTCCAGGCGCACGACGGCGTCCGCGAGGAGCCGATCGACCTCGACCGCCTTGCGAGCGCCGACGCGGTGTTCCTGACCTCGTCCATCAGTGGCCGGGTGCCGGCGCGCCTGCGCCGGCCGGTTCTCGTGCCGGTCCCCGTAGCGGCACCTCTCTGAGCAGGAGCACGACGACGCGAGCAGCACCAGCGCGACCGTCATCAACGCGAGGCCGGCGAGGTTCGTGGAAACGGTGATCCCGATCATCATCGGGACGAGCAGCAGCCCGGCCTGGGTCGGGGTGGCGTGCGTGGTGGTCTGGAGGTAGAGCGGCACGAACACCGTGATCGAGAACAGCGCCGCGGTGGTTAGGAACAGCGCCACGCTCGAGACCGCCACCGGGCGCGTCCGCAGCAGGTTGAGCGGGACGATCGGATCAGGCGCGCGGCGCTCGCGCGCGACCAGCGCGAGGGCCAGCGCCACCCCGCCGGCGATCAGCGCGACGATCGTCGGCGAGGCCCAGGCGTAGCGGTCTCCGCCCCAGATGCACGCGAGCATCAGCGCGATCGTCGAGCCCGCGAGCAGGATCGCTCCGGCCACGTCCAGCGGCGCCCGGCGCGCTGCGGTCTGGGCTGACCGGCGGCGTCCTGGTCGCTTACGCGCGCCTCTCGGGGGGTCACGCAGGCCTGGCGCGAGGACAACAATCGGCGGGTGCAGCGGGTTGAGCTCACCGACGAGGGGGTCGAGCTGTTCGGCCGCCTGCGCGAGGTCGCTCGCCGCCACGATCGGCTGCTGCGCTCCCAGCTATCCGACGAGGATGTCGAGCAGCTGGGGGCGCTACTCGAGCGGCTCGAAGCCGGGGTCCAGGCGCAGGAGCGCTGATCCCTACCCTTCAGGGATGGCCAAGACCGTGGTCGTACTCGGCGCGCGCAACCTGGGTGGCGCGATCATCGATCACTTCATACAGCTCGGGTGGAACGCCGCCGGCGTCGCGCGCAGCGAGGACACGCTGGCGCGCGTCCGTGAGCGCGGCGCGCTCGGGCTGGCCGCCAACGCCTCGGACCCCGAGGCGCTGGGCACGGCGCTCGCGGACGCCCGCGGTCACTTCGGCTCGCTCGATGCCGTGGTCAACGCGGTGAGCGCGAGCCGCGCCGCCGGCGGGCCGTTCGGGGGCGGGGAGCTGGCCGGCGCCGATCTCAACGCATTCGACGCCTGGACCGTCGCTGTCGCCGAGCAGGCGTTCGTGTTTCTGTCCACCGGCATCGCCGCGCTCGAGCAGAACGAGGGCGGCGGCGCGCTGGTGCAGATCACCGGCGGCTCGTCCCGGCGCGCGATGCCGGGCCGCGGCTTGTGGGCCGCGGGCGCGTTCGCGACCCGCGCGCTCGTCCAGGCCGCCGCGCAGGAGATGCGGGCGGCGGGCATCCACGTTGCGCTGCTGGCCGTCGACGCCACGATCGAGTCGCCGAAGACCGAGGCGTTCACGCAGGGGACGCCGCAAGGGGCGCTGGCCGAGATGAGCGAGATCGCCAAGGCGGTGGCGTACCTCGTGGAGCAGGGTGTGCGTGCGTACACGCACGAGCTCGTGGTCACGCCCGCCGGCGAGCGCTGGGTGCCGTAGTTCGGGTGCCGTAGTTCGGGTGCCGTAGTTCGGGTCGACCGGGTCGTGGTGGGTGACCGGCTCCGCTCCGGGCTACGCTCGGCCGGTTCCCGTGGGGCTTGGCGGTCTCGGGGCGGCCCGGCGCAGACCTGCATACCACGTCATTGCGCGCGTCTCGGGCGGACCCTGCCGACTCGCGCACGATAATCACGCACAACTCGGCAGGGCCAGCCGAGATTCGGCGAAGTGTCGCGCTATGCAGGTGATCCGGGAGGGTCTGGGCCGAGCAGACGTCGGCGAGCATCCGCCACCGCTCCCAGCGGCACTTCAGGCGGGCTGCTGAACGCGGCTGCGGAACCCGACCGCGATCACAGCGGCCAGCATCGACGCCAGGCACGAGAACACGAACGGGGCCCCGACGCCACCGCGCCCGATCACCGCGCCGCCGACCGCCGAGCCGGCGGCGAGCCCGCCGATCAAGGCCGCGGACACCCACGTGAACGCCTCGGTCTCGCTGCCGGGCGTGACCGAGCGGCCTACTAGCGCGTACTGGCATGAGAACACCGGGGCGATCGCGAGACCGGCGAGCACGCTGCACACGATGCCGGCGGCGATCGAGCGCGCCGCGATCAGCGGCGCCGTGCAGATCACGAGCACCACCAGCAACAGCTGGTAGCGAGTCCCCAGCGACGAGCGCCAGATGCGCGCGCCGTACCAGAGCCCGCCGGTCATACTCCCGACGCTCCACAGCGCCAGCAGCAAGCCCGAGGCCGGCCGCGATCCCGCGTGAAGGGCGAGCGACGGCAGTCCCACCTCGACCGCACCCAGCGCGACCCCGGTCAGCGCCACCGGGCCGAGCAGCGCGCGCAGCTCGGGGCTCGAGAGTGCCGACACGCGCTCTTGCCCCGCCCCGTCGGCCGTCGACGAATAGCGCACGAGCGGCGAGCGCAGGAACAGCGAGGTCCCGGCCACGCACTCGACGCCGAGGAGCGCCACCGCCGCCTCCGGCGAGGTGATCGCGATGATCAGCGCCACCACCAGCGGGCCGACTATCCAGATCGTCTCCTGGAAGATCGACTCGAGCGCGTAGGCGGTGTCGAGCACGGCCTGATCGTCGAACACCTCGCGGAGCAGGGCTCTGACCGCCGGCGCGATCGGCGGCAGCAGCGCGCCCGCCATCCCCGAGAGCACGATCAGCGCGACGACGCCGGCGCCCGCCTGTGCCGCCACCACGAGCAACGCGTACACGCACGCCTGGGCGCACGCGAAAGGGAGCAGCACGCGGGCCCGACCGAAGTGGTCCACCAGCCGGCCGAGCAGCGGCGCGCAGGCCGCGGTCGCGAGGGCAAACGCGCCGACGGCGACGCCGGCGGCGGCGTAGGAGTGCGTCGTGGCGCGCACGAGCAGCAGGATCGCGAGCGACGACATGCCCTGCGGGAGCCGGCCCACGAGCGCGCTCGCGAACAGACGCGGGGCGCCTGGCAAGGACAGCACGGACCGGTACTTCGAGAGCACGAGTTCGAGCCTACAAGAGCCGACCGGAAGCCCACTACTACGATTGGCCGCCTTGAGCCGCGAACTGATCAGCGATCTGGCGATGCTCGAGCGGCTCGTGCCACCGCCCGGCAAGGACGTCGTCGACGTCGGCTGCGGCGGCGGCGCGCTCGTTCGCGCGCTGGCCGAGCGCGGCGCCCGGATGACCGGCGTCGAGATCTCGGAGTCGCAGCTGGCGACGGCGGTCGAGCAGGACGACGGACGCGGTGCCCGCTATCTCGTCGGCCGTGCGGAGCGCCTGCCACTCGATGAAGCATCGGTGGATGTCGTCGTGTTCATGCGCTCGCTCCATCACGTGCCCCGGGCGGACCTCGGTGGGGCGCTGGTCGAGGCTCGACGGGTGATCCGGCCCGGCGGAGCGGTGTACGTCGCCGAGCCCCTGGCCGAAGGGAGCTTCTTCGAGCTCACGCGGATGGTCGACGACGAGACCGAGGTACGCGCCGCGGCGCAGGCGGCGCTCTCGGAGGCCTCGGACGCCGGCCTGCACCGGGCGACGACGGTCGATTACGACGCGCCTCTGAGCGTCGCCGGCCTGCCGGGGCTGCGCGCGCGGATCGTCGCCGCCGATCCTCGACGAGCGGACCGGTTCGACGAGCTGGCCGCGGAACTCGCCGAGGGCCTCGAGCGCCTCGGGGAGCCCGGCGAGCGCCCCGGAGAGTGGCGCTTTCTACATCCGATGCGGGCGGACGTGCTCCGCCCGGCGCTGTCGTGAACCGTTACAGCGACGCGTACAGCGCCCCCTCGAATGCCTGATACAGCAGCAGCGCCGGCTCGGTCACGAACGGCAGCGTCTGGCTGTAGATCGCGGCGGTGACCCCGCTGGTGCGGTCGACCCAGGAAATGCGTGTTGAGCAGGCCGGCCCAGCCCCCGGTGCCGGCGCGGCGCGCGCCCGGTATGTCCTCGCTGTTGAGCAGCAGGCCGTAGCCCCACTTGAACCCGGGTCCGGCGGCGAAGTCGCAGGTCGCGGTCGGGTCGGCGGTCTTCAGCTCGGCGGGAAAGTCCAAATCGCCGATCTGGTTGGTGAACGCGGCATCGACGGTCGCCGACTCGAGGATCTTGACGCCGTCCGGCGAGGTGCCGTTGCCGAGCAGCATCCGCTGAAACTTCATGTAGTCGCGCGGCGTCGAATACAGCCCGTGGCCCCCGGCCCCGTACTCGGCTCCTGAACGAGGCCGATCTCGGTCGCTGCCCAGGCGCCGTCCTCGCCCTGCAGGTGAACGGGGACGCAGTTCGCGCGCTGCGCGTCGCTCATCACGAATGCCGTCTCGTTCATCCCGAGGGGATCGGTGACGCCGTGGGCGATCGCCTCGTCGAGCTTCATGCCGCTCACGGCATGGATCACCTGGCCAAGCCAGTCGAGGTTGATGCCGTAGATGAACCTCGAG
>Ga0116224_10001281_pt1 | contig 16432 bp, 16 predicted proteins | sample Sb_taG_9_FD_89699 | JGI IMG/M metagenome (GOLD analysis project Ga0116224, IMG submission 89699) | Peat soil microbial communities from Weissenstadt, Germany - Sb_50d_b_LC metaG | ecosystem: Environmental > Terrestrial > Soil > Wetlands > Peat | place: Germany: Weissenstadt | collected 2010-09-21 | reverse complement strand
TCGTGCGTTCGCCGCATGCTTTCGCCCGCATCGTCGGCGTGGAGACGACCGCAGCGCAGAACGCGCGCGGCATCGTCGGCGTGTTCACGGCTAAGGATATGGAAGGGGTCGGCAATCTCGGCCGGCATCCGCCGCTCAACGGCCGCGGCGGCAAGGGCCTGATCGTGCCGCATCGCCCGGCGCTCGCCGGCGAGCGGGTGATGCATGTCGGCGAGCCGGTGGCAATGGTGGTCGCCGAAACCGCGGCCGCAGCGCAGGACGCCGCCGAACTCGTCGCCGTCGAATACGAGGCGCTGACGTCGGTGATCGACGCGCGCGCCGCGCTCGCTCCCGGCGCGCCGCAAGTCTGGCCGCAGGCGCCGGGCAATCTCGCGGTCGACTGGCCGGGGCCGGCCGTCGATCCCGAAGCCAATGCGCGGCAAGTCGACGGCATCTTTGCCGCCGCCAAATTCGTGGCGCGCATAGCGGTGATGAACCAGCGCATGGCGGTCGCCTCGATGGAGCCGCGCGGCGCCACGGCAAGCTACGACGCCGCCGCCGACCGCTATACGTTGCGCGTCTGCTCGCAGGGCACCACCGCGATGCGCGATCCCGTCGTCGCCATCATGCAATTGCCCAAGGAGCGCCTGCGCGTCCTGACCGACGACGTCGGCGGCGCTTTCGGCCTGAAGACCGGCCCGTATCCCGAATACATCGCGCAGATGGTCGCCGCCAAAAAATTGGGCCGGCCGGTGCATTGGATGTCGGGCCGCTCGGAGGCGTTTCTCAGCGACAACCAGGCGCGCGACATTTATTCGGAAGCCGAGCTGGCGCTCGACGAGAAGGGACGCTTTCTGGCGCTGCGCATCCGCAACACCGGCAATCTCGGCGCCTATGTCGGGCCGGTCGGCGCCAATATCCCGACGCTTAATTTCACGCGTTGCCTGCCGGGCATGTACGACATCAAGCACATCGACATGAGCGCGCGCTGCGCCTTCACCAACACGATCGCCACGGCGCCGTATCGCGGCGCCGGGCGGCCGGAGGCGAATTACGTGATCGAACGCGTGGTCGAGGAAGCCGCGCGCGTGACCGGCATCGATCCGGCGAAACTGCGGCGGCGCAATCTCATCCCCGCCTCGGCCATGCCCTACAAGACCGCGGTCGGCACCACCTATGACAGCGGCGACTTCAAGCCGATCCTCGAGCTGGCACTTTTGCTCGCCGATTACGCCAACTTCAAAGCGCGCCGGCGCGAAGCAAAGCGCCGCGGCAAATATCGCGGCATCGGCCTTTCCTGCATGCTCGAACACGCCGGCGGCGCGCCGGTCGAGGGCGCGCTGTTCACGTTTCCGGGCGACAACACGCTGGTCGTCAATCTCAACGTGCAATCCACCGGCCAAGGCCACGCCTCGGTGTTTCCGCCCCTGGTGGCCGAGCGGCTCGGCATCGCGCGCGACAGGGTGATCCACAAGCACGGCGATTCGGCACTGGATATCGCCGGCTACGCGTCGGTGGGCTCGCGTTCGGCGATGACCGCAGGCGCTTCAGTCGTCAAATGCATCGACGTGATGCTGGAAAAAGGCAAGCGCATCGCGGCGCTGCTGCTCGAAGCCGCCGAAAGCGACATCGGCTACGACGCCGGAAATTTCGCCGTGCTCGGCACCGACCGCCGCCTCGGACTGTTCGAAGTCGCCGCGCGCGCCGCGGAGCTGAAAAAGCGCGACGCGATCGCCGAGGACCTCGACACCAAGGTCACGACGGAAACGCCGCTAAGCTTCCCCAACGGCGCGCATGTCGCCGAGGTCGAGATCGATCCCGAGACCGGTCAAATGGACATCGTCGCCTATACCGCGGTCGACGATTGCGGCAATGTACTCAACGGCATGATCGTCGAAGGCCAGCTGCACGGCGCGCTGGCGCAGGGACTCGGACAGGCGCTGATGGAGCAGGTGTTCTACGATGAAGGGAGCGGTCAATTGGTGACCGGCTCGTTCCAGGATTACGCCATGCCGCGTGCCGCCGACATGCCGCCGACCATCCGCGACGAGCTTTTGTGCGTGCCGGCGACGACCAATCCGCTCGGCGTCAAGGGCGTAGGCGAAGCCGGCACTTCGGCGTCGATCGCGGCGGTGATGAACGCCGTCGCCGACGCCATTCCCGGCGGCGGCGGGGCGCATCTCGACATGCCGGTCACCGCCGCGCGCCTGTGGAAAGCATGCCGGCGGGCGGAAAATCTTCCGTAACGGATCGGCACGCCGCGCCGGCGGGAACCCGGGAACCGACGACGCCGCAGATCGTTGTTTCCCGCACCCTCTGCGAAGCGCGAAGGCGTCGGCGGCGCGTCGATCGATCAGGAACGCGGGTAAAATCCTTGGGTAAAATCCTTCAGTTCATTCGCCCTGACAAGGCCTTCGATGCCGAAGCGACCGCCGTGCTGATCGCGGCGTATGAGAAGGCCATCGGCGGGATCGAGAGCAAACATTTGCCGGACATCATGCGCGAAGTCGCGGCACGGCGCATCATCGCGTTTGCCGCGAAGGGCGAGCGCGACCCGGATCGTTTGTGCGCCGTGGCGCTGGCGGCCATCGCCAAAACGAACGCCAGAGCCAAGCCCAAGTCGAACGCCGGCTCCTACGAGTGCGTCATTGCGGCCCCAATTTCGGATCGCGCAACGCCGTAACGGCGGCCGAATTGTCCATATAAAGAGAATGTGGAATCCGCCGCCTTGCCACACAGGAGGCCCGGTCTATAATCCGGCGCTTCCTTCGCGCAGGGGTTTTTCTTCAGGGGTTTTTCTTGGCGCCGGCGGGAGCGAAATCCGTAGCCATTATCATGGGCAGCCAGTCCGATTGGCAGACCATGAAGCACGCCGCCGAGACGCTTGACGCGTTGGGCGTCGCTTACGATTCGCGCATTGTCTCCGCCCACCGTACGCCCGAGCGGCTCTACGCCTTCGCCAAGGGGGCGAAAGCCGCCGGCTTCAAAGTGATCATTGCCGGCGCCGGCGGCGCCGCGCATTTGCCCGGCATGACCGCTTCCCTCACCAGCCTGCCGGTCTTCGGCGTGCCGATCGAGTCGAAGGCGTTGTCCGGGCAGGATTCGCTCTATTCCATCGTACAGATGCCGCCCGGCATCCCGGTCGGCACGCTGGCGATCGGACAACCCGGCGCCATCAATGCGGCTTTACTCGCGGCCAGCGTCTTGGCGCTGGGCGATCGGAAGCTTGGCAAACGCCTCGAAGCGTGGCGGGCGCGGCAGACCGCCGCCGTCGCCGAACAGCCCAAAGATACTGCCAAGGATACTACTAAGGATTCCGGCGCGTGAGCATCGCCGCGCCCGTGCTCGAGGCCGGGGCCACCATCGGCATCCTCGGCAGCGGCCAGCTTGGCCGCATGCTGGCGCTGGCCGCGGCGCGGCTCGGCTTTAAGTGTCACATCTTCGCCCCCGATCCGGACTCGCCCGCCTTCGACGTCGTGCGCCGGGTGACCTGCACCGATTATGCAGACACGGAGGCGCTCGGCCGCTTCGCCTCCGAGGTCGACGTCGTCACTTACGAGTTCGAGAATGTGCCGGCGGAAGCCGCGATGTTTCTCGCCGCGCGCGTTCCGGTGCTGCCCGATCCGGGCGTGCTGGCGACCACGCAGGACCGGCTTGCAGAAAAGGACTTCGTCGCCGCGTTCGGCATCGGCACGGCGCCCTATGAAGCGGTATCGGCGCCGGCCGAATTGACCGCGGCACTCGACCGGATCGGCCGGCCAGCGGTGCTCAAAACGCGCCGCTTCGGTTACGACGGCAAGGGTCAGGCGACGATCAGGGACGGCACCTCTGCCGAAGCCGCCTGGCGCGAGGTCGGCGGACAACCCTCGATCCTCGAAGCTTTCGTACCATTCGCCCGCGAGGTTTCCATCATTGCCGCGCGCGGAACCGACGGCGCGGTCGAATGCTTCGACGTGACCGAGAACGAGCACCGCGACCATATTCTGAAAATTTCGCGGGTGCCCGCCGCCGTGTCCGCAGCCACGGCAGAGGAAGCGCGACGCATCGCCGGAACGATTGCGCAAAAATTCGCCTATGTCGGCGTCCTGGCAGTGGAGTTGTTCGTGCTGCGCGACGGCGGCCTTCTGGTCAACGAGATCGCGCCGCGGGTGCATAATTCCGGCCATTGGACGCTTGACGGCACCTCGGTGTCGCAATTCGAGCAGCATATCCGGGCGGTGGCCGGCTGGCCGCTGGCCAAGCCCGTCCGCCGCGGCCGGGTGGAGATGATCAACCTCATCGGCAGCGAGGTGGAGGATTATCGGTCCTGGCTCACAATTCCCGGCGCCGCCGTGCATCTCTACGGCAAGACGACGGTTCGGCCCGGCCGCAAGATGGGGCATGTGACGCGGGTTTTCGCCGAATGACCGACGGCGGTGGCCCCCCGGCGGCGGATCGGCCCGACTTGTGGACTTGGTCCGGCATTTCTGCTACAGAACGCCCCAAGGCGGCGCGGGCATTAACGCTTGCGCCGCTATTCCATTTACGGCGCACGTTACGGAGCGCACTGAACTAGGAGGATGCGTGCAGGTTCTCGTTCGCGACAATAATGTCGACCAGGCCCTCAAGGCGCTGAAGAAGAAGATGCAGCGCGAGGGCATTTTCCGCGAGATGAAGCTTCGCGGCCACTACGAAAAACCCTCGGAAAGAAAGGCGCGCGAGAAGGCGGAGGCGATCCGTCGCGCCCGCAAGCTTGCGCGCAAGCGCCTGCAGCGCGAAGGCCTGTTGCCGATGAAACCGAAGCCGACCACCGGCCCCGGCGCGGGCGCCGGCCCCGGCAGGTCGGGACCGCCGCGGACGCCCCGTTTCGGCTTCTGAGCCTGAAACGCGTTTTCGCCGACGGCGCGGATTGCTGGAGCCCTGTTGGCAAAGCCAATAGGGCTCTAGCCATTTTAAGTGAGCATGATCTTGTCCGAAAACCTGGCGCCACTTTTCGGGAATCATGCTTCGGCCCGCGCGTTCTTTTTTTGCAGCGGCGCCGGGCCATCGCGCGCTTGCGGCGTGCCCTTCCCAGCGAACTTCGCGTAAAATGCGCCAGCAAGACGTTGCGAACTTCGTTATGGGGATATGAGGGGCGCTGCGGCACCGCGAGTATCGGATGACGGGACCGGCGTTCGGCAAAGGTAAGCATCGGGGGAGCGGGACGGTGCGGCGTGCGGCGCCGGCGCTCGGCGTGCTGGGAATTCTGGCGCTCGCCGGCTGCTCGGTCCTCGGCAGTCCGGATTCGCCGGAAAAAGACGACGCCCCCTACACGACCTCGCAATCGAATCTGGCGTCGCTTACCGAGGTCATTCAAAAACATCCCGACGATCCGCAAGCCTACAATACCCGCGGCTCGGTGCTCGCCGAAGCCGGCCGCAGCGAGGGTGCGCTCGCCGATTTCAACAAGGCGATCAGCCTCGATCCCAATTACGCGCAAGCTTATGCCAACCGCGCTCTGCTCTATCGCCAGGCCAACAAGCTCGAGCTAGCGCTCGCCGACTACAACAAGGCGCTGTCGATCGACGCTTCCTACGCGCCCGCTTATCTCGGCCGCGGCATCATCTACCGCCAGCAAGGCCTCAGCATGCAGGCGCTCGGCGATTTCAACAAGGCGATCGCGCTGCGGCCCGACAACATGCAGGCCTATTATCAGCGCGGCCTGCTCTACCAGAGCCAGCATCAACACCAATTCGCCATCGACGATTTCTCCACGGCGATCGGGCTTGCCAAGCAGAAGGCCGAGCCCTATGTGGCGCGCGCGCTGAGCTATCTCGCGGTCGGCGACGCCAAGGCGGCGGCGAGCGACCTCGACGAGGCCGTGCAGATCGATCCGTCGAACCAGCAGGCGTGGACCAGCCGCGGGCTCGCTTACGAGCGCCTCGGGCAAAGGAACAAAGCGGCCGGCTCCTACGCGAAAGCGCTCAACATCAACGACAAGTATGAGCCGGCGCGCACCGGATTTGCCCGCGTCGGCGGCAAGGTCGGGGAATCCTACGAAACTTTCTAAACGGATCGGCCATGACATGCGGCCGAACGCGGAGGCGGCGATGACCATCACGCTCAACCACACCATCGTCCCGGCGCGCGACAAAGCCGCCGCGGCCAAGTTTTTCGCCGACATTTTCGGCCTCAAGCGCGGCCGCACCGGCTATTTCGCGCCGGTCAAGGTCAACAAAGCGCTGACGCTGTTGTTCGACGACGACGACAAGTTCGAGAGCCATCACTACGCTTTCCACGTCAGCAACCGCGAATTCGACGCCATCCTGCGCCGCATCAAGGCGGCGAAAATCAGCTATGGCAGCGCGCCCTGGAGTCTCGACGACGGCAAGCTCAACGATTGGGGCGGCGGCCGCGGCGTCTACTTTGGCGATCCGAACGGCCACGTGCTCGAATTGATGACCGTGCCGCAATAGGACGCGTCATTCCGGATTGCCGCCACGGTCCGGCCCGAAGTAGCCGGCCCGATGACAGGCTCCGCGGCAAGTCCGGAATCCATATTCACGAATCGTGGTTATGGGAGTCCGGGCTCCTCGCTTCGCTCGGCCCCGGAATGACGACGGGTTGCCTAGTCCAATTCGCCGGCGAGGAAGCGGCCGACGGCGTGCAGCGCGCCGTTGGCGTCGAGATCCTCATGATCGCCGTCGATGAAACGCACGATATGCCTGGGCGCTTTGGTCAGCTCGAACATCCGCTCGCCCATGGCGAACGGCACGATGCGGTCGTGCATGCCGTGGAGGATAAGAACGGGCGCGGTGATTTTTCCGATGCGTTCGTCGGAGCGGTATTGATCCTTCATCAGGAGCCGCACCGGCATGTACCAATACCGCACGGCGGCAACCGCGGCCGCCGAGGTAAACGGCGCTTCGAGGATGACGCGGCCGACCGGCTTTTCCGCGGCAAACGGCACGGCAATCCCGCTGCCGAGCGACTCGCCCCAGAGCACCAGCTGTTGCGCCCTGTAGCGCGCGGCGGCGAAGGCGTAAGCCGCTTCGCCGTCGGCGAGCAGGCCCGCTTCGCTCGGGCTGCCGCTCGAACCGCCGTAGCCGCGATATTCGACGGCGACGAGGCCGATGCCGTCGCCGATCATTTTGCGAAAGCGGTCCACGCGGTAGCGCAGCGCGCCGCCATTGCCGTGGAAATAAAGGATCACCGGCTTGTCGTCGCGTGGCGGCGCATGCCAGGCGATGATGCGCACGCCGTCGGCTGCGGTGAGCGATATTTCCTGGGCTTCGGGCAAGCCGGCCTGCGCCGGCGTCGTATGGATCGTTTCCGGGAAATACATCATCGAGCGCTGCCCTACATAGAGAAGCGCGGCCAGGCCGAGATAGAGGCAGATCAAGATCGCGGCGACGGCCATGAGCAACCGTAGCGCCCGGCGGCGCCACAGCGCGCGCGACATGTCGACCCGCAGGCGCGCGGCTAGCGCGCGCGACGCGGCGGCGGCACGCTGAAGAAACGCCTGCGCGCCGTCGGCGCCGCTTACTCCTGCATCACGCCGGAAAGACAGGGAGCACACGATCGGGCCTCTCGCCTTATTGCGTCGTCAAGTCCGCCTTATGGCACACGGCCGTCGCAACGGTATGACCGCGCCATTGCACCGGCACACAAAACAAACCGGCCGGCTTTCCCAAGCCGGCCGGTTGAAATCTTCAACGTCGTGCCACGCGATCAGGGACAGACCTGAACGGTCCGCCACTGATAGCCATAGCCGTCAACCCAAACCTTGCGATGTCCCCAGTGACAGCCGGGGGCCAACTGCGCGTAGGCTGGGGGCGGAGGATAGTAGGCGCCCGGAGGCGGCGGATAATATCCGGGAGGCGGTGGCGGATAGTAACCGGGAGGCGGCGGCGGGCTGTTGGCGATGGCGCTGCCGACGATCGCGCCGGCGGCGACACCGCCGAGAATGCCTGCGCCGACTACGCAGCCGATACAGCCGGCGTTTGCCGGGGCCGGGGCGGCCAATGCGGCAAGGCCGATGCCCGCGGCGCCAACAAGCGCTATGAGCGACTTATGCATGTGGTCTCCTCAAGCGATCGGCCGGGTGCCGATCCGGAACGTGAATGAGCGGAAGTCCCCGTCAACCCCCGAATTCCTAGTCGCCTCCATCGCCCATAGAGACGCCAATCTTTGGCAGAAGTTTGGTACCGAATTCTATTCCGCCACCGTAAACGAAAGTTAAGGCGTTCTCCCGGCGGGGGAACGTGTTTTCGCCAGCGAAACCCGAAGCCGTGGGCCTACTAACAGGCCCGCACCCAGGCGTAGCCGTTCCACACGCGCCGGCAGCCCGGCCCGTAATAGGGATACGGCCCATAGGGATAGTAGGGGCCATAGCCGTAATAATAGGGGGCGGCGAGCGCGCCGCCGATCAGAGCACCGGCGACGAACGGGCCGGGACCCCAGCCCCAGCCGCCGCGCCAGCCGTAGCCGTAGCCACCGCGACCCCAACCGCCGCCATAGCGGGCGTCGGCCGTGCTGGATGTCGCCAGCGCCGCCACCCCGATGGCCGCGATCGCGACAATAGCCGTCAGAAACTTCCTCATGGAATCACCTCAAACACTTGGTTGGTTGGTTTTTCATGCACTCAAACCCGATCCCTGAGCCTAAGTTCCCATTTATTGGTGAATGCTGACTGAACGATTAGGCCTGAATAAGGCCATCATTTGCCGACCGCCAGCAATCCGGGGCAGCGGGTTATGACGATGACTTACGCCATCGGCGATATCCACGGCTCGCTGCGTATGCTGCGCGCCCTGATCGCCCGTTGCCGGCAGCATGCCGGCGGTCGGCCGATGACGTTCGTCTTCCTCGGCGATTACATCGATCGTGGGCCCGACAGTGCGGGCGTCGTGCGCGCGGTGATGGATCTCCAGTCGGAAATGCCGGATCGCGTTGTCGCGCTTAAGGGCAACCATGAAGCGATGGCGCTCGACGTGATCGACGGCACGGCGCCGGCGGATTTTTGGCTCACGCAGGGCGGCGCCGAAACACTGCGGAGCTACGGCGCCGACAGCGCCGGCAAACTGCCCGAAGATCTTGTGCGATGGCTGCGCTCGCTGCGGCTTTACTACGACGACGGCCGCCGTTTTTTCGTCCACGCCGGAATCGATCCGAAACAGCCGCTCGATGCGCAAAGCAAGCATGACCTCATCTGGATCAGAGAGCCGTTCCTTTCCGACGGCCGGGATCATGGACGGCTGATCGTGCACGGTCACACGCCGCTGACCGACGGCGCGCCGGATCTGCGCGGCAATCGCTTGAACCTCGATACCGCGGCCGTATTCGGCGGCCCGCTGACGGCGGCAATCTTCACCGACACCGAAACGAAGCCGAGCGGATTCCTTCAGGTCGAGTGAACCAAAGCCACGGCGAAACGGGCCTTTAGCCCCCTGCGTCAATCCGTCGCACGGGCCGCTGAGCTAAGCTTCTCTCCCGATTCGAGGCGGGCTTTCGTGAAACGACAACCGGCAAGACCGCCCAAGGGATCGTTGGCGCCGCCGCGGCGACCCGCCCGATTACTCAAGCCGAGCAAAAGTCGCCGCGGTAGAGTCCAAACGAAAACGACGAAGCCGCACTGGCGCGCGCTGGCGATTGAACGTGCCGCCGAGGTTGCGCGGCTTGCCGCCGAGCTCGAAACGTCGCGCGCCCGCATCGGCGAGCTTGAGGCGCGGATCGACGTCGACCCGCTCACCGAGACGCTCAACCGCCGCGGCTTCGAACGCGAGCTCAAGCGCTCGCTCGCTTACGTCAAGCGCTACGGCGCAAGCGCGGCGCTGGTTTTTCTCGATCTCGACGATTTCAAGCCGGTCAACGATCGCCACGGTCATGCCGCCGGCGACGCCATGCTCAAGGCGATCACCGCCGCGCTGGTTCGCAACGTGCGCGCTTCCGACGTGGTCGCGCGCATCGGCGGCGACGAGTTCGTCGTGCTGTTATGGAATGTGCGCGACGCCGACGCCGCGGCCAAAGCCGCCGCGCTCGAGGCTCTCGTGCAGGCGACGCCGGTGCGCTTTCGTTCCTCGACGCTGGCCGTTGGCGCGTCCGCGGGAATGGCGTTCCTCGGCCCGCGCGACACGCCCGCGGCGGTGCTGGCCCGCGCCGACGCGGCGATGTATGCGCGCAAAGCGGAGAAGAATACCTCTCCCCGCAAGCGGGCAAAGGTATTGCTGCTCACGCGATAATATCCGGCGTGAGCTGATCTTCGATGAAGGTGATGCGGTCGCGCAATTGCAGTTTGCGCTTCTTCAGCCGCTGGACCTGAATAATGTCGGAGCCCGGTGACGCCTGGAGCGCGGCGATCGCGGCGTCGAGGTCGCGATGCTCCTGTTGCAAGCGCGCAAGTTGCTCGCGAAGCTCGCGTTCTTCGTCTGGTGTCATCGCCGCCTTGGTCGCGCCGTGAACCCGCCTTTTTGCACGCTCGGGCGCCCCCGGGGCACGGTCTAAAGGCCGGTAAGCCGCTGTCGAGTATCGCGTTTTGGTTAATGGCCGACAAGCCCGAAGGAAAACGGTGCACAGCGGGTATTTTCGCCCTGCGGCAAAGGGAGTATCTTTATGTGCAGTCGCAGTGGTGTAGCATGACGCTTTCACGGGGCAGGGTGATCAGACGCAAGGAGACGGCCATATGGCGATCCAATCGCATCTTGCGGAACTTGAGAAACGGCACCAGGCACTAGAACAGGAAATTAGTGAAGCGCTTAACCACCCGTCGTCCGACGGATTAAAGATTGCGGAACTCAAGCGGCGCAAGTTGCACGTCAAAGACGAGATCGCGCGGCTTAAGCAAGAAACCAGCGTCCATTAGTTTATTGCGTTGAAAATTATTGCGGCTGCTCCGGCTCGGCGAAGCGGAGCGCAGTGGCGGCTTTGTCGTAATACAAACGTCGAGCGGGTCAGGTCGCGCACGAACGTTCTTGACGTTCGGACATTTTTGTCCGATAGTTCTATCGGCTCACCCTGCGGCCTCGATGGACACAAGCGCGACAAATTCATCGCCGAATTGCGGGGTGAGGCCCGCCGCAAGGGCCTATCGTTTAGAGCGGGAAGTGGCGTGGCAAGGGCGGTCACATGATGGTTTTCGTCGGCGGGCGATTGACCACGGTGCCGTCACGCGAAATCGATCCGAAGACAGCAAGAAAGATCAGGACGCAGCTCGGCTTGGCGGATTAAGGAGAGAAGTGGTCATGAGGGCCTATACCTATCGGGCGCAGTTCGAGCCGGGTGAGCGGCGTGGGAATATCGTTGTCACCTTTCCCGATGTGCCGGAGGCGGTCACACAGGGACGCGGCGAAGTCGACGCGCGCGCAATGGCCGAGGAATCACTTGGCCTGGCGCTTCTCGCTTATCTGAAGCGCGGCAAACCGTTGCCGAGGGCCCGCGCGAAAAGTCGCGGTCTCGTCGATGTTGCCGTTGTGCCGAACGTAGCCGCCAAGCTCGCGGTGCTGGAGTCCTTCGCCGTTGCCGGAATTACGAAGAGCGAATTGGCGCGCCGCCTCGGTAAAGACGAGAAGGAAGTGCGCCGCATCCTGGATCCCAAACATCCGACCAAATTGCCGGCTCTCACCGCCGCCTTGCGGGCGCTCGGCAAGCGGCTGGTGGTCGGGGTGATAGATGCTGAGGCGGCTTGAGCGCGACTTGGCGGCGCTCGCCGCGAGTTGCTACGATCGACCGACCCGCAAAAGAAAATGTACGTGCGAGTGCTCACCTCAAACCGCCTCGCGCTCGGGCCCGACCCAATAAACCCTGTGAGCGTTATCGATCTGTCAGAGGAGACCGTAATTCCGTACGCGGCTGCCGATGCGCAACAATCATCTACGTCAAACAGCGAGACTGCGCGCGGCAACGAAACAAGGTTCGCGCGTCGAAGCGGAGACTATTGGTTCGAGATAAAAGGAAAGCGAACCCATTGCGGATCGCTAAAGGAGCTCCTCGCAGAGGCGCTCAAGAACATCGAAGTACCAAGCCCGGAACGATGGACAATCTTTCTCGTATTCGAGGACGAAGTCGTCGGATTGTCGCTCGCGATCCGGCCCACCTTTTCGAAAAGCCGCATCTCGTCAAGGACTATGCGCAACGGCTGAGTAATGGCTGGTATTACGGGACCAACAATTCGTCTCGCGAAACAGGAGTGTGGCTTCAACGTGCAGCAGAGTGTACTGGCCTTGCAATTGGCACGGACTTCGCAATGAGCCTTAACGTTGGTCGGGCGCTGGCTGATCTGTAGTGCGTCCTTGTTGAAGGCATGCTCACATCCCCTTGGCCACATCCCGCAGCTTGAATTTTTGCAGCTTGCCGGTCGAGGTCTTGGGGATTTCCGCGAATACGATGGTGCGCGGGCATTTGTAGGCGGCGAGGTGGCTTCGGCACCAGGCGATCAGCTCCTCGGCCGTGGCGCTAGCATCAGGCTTTAGTTCGACGAACGCACACGGCGTTTCGCCCCATTTCTCGTCGGGTTTCGCCACTACGGCGACCGCGGAAACCGCCGGATGCTTGTAAAGCGCATCCTCGACCTCGATCGAAGAAATGTTCTCGCCGCCGGAAATGATGATGTCCTTGGAGCGATCCTTGAGCTGGACGTAGCCGTCGGGATGCACGACGCCGAGATCGCCGGAATGAAACCAGCCGCCGGCGAACGCCGCCTCGGTCGATTGCTTGTTTTTCAGATAACCCTTCATCACCACGTTGCCGCGGAACATCACCTCGCCCAAAGTCTCGCCGTCGTGCGGCACGCTCTGCATCGACTCAGGATCGAGCACGTCGAGCGCTTCGAGCACCGGATAGCGCACGCCCTGACGCGCCTTCTTTGTCGCCTGCTCGGCGGCGGGCAGCGCGTCCCAGTCGGCGTGCCAGTCGTTGATGCTGGCCGGGCCGTAGGTCTCGGTCAGGCCGTAGACGTGGGTGACGTTGAAGCCGGCGTCTTTCATCGCCGCCAGCACCGATTCCGGCGGCGGCGCCGCGGCGGTGACGAACTCGATGTCATGCGGCAGCGGCTTCTTCTCGGCGGCCGCGGCGTTGAGCAACGTCGACATCACGATCGGCGCCCCGCAAAGATGCGTGACCTTGTGCGCGGCGATGGCGTCGAAGATCGGCGCGGCGCGCACCGCGCGCAGGCAGACATGGGTGCCGGCAACCACCGACAACGTCCAGGTAAAGCACCAGCCGTTGCAATGAAACATCGGCAGCGTCCACAGATAGACCGGATGCTTGCCCATACCGCAGGTAACGACGTTGGCGAGCGCCAGGAGATAAGCGCCGCGATGGTGATAGACAACGCCTTTGGGATCGCCGGTGGTGCCTGACGTGTAATTGAGCGAGATCGCGTCCCATTCGTCGCCCGGCAGCGCCCAGGCGAAATCCGCATCGCCTTCGCGCAGCAAGTCTTCGTATTCGACGCCGCCCAGCCGCTCGCCGTCGCCGCGAAATTCCGGGTCGTCATAATCGATGACCAGCGGCTTCACCTTGGCGCGCGCCAGCGCGTCCTTCATCACCTTGGAAAACTCGCGATCGACGATCAGCACCTTGGTGTCGGCGTGATCGAGGGTAAAGCCGAGAATGGCGGCGTCGAGCCGTGTGTTGAGCGTATTGAGCACGCCACCGGTCATCGGCACGCCGTAATGCGCCTCGATCATCGCCGGCGTATTGGCGAGCATGACCGAGACGGTGTCGCCGCGCTTGACGCCGCGGCGGGCGAGTGCCGAGGCAAGCTTTTTCGCGCGCGCGTAAAGCTCGCGATAGTTCCAGGCGCGCGCGCCGTGCACGATGGCGGTCGCGTCGGGATAGACCGAGGCCGCGCGCGCCAGAAATGACAGCGGGGTGAGCGGCTGGAAATTCGCCGGGTTGCGCGGAAGGTCGGTGTCGTATGGGCTGGCCATGTTCGTCGTTTCCTCGGACATCAGCCTAGCGAAAATTTTCGCTGCTCACTACTCGCTATTTCCTTCCTTTCAAATAAATCCCCGCGCCCCCTGCCAAAGCAGCGCGATGGCGATGAGAAACATGAGCACATAGGCGATGCGGTAGAACCGGTCGGTTGGCGTTATCCGTACCAGCCAGATGCCGAGAAAGTTGGTAGCGACGGCCAGCGGCAGCAGCAGCGCCGACGTGGCGAGATTGCGCAGCGAGAACTGGCCGAGCGCCAAATAAGGGACGACCTTCATCCAATTCAAGATGGTGAAAAAGATCACGGTGGTGCCGACCAGCGTGAACTTGTCGAGGCGCTGCGGCAGCATATGGATCTGAAACGGCGGCCCGCCGACCTGGAGCAGCGTCGAGGTGAAGCCGGACAGCGCGCCCCACAGCACGCCGAGCGCCGGATGCGGACGCTGCGGCTTGGTCGGCGGGCGCCCGAGATAAGCGCGCAGTCCGGTTCCGAGCCAGGTGTAAAGCACGAAGGACAGCGCAATCCCCCCGACGGTCAGCGCGATCGCGGCGTTGGAGAGGTAAATCGCAAACACCCAGGCGGCGCCGACGCCGAGAACCGATCCCGGCAGCAGCACCTTCAGATTCCACGCGCTCCAGGCGCGGTGATAGGTCCAGACCGAGATTAAGTCCTGGCAGATCAGGATCGGCAGCAGGATGGCGGCGGCTTCGAGCGGGGGCACGACCAGCGCGAGGAGCGGCGTCGCGATCATGCCCAGCCCGGCGAAGCCGCCCTTGGCGAGGCCGAGACACGTCACGGCGGGAATGGCAAGCAGATAAAACAGCGGATCGGTGATCACGGGCGGACTGCGGTGAGGGACGTGCGATGACATAGATCAAAGCGCGCACCCTTAGGCCAGCGAATAGCGAATGGCAGGTAGGACGAGTACTATAGTTGGGTGGAGACAAACCATGGACGTCCGTTCGAGCCGCTACCACGAAGTCTATGCGCGCTGGCAGCGCGACCCGCTGGGCTTTTGGGCGGAAGCCGCGGCCGATCTCGACTGGTACGAAAAGCCGCAGGCGACCTTCGACCCGAAGGCCGGGATTTACGGGCGCTGGTTTCCTGGCGGGGTCTGCAATACCTGCTTCAACGCCGTCGACCGCCACGTCGATGCCGGCCGCGGCGACCAGCCAGCGATCGTCTACGATTCGCCGCTTGCCGGTGCAAAACGCACCATCACTTACCACCGGCTGATGACCGAGACGCAGGTGCTCGCCTCGGTGCTGCGCGACCTCGGCGTCGGCAAGGGCGATCGCGTCATCCTCTATATGCCGATGGTGCCGGAAGCGGTGATCGCCATGCTCGCCTGCGCGCGCATCGGCGCCGTTCATTCGGTGGTGTTCGGCGGTTTCGCCGCGCGCGAATTGGCCACCCGTATCGACGACGCGACGCCGAAGGTGATCCTCTCCGCCAGCTGCGGCATCGAGCCCGGCCGCATCGTTCCTTACAAGCCGCTGCTCGACGAGGCGATCGCGCTGTCGCAGCACAAGCCCGGCGCCTGCCTCATCCTGCAGCGCCCGCAGGCCGAGGCGGCTTTGGTTCCCGGCCGCGACCACGATTGGGCGAAGATGCGCGATCACGCGCTGGTGCACGCGCGCTCGGTCTACGATTGCGTGCCGGTGGCGACCACCGACCCGCTCTACATTCTCTACACTTCGGGCACGACCGGACAGCCCAAGGGCGTGGTGCGCGACCACGGCGGCCACATGGTCGCGCTCAAATGGTCGATGCAATATCTCTACGGCGTGAACCCCGGTGAGGTGTGGTGGTCGGCCTCCGATGTCGGCTGGGTGGTGGGCCACAGCTACATCGTCTATGCGCCGCTGTTCCACGGCTGCACCACGATCCTCTACGAAGGCAAGCCGGTCGGCACGCCCGATGCCGGCGCGTTCTGGCGGGTGATCGCCGAGCACGGCGCCGTTGCGCTGTTCACGGCGCCGACCGCGTTTCGCGCCATCAAGAAGGAAGACCCGAGAGCGACGCATCTCGCCCGCTATGACCTGACGAAATTCCGCACCTTGTTCCTCGCCGGCGAGCGCGCCGATCCCGATACGGTGAAATGGGCCGAGGACATCCTCAAGGTGCCGGTGATCGACCACTGGTGGCAAACCGAGACCGGCTGGGCGATCGCCGGCAACCCGATCGGGCTCGGCCAACTTCCCGTCAAGCACGGCTCGCCTACCGTCGCGATGCCGGGCTACGACGTGCGTATCGTGGACGAGGGCTGCCGCGACGTGGCGCCGAACCGCATGGGCTCGATCGTGGTCAAGCTGCCGCTGCCGCCGGCCTGCCTGCCGACCCTGTGGCAGCACGACGATCGCATGCGCGACAGCTATCTCGCCGAGTTCCCGGGCTACTACAAGACCGCCGACGCCGGCTTCAAGGACGATGACGGCTACCTCTACATCATGGGGCGCACCGACGACATCATCAACGTCGCCGGCCAACGGCTCTCCACCGGCGGCATGGAGGAGGTGCTGTCCTCCCACCAGGACGTCGCCGAATGCGCCGTCATCGGGG
>Ga0116224_10001279_pt1 | contig 16465 bp, 14 predicted proteins | sample Sb_taG_9_FD_89699 | JGI IMG/M metagenome (GOLD analysis project Ga0116224, IMG submission 89699) | Peat soil microbial communities from Weissenstadt, Germany - Sb_50d_b_LC metaG | ecosystem: Environmental > Terrestrial > Soil > Wetlands > Peat | place: Germany: Weissenstadt | collected 2010-09-21 | reverse complement strand
GTCGCGGCCCTGAGTGATGCCGGCAGCGCGGCCCATGTACTGCGACAGGATCCGTGCCGGCGTGACGCCGCGGATCAGGTGCGCCGCCAGGTCGCGGTGCAGGATGCACAGCCGGTCCTTGGGGCCCATCGCGAACGCCGCGCCGGCCGACACGGCTTCCTGCCCGTAACCGTCGTAGAACGAGCCGGGCACCCGTCCCTGGCGGTAGAGGCTCATCGCGCGCTCTTCCAGGCCGCGCATCATGAGCATCGCGCGCAGCAGCCAGATGCGGTCCTCGATGGTGAGGTGCTCTACCGCCGCCTCGGCCCCGCCGGCCGCGGCCTGCGCCATATCAGTGGCCATCTCTCCGATTCCCTTTCTCCGTAGGTCGGACCGGGATCTCCGCTTCCTGACCCCGGCTCACCAGCCCTCCGGGATCTCCGGTTCAGGCTTCTCGATCGGGCACGGTCGAGTTTATTGGAAGGACTCCGCACTACCTCCCGTGAGGACTACGCTTCCGAGATGGACGGCGCCCGGCCTGCCTGGCTGATGCGCACGCGCGCCCGATACGTCCGGATGCGCTGGAGACGGACGGGCGCGTGGCTGTGGCCGTCGTTCGTGGCGCTGATCGTCGTGGACGGCGTCGTCGGGCACCTGCTCCCGCCCGCCGGCACGACCGAGACGCTCGTCGCCGCCGCGCTGCTCGGGCTGGTCCTGAACGTGATTGCGGTCGTACTGCTGTCGCGCCCTCTCGGCATGCTCCTGCGCCGCTTCCGCCCCGACATCCCGGGAGTCGTGGCGCGCGATTACGGCGGGACGGTCGTGGTGTTCGTGGTGGCCGCGGTCCTGCTCACCGCGGGCCTGGTCCACCGCCCGGCGATCCAGGCCCGGCAGCGGGAGTCGGGCGACGCGATCGCGCGCGCCCAGGCCTGGATCGGGGCCCGCGCACCGGACGAGTTCCGCCGCAACCTCCAGTTCGTGAGCCTGCTCGCGATCCAGCCCGGGACGATCTACCGGGCATGCGTGCCGAGCGTCGACGGGAAGCGAAGCTACTGCGTGATCGTCAACAGGAACCTTCCGTTCCAACGCAGCGTTACGTTCTCGGGGTATGAGCCGAACTCGGTCCTCGCCGCCGGGGCGGGCTAGGGCCCACGCAGCGCGGACCCTTAACGACCGGGCGATCAAGCGCACCGTCCTCCTCGCGAGCATCCTCGGGTCGGGGATCGTGTTCCTCGACCAGACGATCGTCAACGTGGCGCTGCCGGCGATCCGGTCGAGCCTGAACGGCAGCCTCGCCGAGCAGCAATGGGTCGTCGAGGCGTATCTGCTGACGCTGTCGTCGCTGCTGCTGCTCGGCGGGTCCCTGGGGGACGTGCTCGGGCGCCGGCGCGTGTTCCAGGCTGGCTTGATCGGCTTCGGTGCGTGCTCGCTGGTGTGCGCGATCGCACCGAGCAGCGAGGTGCTGATCGTGGCGCGGGGTGTGCAGGGGGTAGCCGGCGCCCTGCTCGTGCCGAGCTCGCTGGCGCTGATCCTCGACACCTTCGAAGAGGGCGAGCGCGCCGCGGCGATCGGAACCTGGACGGCGTGGACCGGAATCGCCACCGTGATTGGTCCGCTCGGAGGCGGCCTGCTCGTACAGGCGGCCTCGTGGCGCTGGATCTTCCTGATCAACCCGATCCCGGTGGCGATCACGGTGATGCTGCTCCGGCGGCTGCCGCTGGATCGCGGCGCCCCGGGTCGCGTCGACTGGACCGGAGGCCTGCTGTGCGTGCTTGGGCTCGGGGGCACGGTGTTCGGGCTGATCGAGCACTCGGTGTACGGGTGGGGTGATCCGCGCGTGCTCGTGCCGTTGATCGCCGGGATCGTCCTGCTCGTCGCGTTCCTGTCCTGGGAGGCGCGCGTGCCCGAGCCGATGATGCCGCTGCAACTGTTCGCGGTGCGCAACTTCGCGGTCGGGAACGTCACCACGCTGGCGATGTACGGCGGCCTCGGCGTGGCGACGTTCTTCCTCGTCGTGTTCCTCCAGCAGGTTGCGGGGTACACGCCGCTCGCCTCCGGGCTCGCGCTGCTCCCTATCACGCTCGTGATGTTCGCCCTGGCCAGGCGGTTCGGCGCGCTCGCCGATCGCATGGGTCCGCGCCTCTTCATGTCTGCCGGCCCGGCCCTCGCCGGCATCGGGTTGCTGCTGCTGACGCGCGTTACCGCCCACCCCGACTACGTGACGACGATCCTGCCCGCCGTGCTCGTGTTCGCGCTCGGGCTCGCGGCGACGGTGGCGCCGCTGACCGCGGCCGTCCTCGGATCCGTCGAGCCCGGCCACTCCGGGCTCGCCAGCGGCGCCAACAACGCGGTCGCCCGGGTCGCGGGACTGCTCGCGATCGCCGCGGTCGGCGCCGTCGTGTCGACGAGCTTCGCCGCGAAGCTCGATCACGACGTCGCCCACGAGCCGCTGAGCCGGCGGGCACGCACCGCGCTGAGCGCCGCCCGCACGCGGCCGCTCGTGACCAGCGCCTCCGGCGTGCCGGCGGCCGACCGGCCGGACGCCCACGCGGCGCTCGTCGATGCCTCGGTCCATGCGTTCCGGATCGGCATCGGGATCGCCGGCCTGCTGGCGATCCTCGGTGGCGCCGTGGCGCTGGTCGGGATCGAGAACCCGCGCCGGCGTGCGCCGGCGGAAGTGCGGACGGGCTCGCCCGGGTAGCCTTGCCGGCGCCTTGACAGAGCCATTCGTAGCGGTCGTCACCGGAGCGTCGAGCGGCATCGGCGAGGCGACCGCGCGCCGGCTGGCGCGCGAGCCGGGCGCCAGATTGGTCCTGGTCGCGCGCCGCCGGGATCGGCTCGACGCGCTCGCTCGCGAGCTCGGCGGCGCGACGGTCGTCGCGGTCGATCTCACGACGCCCGAGGCGCCGGCGGAGGTGCGCGCCGCGGTCGCGCGGGCCTACGAAGAGCTCCACCTGCTGGTCAACAACGCCGGCGGCTCGTGGCGCGGCGGCTTCGCCGAGACCGGCTGGGAGAACGTCGAGCGTCACATGAAGCTCAACTTCGAGGCGCCCGTGCGACTGACCGAGAGCCTCCTTCCGCTCCTGCGAGCCACCGCGGCCAAGGGGGCGCCCGCGGCGATCGTCAACGTCTCGAGCACGTCGGGCCGCGTCGGCCGGCCACGCGCCGGCGCGTACTCCGCGAGCAAGTTCGCGCTCGCCGGCTGGAGCGACTCGCTCGCGGCCGAGGAGAGCGCGCACGGCGTGCACGTGGGGCTCGTGCTCCCCGGGTTCATCGAGACCGAGGGCTTCCCCGCGACCGAGCTGCGGCGCCATCCCGTGCTGCGGCTGATCGTCTCAAAGCCCGACAAGGTCGCCGAGGCGATCGTCGAGTGCGGTGTGGGCGGGAAGGCCGAGCGGTACGTGCCCCGCTACTACTGGCTCGCGGCGGCCGCGCGGGTCCTCGCGCCGCGGCTGGTCCGCCGGGCGACGTCGAGCGGGACGTTCACCACTGCGACCGCCAAGGACTCGCAGCACTAAGCTACATAACTGTAGCTACGACCTTCAGGAGTAACTGAACCATGAACGCAAGCGCCCGCCGGGTGGCAGTGCTCGGCGGCATCCGAATCCCATTCGCGCGGCAGAACGGGCCCTATGCCCGGGCCTCGAACCAGGACATGCTGACCGCCACGCTCGAGGCGCTCATCAGCAAGTTCTCGCTCGAGGACGAGGTCCTCGGCGAGGTCGCCGCCGGCGGCGTCCTCAAACACAGCCGCGACTTCAACTTGACGCGCGAGTCCGCGCTGGGCACGCGCCTGAATCCGCACACGCCGGCCTACGACCTCCAGCAGGCGTGCGGCACCGGGCTCGAGGCCGCGATCCTGGTCGCGAACAAGATCGCGCTCGGACAGATCGACTCCGGGATCGCGGGCGGGTTCGACACGACCTCCGACGCGCCGATCGCGATCAACGAGGACCTGCGCGGCGTGCTGCTCGAGCTGAACCGCGCGAACAGCAACGCGGCCCGGCTGAAGGCGCTGGCCAAGGTCCGCCCCCAGCAGATCGTCCCGCAGCTCCCCCGCAATGCCGAGCCCCGCACGGGCCTGTCGATGGGCGAGCACGCGGCGATCACGGCCAAGGAATGGGGGGTCGAGCGCGGCGAGCAGGACGAGCTCACCGTTCGCAGCCACAAGAACCTCGCCGCCGCGTACGACACCGGCTTCCTCGACGACCTCGTCGTCCCGTTCCTCGGACTCGAGCGCGACCAGAACCTTCGCCCCGACACGAGCGTCGAGAAGCTGGCGCGGTTGAAGCCGGTGTTCGGCGGGGAGCAGGGAACGATGACCGCCGGCAACTCGACCCCGCTCAGCGACGGCGCCTCGGCGGTGCTGCTCGCCGGCGAGGAGTGGGCGGCCGCGCACGACATGCCGGTGCAGGCCTACATCGTCGACGCCCAGACCGCCGCGGTCGACCACGTGCACAAGCGCGAGGGGCTGCTGATGGCACCCACCTACGCGGTGCCGACCCTGCTCGCCCGCAACGGCCTCGGCCTCGGCGACTTCGACTTCTACGAGATCCACGAGGCGTTCGCGTCCCAGGTGCTGTGCACGCTGAAGGCGTGGAAGGACCCGGTCTACTGCCGTGAGCGGCTCGGGCTCGAGGGGCCGCTCGGTGAGATCGACGTCGACAAGCTCAACACCCACGGGGGCTCACTCGCCGCCGGTCACCCGTTCGGCGCCACCGGCGGCCGGATCGTCGCGAGCCTCGCGAAGACGTTGTCGGAGTTGGATCCCGCCGCCCACCCCCACCGCCCCGGCCGAGGGCTCATCTCGATCTGCGCGGCCGGCGGCCTCGGCGTCACTGCGATCATGGAGGCAGCAGCATGAGCGACCGCTACCAGCAACTGGTCAACACTCCGATCGGGAAGATCGTCTCCAAGCAGATCGGTCTCCCCAGCCCCGTCGCGCTTGAGCGCTACGAGCGCGGGCAGCCGGTCATCAGCGGTCCGGTCCTGCTCGGGGCCGCACCCGGGGGACGGCTTGCCGCCGCCACGGCGAAGGTGCTCGCCGCGATCGACGCCGACGTCCACACGCCGCTCCAGGAGCACGTGCGGACCGCGGCCGCCGACGCGAGCCTCGAGGCGAAGGTCTTCAACCCCGACGCCGCGCCAGAGGACCAGACGTTCAAGGCGCTCGTGTTCGATGCCGGCGGTATCGAGGACAGCGAGCAGCTGCGCGAAGTGTGGGCGTTCTTCGCTCCGACTGTCCGCAGGGTCCGCAAGTCGGGACGCGTGATCGTGCTCGGGACGACGCCCGCCGACTGCACGCGCCCGCGCCAGGCCACCGCCCAGCGGGCGCTCGAAGGGTTCGTGCGGTCGGTTGGCAAGGAGGTCCGCAAGGGCGCCACCGCGCAGCTGATCTACGTCGGCGCGAAGGCCGAGTCGGAGCTCGAGTCCACGCTCCGGTTCTGTCTGTCGCCGAAGTCCGCGTATGTGTCCGGGCAGGTGGTGCGGATCGCCGCGAGCGCTTCCAGCGCCGAGGGGATCGATTGGGAGCTGCCGCTCGCCGGCAAGTTCGCGCTCGTCACCGGTGCATCGCGAGGCATCGGCAAGGCGATCGCCAAGGTGCTCGCGCGCGACGCTGCGCACGTCATCGGCCTCGACGTCCCTGGGCTCCAGCGCGAGCTCGAGGACACGATCGGCGAGCTCGGCGGGTCGACGCTCGTGCTCGACATCACCGACGACGACGCGCCGGCGCGGATCGCGACGCACCTGGTCGAGGATCACGGTGGCGTCGACGTGGTCGTCCACAACGCGGGCGTCACGCGCGACAAGACGCTCGGGCGGATGGACGAGGACCGGTGGAACATGGTGTTGTCGATCAATCTGAGCGCGCAGGAGCGGATCGACGACGAGCTGCTCGCGCGCGAGGTGATTCGCGAGAACGGGCGGATCGTGTGCGTGTCTTCGATGAGTGGCATCGCCGGCAACGCCGGCCAGACCAACTACGCGACCTCCAAGGCCGGCGTGATCGGAATGGTCGAGTCCATGGCCGTGCCGGTCGCCAAGAAGGGATTGACGATCAATGCGGTGGCTCCCGGGTTCATCGAGACCCAGATGACCGCCGCGATGCCGATCGCCACGCGCGAGGCGGGCCGCCGGATGAGCAGCCTCGCCCAGGGCGGCCTGCCGGTCGACGTCGCGGAAACGATCGCCTGGTTCGCGAGCCCGGCGAGCGGCGGCGTCAACGGCAACGTCGTCCGCGTCTGCGGTCAGAGCCTGATCGGGGCGTGACGTGGCGACGCGAGAACTGACCAGCTCGCCGTCGATGACGGCGCTGTTCGCGCGCGCGGCCCTGGCGATGATCCCCGGCGCCCCGCACCTGCCTTTCGTCGGCCCGATGGTCAGCGGCGGCGGCGGGGAGATCCCGGACCTCACGCTGCGTCTGACCGGCGTGCAGGTCGACGTCCGACGGGTTGCGGACTACGACCGGGTATGCGGGTTTGCGCTCAAGGACGTCCTCCCCGCCACCTACCCGCACTTGCTCGCGTTTCCGCTGCAGCTCTCGCTGATGACCGATCCGAGCTTCCCGTTCGGAGCGATCGGGCTCGTGCACATCGCCAACCGGATCACCCAGCACCGGCCGATTCGCGGCGCGGAGCGGCTCCAGGTCGACGTGTGGGCGACGCCGGTCGAAAGCCACCCGCGCGGCAAGCAGTTCTCGTTGCGATCGGAGGTCCGGTCCGGGGACGAGCTGGTGTGGGAGGAAGTGTCCACCAACCTGAAGCGCGGCAGTGGCGACGGCTCGAGTCCACCGTCGGAGCCGGGAGGTCTGCCGCGCGCCGGGGACCTGCCGGCGACCGGGACCTGGAGGCTTCCGGGCGACCTCGGGCGGCGGTACGCCTCGGTGTCGGGCGACTACAACCCGATCCACATCCATCCGGTGAGCGCCCGCCTGTTCGGCTTCCCGTCGGCGATCGCGCACGGGATGTGGACCAAGGCGCGGTGCCTGGCGGCGCTCGAGCCGAAGCTGCCGGACGCGTACACCGTCGCGGTCGCGTTCAAGCGGCCGATCCTCCTGCCGGGGACGGTCGAGTTCTGCGAGGCCGAGGCCGCCGCCGGGGGCATCGACTTCGGGGTTCGCGACCCGGCCAACGGCAAGTCGCACCTCGACGGTCGCGTCACGTTCACCTAAAGACTCGCGAGGGCGGCCGATAACCGTGGGCAATGTCGCAAACGGCGTGCCCACAGGCGATCTCGCATCAGAACGTACGCCTCGGACCGGGCCGCCACCCTCGCCCGGGCAAGGTCGTGTGCGTGATGGAGCTCGCCTCGATGCTCGCCGGCGAGCGGTTCGGCGACCGGCCGGTGTCGGTCTGCCCGGTGATCGGGGCGATCCTGCGCGCGTACAACGACAACGTCGACGAGCGCCGCCGGCAGGACCTCTACAGGTTTGCCGCCGATGCCGTCGACACTCGCCGCGACTACCACGCGCAGCGCCGCCGTGCCGACGTGGCGCTCGCGTGGGCTTCGGACCGCTACCGGCGCCGGGGTTCCAAACTCCGGGTGCCGCCCGATCCCGAGGGCGCGCGGGATGAGATCGCCTACTACGTGGTCGGCTCGTTCGCCGGCCGGGGCTCGCGTCGCGGCCGCTGGTCCGATGAGGACCACCGCGCGATGGTCGGGCTGCTCGAGGAACTGATCGAGATCGATCGCGAGCCCCCGCTAGAGGCGGTGATCGGCGAGCCGCTCCTCCGCGACCTCGTCGAACATGTCGCGCAGCCGGTCGAGCACGGCGGCGGCGGTCAACAGATCGTTTTCGCTGAACGGCTCGAGTGCGGCGCGCAGGCGCGGCTCGAAGCGCGCACGGCGTTCCTCCACCAGCCCGCGCCCGCTGTCGGTGAGCGAGGTGAGCACCACGCGCCGGTCGCGGTCGGAGCGGTGGCGCTCGACGAGGCCGGCCGCGGTGAGTCCTTCGAGCATCTCGGTGACGCTCGCCGGGCTCAAATCGGCGGCTTCAGCGAGGTCGCGCACCGACATCTGACTCTGGTCGCGAAGGCAGAACAGCAGGCTGTACTGCGCGTCGGTGAGCTCGCCCGGGCAGTGGGTCTCGCGTCCGCGCATCCGTCGCAGGGCGGCCAGGGCTCGCTTGAACGCTCGCGCAACCTCCTGGGCGGAGTCGCTGTGCTCGCGCTTGCGTACCACGTCTCCAAGCGCCGATAGGCCTTGACCGGCGGCAGGAGTCACGCCGCCATCGCCTCGGTCATCGTCTCGGTGGAAGTTTGCGCCGCCGCTCCCCTACGGGCGCGCGCCGCGCGCTCGGCGCGCATCAGGATCACGCACGGGATGATCGCGAGGGCCGTCATCCCCGCCGAGAACCAGAACGCGGTGCCGTACGCGGCGGCCGCGGCGCTCGGCGTGTGCGCGCCGGTCAGGGCGCGTTGGAGGACGACCGCGAGCACGGCCGTGCCGATCGACCCGCCGACGCGCTGGATCACGTTCAGCTGCGGGGTCGCACTCGAGAGCTCGGAGCGCTCGAGCGACGCGAACGCGGCCGTCATCGCCGGCAGGAAGCCGAAGCCGATCCCGATCCCGCGCACGAACATCGCGAACGACAGCCATACGATCGACGTGTGGGCGCCGATCAGTCCGAACGGGATCGTCGCGATCGTGCACACGATCACTCCGAACAGCGCGAGCCCGCCACCGCCGTAGCGGTCGCTGAGCTTGCCGGCGATCGGCATCGCGCATGCTGCCCCGAGCCCCTGGGGAGCGGTCAGAAGCCCGGTGGCGACGACGCTCTCGAGCCGGACGCCCTGCCAGTACAGCGGCAGCAGGATCATCCCGCCGAACAGCGCCGCGCCGAGACAGAACATCGCGAACGAGGCGGAGGAGAACGTCGGCCGTCGGTACAGCCGCATGTCGAGCAGCGGCTTCGGGACCTTCAGCGCATGGAGCACGAACGCCGCGACCAGCACGATCCCGAGGATGATCGGGACGATCACCTTCACCGAGGTGAAGCTGCCGGTGACGCCGATCTCGGCGAGGCCGTAGGTCAAAAGCGGGAGACCCGTCGCCATCAGGATCAGGCCGCGGACGTCGAGCTTGTCGGCCTTCTCGGGCTTCAACCACGGGAGATAGCGGAGCGCTGCCGCGACGGCGATCGCGCCGATCGGGACGTTCACGTAGAAGATCCAGCGCCAGCTCGTGTTCTGGATGATCAGCCCGCCGATCGTGGGGCCGAGGATCGGCGCCAGCATCGCGGGGACCGCGACGACGCTCATCACGCGTCCCATCCGCTTCGGCCCGGCCGCCTCGGCCATCATCAGCTGCCCGACCGGCAGGATCATCCCGCCGCCGATGCCCTGGAGCACGCGGAACAGGATCAGCTCGGTCGTCGAGGTCGCGAGCCCGCACAGCGCGGATCCGGCGGTGAACAAGACGACCGAGACCAGATACACCTGCTTGGCGCCGAATCGCCGGGCCGCCCAGCCGCTGACCGGGATCACCGCCGCCAGCGCCAGCATGTAGCCGGTCACCACCCATTGGATCTCGGCGATCGTCGAGTGGAGCTCGCGGCTCAGGGTCGCCAGCGCGACGTTGACGATCGTCGTGTCGAGGATCGACATGATCGATCCGATCACGACGACCGCGCTCGTGCGCCAGACGTGCGCGCTTATCGGATCGCCGGCTTCTTCGCCGGCGCTCACGCGAGCTCGACTCCCTGGAAATTCATCGGTGCCGAAACATTAGGCTCCGAATGATCTCGTGTCAAGAGGCCCGAAGGCCCGGCAGACACTGCCGATCGCCCTTCTCCGTCTATCTTCAGTGGTAATGCCGAGTTTTGCCGATCTTGGACTCGACTCCGACATCCTTCAGGCCGTCCACGACGTCGGATACGAGTCGCCGAGCCCGATTCAGGAGGAGGCGATCCCGCCCCTGCTCCAGGGCCACGACGTCATTGGCCAGGCGCAGACCGGATCGGGTAAGACGGCCGCGTTCGGGCTGCCGATGCTCCAGTACGTCAACCCGGGCGAGCACGACGTCCAGGGGCTCGTGCTCACGCCGACCCGCGAGCTGTGCATCCAGGTGACTCAGGCGCTGCGCGCGTACGGCCGGCGCAAGGGCGTCGACGTGGTGGCCGTGTTCGGCGGGGCGCCGATCCGCTCCCAGCAGGCGCAGCTGCGCGCCGGCGGCCACGTGGTCGTGGGAACGGTCGGGCGTGTCAAGGACCTGATCTCGCGCCATTCCCTGATGCTGCACGGGTGCCGCTTCATCGTGCTCGACGAGGCCGATGAGATGCTCGACCTCGGCTTCCTCGAGGACGTCGAGCGCATCCTGTCGCTGACTCCGTCGAGCCGCCAGACCGCGCTGTTCTCGGCGACGATGCCGCCCGAGATCAGGCGCCTCGCCGATCAGTACCTGTACGACCCGGTGACCGTGAAGGTGCAGACGGCGACCCTGACCGTGGAGACCGTCGAGCAGTTCGCGCTCGAGGTACGTGCTCGAGAGAAGGCCGACAAGCTCGTCGAGGTGCTCAGTGCCGAGCGACCGGACCAGGCGATCGTGTTCGTGCGCACCAAGGTGCGCACGGAGCAGCTGTACCGCACGCTTCGCGACCGCGGGATGAATGTCAAGGCGATCCACGGCGACATGACCCAAGGGGCCCGCGACGGGGTGATGATCTCGTTCAAGGACGGTCGCCTGCCGCTTCTGGTCGCCACCGACGTGGCCGCGCGCGGGCTTGACATCTCGGGGGTCTCGCACGTGATCAACTACGACGTTCCGACCTCGCCCGACGTGTACGTCCACCGGATCGGCCGCACCGGCCGCGTCGGCCGCAGCGGCCGCGCGATCACGTTCGTCGAGCCCCAGCAGCGGCGCGAGCTCCGCGCCCTCGAGAACAACGCCGGCGTCACGCTCGCGCCCTGGGTCGAGCACGCGCACGTCGCTCCGACCCCGGTGAAGGCGAAGCCGCGTCGCCACTCCAAGCCGCACGACCCGTCGGACGGCGACGGCCGCGCGCGCAAGGTGATCGTCTCGATGGGACGCAGCTCGGGCCTCGAACCCTCCGACATCATCCACGCGATTACCGCCGCGACCGGTCTGGACGGCGAGCACGTCCGCAACGTCCGGGTGCTCGAGCGGTTCACGCTGCTCGAGGTGCCCGAGCAGGACCTCGATCGCGTCGTCGACCGCGTCAGCGGCACCGAGCTGCTTGGTCAGTCCGTGCAGCTGGAGCCGGCTGCGACGTAGGCGGATCCGGCCGCCGTCGGGCTCCGGCTTCCGTGTCAGGTCTCCGTCAGCTCCCCGGGAAGGGGGCGCGACTTCGGGTCGCGCCGGTGTGTTGCCTCCTATAGGCCGGCTGTTAGGCCGGGAACCTAACACTTGGAGGTACGGATCTTGCGTCTGAAATCGCTCGTCCGACGACGCCCCTCGGCGCCGATGGTGGTCTCGTTCATCGCCCTGTTCGTGTCGCTCGGCGGCGCCGGCTACGCCGCCGTGAGCCTGCCTAGAAACAGCGTCGGCAACGCCCAGCTCCAGAACGGCAGCGTCGGCAACTGGAAGCTGAAGTCGAACGCTGTCGGGGCGAAGAAGATCATCAACGGCTCGGTGGGGGCCAAGCAGGTGAACTCCTCTCAGCTGCAGCTGCGCGTCTCGAGCTCATGCTCGACCGGCGCGATCTCGGCCGTCGGGCTTTCGGGGAGCGTGACCTGCACGCCGACGCTCGGCAACGAGTACGGATCGAACACCGCGGCGACCACGCTCGGGACGAGCGCGACGCACGTAGCCACGCAGTCGCTCGCGGCCGGGTCCTCGTACCTGGTGATGGCGTACCCGCACGCGGTGATCACCGCCGGTTCCGGGGGGCAGCACGTCGAGGTCGACTGCACGCTATCGGTCCCGGCGGGGCCGGGTACGCCGCCGCCGGCCAACCCGACAACCACGACCAAGACGCTCGCCGTCGATGTCGCGTCAACCGCGAACCCGGCGGCCGGGACGATCCCGCTGGTGCTGCCCGTCGCCTCGTCGACGAGTGTCCAGCCGGCGACCGTGAACTGCACCGACACGGCGGCCAATCCGAGCACGCCGGCGCCCACGGTCAAGGTTGACACCACGATCAGCGCGATCCAGACCGCCAACAACAACTGACGTCTTCCCGTCCCAAGGGAAACTGGCCGGCCTCGCGAGTGGGGCGCGCGAGGCCGGCCGCTGGACGTCGTTCGCTAGCGTCCCCGGCGAACCCCCGGTCGCTCCGGCCGGGGTCGCACACATGGGAGGTAATGCGATGCGTCTACCGCGCCCGTCGGCGCCGCTCGCGGTGTCATTCCTGGCCCTGTACGTCGCGCTCGGGGGAGTGAGCTGGGCGGCCATCCACCTGCCGCCACACAGCGTGGGCAATGCGCAGCTCCAGAACTTCTCGGTCGGCAATGCGAAGCTCAGGCCGTTCTCGGTCGGCACGGGCAAGATCATTCCCGGCGCGGTCGGCGCCGGACAGGTGAACTCGAGCCAGGTGCAGTTGCGCGTGGCCGGTCCGTGTAGCGACGGCGCGATGCAGTCGATCGCCCAGTCGGGAGACGTGACATGCGTGCCGGTGCTCCCGAACGAGTATGGGTCGAACACCGCGGCCACGACGCTCGGCCCAGGCTCGACGCAGGTGGCGTCGCAGTCGCTCGCGCCGGGGTCGTCGTACCTGGTGCTGGCCTATCCGCACGCGGTGATCAGCGGAATCGCGGGTCAGCACGTGGAGATCGACTGCACGCTCTCGGTCCCGGCGAGGTCGGGCACGCCGCCGCCTGCCAATCCGACGACCACGACTAAGAGCCTCGCGGTCGATCTCGGTTCGAGCACGCAGGCGCAGGCGGCGACGATCCCGCTGGTGCTCCCGGTGGCGTCGTCGACGAGCATCCAGCCGGCGACCGTGAATTGCAGCGATACCGCGGCCAATCCGAGCACGGCGCCGACGGTCACGGTCGACACGACTATCAGCGCGCTCCAGACCGCGAGCAACAGCTGACGACCGCGGCAGCAGCGCAGTAGGCTGCGAACCATGTCAACTGCTCAAATGAAGACAAGCCATGGCGCGATCGCGTTCGAATTGTTCGACGAGGACGCGCCGGAGACCGTCGCCAACTTCCGCAAGCTGGCCGGCGACAACTTCTACGACGGGGTCATCTTCCACCGGATCATCTCGGGATTCATGATCCAGGGGGGCGACCCCGAGGGAACCGGACGCGGTGGTCCCGGCTACACGTTCGGCGATGAGTTCAACCAACACAAGGTGGTCCGGGGCGCGCTTACGATGGCGAACGCCGGACCGAACACGAACGGCTCGCAGTTCTTCATCGTGACCGCTGACGCCGCGCCGTGGCTGGACGGCAAGCACACCGTATTCGGCCAGGTCACCGACGGGATGGACACGGTCGATGCGATCGAGGGCGTCCAGACGGGCGCGAACGACCGTCCGATCGATCCGCCGGTGATCAACTCGATCGATCTCGACTAGCAACTGCCGGCCCGCGCGAGGACCGATAACTCCACACTCGACGCCCGGTCCGCGCCGAGATCGGAGTTACCGGTGCCAGAGCGGCGTGAATCCGCATTCACCCGGAGGTGGAGTGTCGAGTGCGGGGCTATCGGGGTTCCGGCTGTGACCGCGCCGGCGCTACCCCTCGTAGTTGTTGAACACGCCGGTGCTGAAAAGCGGGAGACCGGGGGCGCCGGCGTAGCCCAGGCGGTGGAGCCCGAACAAATTCTCGATCGTGGCGAGCAGCGAGAAGTGGTTGAAGTAGTCGACGGCGTCGAAGCTGTTGGCCTTGACGTAGGGCGAGATCAGCAATAGCCCGACCTGTCCGCCACCGCCGGTCGGCGTCGTCTCACCGCTGCCCAGCGAGACCGGGGTTGTGGACGTTGGGGTAGTGGTGGTCGTTCCGGTCGTGGTCGTGGCGGTCGTCGTTGTCGGCGCCGTCGTGTCGGTGGTCGTCGTTGTCGGCGCGGTCGTGGTCGTGTCGGTGGTCGTTGTCGGCGCGGTGGTCGTCGTGGCGGTGGTCGTCGTGGCGGTGGTCGTCGTGTCGGTAGTGGTCGTGCCCGCGGCGGTCGTTGGCGCGGTCGTGGTGGTGTCGGTGGTCGTCGTGTCGGTGGTGGTTGTGTCGGCTGCCATTGCTCCAGTCGACGTGGTCCCCGGCGCGGCGGGGCCCGTCGCCCCCGCCGGAGCCACTGGCGTCCCAGACGGGAGGCCGCGTAGGTTCGGATACGCCGCCGGGCTCGCACAGCACGCACTCGGGTCCGCGTACTGTCCTGTCTGTGGGGCCTGGTCGAACGTGATCGCGATCATCCCGCCGTCCTTGTAGGCCGGCGATTTCCTGATCTCCGGCACGACCGTCTTCAGGAACTGATTGGCGCCCGCGAGCCCCGGTGTCGCATGCGGCTTGCACGGCGCCTCGCTTCCGTCCGAGCACGGCGCCGGGACGATGTAGGCGAGTGAGGGCGTGGTGCTCGCGCTCTTCAGATCGGTCTTGAGGTGGCCGAGGCCGACCTCGTCGTCGTGGCACGCGGAGCCGCTGGTCAACGAGCGGAAGTACAGGAACGGGTTGTGCCAGGCCAGGTAGGCGTTCTTGGAACCCGCGGCCTGAGGTACCTTGCTACCGATCTTCGGGACCCGGCAGGCGGACTTGGCGTTCGAGGGCACTCCCTGCACGTACGCCTTCCATGTGTCGCCGGCGGCGGTGAGCTCGCCGGCGAGCGTCTTGGTGGTCTCAGGATATGTGCACCCGATGCCGATCACCTGTCCTCTGGGACCCTTGCTGACGTTATTGATGCGCGTGAACTTCGGGCAGTCCGTGGCTGTCTGCACCGTCGGCCCCTGTCCGCTGACGAGCGCGATCTCGTTCGCGAGCGGCGCGCCCGCGACCGCGTAGTAGTTGAGGACGAGCTCTCCCTGCCGCCGGAGCGCGCCGCTGAGATATCCGCTCGAAGCGCCGAAGGACTGCGTGAAGCCGCGGTCCGAGAGCACGATCATGAACACGTGCTTGACCGGCGGAAGACCGTTTAGGCCCGCCGAGGTGGTGTCGGTGCCCGTAGTCGACGAACGCGACGTGGTCGGCGAGGCCGATGCCTGCGCATCTGTCTGCGCCACCGCCGCGGCGCTGCCACCGCCCGCGGCCGCGCCGCCGCCGCTGTCCGATCCGCCGGCCTGCGAGGCGAGCACTGTGTGCACCGCCGGCGTGGTCGACTGGTGGCCCATGCCGACCACGATCAGCGGCGCGCTCGCCAGGGTCGCGACGCTGGTCCCGCCGACCAGCGAGCCGACGATCACGCCGAAGCCCAGCATGCACACCACCGCCGCCGCGGCGGCCCGGGGTCCGGGCATCGCGAACCCGAGCGCCGGCGGTCTGCGATCGGTGTCCGCGGACGAGTCCGCGAGCGGCGTCCCGGGTGGCAGATCCGGCTCCGGGCCCTGTTCGTGGATCGCGCCGACCAAGGCCGCGATCTCGGCCGGCAGCGGCCCTCGCCGGGCGCCGCAATCGACGCAGTAGCGCTGATCGTGCGCCAGCGCCGCGCCACATTGAGCACATCGGAGCATGCTGCTCGGCTCGGTAGCCGTGGGGTCCGAAGTGCTCATTGCCGGTCAGCCCAGTGTGGTATCCGTAACCCTCTTAAATGTGAACATCTTGAAACCCAGCTTGGCCCCTGCACTTCGGTCGAGTCGGGGGTTTTCGGTTACGCCTCGTTCACAATTCTGACAACGCTGCGCCGGATACTGGGACCCGTGGCGACCGCACGAACGACTGATACGGAGACGAACCGCTGGCGACCGATCTAGGGAGCGGCGAGGGAGGGAGCAGGGGCGGCGCCAGGGTCGGAGCCGATGCTCCGACCCGCGAGCTGCCCGCGGCCCCCGTGACCGCGTCGGAGGACCGCTGCGGCGCCTGCGGCGCTTCGCTCGCGCACGATCAGCGCTACTGCGTCGAGTGCGGGGAGCGCCGAGGCCAGTCCCGGCTCCCCACGGCACAGCCGGTGGCCGAGCCGCAGGCGCGTCGAGCTCGCACGTCGCGGCGGCCGCGCACGCAACGCGTCTCGTCCGGCACCACGCTGGTGGCGGGAGTGGGCGTGCTGCTGCTCGCGATCGGGCTGGGTGTGCTGATCGGCCGCCTCGGTCACAACAACCCCGCTCCCCAGAAGGCGGCTGCACCGGAGGTCGTGACCGTTCAGGGCGGGGGCGGAGCGGCAAGCACCGCCGCCGCCGCCACGACGCCGACCACGACCACCGCCGCGACCAAGGCGCCCAAAGGCTTGAGCGGCAAGCTGAAGGCGGCCGCGCAGTCTACGGCGCCACCGCCCAAGGCCGTCCAGCAAAAGGCCACCCAGGCCGCCGGCAAGGTGCTGGGCAACTCCAGCCACCTGGCTTCGCCGACAGTCAAGGTCGGCGGCTCCTGCAGTAACGGCCAGTCCGGCTGCTCGGGCGGTCATTTCACCGGGAATTTCTTCGGCCAATGAAAGGACCGTAGAG
>Ga0116224_10001278_pt1 | contig 16465 bp, 15 predicted proteins | sample Sb_taG_9_FD_89699 | JGI IMG/M metagenome (GOLD analysis project Ga0116224, IMG submission 89699) | Peat soil microbial communities from Weissenstadt, Germany - Sb_50d_b_LC metaG | ecosystem: Environmental > Terrestrial > Soil > Wetlands > Peat | place: Germany: Weissenstadt | collected 2010-09-21 | reverse complement strand
GCCGCGCGGCAGCCGGCCCTGATCGATCAGGCGGGCGACAAATTCGATGGCGCGGTATTCGGAGAGGAGCGAGGAGTTGAAGGTGACCTCGTTGATGCGGTTCATGATCTCGCTGGCCGACGTCGGCGTCGCTTGCCGGATCAGCGGATTGATCTGCACCACCACCACATCCTCCGTCTTGGTGGTGCCGAAAAACGGAAAGATCACCGGATTGGCGAGATAGCCGCCGTCCCAGTACGGGATACCGTCGATTTCGACGGCACGAAACAAAAGCGGCAGGCAGGCCGACGCCATCAATGCTTCGGCGGTTATTTTCTCGCGGGAAAAAATGCGGACGCGCCCAGTCTGCACGTTGGTGGCCGAAATAAAGAGCTGCAAGTCGGAAAATCCGCGCACCGCATTGAAATCGACGAAACGCTCGAACAGGTCCTTGAGCGGATTGATGTTGAGCGGATTGAAATCGTAGGGCGAAAAATACTTCGACATCATGTCGAGCCACGCCTGCATGGGCGTGCCTTCGAGCGGAATGAACGACAACATTCGCTCGACCACCGCGCGCTGCAGCGGCGGCAGATTGCCATTATTACTCACCGCGCGCCAGAAATCGGCCAGCCGCTTTTGCGCTTCCGCAGGCCCACCGCGCGCCAGGCCGTCGGCGAGCATCACCGCATTCACCGCGCCCGCGGACGTGCCGGAAACACCTTCAAATGTCAGCCGGCCGTCGGTCAAAAGCTGCTCGAGCACGCCCCAGGTGAAAGCGCCGTGCGCGCCGCCGCCCTGCAGCGCCAGATTCACGCGCTTGGTCTTTTGCGCCGCCGGCTCCTGGGCGCCTCGGCCGGGCAGCAGCGCCGCGAGAGGATTTTTCATGACGATGCGCGCCTCACTGTCGCGAGGCCGGAATTATCGCGCCGTAGTAAAGGTTCATTCCGCGGTCCAGCCGCCGTCGATCGACAGATTGGCGCCGGTGATCGCCTTGGCCGAATCGGAGCAAAGATACACGGCAAGCGCGGCCACTTCCTCGACGGTGACGAATTCCTTGGTCGGCTGCGCGGCGAGCAGCACGTCGCGCTTGACCTGCTCCTCGGTCATATTGCGCGCTTTCATGGTGTCGGGAATTTGCTTCTCGACCAGCGGCGTCCACACATAGCCGGGACTGATGCAATTCACCGTTATGCCGAAGGTGGCGAGTTCGAGCGCGACCGTCTTGGTGAGCCCGGCAATGCCATGCTTGGCGGACACGTAGGCGGCCTTGAACGGCGAGGCCACCAGCGAATGTGCCGACGCGGTTGAGATGATGCGGCCCCATTTGCGCGCTTTCATGCCGGGAACCGCGGCGCGGATGGCGTGGAACGCGGACGAGAGGTTGATGGCGATGATCTGATCCCATTTCTCGATCGGGAATTCCTCGATCGGCGAGACGAACTGAATGCCCGCATTGTTGATGAGCACGTCGAGCGAGCCGAAGGTCTTCTCGGTCGTATGCACCATGTCGGCGATCTCCGCCGGCTTGGTCATGTCGGCCGGCGAATAGAACGCCCTGACGCCGAATTCCTTCTCGATGCCGACGCGCTCCTTTTCGATCGCCGCCGCATCGCCAAAACCGTTGATCGTGACGTTGGCGCCCTGCGCCGCCAGGGCGCGGGCGTAGCCCCGTCCGATGCCCGACGTTGAACCGGTGATCAGGGCAGTCTTTCCCTTGAGCATGGTCATCCCCAATTGAAGCAATGCGCCTTGCGGAAAGGCCTCAATGCCTGGCTTTTGCGCAAGCGGGCGGCAATCTGAGACGCTTTTTGCTGCGGCGCAACATAAATCTGCCGTGGCTTACGTTTTCGCTATAACGAACCGAATCGCTACAATGCCAATGGGACTGGGCGAACGCCGCGAAACTGGGGCTGAGGAATGACCGCGATGCCGCAAGTGATTTTCCCGGCGCCCGATCACGATCACAAAAGCTGCACGAGCGCCGCCCTCACCCATGCCGAGGAGCTCTGCGCGGCGCGCTCGCAGCGGCTGACGCCGATGCGCCGTCAGGTGCTCGAGACTTTGCTGGCGAGCCACAAGCCGCTCGGTGCCTACGAAATCATGGAGCGGCTCGGAGACCACGGGCGGCCGGCGCCGATCACGGTTTATCGCGCGCTCGATTTTTTGCGCGACAACGGGCTCGTCCATCGGATCGAGAGCCGGAACGCGTTCGTCGCCTGCGTGCACGAGCACACCGACAGCGATCCCGTGGTGTTTCTGATCTGCGAACATTGCGGCGCAGTCGGCGAAGCCACCGGCAGCGCGGTTGCCGAAGCGCTGAAGACTTCGTGCCGCGCGGCGGGCTTTGCGCCAAAAAGCCCGGTCATCGAAATCGCCGGCATTTGCTCGCATTGCCGCGAACGCTGACCCACCTTTTCGAAATCTGAAATTCAGGCTCAGTGGCGCAATCCCCGCAGTCCCGTCCGCTCGACGCGCTCGCCGTCACGGTGATGCTCATATTGTGCCTGACCTGGGGTTTCAATCAGGTCGCGGTCAAGCTCGCGATCCATGACATTCCGCCGCTGATCCAGTCGGCGAGCCGCTCATTCATCGCGGCGATATTCGTCGGACTGTGGACGCAAGCGCGCGGCATCGCCCTGTTCAAGCGCGACGGTACGTTACTGCCCGGCCTTGCCGCCGGTTTTTTGTTCGCGCTCGAGTTTTTGCTCATCTATCGCGGTCTGATTTGGACCACGGCGACGCGGGCGACGCTATTCATTTATCTCGCCCCGTTTTTCGTCGTGATCGGATCGCGCTGGTTCGTTCCGGGGGATCGTTTTCATCCCTCGCAGTGGTTCGGTCTGGCTTTGTCCTTCGCCGGCATCGCCGTCGCGTTCGGCCTGCCGACGCCGGCGACCGACCCGCATCAGATATTGGGCGACCTGATGATGGTCGGGGCCGCGGCGGCATGGGCGCCGACAACTCTGGTCATCAAGGCGAGCGCGCTCAACCGGGTCAGCGCCGAGAAGACGTTGCTCTACCAGCTTTCGGTCTCGGCGCCGCTCCTGGCGATCGGCGCACTGGTGTTCGGTGAGCACATCGAGACAATGCCATCGGCGCTCGCGCTCGGCGCCATTGCCTACCAGATCGTTTGGGTGGTGAGCGTGACCTATCTGGTCTGGTTTGTGCTGATTGTGCGCTATTCGGCGGCCAGATTGTCGGCTTTCACCTTCCTGACCCCGCTGTTCGGCGTCGCCGCCGGTCACCTCGTTCTGCGCGAGCCTTTGACCCCACCTTTTGCCTTGGCGGTGGCCCTCGTCGCCGTCGGCTTGGTCCTCGTAAACCGGCCGCGATGAGGCTATATCGAGGGTAAATCACCTACCCCGCATAGGGGTGCCCTCGTCCACTGGATAATCGAGGGTTGTGCCGCGCCGCCTTAAAGGACTGCCAATGATGGAATTTCCCCGCCCCGCCGAACGGCACCGCACCGTCGCCGTCAAGGTCGGCAACGTCACCGTCGGCGGCGGCGCGCCGGTCGTCGTGCAATCGATGACCAACACCGATACCGCCGACGCCGAGGGAACGGCGAAGCAGGTAGCGGCGCTGGCGCGCGCCGGCTCGGAATTGGTTCGCATCACCGTCGACCGCGACGAGGCCGCCGCCGCCGTGCCGCACATCAAGGAGCGGCTGCTGCGCATGAATGTCGACGTGCCGATCGTCGGCGATTTCCACTATATCGGCCACAAGCTCCTCGCCGATCATCCGGCCTGCGCCGAAGCGCTCGACAAATATCGCATCAATCCCGGCAATGTGGGCTTCAAGGAAAAGAAGGACCGGCAATTCTCCGCCATCGTCGAGACCGCGATCCGCTACGACAAGCCGGTGCGCATCGGCGCCAATTGGGGCTCGCTCGATCAGGAACTGCTCACGCATTTGATGGACGAGAATTCCCGCTCGAACAATCCGGTCGACGCGCGCGACGTGACGCGCGAAGCCATGGTGCAGTCGGCGCTGTTGTCGGCCGCGCGCGCCGAAGAGATCGGCTTGCCGCGATCGAAGATCATCATCTCCGGCAAAGTCTCGGCGGTGCAAGATCTGATCGCGGTCTATGGCGAGCTGGCGCGGCGTTCCGATTATGCGCTGCATCTCGGGCTGACCGAAGCCGGCATGGGCTCGAAAGGTATCGTCGCCTCGTCCGCGGCCATGGGCGTGCTGCTGCAACAGGGCATCGGCGACACCATTCGCATCTCGCTGACGCCGGAGCCGAACGGCGACCGCACTTTGGAAGTGAAAGTCGCGCAGGAGCTGTTGCAGACGCTCGGCTTGCGCACCTTCGTGCCGCTGGTCGCCGCCTGTCCGGGCTGCGGCCGCACCACGTCCACAACTTTTCAGGAGCTCGCCGCCAGCATCCAGAACTTCATCCGCGACTCGATGCCGGAATGGAAGACGCGCTATCCCGGCGTCGAGGGCCTCAACGTCGCGGTGATGGGCTGCATCGTCAACGGCCCGGGTGAGTCAAAGCATGCCGATATCGGCATCTCGCTTCCCGGCACCGGCGAAGCGCCGGCCGCGCCGGTCTTCATCGATGGCAAGAAGGCGATGACATTGCGCGGCCCGACCGTCTCCGCCGATTTCCAGAAGATCGTGATCGATTATATCGAGCGGCGCTTCGGCGCGCGCGCCAGCGCCGGGCAGACCGCGGCGGAGTAGGCTTCGTCGACATCGTCTCGAAGCGCACGCCGCCGCAGCAAAGACTTTGGTTTAGTCTTCCTTCTCGTTCGGGTCGCCCTTGCCGGTCTCGATCAGGCTGCGCAGGCTGTCGTTGATGTAAAAGCCCCAAGCGCCGGCGCACTTGCCGTAGCATTCGATGGCCGGGCGCAGGCCGACATGGGTAAAGCGCAGTTCCGTTTTGTCGCCCTTCTTGGCGATCTCAAAGACGATATCGGTGCCGTTCCACTCGGCTTTGTCCTTGACGAAATTGATGGCGGCGTCTTTGACGTGCCAGGTCACCTTCTTGCCGGGCACGAGCTCGGTGATCTTCTGGGTGCTGCGATGAAGATCCTGGTAGCGGTAGGTAAATTCCGCACCGAGTTGGTCGGTGCGGCCGTCAATTTCCCCTGACCACCAACCGCGAACATTGTTGACGGCGGCGCAGACTTCTTCAGGCGATTGGTCGACCGTAAAGGTCGTGGTGTAATTGTTGCTCATGGCTCGCTCCTCTTTCTTTCCGCTCATCTGCGAGCCGGCCTGCCGGCCGGCGTCGTGAGATAGATTAGGTGGCCGCCATCGGAGGGCGGGAGTGACAAGTATGTCGGGATTGGTTCAGCGCTCGTCGGTTGCCAAGTCGGAATACCCGGCCTTCACGCGAGGCCACTGGACGATGGGACGTCCATCGGTGCGGTAAGGGTGCACGCGTTTGGGCAGTTGCGGCCAGCCGGCCGGCGAGTCCTCCCACGCCTCCTGCCGCCCGTAAACGGTCAGGTCAAGCAACCGACAGCTGTTATCCATTGCCTCGACGCCGCGCCGCGTCGTCCAGTAAGTCTCAAAGACCTTGGATCCTTGTCGCAGGTAGCAAACGATATGCATCATGCCCACCTCGCGTCCAACAAGGAGAGTGTCGAGCGAGTCCCGGGGCGCCGAGTACCAAGGCATCTCCCAGCCCATGAAGTCGCGGTACCGGGCGCTCTCTTCGTATGGACCTTGGCAGAATGTGGCGTAGGTGACGTCGCGAGAATGAATGAAGGATAGCTCGCGGACCTGCGACGTATAGAAAGTGCAACCCTCACACTGCTCCGGCGCAGGGTGACCGGCGTGCCACATAAAGTAGTAGGCGATGAGCAGCCGGCGTCCCTCGAACGCGTCCAACAGTGTCACTTTCCCACGCTCACCAATGAGCGGTGTCGTGCTATCCACTTCGACCATCGGGAGCCGCCGGCGGGCAGCCGCAATGGCGTCGCATTCTCGCGTGTGAGCTTTCTCTCGAAGGCGCAACGCGTCGAGCTCCGCCTGGAAGGTGCTCCGATCGACGACCTTAGGGGCTGCAAGTTCATCTCTTATGATGTCTTTCATTGTTCTCTCCGTCCTCGCTCACGTTCTTCAAGAACACATTGCTCGTCTCAGCCGCTGATGTGCATTGGATTAAAGCGGTGCGCCGCTTTGCCAACGGGAAATGAGCTTCAGCCAAGGCGCGCAATGGAAGGCGCTCATCAGCAGATACATCGGGACCATTCCACTCAGCGGCGACGCACCGTGGACCATCGAGCAAACGACGTCCTGCGAGCCAAATAGGCCCGTCGCGACCGCCACGATTGCGAAAGCCGGCGCAGCCGCCAGGCACAGCCAATCGGCCGCGACAGCGCCGCGGTCGCGCGCGGCGCCCCACTCGTCGGTTTTCCTGATCGCGTGTGTTTTCATGGTCAGTTAGATTGGCCATGATTGTCACAGAGCGGGAGTGACAAGTGTGGCGGATTTCGATGGACTCGTTGATCACGGCGGCGGCGCAGGCGCTCGCGGCGGGTGACCCGCTCGGCGCGTTGAAACGGGTTTCGCTGCGCGACGACGCGCCGGCGCTAGCGCTTCGCGGCATCGCGATGGCGCAGCTCGGCGAGCTCGATCGGGCGAAAACGCTGCTGCACAAGGCCGTTAGAACTTTCAGTCCGCGCGAGGCGGTGGCGCGCGCGAGGTGCGCCGTCGCCGAGGCCGAGATCGCGCTCGTTTCGCGCGATCTCACCTGGCCGGCGAAGACGCTGGACGCGGCGCGGGCGACGCTCGAACAGCACGGCGACCGCCTGAATGCCGCACATGCGCGCTATCTCGAAATCCGGCGCCTGGTCTTGATCGGTCGCCTCGACGAGGCCGAGCGCAAGCTCGCCGACCTTGACCCCGCGCCCTTCCCGCCGGCGTCGCGCGCCGCCCACGAACTGGTTGTCGCCGGGATCGCCATGCGGCGCGTCCGCGCAAAAGCCGCGCACGCGGCACTCGCCCGCGCCGAACGCAGCGCGCGCGAAGCCCGCATCCCCGCACTCATCGCCGAAGTCGAGAGCGCGTCGAAGATTCTGAAGACGCCTGCGGCGCGCCTGATCGGGCGTGGCAGCGAAAAGTTGGTCGTGCTCGACGACGTCGAGACTTTGTTCGAATCGAACGCGCTCGTCATCGATGCCTGCCGTCATGCGGTGCGCGTGGGAGGCACAGTGGTCTCGCTGGCGACGCGTCCGGTCCTTTTAGCGCTCGCACGCGCGCTTGGCGAAGCATGGCCGGGAGACGTGTCGAGGAGCACGCTCATCGCAAGCGCCTTCCGCGCCAGGTTCACCGACGAATCGCACCGCGTGCGGTTGCGCGTGGAAATCGGGCGGCTGCGCAAAAAGCTTCGCGTATTCGCGGACGTGAATGCGACAGAGCAAGGATTTGCGCTGGTGCCGCGCCGCTTACGCGATGTCGTTGTGCTGGCGCGGCCGATGGAAGAGGAGCATGCGGACGTGCTCGCCTTTCTCACCGACGGCGAGTCGTGGTCCAGCTCGGCGCTTGCGTTGGCGCTGGGCGAGAGCCAGCGTACGGTGCAGCGGGCGCTCGACTCGCTTGCCGCGGCCGGCAAGGTGCAGCCGTTCGGTCGCGCACGAGCGCGCCGTTGGATGACCCCGCCGGTGCCGGGATTCACGACGACTTTGTTACTCCCCGCACCGCTGCCGGATAATTAGGATGGCACCATGAAACGAGCAGCCGCCGAAATTCTCCGTGAGCATGGGCCCTTTCCCGGCGCCAACCGCGTGAATGGCGTCACCTACGACGGCGACAAAGTCTGGTTTGCGTGCGGCGACAAGCTGCACGCTCTCGACCCGGCGAGTGGAAAGATCGACCGCTCGATCGATGTCGCTTCGCACGCAGGAACGGCATTCGACGGCCAGCACCTGTTTCAGATCGCCGAGGACCGCATCCAGAAGATCGATCCGAAAACCGGCCGCGTGCTCTCAACCATCCCGGCGCCCAGCGGCGGCGGCTCGGGCCTCGCGTGGGCCGAAGGAACGCTCTGGGTAGGGCAGTATCGGAATCGGAAGATCCATCAAGTCGATCCGCAAACGGGGGCTATCCTTCGCACAATTGAGTCCAACCGCTTCGTCACCGGAGTGACCTGGGTCGACGGCGAACTTTGGCACGGCACCTGGGAAGGTGAAGAGAGCGACGTGCGGCGGGTGGATCCGCAAACGGGAGAGGTCCTGGAAAAGCTCGACATGCCGCCTGGTACGGGCGTGTCGGGCCTTGAGTCCGACGGCGGCGACCGGTTCTTTTGCGGCGGCGGGAGCAGCGGCAAGGTGAGAGTCGTTCGCCGACCGAAGCGCCGCACCGCGGCTTAGAGCAGTGAAGAAACCGGATGACGGGTGAGCGATCCTGCGAAGCCACGCGGTAGTCGGCGCGCATTTATTGCCCGCGCACCAACCTCTGCACCAAATCGTCGAGTTGTTCGAGACTGCGATAGCGGATCGTCAGCGTGCCGCGATTGCCGCGATGATCGATGCTCACCACTAATCCCGTCGCATCGGAGACCCGCTTTTCGAAGGCCAGCATGTCAGCGGTCTTCGCCGCCGCGCCGCGCGGCTTGTTTTTTCCATTTTTGTTTGCTCGCGCGCGCGCCATCGCTTCGACTTCGCGCACATTGAGATCGCGCGCGACGATGTCGTCCGCCAGTTGCTCAGCGTTGGCTTCCCCGACCAGCATGCGCGCGTGCCCGGCATCGAGCTTGCCGGCGTGAATATAAGCCTTCACCGGCTCCGGCAGCCGCAACAGCCGCAGCGTGTTGGCGACATAGCTGCGGCTCTTGCCGACGATCTTGGCGACGTCCTCTTGGCTGTTGCCGAATTCGTCGATCAGCGCCCGATATCCCTCCGCCTCTTCGAGTGCGTTGAGATCGGAACGCTGCACGTTTTCGATGATCGCTAGCTGCAACGCTTCGGCATCCGTCGCTTCGATGACGACAACCGGAACTTCATGCAGTCCGGCGCGCTGCGCCGCGCGCCAGCGCCGCTCGCCGGCGACAATCTCATAGCCGTCGGCAGCGCCGCGCAACTGCCGCACGATGATCGGTTGAATGATGCCGCGTTCGCGCAGCGATGCGGCGAGCTCATCGAGTTCGTCATTGGCAAACGTGCGCCGCGGATTGCGCGCGTTCGGCCGCAACGAACCGGTCGACAATCGCCGTTGACCGCGCGGACGCTCCGCCGAACTTTCCCCGCCGACATCGCCGATCAGGGAGGCAAGTCCGCGTCCCAGCCGCGATCGCGTCCCCTCCTCCGCCATCGCGGCTTCTCCCGAACTTTCGCTCATGCGCATAATTCTTTCTCGCGCTGGATGATCTCGGTGGCGAGGCGCAGATACGCTTCGCTGCCGCTGCATTTGAGATCGTAGACCAACACCGGTTTTCCATACGACGGCGCTTCCGATACGCGCACATTGCGCGGAATGATCGTGTCGTAAACCTTCGGCCCCATGAATTGGCGCACGTCGGCGACGACCTGGCCCGAGAGATTGTTGCGCGAATCGTACATCGTGAGTACGACGCCGTGGATCGTCAGGTCCGGGTTGAGTTGCTCGCGCACGGACTCGACCGTTTTCAGAAGTTGCGACAAACCTTCAAGCGCGAAAAATTCGCATTGCAGCGGCACCAGAATCGCGTTTGCCGCCGCCATCGCATTGACGGTGAGAAGATTGAGCGACGGCGGGCAATCGACCAGCACGTAGGTGAAATTCGTTTGCCCGGGCGCCGGCGTCTTGAGCTGGGCCAGCGCGCTGCGCAGACGGAACGCGCGGTCCCGCGCCTGGCCGATTTCAAGTTCGAGTCCGGCGAGATCGAGGGTGGAGGGCGCGAGCTGCAGCCGCGGCACCGCGGTGGGGACGATCGCGTCGCGCAAGGCCGTTTCGCCGGCGAGCACGTCATAGGTTGAGTGGCGGCGGTTGCGCCGGTCGATGCCAAGACCGGTCGAAGCATTGCCTTGCGGATCGAGATCGATGATCAGCACGTCCTCGCCGATGGCTGCGAGCGCCGTACCAAGATTGATCGCGGTCGTTGTCTTGCCGACGCCGCCCTTCTGGTTGGCGACTGCGAGAATGCGCGGCGGCCGAACCGCGGCCTGCGGCGCCGGACGAGGCGGAGCTGAAAAAGCCGTCGCGGCGGACGATTGCTCCGGGGAGGACGTGTCACTCATTGCGGCCGGTTCCACCTTTGATGGGTCATTTCGCTCAACTTAGAATCGCTTTCCCCGCGCTGGTCGAAGCTTCGGCTCGAGACCACGCACGATGACAATTCGGGCCTTCGGATCAGTCCGACTCATGGCCAGACTAACTTGAATGGTCCAACATTTAGCGGCTTCGGTCAATTCAGCCGCCACATCTTGACCCTTGGGAAACAGGCCCAAAGTGCCCTTTTTCAACAGCGGATACGCCAAAGTGAGCAGCTTTGGCAGCGGCGCCAGCGCCCGCGCAGTCACGGCGTCGATGGCTTCGGGTACGTTTGCGGCAAAGTCCTCGGCTCTCGCGGCATGAACGATGGCGGGCGCGCCCGTGGCGCGGACCGCCTCACGCAGGAAGCCGGCCTTCTTGCCGTTGCTTTCCACAAGATGCACCCGAGCGCCTGCGGTTTCCGCCAATGCGCATGCGAGCACCAGGCCGGGAAAGCCTGCGCCCGAGCCGAAATCGGCCCAGATGCGGGCCTGCCCCGCCAGCGGTAGAAGCTGCAGCGAGTCGGCGATGTGTCGGGTCCACAGCTTCGGCTCGGTCGACGGCGCGATCAGATTGATCCGCTGTTGCCAATCCACGAGCATGGCGGCGAAGCGGTCGAGACGCGCTTCTGTTTCACGTGAAACAGGAGTCAGCGCCAGAGCCCGATCACGGTCGCTCGCATTCATGCGACGCCGCGATCGCGCTTACGGCTCTGGCGGTGCAGATGCGCCACGAGCAGCGTCAGCGCCGCCGGCGTGATGCCGTCAAGACGGCTTGCGTGCCCGATGGTGCGCGGCCGATGCGCTCCCAGCTTATGACGCACTTCGTTGGAGAGCCCGGGCAACGTCGCGTAGTCGATATCGTCCGACAAAACGAGGCTTTCGTCGCGTCGATAGGATTCCACATCGGCCGCCTGCCGATCGAGATAGACCGCGTATTTCGCGTCGATCTCCAATTGCTCCGCGGTCTTGGCGTCGAGCGCGCCGAGGCGCGGCCAAATCCGCGCCAGATCGCCGATGGCGATATCCGGATACGACAAAATCTCGAAGGCTGAGCGCCGCTGGCCATCTTTGCGCAACGAAACACCATGCCGTGCGGCCTCGTTCGGCGTCAGCGTCAAGTCTTGCGCCAGCTGCCGCGCCTCTTTCAGCGCCGCCATCTTCGCCCGATGCGCCCGCGCCCGCACCTCGCCGACACAGCCGAGCGCGATTCCTTTTTCGGTGAGCCGCTGATCGGCATTATCCGCGCGCAGCGCCAAGCGGTATTCGGCGCGGGACGTGAACATGCGGTAGGGCTCGGTGACGCCACGCGTCACCAAGTCATCGACCATGACGCCGAGATAGCCTTCGGCGCGGTCGAACACGATGGCCGCGCCGGCGGCGGCGCCCCTGCCCGCTGCCGCGTTGAGGCCAGCCAGAAGTCCCTGTGCCGCAGCCTCTTCATAGCCGGTCGTGCCGTTGATCTGGCCGGCGAGAAAAAGGCCCGGCAGTCGCTTGGTTTCGAGGGTCGGATGCAATTCGCGCGGATCGACGTGATCGTATTCGATCGCATAGCCCGGGCGCACGATCCGCGCCCGTTCAAGCCCGGGAATCGAGGCCACAATGGCGCGCTGCACGTCTTCCGGGAGCGAGGTCGAAATGCCGTTGGGATAGACAGTCGTGTCGTCGAGGCCTTCCGGCTCGAGAAATATCTGGTGCCCGTCGCGTTCGCCAAAACGCACGATCTTATCTTCAATCGAGGGACAATAGCGCGGGCCGCGGCTCTGGATCTGGCCGGAATACATCGGCGAGCGGTGCACATTTTCGCGGATGATGGCGTGGGTTGCCGGCGTCGTGCGGGTGATGCCGCAGCTCACTTGTGGATTGGCGATACGAGTCGTCAGCATCGAGAACGGCTCCGGCGGCTCGTCGCCGAGCTGCATTTCAATCGCCGCCCAATTGATCGTGGTACCGTCGAGCCGCGGCGGCGTGCCGGTCTTCAGGCGCCCGAGCGCGAAGCCCGCGCGCTCAAGCGTTGCCGACAGGCCGATGGTGGGCGCCTCGCCGACCCGGCCCGCTGGAATCTGGCGCTCGCCGATATGGATCAGGCCGCGCAAAAACGTGCCCGTGGTCAGCACCACGGCGTCCGCGTCGAAGCTGCGGCCGTCGGTAAGCCGCACGCCGGTCACACACCGATCGGTCAGGAGATCGTCGACCTCGCCCTCAATCACCGTCAGGTTGGCGGTTTGCCGCAACGCGCCCTGCATGGCCGTCGCGTAGAGGTTGCGGTCCGCCTGGGCGCGGGGACCGCGCACGGCCGGACCTTTGCGCCGATTGAGCAGCCGGAACTGAATGCCGGCCGCGTCCGCCACCCGGCCCATCAGGCCATCCAGCGCATCGATTTCGCGCACCAGGTGGCCCTTACCCAGTCCGCCGATGGAGGGATTGCAGGACATGGCGCCGATCGTGGCGAAACGCTGGGTAATCAGCGCCGTCCGCGCGCCCATGCGCGCGGCCGCAGCCGCGGCTTCGCAGCCGGCATGGCCACCGCCGACGACAATCACCTCGAAACCGCTATGCATTGCGTACTCCGCCGGGCGCGCTTGTAGCGAACGCCGATTCCGCGGTCAAAACCGGTGCCCAAAACGCCTTGTTTCACGTGAAACACGGCGCCTTGGGCTGTCCCGGGAAGGCCGCCGTTAACCTTTCATTTACCAATGCAGAAGTCGCGGAAGATGACGTCGAGAATGTCCTCGACGTCGACGCGGCCGGTGAGGCGGCCAAGAATGGTCGCCGCCGCGCGCAATTCCTCGGCAATCAGCTCCTCGCGTCCCGAAGCGCCTTGGGCCAACGCCCGCTTGAGCGCAGCGACGCAGTCCTCCAGCGCCCGGCGGTGCCGCACACGCGTGACGATTGCGGTCTCCGTGGCTGCAAAATAATCCTCCGCAAATGACGTCAGCGCCGCGATCAGGCCCCCCATTCCGGCCTCGGTCGCGGCCGAAATCGAGAAGCATTTTGCGAACCCGGATTCACTACTTATCCACAGCTTATCCACAGCCAGATCCAGCTTGTTCCTGACGAGCCAAGCTATTGAACTTAAAGCGCTTTTATCGATATCCCCAGCTGCTCCGCCAGCGGCCGATCCGTCAATGACCCACAGCACCAGATCGGCCGCCGCGGCGCGCTCCCGGGTGCGTCGAATACCCTCCTGTTCCACTGGCTCACGGCTCTCCCGGATGCCCGCCGTATCGAGCAAATTGACCGGATAGCCGTCCAGGTTCAGATGCACCTCAATCACGTCACGGGTGGTGCCGGGATAGGGCGACACGATTGCCGCCTCGCGCCGGGCCAGCCGATTGAGCAGGGTCGATTTCCCCGCATTCGGCGGCCCGGCTATGGCGACGACGAGGCCGTCGCGCAGGCGCTCGCCGCGGCCGCCATCTGCCAATGCTGCGGCGATCTCATCGCACAATTGCTGCGCCGCAATGAGCGCTGGCGCGACCAGATCCTCCGGTACGTCAGCCTCGTCGGAAAAGTCGATGCGGGCCTCGACCAGCGCCAAAGCCCCGATGATTTTTTGCCGCCAGGCTTCGGAGCGGTCGCCGATCAAGCCCTTAAGCTGGCGAAACGCCTGCCGGCGCTGCGCCGGCGTTTCCGCAGCGATCAGGTCGGCGAGACCTTCAACTTCGGTGAGATCGAGCCGGCCGTTGTCGAAGGCGCGGCGGGTGAATTCGCCCGGCTCGGCCGGCCGCAATCCCTCGATCGTACCGAGCGCGCCGAACACCGCGGCGATGACCGCGTAGCCGCCGTGCAATTGCAGCTCGGCCATATCCTCGCCGGTCTCGCTGTGCGGCGACGGAAACCACAGCGCCAGCGCCTCATCGATCGCCTCGCCGCTTTGCGGATCGCGCACGCGCGCGAGCGCCGCCTGGCGCGGCTCGGGCACGCGGCCGATCAGCTTTTCCAGCGCCAGCCGCGCGTTCGGGCCGCACACGCGCACCACCGCAATCGCCGCCGGCGGCCGTCCGGAGGAGAGCGCGAAGATGGTGGGGCGAGCATCGGCCATGAATCGTCGATGAGTTCCGAGCGCGGCGGCGCTTCGCTGCATGCGGGCTACTTGCTACGGTGCGTCCATGTCAACGTCGCCGCACGCCTCCGCTTCGCCGCCAAACCGTCTCGCACAAGAGACGAGCCCTTATCTGCTCCAGCACAAAGACAACCCGGTGCAATGGTGGGCGTGGGGACCCGACGCGCTGGCGGAGGCCAAGCGGAGCAATAAACCGGTCCTGCTATCGGTCGGCTATGCGGCCTGTCACTGGTGCCATGTGATGGCGCACGAAAGCTTCGAGGACGACGCCACCGCCGAAGTGATGAACGAGCTGTTCGTCAACATCAAAGTCGACCGCGAGGAACGTCCCGACATCGATCAGATCTATATGGCGGCTTTGCATCATCTCGGCGAGCAGGGCGGCTGGCCGCTGACCATGTTTCTCACGCCCGCCGGCGAACCGATCTGGGGCGGCACTTATTTCCCCAATTCGTCGCGCTACGGCAGACCTGCCTTCGTCGACGTGCTGCGTGAAGTCGCGCGGCTGTTCCGCGAGGAGCCGCAGAAGATTGAGCAAAACCGCGCGGCGCTGATGGAAAGGCTCGCCGCGACGGCACGCAAACCCGGTACCGTGACCATCGGCGCGGCCGAGCTCGACAACGCCGCGCGCCAACTCGGCGGCCTGATCGATCCGGTCAATGGCGGCACCCGCGGCGCGCCGAAATTCCCGCAAGCCGCATTGTTCGAGCTTCTGTGGCGCGCCGGATTGCGCACCGGCGAAGCCCGTTATTTCGCCGCCGTGGATATCACTTTGCACCACATCTGCGAGGGCGGCATTTACGATCATCTCGGCGGCGGTTTCTCGCGCTATTCGGTCGACGAGCGTTGGCTGGTTCCGCATTTCGAGAAGATGCTCTACGACAACGCGCAGTTGCTCGAGCTTTTGGCGATTGCGTTTCTACGCTTCGGCAAGCCGCTGTACCGGCAGCGCGCCGGCGAGACGGTAAGCTGGCTCGCGCGCGAGATGACCACAGGCGAGGGCGCGTTTTGCGCTTCGCTCGACGCAGATTCCGAAGGCGAAGAGGGAAAGTTTTACGTCTGGTCCCACGAGGAAGTGATCGAAGCCCTCGGCGCCGAGGATGGCGCGTTCTTCGCCCGCCACTATGACGTGACGCCGCAGGCCAATTTCGAAGGCCACAACATTCTCAACAGGCTCAAGACGCCGCAGCTTGGCGACGCCGACGAGGCGCGGCTTGCCGCGCTGCGCGCCAAGCTTCTGGCCGTTCGCGCCAAGCGCGTGCGTCCGGGCCTCGACGATAAAGTGCTGGCCGACTGGAACGGGCTGATGATCGCTGCGCTCGCCGATGCGAGCCTGATGCTCGGCGAACCGTCCTGGCTCGCGATGGCCCGGCGCGCTTTCGATTTTATCGCACGCGCGATGACGCGCGGCGACCGACTCGGTCACTCCTGGCGCGCGGGCCAGCTGAAGTTTCCCGGACTGGCGTCCGATTACGCGGCGATGATCCGCGCCGCGCTCGCGCTCTACGAAGCGACCGGCGGGCAGGCCCATCTTGACCAGGCGCTCGCCTGGCAGCGGGCGCTCGATCGCGATTACATCAACGCCGAAAGCGGGACCTACTATCTCACCGCCGCCGATGCGGAGGGCCTGGTGATCCGGCCAGCATCAACCGCCGACGAGGCGACGCCGAACCACAACGCGGTGGCGGCGAAAAACCTGATCCGGCTGGCGCTGCTCGCGGGCGACGATGCGTGGCGCGACAAGGCGGACCGGCTGATCGCGGCGATCGCGCCGGAAACGGTCGAGAATCTCTACATGCATATGGCGCTCCTCAACGCCATCGATCTACGGCTGCGCGCAGCCGAGATCGTGGTGGCAGGCGACGGCGAGCGCGCGCAGGCGCTGCTCGCCGCCGCGCGCGCATTGCCGCCGTTCGACCGGATCGTGTTGCACGCGCGTTCGACGGAAGCCTTGCCGCCGGCGCATCCGGCGCTGGCGCAAATCCGCGCGGCGACGCAGCCGCAAGCCTTTGTCTGCGTTGGTCAAACCTGCTCGCTGCCGGTGACCGATCCGACCGCCCTGCCGTCCGCCATCGCGACGACGCGGCGGAGTTGACGCGGCGAAGCGGGGCCGCGCTTTTACGTATTCATCGAGTCGAAGAACTCGGAATTGTTCTTGGTGTTGCGCAGCTTGTCGAGCAGGAAGTCGATGGCGTCCATGGTGCCCATCGGATTGAGGATACGGCGCAGCACG
>Ga0116224_10001277_pt1 | contig 16489 bp, 14 predicted proteins | sample Sb_taG_9_FD_89699 | JGI IMG/M metagenome (GOLD analysis project Ga0116224, IMG submission 89699) | Peat soil microbial communities from Weissenstadt, Germany - Sb_50d_b_LC metaG | ecosystem: Environmental > Terrestrial > Soil > Wetlands > Peat | place: Germany: Weissenstadt | collected 2010-09-21 | reverse complement strand
GCGGGCATGCCGGTTGCTGCATAACCGGCAAAAGCCGGCCGCAGGCCTCGATGCGTCTCATTGAGACCCGCCGCTGTGCTTTTTTGGAACCGAGCACCCCTGAGCGGACGGAATGTTTCGCGCCGATACAACACCAGTCTCCTCGAGATCCTTCGCGCAGGCCAATTGGGCTGCCACGTTGCCGCGCAAGAACAGGGCCCTGTTCCGCGGCGGCTTCTCGCTCGTCGCGGGGCTCGCCGATTTCCTGGCGATTTTGGCGAGCGGCGTACTGGCGAATATCATTCACGCTCGCGCCGCCGGGGTTGCCGCGGATACTCATATACGGCTCGGCATTTTGGTCGCGGTTCTCTTCACCTTCATGACCGCGATGCGCAACGAATATGCGATCACCAGATATCTGACCTTCGAAAATCAGCTCAGGCGCTCGGTCTTGCCGTGGTGCATGGCGATCCTCGGCGCTCTCGTGATTTCGATTTCGACAAAGCCGCTGTCCGGCGCCACGCTGCTCGCGCTCGCAACATATTCCATCTGGGGCTTCTGCAGCTTGAACCTCGCGCGTCTCTGCCTCACCTACGGCATTCGGGCCTACGCCAAACAAGGCAGGCTCGCAGTACGCCGCATATTCCTGCTTGGCTATGAGGAGGAACTCGACGCATTTTCGAGGCGCTACGAGCCTTGGCTCTTCGGCATAAACATCATCGCCGCTTCGGTGCTGCGCGGGCCGGACAGTCTGGAAGAGGATCTCGCGCTGGCGCTCGCCTCGTCCCGCATTCTCGAACCTGACGATGTCTTCATTCTCGTGCCCTGGTCGCACAAGACTGTGATCGACGCGGCGATCCAGGCATTTCTGCGTATCCCCACCTCGATCCACCTCGGCCCCGAACGCGTGCTCGACCGATTTTATGATGCCCGCGTTTCGAAGATCGGAGGAATGTCGAGCCTCAACCTCGTGCGCGACCCCCTGTCGCCTTCGGAAATCATTGCCAAACGCCTGTTCGACATCTTCTTTGCGTCGCTCGCCCTGCTTGTGCTTTCTCCGCTGCTCATCATTGTTGCGATAGCGATCAAACTCGACAGCCCGGGGCCGATCCTATTTCGGCAGCACAGATATGGGTTCAACCAGCAGCCGTTCCGAATGTTCAAATTCCGCTCGATGCACACGCTCGAGGACGATTCGAAGCTCACCCTCGTCAGCAAGGACGACGTGCGGGTGACGCGCGTCGGAAGGTTCATCCGGCGTCACAACATCGACGAGTTGCCGCAGCTCATCAACGTCTTGCGCGGCGAGATGTCGCTCGTCGGCCCGCGCCCGCACGCGCTGGCAATCGATCAGATGTTCGAGCTCGGATCGCGCTTTACGCGCGCCGTCACAATGTAAAGCCGGGCATTACCGGCTGGGCGCAGATCAACGGATTTCGCGGCGGAATGGGCGACGAACTCATGCGGGCGCGGGTGGAGCACGACCTCTATTACATCGACCATTGGTCGATGTGGCTCGACATAGTGATTCTCTGGCTGACGCTCGCCTCGAAAAAGGCCTACACCAACGCCCTTTGAGGGCGTTTGCCCGGCTCGACCGCCTTCTGATAATCCTTGACGTCGGAAAAGCCGATCGCACGCCATTTCTCCTGCTCATAGCGCAGGTCGAAGGCGGAAGGGGCGAGATAGACCGGCGCGCCATCGAGATCGAAAGCCATCGAGGTCGGATGGGCGCGGCTGAACTTCTCGAGTTCGGCCTCGCTTGCCTCGACCCAGCGGGCGATTTCGAACCGCGAGCTCTCGAACCCAACATCCAGCCCATATTCGGCCGCGAGCCTTTCGGCGAGCACATCGAGCTGCAGAGCGCCCACCACGCCGACGATGGCGCTCGACCCGTCGTTCGGCTGAAAGACCTGGACGACGCCTTCTTCGGCCATCTGCTGCAGCGCTTCGCGCAGCTTCTTGGCCCGCATCGCATCGGTGATCCGGACGCGGCGCAGAATCTCCGGCGCGAAGCTCGGCACGCCGCGAAAGACGAGTTCCTCGCCTTCGGTCAAGGTATCGCCGATACGCAAGGTGCCGTGGTTCGGGATGCCGACCACGTCGCCGGCATAAGCATCTTCGGCGAGCTGACGATCCTGGGCAAAGAAGAATTGCGGCGCATTGAGCGTCAGCATCTTGCCGGTGCGCACGAGCTTCGCTTTCATCCCGCGGACGAGCCTGCCGGAACACACCCGCAGGAAGGCGATACGATCGCGATGATTGGGATCCATGTTCGCCTGGATCTTGAAGACGAAGCCGGTCATCTTCGGCTCGCGCGCATCGACATGGCGTAGGTTGGCTTCGAGCCCTCGTGGGCCCGGCGCGAATTCGGCCAAGCCCTCGAGCAGATCACGGACGCCGAAATTCCGCAAAGCGCTGCCGAAGAAAACCGGCGTGAGATGGCCGTCGAGAAAGCTCCGTCGATCGAATGGCTTCAATGCCGCGCGCGCGAGCTCGATCTGATCGCGGGCCGCGGCGAATGTCGCCGGCGGAAGAAGCCCGGCGATATAGGCGTCGGCCGGTCCCTCCACGCGCACCGGCGCGTCGTCGGCGTCGAGCCGGCGCACGAGATTGCGGTTGAGATCATAGGTTCCGGCGAAATCCCGGCCGCTGCCGAGCGGCCAAGTCAGCGGCGCGACATCGAGGGCGAGCGTCTTCTCGATCTCGTCGATGAGATCGAACGGATCCCGGCTTTCGCGATCGAGCTTGTTGATGAACGTGATGATCGGCATGTCGCGCAGCCGGCAGACTTCGAATAATTTGCGGGTGCGTGCCTCGATGCCCTTTGCCGCGTCGATCACCATGACCGCCGAATCGACTGCGGTGAGGGTCCGATACGTATCTTCCGAGAAATCTTCGTGACCGGGCGTGTCGAGGAGATTGTAGACGCAGCCCCCATATTCGAAGGTCATCACCGAGGTGACGACCGAGATCCCGCGCTCGCGTTCGATGCCCATCCAGTCGGACCGCGTCCGGCGTCGGTTGGCCTTGGCGCGCACTTCGCCGGCGAGCGTGATGGCGCCGCCGAAGAGCAGAAGCTTTTCGGTCAGCGTCGTCTTGCCCGCGTCGGGGTGGGAGATGATGGCGAAGGTCCGCCGCCGCGCGACGGGATCGAGTGTGGTCATAGGGCTCAGAGTTGATGAGAAAGAGGAAATGGCGTCGGATCGGGTCGATGTCAATCGGCGGATAGGCCTCACGTCAGGCGCCGCAAATGGCGGAACACGATGATCCGCGACACGAGCCCGGTGACGATGCCCATGGCGCAGGCGATCAGCGCGATCGCCGCATAGCCTTTCGCACTCAGCGCGAAGCTTCCGAACATGACCTCGATCTGATCGCCGCCGGGTGTGGCGTGCATCAGGGCGGAAAGCGAGCCCGAAAGGATGAAGACCAGGATCGCCGCGCCCCCGCCGATTGCCCCGCCGCGCAGGCCGAGACGGAAGAAGTGGCTTTGGAACTGCCGCGAAATATAGCCGTCCGCCGCGCCGACGAGGTGAAGCACTTCGATGATCTCGCGATTGCCAGCCATAGCGCCACGCGTCGCAAAGCCGACGGCCAAGACCATCGCGATCATCACCAAGACGAAAATGATCATCGCGATGACGACCACGGTCTCCGCCATGATCGAGAGCCGCTCCAGCCAAAGGCGATGATCGTCGATCATCGCATCGGGAACCCTGTCGGTAACGGCCTTGCGCAAGGCCTCGACGTCGAGCCTGGCATTGCGCGCCAGCTTGACGACGATGAGGCGCGGCACCGGCAGTTCGGAAAGGTCGAGGCCGCTGCCAAGCCAAGGCTGCAGCAATTCTTCCGATTGCGCCTTGGTGTAAGCGTAGACTGCGGCAACGCCTTGGACGCTGCGCGCCGCCTCGATCGCCTGAGCGGTGTCGGCCTCGATGTCGCGGCCGACGACCGGCCGCACCTGAATCGTCATCTCGCGGGAGACGGCGCCCTGCCAGCCCTGCGCCGCGTCGGCGATCAGCATCGCGGTGCCCGCGGTCAGCGAAGCGAGAAAGGTCATGATCGCGATGACGGTGACGAGGGCGCGGCCGGCAATCGAGGCGGCCGGCACGAGCGGCTGTTCGCGGCGTAGATGGGCGGCGTCGTCAGACGTGTATTCCAAGCCTCTGCGCTGCTCCGATTGGACGAGGATCATTGAAACCCTCACTCATAGATGTGAAGACGGCTGTCGCCGAGGACGAGCCGGCGCGCCGTTTCGAATTGATCCATCAAGGCGAGATCATGCGTGGCGATGACCACTGCGGTGCCAGATTTGTGCAGTTCGGCGAAGAGCCGCAGGAGCCGGCGCGCGAGCGTCGGATCGACGTTGCCGGTCGGCTCGTCGGCGAGCAGAAGCTCGGGCCGCACGATGAGCGCGCGGGCAATGGCAGCCCGCTGCTTCTCGCCGCCCGAGAGAACGGGCGGCAAGACATGCATATGCTCGCCGAGGCCGACCCAGCGCAAAAGCTCGACGACCTCGGCGCGGTAGGAGGATTCGTCGCGGCCCCGCACGCGCAAGGGTAGAGCGACGTTCTCATACGTCGTCAAATGGTCCAGCAACCGGAAATCCTGGAAGACGACGCCGATGCGGCGGCGCAGATCGGTGATCGCGTCCTTGCTCAGATGTGCCGCGTCGGCATCGAAGAGCGTGATGAGGCCGCGGGTCGGCTTCAGCGACAAGAGGACGAGCCGCAGCAAGGTGGTTTTTCCGGCCCCCGAGGGGCCGGTCAGGAATTGGAATGACCGCGGCTCGATCTCGAAGCTGATATCCTTGAGGATCTCGGCTCCCATGCCATAGCGCAGACCGACATTTTCGAATCGGACCAAATGAATCTCGCCTCTGGCGTTCGGGCGCGCAATCGCGGAAATGACCGGGGTTCGGTCTGCGCACCCCATGCGAATCAGATCTTTAACGGCGCTTTAACCATAGCAGCGGAGCATTGGAGCCGACCATCGCGGGAATCGCGTCGTCCCCCCTTTTGCGAGAGCAGGCTTTGGCGGACTCATGCTGATCGATTGCCCCGGCTGCGCCAAGTCCTATCATATCATCAAAGCCGCGCTCGGTCCGAGCGGGCGCCGTGTCGCCTGCCCGCGCTGCGATACGATCTGGTTCGTTACGGCGGAAGGTTCGGCAAGTTGCGCCGAGACAAGAATCGCCGCTCCGATTTCCGCGCCAATCGAGATTTCGCTCCCGGACATGCTGCGGCCGCTCAAGAAGAGCGCTTCGCTTGCAAGTCCGGCTCAGCCCGCCGCGGGGCCTTGGCCGAGCGGCCTGTCATCGTTTCTGAGGGATCTTTGTGCCGGCACGGCACTTTTGGCGTTCGGCATGGCCATCATCGGGTTTCGCGCCGAGATTGTGCGGCTTTGGCCGCCGAGCAGCAGCGGGTACACGGCGCTCGGCTTGCCGGTCAATCTGAGCGGCCTTGAGTTGCGCAATCTCCACACGGCCTCGACACAGGAGGGCCCCGAATCCGTTCTCGGCATCGAAGGCGAGATCGCCAATGTTCGCTCGGGCGAGACTGAGGTGCCGCCGGTCGAGCTCGCGATCCGCGACCAGGACGGTCACGTCCTTTACAGTTGGACGGTGATGTCGCAGAAGCACCGGCTCGCAGCCGGCGAAAGCAAGCTCTTTCGGGCGCGGCTGGCGGAACCGCCGGCGGGCGGCCGCGAGGTTTTGGCGCGCTTTGCGACGGCGGAGCTGGAGACCGTGGCTTGGCGGTGAGAGGCACGTGCGGCAGAATATTGGCCAACGCATTAAACAGTTACATTTTTGTATATACGTTAAACTATGATCGGTGCTCCGAAATTTCCTGCCTTTGAGGGCTTTTCTTGGGCTCGGTCTAAGCGCGAAGCCAACATTGCAAAGCATGGAGTCGATTTCTCGCGCGCTGAAGATTTCGATCTCTCCACTGCGCTCGTTTGGGTCGATGACCGCCACAATTACGGCGAAGTGCGTGAAATCGCCCTGGGCTTGATTGGCAATCGGCTGCATATCCTGGTTTACGCACGACGCGCGCCGTTTCTGCACGTGATCAGCCTGCGCAAGGCCAACCGGCGTGAAAGGAACCGCTATGAAGAAGAAAAAGCCTGACCACATTTCCCAAGAGGACTGGGATGCGGTCGAATCCCCGCCGCTTACCAAGGAGATCTTGGCCAAGATGCGCCCTGCGCGCGAGGTCGCGCCGGAGCTGATCGCGCTCCAGGAACATATCCGAAAGCAGCGCGGTCGGCCGAAGTCGGCCAATCCGAAAGTCGCCACGCAGATCCGCCTTTCGCCCGAGGTCGTCGAATTTTTCAAGGCCAAGGGGCGCGGCTGGCAGACGCGGATCGACGCTGTCCTGCGCGGTGTCGTCAACCGCGAGAAGCGCAAACGCGGGTGAGTGGCGCGGATCCTTAAGTTTCGGTTGTTGTGCAGATCGCCCATGCCCATATAGAGCGCATGCTGCATCACGTGGCTCGTCGAATCGCGGATTGAAAATTGCCGGACGTGAATAAGCCCGAGGATAAGACTCCGCTGCTCAAGCGGCTCTTCGGACCCGCGCCGCCTTCCGGCCCAGAAGCGCCGGCTGTTGAGGCCGCGCCGCAAGCAAGCTGGTGGAATCGGCTGAGCCTGGGGCTCTCGCGCTCGTCGCAGGCGATTGGCAGCAGCCTTACCGAGATATTTGCGAAGCGCAAGCTCGATGCGGCCATGCTGCAAGATCTCGAAGACGTGCTGATCCGCGCCGATCTCGGAGTGTCGGCCGCAACCCGGATCAAAGAGGAGGTCGGCCGGGGCCGCTATGACAAGGATGTCGGCGTCGAGGAGGTGAAGAATATCCTCGCGGCGGAGGTCGAACGCGTGCTCGCGCCGGTCGCCAAGCCACTCGAGATCGATCGCCGCCCCTTCGTCATTCTCGTCGTCGGAGTGAACGGATCGGGCAAGACGACGACGATCGGCAAGCTCGCCGCCAAATTCAGCCGCGAGGGCCGACGCGTCATGCTCGTGGCCGGCGACACGTTCCGCGCCGCGGCGATCGCGCAATTGCGGATCTGGGGCATGCGAATGGGCTGCGAGATTTTTGCGCGCGACAGCGGCGGCGATGCCGCCGGTCTCGGCTATGACGCGCTCAAGGAAGCGCGGGAGTCGGGCGCCGACGTCCTCATCATGGACACGGCAGGACGGCTGCAGAACAGAACCGAGCTGATGGCCGAACTCGAAAAGATCATCAGGGTCATGAAGAAGCTCGATCCGGAGGCGCCGCATGCCGTACTCCTGGTGCTCGACGCCACCGTCGGCCAGAATGCCATGAGCCAAGTCGAGCTGTTCGGCCGCAGCGCCGGCGTCACGGGGCTCGTCATGACCAAGCTCGACGGGACCGCGCGGGGCGGAATCCTTGTTGCCCTCGCCGAAAAATTCCAGCTTCCAATCCATTTCATCGGCATCGGCGAGAGCGCCGATGATCTCGAATCCTTCGACGCGCATGATTTCGCGCGCGCCATTGCCGGGCTTGAGGAGTGAACGGCACCCCTTGCGCTGCTCATTCCCTTGGTGCAGTTAGGGCGACCTTCGCGGGGGCGATCGAGGAACGCGCATGACTGAAACCGCCGATCGTGAAGCCGTCGCCGAGAAAACCCCGGCGCCCTGGCTGAAGCTCACACTCGAACTCGGCCCGCTCATCCTTTTCTTCTTCGCCAATGCGCGGCCAAAGCTCTTCGCACCCTTCGCCGAGCTGGTCCTGCCTGCGCATCTGCTCGCGGGAGAAAATGCCGGCCTGTTCACGGCGACCGCGGTTCTGATTCCGGCAGTGGTCATCGCCCTCGTCGTCTCTTACCTGCGCACCAAGCGCCTGCCCGTGATGCCGCTGGTGACTGCCGTGCTCGTCATCATCTTCGGCGCGCTGACCCTCTATTTCCAGGATCCGCGCTTCATCAAGATGAAGCCGACGATCCTCTATTGCGCCTTCGGCACGGCGCTCTTGGGCGGTCTCGTCTTCAACAAGCCGATTCTGCAGATCATTCTCGACAACGCTATGCCCTTGACCGAGCGCGGCTGGCGGATTCTCACCTTGCGCTGGGGAATCTTCTTCTTCGCCTTGGCGCTCTTGAACGAAATCGTCTGGCGCACGCAATCGACGAACGTCTGGGTCGCCTTCAAATTCCCCGGCACGGTGATCATCATCTTCCTCTTCACGCTCACGCAAGTGCCGTTAATGCTGCGCCACGAGCTGAACGAGGAAAGCGCGGCGAAGTGAGTCAAGCTCCCTCTCCCCGCAAGCGGGGAGAGGGGTCCTCACCTGAAGAACGCGAGCGTCACCAGAACGCCGGCACGCGCACAGGGTGCTCTGCTCAATGCGCCTCGTCCCAGTTCTGCGCCGCCTTGGCATCGACTTGAAGCGGCACTGTCAGCTCAACGGCAGGATGGGGCGCATTGATCATCACCGCGCGGACGAGCGGAATGGTCGCCTCGACCTCCTCGTCCGGCACTTCGAAGACGAGTTCGTCATGCACCTGCAGCAGCATCTGCGCCGAGAGCCCTGCCTTCTCAAGCGCCGCGTCCATCCGCACCATGGCGCGGCGGATGATGTCGGCGGCGGAACCCTGGATCGGCGCATTGATCGCGGCGCGTTCGTTGAAGGCGCGCTCGGACGGGTTCGAGGCATTGATGCGCGGATAATGACACTTGCGGCCGAAGATCGTCGTCACATAGCCGCGCGCGCGGGCGATCTGTTTCGTCTCGTCCATATAGGCGCGAATGCCGGGGAAGCGCTCGAAATATTTCCTGATATAGGCGCCCGCTTCCTCGCGCGGGATGCCGAGCTGATTGGCAAGCCCAAATGAGGATATTCCGTAGATGATGCCGAAATTGATCGCCTTGGCGCGGCGCCGCACCTCAGGCGGCATGCCATCGACCGGCACGCCAAACATCTCGGAGGCGGTCAGTGCATGAATGTCGAGCCCGTCCGCGAAGGCCTGGCGCAACTGCGCAATGTTGGCGATATGCGCGAGGAGCCGCAATTCGATCTGCGAATAATCGGCCGAGATGAGCTTATGGCCGGGCGCCGCGATAAAGGCGCGGCGGATCTTGCGGCCGGCTTCGGTGCGGATCGGAATATTCTGCAGATTGGGCTCTGAAGACGAGAGCCGCCCCGTGGTCGTCGCGGCGAGCGCATAGGACGTGTGCACCCGATGCGTCGCCGGATGGACGTAGTTCGGCAGCGCGTCCGTATAGGTCGATTTGAGCTTGGCGAGCTGGCGCCAGTCGAGGATGCGCGCGGCGAATTGATTGCCCTCTTCGGCAAGATCCTCGAGGATGCCCGCCGCCGTCGACCAGGCGCCCGTCGCCGTTCGCTTGGCGCCGGGCAGTCCCATCTTGCCGAACAAGATGTCGCTCAATTGCTTCGTCGAGCCGAGATTGAAGGTCTCGCCGGCGAGCGAAAAAATCTCCGCTTCGAGGCGCGCCATGTCCTGCGCGAATTCACCGGAAAGCCGCGAGAGGATCTCGCGCTCGATCGATATGCCGCGCGCCTCCATCCGCGCCAAAGTCTCGATCATCGGCCGTTCCAGCGTCTCATAGACATTGGTCATGTGCTCGGCCGGCAACCGCGGCTTCAGCACATTCCAGAGACGCAAGGTGACATCGGCATCTTCGGCCGAATATTCCGTGGCCCTATCGATCGCTACGCGGGAAAAACCGATGAAGGTGCGTCCGGAGCCGGCGACCGCGCCGAAGGCGAGCGGCTTATGCTGAAAATACTTTTCGCTGAGCACGTCCATGCCGTGATCGGTCAAGCCCGCATCGAGCACATAAGAGATGAGCAGCGTGTCCTCGATCGGCCGCATCGCGATGCCGGATTGCTTGAACACGAGCGTGTCGAACTTCGCGTTGTGGGCGATCTTCAGCACGCTGTCAGCTTCGAGCAGAGGTCGAAGACGCGAAAGAACTTCGTCGGCCGGCAATTGGCCTTCGACCAATCCGCCGCCACCGAAGAGATCGTCCCCTCCCTCGCCTTTGTGTCGCAGAGGAATGTAGCAGGCCTGCCCCGGCGCAACGCAGAGCGAGATCCCGATAAGATCCGTGTTCATCGCATCGAGCGATGAGGTCTCGGTATCGACCGCGACATGGCCGGCCTCAAATGCGGCGGCGACCACAGGATCGAGCTGATCGAGCGTCGAGATCGTGACATAGGCCGTGCGATCGAACGGCATCGCCGCAGCGGCCGCGGCGCGCGCGGCAGCAAGTTCGCCCGGCCCCGTCGCAACGGGCTGCTTTTGCACCGGCTCGCCGTAGCGCGCATTTTTGCGCGGGACCGTCGCCGACGGCGTCTCGGCCGCCGGAACTGTCACACCCGCCGCATGCGCATCGGCGCTCGGCGCGGGAGCCATCTCGCCATTTCGGCCGCGCCAAGCGGCGGGACCCACAAAGGCGGGATCGGGCTCGATGGCTTCCGCCACACCGAAGTACTCGGCAGCCCGCTTTGTGATCGTCGAGAATTCCATTGCCTTCAGAAATGCGACCAGGGTTTTGGCGTCCGGCGCATGCAGCCCGAGCTCGTCGAGCGGCACTTCAACGGGCACATCGCGGACGAGGCTGACGAGCTGTTTCGACAGCTTGATGAGCGCGACGCTCTCCGGCTCGGTCAGAACCTCGCGCCGTTTCGGCTGCTTGATCTCGGAGGCACGGGAAAGCAGCGTGTCGAGATCGCCATATTCGCCGATGAGCTGCGCGGCCGTCTTGACACCGATGCCGCGCGCGCCCGGCACATGGTCGGTCGAATCGCCGGCGAGCGCCTGGACGTCGACCACCTTTTCGGGCGGCACGCCGAAATAGGCAAGGACTTCGTCCACCCCGATCTTGCGCTCCTCGCGCGCCCCCTTCGCTCCGGCCTCGCCGGAGGCTGGATCATACATGGCGATGCCTTGGCCCACGAGCTGCATCAGGTCCTTGTCGGCGGAAATGATGAGCACGTCGGCGCCGCGCTCGCGCGCCTGGCAGGCATAGGTCGCGATGAGATCGTCGGCCTCATAGCGGTCCTGCTCGATCGGTACGAGGCCGAAGGCCCGCACGGCCGCCCGCATCAGCGGGAATTGCGGAATGAGATCTTCCGGCGGCTCGGAGCGGTTGGACTTATAGGGCGGATAGATCTCGCGGCGGAAGGACTCCTCCGACTTGTCGAAGATGATCGCCAGATGCGTCGGCTTGATGCCCGCCGCGCCCTCGCGGATGAACTGAAAGAGCTTCGTGCAGAACAGCCGCACCGCGCCGGTCGGCAGCTGATCGGAGCGATAATTATATTTCGGATCCTGCCGGATCGACTGGAAATAGGCGCGGAAGACGAAGGAAGACCCGTCGACAAGGAAGACGTGATCTCCGGCCTTTACCGGGCGATGGGTCAAGGGCATGGCAGTCTTTGCCAGAGAAGAATGGGTTGACGCCAGCATAAAGCGCGGCGTGGTACGAAGCTATGTGAGCGGGAGGCGCACTCGCCGCGCCGCTTCGGTCGAGCTTGCGCGCGGCCCAGGCGGTTCCAGGAAATACTACGTTGCAGTGCGACAGATAGTCGCCAGAGCCGCAGGCCTGCAAAATCAATATTCACGATAAGACCTTGGAAAATCCACAGAAATTTAGGCGACGCGGCCATCGAAATTCATATTGCGGCGCACTATATGCAGGGGCTATCGGGGCTATTCCCAGGATCATCGATCCCCATCGGAGCAGGCATCAATGCATATGTTTGAGGTTCTGGGGCGTCAGCTCGGTCGCGGCGCGAGCTGGCCGCCGCGGCGGCTCTCGCTTGCTTTGCAAGGGGGCGGCTCATTCGGCGCCTTCACTTGGGGCGTGCTCGACCGGCTGCTTGAAGACCCGAACATCACATTCGACACGGTGAGCGGCACCTCGGCCGGCGCGATCAACGCCGTTCTGCTCGCGGCCGGACTGGCCGAAGGGGGCGCGCGTGCGGCGCGCGCCAAGCTCGGGCGATTCTGGGAGCGCTTGAGCCGGACCGCGGCCTTCGGGCCGTTCGGAGCGGGCGCCGCGGCCGGGACCTTTTCGTTCTGGACGCGGCTTCTGTCGCCCTACCAATATAATCCGCTCGACCTCAATCCCTTGCGCACGCTCATCAACGAAGAGGTGGATTTCGACCGGCTGCGGTCGGTTGCGCCCATCGGTCTCTTGATCGCCGCAACACGCGTTTGCGACGGCCGCGCGCGCGTTTTCAGAGATGCCGAGATTGATGCCGAGACCGTGCTCGCCTCGGCGAGCCTGCCCCTCTACCATCACGCTGTGACGATCGATGATGTCGCCTATTGGGACGGCGGCTATTCCGCCAATCCGCCCCTCCTTGACCTTGTCACCGCAAGCCAAGCGCGGGATATTCTCGTCGTGCAGATCACGCCCATGCGGAGCGCCGAGGTTCCGACGACCTCGCGCGATATCATCCGCCGCCTGGATCAGATCACGTTCAATGCGTCGTTGCAGACCGAGATCGAGACGCTCGCCTGGCACGCTGCGCGCAGCCCGAGGCTCTGGGGCCTGCTCTCTCGCGAAGGACGCAAGCTGCGGCGGCTCAGCATCCACCGCATTGCAGCCGAAGAGGAATTCACCGGCCTTTCCGAGGCAAGTGCCAGCAATCTCGACTGGCGCTTTCTGTCGAATCTCAGGGATAACGGCCGCGCCGCGGCGACAGCCTGGCTCGCGAAGGGAGAAGCGGAATCGGCCGCCGCTGGTCTTGGACCGCATCTGCGGACATCGTTCGCGCCATGAGGCTGCTCCGCCAAGCGGGAGAAGGAATGCGCCGCGACCGTTCGTGATCATTTCTCTTGCGGGGTAGGCATCGCCAATGCACAGCTGTGATCGAGCAAGTTTTCGCCATGCGCGAGATTGCCCAGCGCCGGGTCGGCGCGCGAAGCCAAAAGCACGAACCCGTTCTGGCCCGGCGCAAATGTGACACCGGCGACGACCAAAGTTTCGTCGGCCATGTCTTGCGCGGCACTTGCCATGCCGCTCGCCAGAAGTTTGAACGGATCCTGGATTGCGAGATCCGCGAGCCAGCGCGCGAAATAAGGCGCGCCGCGCAGGTCGACGGGAAGCTTGGCCCATGTCGTGCCGATCTCGCCGATATGCGCCGCAAGCGCAGCGCGGACGTCCGGCTGCACGCAATCCATGTGGATGTGCAATTGATCCTGGCTGCGCGACAGCGCCGAATTGATGGCGAGACCGAGCATGTCCCAGGCGAGATCGTGCTTCGCCGCCGCCGAGACATAGGCGCGGTTTTGCCAGGCCGCCGCCCAATAATTGGGAGAGTTGGGCGCCAGGAGATCGGGGCTGTCGATCCCCGAAATTTTTCGCGTCGGAATGAGCAGGAACTGGGTCGCGCCGACGCGATCCTTGAGGATCACATAGCCCTTGTCGACGCCGCCGTTCAGATCGACGCGCACGCAAGGCGCGGGATTGTCGTTGGCCTGCTCATCCGGCACGCATTGATCGTGGACGGTCTTCCACAAGGCGTCGCGATCCCCGGACGCGGCGAGAGAGGCGGTCGCGAGGAATACAGCTCCGCTGCCAAGCACCGCAAATCCGATGCGCGCTAGGAACGCGCGATTTCTGCGCCGAAGAGCCATTCGTCTGTCTACTTCCTACGTGCCGAGAGAATCCACTCGGCGGCCGCTTTGCCGCTCGAGAGCGCCGCCTCGACCGTGCCGGTCGCCTCGCCCTGATAGACGCCTTCGCCGGCGAAGAAGAGTTTGCCATCTACGGGCTCCAAAAGCTGTTCAATCGCGGCCTCCGACTCCGGCGTGGCGTAGCTGTACGCGCCGCGGGCAAAGGGGTCGGCAGCCCAATCGATGACCCGGGAGACGCGCATTTCGCCGCGCAGTTCATCGAGGCCGACCTTGAAGATGTTGGAAAGCGACAGAAGCGCGCGGTCAAGGATTTCCGCTTCGGAGAGCTTGGAGAGCGAATGCGCTCTTGGTCCGGCGACCCAACCGGTCAGCGTGGCATAGGGCTCAGGATATTGCGTCCACCAGGTCGGTATCGCCTCGTTGGAGAACATGAAGAACATGCGCTCCAAATTCCGCCCGCGCGCATGCGTCCACCATTTGCTCTTGAAGCGAAGCAGTATCTTGATGACCGGACCGAAGCCGATCTGCCGCGCTGCCTCCATCTTCCGAGGCAGCGCCGGCATAAACTGAATGTGCTGCAGCATCGGCAGAGGCACGGTGACGAGCGCTTGCGATGCCTCAAGCACTGAGCCGTCGGCGCATCGAAGACGCACGCCCTCTGCGCCGAAATCGACGACCTTCACCTCTTTGTTGCATAAGATTTCGGCGCCGTTTTTCGCGCACTGCTCTTCGAGGAAGCGCACGAGCAGTCCGTAGCCTTGCTTGATCTTCAATTGTCCCCAGCTTCCTTCGCCGAGGAGCTCCTCGCGCAGAGCAAAGGCGCTGAAGCGGGCGGGGTCGGCCGCGTCATAGCCTTCAATTTTTCTGAAGATATATTCGCGCAAATCGGCATACCGCTCACCCGCGAGATATTCATCGAAGAATTTCGCCACCGGCATGTCATGCTTCAGCGCCTTGAGCTTCGATTCGAGCATCGCCTCATCAGGCGTGATCCATTCGTTCGCGCGCGGGTCGCCGTCGAGCACGCTCCACCACTCGCCCGCATACTCGACGGTTGCGCCGGCCGCCTTCAGAATCTCTTTGGAGATGGGCGCATTGCCGTGCAGGAATTCGGCGCCGCCCTGGGCGGGATAGCCGAATTCTTCCTCGGGCAGCGGATATATGCGCCCGCCCGTCCTACCGCGCGCTTCGAGAACCGCGACCTTCTTGCCCGCCCGCGCGAGTTCCCGGGCGGCGATCAACCCCGCGACTCCGGCTCCGATGATCAGCACGTCATGGTTCATGGAGTGAATGAAAAATGTTGCGGGCGTTGATCAAATCGTGCGCAGGATCGCGAAGACATGCCCCGGATCAAGTCCGAGGACGGCCCAACCCCCTCTCCCCGTGAGCTTACGCGAACGGGGGTGAGGGGCAAGGGGAGTGGCCGCGTTGGTAGCAAATCCCCCGGCCCCTCTGCCCTCTCCCCGCAAGCGGGGAGAGGGTCTCACCGCCGTTTCAGGATCCCGCTCTGCGGCAGGCGCGCCTGCCAGCCGTGCCTCTCGAGCTCCGGATCGAGGTGCTCTTCGAGGGGCCAGCCGATGCAGAGATAGGCGACGAGCCGCCACTCGGCCGGCACGTCGAGGATTGTCGCGATCTCGCGCGGATCGAGAATCGAGATCCAGCCGACGCCGAGACCGCGCGCGCGGGCCGCGAGCGCGAGATTCTGGATCGCACCGACGACGGAATAGCAAAGCGTCTCCGGCATGGTCATGCGGCCGAGGCCGCGGCCCACTTCCGTCGCGGTGTCACAGAAGACGGCGAGGTGAACGGGCGCCTCGCAAAGCCCGGCCAATTTGAGCCGCGCATAGAGCGCCGCGGCCTCGCCTTCATAAGTCGCGAGCGCCGCCGCGTTGCAGCGGTTGAAGCTGGCAATGACGGCACTGCGCCGCTCTTCACTCTCCACGGCAACGAAACGCCAGGGCTGACTGTGCCCCACGGAGGGCGCGAGCGTCGCCAGCGCGACGAGCTCGTCCAGCACCTCGCCGCCGATCGGCTCTGAGCGAAAGCGGCGCACGTCGCGCCGCCAGCGGAAGAGCTCGGTGAGCAGGTTCGCGAAATCCGCGTCGAAGCGCGGCGGCTGAGCGTTGCGCTCATCGCCCGGATCGTGGGTCATGGCTATGGCAACGCCCGCAGATTGGCGGCCGCCTCTGTGCTGCCGCTCGCCTTGGCCTTCTCCAGCCAGAGGCGTGCCTGATCATAATCCTGGCCGATGCCCCGCCCTTTCGCATAGGCCATGCCGACAGCGTTTTGCGCGTCGGCGTTGCCGTTATCGGCGGCCTTCTGGAACCATTGGAGGGCCAGTGCCGGATCGGCAGCGGTTGCGAGGCCCTGGTCATACATCAGGCCGAGAGAGAATTGCGCCGCCGCGACGCCGTTCTGCGCGGCCTGCTGCAACAGGCCGAAAGCTTTCGGCAAGTCGCGGGCGACGCCGTTTCCGTTCAGATAGGCGACGCCCATGCGCTCCTGCCCAAGTGAGTCGCCATGCTCGGCGGCGCGCGCAAACCACTTCAGTGCCTCCGCCGGATTGCGCCGATAGACGGTTCCGTTCTCGTAGGCGAGACCGATTTCGGCCTCGCTATATCCGTCGTTCTGCTTGGCCGCGCGCTCGTACCATTCGAGGCTCGTTGCGTGATCGACGGGCACGCCCTTCCCGTCCCGATAGGCGATGCCCAATTGCCGCTCGGAGTAGGCGTCGTCCTGCGCCGCGGCCTTCTGATACCAAGCGATCGCCTGGGCCTGATCGAGAGGATAGACCTTGCCCGACATATAGGCACTGCCGACCTCGCCCTGCGAAAAAGCATCGCCCGCGTCGGCGGCCTTTTGGAGCCATTGC
>Ga0116224_10001276_pt1 | contig 16497 bp, 16 predicted proteins | sample Sb_taG_9_FD_89699 | JGI IMG/M metagenome (GOLD analysis project Ga0116224, IMG submission 89699) | Peat soil microbial communities from Weissenstadt, Germany - Sb_50d_b_LC metaG | ecosystem: Environmental > Terrestrial > Soil > Wetlands > Peat | place: Germany: Weissenstadt | collected 2010-09-21 | reverse complement strand
CCGCTCCTTCGGTGCGGTGGCCGACGAGTACAACCGGCTACGGCCCGGGCCGTCGGAAGAGGCACTCGACTGGCTGGTCCCCGAGGGTGCCTCCGACGTGCTCGAAGTCGGGGCGGGCACCGGGATCCTCACCCGACTGCTGGCCGAGCGAGTCGCCCACGTCACGGCCGTCGAGCCGGACGACCGGATGCGGCGCGTGCTCGCCTGGCAGGCCGCCGGGGTGGAGATCCTGGCCGGCCGCGCTGAGGAGCTCCCTGCCGCGACATCGTCCTACGACATGGTCATCGCCGCGTCGGCGTGGCACTGGGTCGACGAGGAGCGCGCCGTCCCCGAGGTGGCTCGGGTGTTGCGCCCGGGCGGCCGGCTCTCCCTCGTCTGGAGCGGGCCTGACCGCTCGGTCGACTGGATGCGCTCGCTCTGGGCCGGCGGCGTCGTCTTCACCCCGGAGGACCGGACAGAAGAGGACGCGCGCCGCCGGCGGCGCCACGTCGTGAACGTCGACATTGGCGACCAGAGGCCGTTCCTCGATCCCGAGACTGCGCTCTTCCGCTGGAGCCGGCCCATGACCAAGGGTGACATCGTCGCTCTGGCCACGACCTACAGTTCCGTAATCGTCATGGACGAGGAAGCGCGCCGGCAGCACCTCCATGCGATGGCGAGCTACCTGGACACTCACGAGCGGTTCGCCGGGATGGACGTCATCGACGTCCCGATGCGTTCCTATTGCTGGCGGGCAACAAAACGCTGACCTGCGCCGACGGGACCTGTGGACAACCTGAGAGGTTGTGACAAAGGTCCCTAATCAAGTGTGAGGCGCGAGGGTAGGGTGTCGCCATGTTCCTCGGTGCACTGCTGGGCGCGCTGATCAACCTCAACGGATCCGGACGCTACATCCACTGGGGCTTCATTCAGATCTCGGTCGCCAACTTTGTCGTCATCGTCCTGATGGTCGTGGTCTTCGTGCTGGCCATCCTCCTGCCGTTCCCGAAGCGGAAGCGAGGTGGCCAATGAGCATCGACACGGGAGACCGGACCGAAGCTCCCGCCAGGGCTGAGTCACGGCAATGGACCGCCCGGATGCGGCACGCCGCGGAGTCCGCCTTCCCGCCGGACCAGCTCCTCCCCGACCGCCAGCCCGCCTACATGGCCTCGTGGATCTACGTCTTCGGCGTTCTCACCGTCGTGAGCCTGGCCTGGGTCATCATCACCGGCTGCGTCCTCGCCATCATGGGGCCGAGCTGGTGGCACGTCTCCTCCACCGGGCACTTCGTAAACTCGTTGCACCTGTGGAGCGTCGAGGCCTTCTTCTTCTTCATGGTGATCCACCTCTGGGGCAAGTTCTTCATGGCGGCCTGGCGCGGGAACCGCCGGCTTACCTGGGCCAGCGGCGTCATCTGCTTCCTGGTCTCGGTGGGAGCCGCGTTCACGGGCTACCTGTCGCAGCAGAACTTCGACTCCCAGTGGATCTCCACCCAGGCCAAGGACGGCATCAACTCCACGGGCGCCGGAGCGGTCTTCAACGTGCTCAATTTCGGCCAGATGCTCATGTGGCACATCGTCTTGTTGCCGATCGTCGTCGCCCTCATCGCCGGGATGCACGTCCTTCTGGTGCGACGGCACGGCATCGTGCCCCCGTTCGCAGAGGGTGACGACGATGCGGAGGCGGCGGTGGCGACTGGAGCCGTGCCCGCCGAGGAGCCGGCATGAGCCCCGACACCAAGAAGCCCCGGCGCTTCACGCCCGACCGCGACGTCAAGCCGTGGAAGGGCGCCTACGTGCCCTACGACATCCTGAAGGAGGCCTTCGTCGCCTTCCTGGCGGTCGCCGTGCTGATCATCCTCCTGGCCGTCGTCTTCTCCTCCCCCGACGAGCCGGCCGTCACGCTCAAGACATGGTCGGTCGTCAACCCGGTCGACTTCGCCCAGACGGCCATCACCGAGCTGGACGGGACGAGCGGCACGGCCTCCTATGGGCCGCCATACAACTCCACACCGGACGCATCGCAACACATGGGCTTTTTCGAGCCCGACCAATGGTTCGGCGTCCACCAGCCCATCGACACCGCGCAGGACTTCGTCATCGGTCCCCTGCGGACCCTGCCGAACCAGCCTGTGACGCAGGCAGCGCTCAACCTCTACCAGAGCGCGTCATCGGGCCAGCAAACCGCGTGGACCACGGCCTACGAGAAGGCAGTCGCCAACGCAACCGATGTCAACGGCAGGCTCAAGGTCCCCGCCGGACGTTACGGACCCGTCGGTGCCATGATCGGCTCCCTGACCGGCATGGCCCAGACCGGCGGCCTCGACGGCACGCTGCTGAGCGAGGGCCAGTTCTACAACACGAACTACACCAAGCCGCTGCTGTTCCTGGCCGACGGCAGCTACCTCGCCAACCTGGGCGCTGCCCAGCACCTGTCGGGCGACCAGTGGGGAATGATGAACGAGACCGGGAACTACCCGGGACAGGCCTGGCTGTGGCTCTACACCATGTGGTACCAGGTGTCACCGATGAACCAGTCGACCAACGCCGATCTCGAGGTGTGGGTGATCATGATGGTGCTCTCCGTCGGGTTGATCTTCCTGCCGTTCATCCCGATCCTGCGCTCCATCCCCCGCTGGACCCGCGTCTACAAGCTGATCTGGCGGCGCCACTACCGCGAGCTGGCAGGCACCTGAGAAAGGGTTCCTGTGAATCGTCATCGGTTCGTCAGGTAACTCCTCACACACGCCCACGTCACTCTGCGCCCACCCACAGATCCGGGGTGCAACGTGTGCCGTACCGGCCCGAATGGGTCGGCGTTTCACACGAGACGAAAGGGCAACCCACCCATGCAGATCCGCCTTCGTAATGTGCTGGCCGTCGGCGCACTGACCACCGGGCTCGTCACCGGCGGCGCGCTGGTCGCCAACGCGGCCACGACCTCCACCACGACGGGCAACTCCGGGACGAGCTCGACGACCACCCCGTCGACGAGCACGAGCACCGGGAACGGGTCGAGCAGCACGAGCTCAGGCTCGCCGAGCACGTCCTCGGGTTCCAGTTCCAGCACGGGGTCGGGCTCCGGCTCCACGCACAACTGCCCCGACATGGGCAGCGGCTCGGGCACCCATACCGGCACGCCCCCCACCGGTTCGGGGACCCCGCCGTCGTCCGGCTCGAGCTCGGGGTCGCCCTCCGGCTCGTAGCAGCCCCACCTCCACCGCCCCATCCCAATGAGGTAGGGCGGTGCGGGCCGGATCGCCAAGCGGCCCGCACCGCCCGCCTCTCGGCGGGCAGCACCACTGGATTCAGGCCGTGGCCCCCTGGGCGTCCAGCGCCCGCACCACGAGCTCGCCGAGCGCGTCGTCGATGTGCACCGCGACCTCGTGGAGCTCCGGCAGCAGCTTGCGGCAGGCCAGCAACCCGAAGTACACCCGACCGAGATACGAGAACGCCGTCACGTTGATCCCGATGCCAGGGGCCATCGGCCCGACCGGGTACATGTCGACCACCCGGCTCCCCGCGCAGAAGAGTGAGACGTCCGGGACGCGCACGCTCGAGACCGTCACATTGAACGGCGGCCGCATCTTGTCGAACAGCCGCGTCCCGGCCACGGCGCGTGCCAACCGGGTCGTCAGCGCGGGCAGGGTGATCTGCGCCAGGTCGCCCAGGAAGCGGCCCCGGTGCAGCTGTTCCTGCTCCTTGGCGAGGCGGGATGACTCCGAGATCACATCGAGCCGGCGCACCGGGTCGTCGACGTCGCTCGCCAGCGAGACCAGCATGCCCGAGACCTGGTTCCCGAGCTCCTCCCCCTGCCCCTCGGCTCGCGTCGACACCGGGACCATGGCGACCATCGACTGCTCGTGCTCCTCGTCGCGGGCCTCGAGCAGCCGCCGCAACCCGCCCGAGACGACCGCCAGGATGACGTCGTTCACCGTGGCCTCGAAGACCCGGCCGACCAACTTCACGTCGTCGAGCGGCACCGAGAGGGACGCAAAACGCCTCCGATTGGACACCGCTCCGTTGAACGACGTCCGCGGTGCGGCGAAGAAGCCGGGCGGCGGCTGCTCGCCCCGCCCCACCAGCTCCCGGTTGTGCATCCCCAGATCGGCCACCGCCTCCACCCCGGCCTGCAACGTGCTCAGCGTGTCACCGGGCTGCCTGACGAGTGAGGTCGCCGCGTGCCGCAGCATCTGCGCGTGAGAGGGCAGCGGCGCCGGATTCCACTCCGGCGGCAGCGCCACGACCCGCGATCTCGGGTTGAGGTCCATGAAAGCCGCCAGCACCGAGGCACCGCTCACCCCGTCGAGGATGGCGTGATGCACCTTGGCGATCAGCGCCGTGCGATCCCCCTCGAGCCCCTCGACCACGTGCATCTCCCAGAGGGGGCGGTCGGGGTCGAGCTGACGGCTCATGACCCCCGCCACGAACGCGTCCAGCTCAGCCCTCCCGCCGGGCGAGGGCAGGCTGGCGCGGCTGAGGTGGTCGTCGAGCTCGAAGTCGGGATCGTCGGCCCAGACCGGGTGATGCAGGCCGAAGGGCACCCGGAGGGCCCGCTGCCGGAACGGGGGGACCAGGTGGAGCCGCTGCTGAATGACCCGGCGGATCTGCGCGTAGCGGGTGGACGGCGAGAAGAGGGAGCGCGTGCCCTCGGGCGGGTCGAGCACGAGAGCGACACCCACGTGCATGGGCGTCGTGGGTGTCTCGAGGGAGAGGAAGGCGGCGTCCATGCCGACGAGCGACTGCATCGCCACCTTCTTACCCTCTCCCTGAGGCGCCGTCATGTGCCAGTGTGCCCGAAGCCGCCGCGGCCCCGCTCCGAGCCGCCGAGGCCGTCCTCTGGCACCAGGTCGAAGCCCGCCTCCTCGACCCTGACCAGGACCAGCTGGGCAATGCGGTCGCCCCGGCTGACGGCGTAGTCATGCTCGGGGTCGTGGTTCACCAGCACGACCCGGAGCTCACCCCGGTACCCCGAGTCGACCAGCCCCGGCGCGTTGAGGCAGGTGACCCCGTGGCGCACGGCCAGCCCGCTGCGAGGGAGCACCAGCCCGGCGTAGCCCGCCGGGATGGCGACGACCAGGCCCGTCGGGACCACGGCCCGCCCACCATGGCAGGCCAGCACGGCGTCGGTCCGGGCGATCAGATCTGCCCCGGCGTCGCCCTCACGCGCATAGCCGGGCACCGGCAACCCGGTGTCGAGCTGGTGCAGGGGGACGCGCAGCATCGCCGGACTTTACAAGGCACGGACACCCGACGGCCTGCCCCGGAGGGGACCGGTAGCATGCCGGCGCATGCTGGCGTGGATAGATCTCGAGATGACGGGGCTCGATCTGGCGCGCCACACCATCGTCGAGATCGCCAGCCTGATCACCGACGACGAGCTGACCGTCATGGAGGAGGGCCCCGACCTGGTCGTGCACGCCTCGCCGGAGGATGTGGCCGGCATGGACGAGTACGTGCGCACCATGCATACCCGCTCGGGCCTGCTGGCGGAGATGGAGAAGTCGACCCTCAGCCTGGCCGACGCCGGGGCGCAGACGCTGGAGTTCCTGAAGCGACACATCCACGAGCCCCGCACGGTGCCCCTGGCAGGGAATTCGATCGGGACGGACCGGCGCTTCCTGGCCACGCAGCTGCCCGAGATCGAGGACTACCTCCACTACCGCTCAGTCGACGTGTCGACCCTCAAGGAGCTCTGCCGGCGCTGGCGCCCCGAGGTCTACAAGGCGGCCCCGGTGAAGAAGGGCGGCCACCGGGCCCTCCAGGACATCCGTGAGAGCGTGGCGGAGCTGTCGTACTACCGTCACTCGATCTTCGACGAAGGCGGAGCGACCAGGGAGGAGACCCCGTGAGTGCCACCGCCAAGGACGCGCCGTCGATGTCGATGGAGGAGGCCAACGCCGCGCTGACCGCGCCCGGGCAGCTCTTCGAGATGGAGGAGCTCGACATCCGCGGCGTGCCCACCCGCACCTGGAAGAACGCGCCCTCCTCACTCCGTGGCGTCATCGACCTCTCAGTGGCCCACGGCGACGCCACCTTCCTCGTCTACGAGGACGAGCGGACCACCTTCGCGGAGCACTACCGCATCGCCTGCACGCTCTCGGACCGGCTCCGGTCGACCTTCGGTGTCGCCCAGGGCGACCGCGTCGCCATCGTCATGCGCAACCTGCCCGAGTGGATCGTGGCCTTCTGGGCGGCCACGCTGGCGGGCGCCATCGTCGTGCCGCTCAACGCGTGGTGGAGCGGCGAAGAGCTGCGCTACGGGCTCGAGGACTCCGGCTCCAAGGTCGCCTTCGTCGACACGGAGCGGGCGGAGCGCATCCGGCCCTTCCTCGGCGGCCTGTCCGGGTTGGGGGCCCTCATCGTCGCCAACGAGCACCGGGCCGAGCCCACGTCCCCCGTCGCCGTCTACGAGCCGCCCGGTGGTTCCGCTCCAGTGCCCGAGTGGCCGTTCGCCCTCGCGCTGGGCACCGTGGACGAGGCCGCCTCGCCCCCCGACATCGCCATCGACCCGGAGGACGACGCCACCATCTTCTACACGTCGGGCACCACGGGGCGGCCCAATGGAGCCGTGGGCACGCATCGCAACATGGTCACCAACCTGATGAGCCTCTTCTTCATCAACTCCCGCGGCACCATGCGCTATGGCATGCCGGCGCTGGAGTCGACCGGCGACAAGGGGCAGCCGGCCTTCCTGCTCTCCGTGCCGCTGTTCCACGCCACCGGGTGCCACTCCGTCATGGTCTCCAACATCGCCGCCGGCGGGAAGATCGTGATGATGCACCACTTCGACCCCGAGCGCGCGCTCGAGCTGATTGAGCGCGAAAGGATCGGCACCTTCGGGGGTGTCCCGGCCATGGTCATGCAGGTGCTCGACTCCCCCAACTTCTCGAAGTTCGACACATCGTCCATCCGGGGTGTCTCCTACGGGGGCGCACCCGCCCCGCCCGACCTGGTGCGGCGCATCCGCGAGGCCTGGCCTGTCGGGCAACCCTCCAACGGCTACGGGCTGACGGAGACCTCGTCGGTGACGTCCATGAACTCCGGTGGTGACTACATCGCCCGGCCCGAGAGCGTCGGGCCTCCGGTGCCCGTCTGCGACGTCGCCGTGGTGCCCGAGGATTTCGCCGGCGACGAGCCGGACGACACGCTCCCTCGCGGGCCTGACGTCCGGGGCGAGCTGTGGATCAAGGGCCCCAATGTCGTGCGCGGCTACTGGAACAGGCCGGAGGAGACCGCCAAGACGTTCTCCAAGGGCTGGCTCCACACCGGCGACGTCGCCCGGCTCGACGAGGACAACTTCATCTACATCGTCGACCGGGCGAAAGACATGATCATCCGGGGCGGCGAGAACGTGTACTCGGTGCAGGTCGAGGCCGCGCTCTTCGAGCACCCGGCCGTGGCGGACTGCGCGGTCATCGGGGTGCCCGAACCCACGCTCGGCGAGGAGGTCGGTGCCGTGGTCGTGCTCCGCCCCGGTGCCAAGGTGACCGCTGACGAGCTGGGACTGCACGTGAAGGCCCGCCTGGCCGGGTTCATGGTCCCGACGCACATCTGGTTCCGCTCCGAGCCGCTGCCGCGCAACCCGCAGGGGAAGGTGCTCAAGCGCGACCTGCGCGACGAGCTCGTGCCACCGTCCGCCTGAACGGCACCCCCCTCACGCGCCGACGGGGTCCCGGCCCGTGAGGCCGAGCAGGCGGTCGAGCAGAGGGGCGTCCTCGGGGACCGGGACCGCGGCCGGAAAGACGCCGATCGTGCGCCACTCCTCGGCGTGCGGGCTCACCTCGTCCCAGATGCCCTGCACGAGCTCGGCCGACAGGTCCGGCTCGACGCCGACCGCCCTGGCGATGTCGTGCGCCCGCAAACCACGGAACGAGTTGATCTGCCAGAAGTACTCCCGGACGGTGTAGTCGCCGAAGGACAGGTGCGCGACTGCGTCGAAGTCGGTCACTGCGGACGCGGCCGCGCAGGCATCGGCGACGATGGCCTGGAACCGTTCGACCGGGCTGTCCCCAAGGAGGTCGCCGTCGAATTTGCTCACCCCGGCTTGCGCCATGGTGCGACCGGCCAGCACGTCGGGCACCCACGCATCGTCGTACGCGTGGTAGTTCACGACGGTGCGCAGGGTTGGCAGGCCCTCGGTCCCCCGCATGGCGAAGTTCGGGGGCATGGTCATATTCCATTGCTCCGTCCTGACGCGGGCCACCACGGCCGCCAGGGCCCTGTCGGCCAGCACGAACACCTCAGCCTCGTTCATGGTCCCTTTCCTCCTGAGCGCGCGGGCGCACCGATGGCGCCCGGCCCAACTGTGGCGAGGGGCTGTGACATGTCGCTCCGACAAACCCGGGGCGGTCGCGAACGTGCCGGCCCGCAGGCCGGCCCGTTCAAGAGATCGCCCCGATGGACGGGCGTCGCCCGGTTCTCAGCGGTTGGGCTGGGGCGTCACCCGGAGATACGGCTTGAGCGCCTTCCACCCCTTGGGGAAGCGGCTCTTGGCGTCTTCGTCGCTGACCGCAGGGACGATGATGACGTCCTCGCCGTCCGTCCAGTTGACCGGCGTGGCGACCGAGTAGTCGGCCGTCAACTGCAGCGAGTCGAGGACGCGGATGATCTCGTCGACGTTGCGCCCGGTGGAGGCCGGGTAGGTCAGCGTCAGCTTGACCTTCTTGTCCGGGCCGATGATGAAGACGGACCGGACCGTCAGCGTGTTGTCGGCGTTCGGGTGGATCATGTCGTAGAGGTCCGCCACCTTGCGGTCCTCGTCGCCGATCAGGGGAAACGCCAGCGCCGAGCCCTGGGTCTCCTGAATGTCGCCCGCCCAGCCCTTGTGCGACTCGACCGAGTCGACGGAGAGGCCGATGAGCTTGGCGTTGCGCTTGTCGAACTCCGGCTTGGCCTTGGAGAAGGCTCCGAGCTCGGTCGTGCAGACCGGGGTGAAGTCCTTCGGGTGCGAGAACAGGATCCCCCAGCTGTCGCCCAGCCATTCGTGGAAGTTGATCGTGCCCTCGGTGGTGTCGGCGGTGAAGTCGGGAGCGGTGTCCCCGAGACGTACTGCCATGTGCTCCTCCTGAAGTCTTGAGGTTCCGTATCTGAGGGACGAGACCTTACCGGGTGATCCCGCAATTGTCGACACGATTGGTCATGTTTGTGCCCTCCAGGGCCAGAGCGTCAGAAAGGCCCAACCACCAGGGGGTCGTCCGAGACCCCATGAGCAATGGGGTCGTCGGGCCGTGCGAGAATGCCCCCGTGAGCCCCCAGCACCGCGCTCCTGAGGATGCCCCGGGGTCCTACGCGCCCTACCGGGCCGACACCCTCCTCGTCGAGCACGACGGCCCGGTGACCGTCGTCACCATCAATCGGCCGGAGCGGCGCAACGCCGTCGACAGCGTCTGCGCCGACCAGCTCCGGGAGGCCTTTTTGGCCTTCGACTCTGACGACGCCCGCTCGGTGGCCGTGCTCACCGGCACCCAGGGATCTTTCTGCGCCGGCGCCGACCTCAAGGCGGTCGCCGAGGGAGACCGGCGACCCATCCCCGACCACGGGCCGGGACCGATGGGACCCACGCGCCTGACCCTGTCCAAGCCGGTGATCGCCGCCGTCGAGGGGTACGCCGTCGCGGGCGGGATAGAGCTCTCGCTCTGGTGCGATCTGCGGGTGGCAGCCGAGGACGCGATCTTCGGGGTCTTCTGCCGTCGCTTCGGGGTCCCGCTCTGCGACCTCGGCACCGTGCGATTGCCGCGCATCGTGGGCCACGGCCGTGCCATGGACCTCATCCTCACCGGCCGTGCCGTGGCAGCCCCCGAGGCGCTGACCATGGGTCTGGCCAACCGGGTCGTCCCGCCAGGCGAGGCGCTGTCGGCCGCTGTCGGGCTGGCCCACCAGCTGGCCGCGCTGCCCCAGGTGTGCCTGCGCTCGGACCGGATGAGCGCGTTGGAGCAGTGGGGCCTGACCGAGGAGGACGCGGCCCTCGGGGAGGCCCGGCGCGGCCGCGAGGTCGTCCGCAGCGGTGAGACGCTCGAGGGAGCGACGCGTTTTGCAGGGGGTGCGGGCCGCGGTGGCACTGCGCTCGACTGATCACTACGCGGGCGACGGGCCGGCATCGCCGGGACGCCCGACCGTCGCCGCCTTCGACTTCGACGGCACGCTCACCGACTCGGGAAGCGTGTTCCCGTTCCTGGTCAGCCTGCGCGGTGCCTGGCCCGTGCTGCGTGCCGTGGTCAGGCTCTCCCCCGAGCTCGTGCGTGCGGCGATCACGGGAGGGCAGGCAGCCGACCACGTGAAGGAGCGGTTGTTCACCCGCCTTCTCGGCGGCCTCCCGATCGACGAGGTCGACCGCCGGTCGGCGGCCTTCGCCCACCGGCACCTCCAGCGCCACCTGCGCGACGACACCCGACGCCGGCTCGAATGGCACCGTCGGCAGGGGCATCACATCGTCGTGGTCTCCGCCTCGCCCGAGTGCTACGTGATGCCCGCCGGGGAGGAACTCGGCGTCAACGGCGTCGTCGCCACCCGGCTCGCCGTCGGGGGTGGCGGGCTCCTCACCGGGGGCTACGAGGGCAAGAACTGCCGGGGGGCGGAGAAGTACGCCCGCCTGGTCGTCTACCTCCGCTCGCGGGGGTTGCTGTCGAACGGCGGCGGCGAGCAGCCGGTCCTGTGGGCCTACGGCAACAGCCGAGGGGACCTCCGGCTGCTCAACGCGGCCGACCACGGCGTCGACGCCGGCCGGCTCGGGCCGCTCGGCCGTCTGCGCCGGTTCCCCCGGCTCTCCGCGGTCGCGGCGTCAGCCCGGGGTCGCGGCGATGCCGACCACGTGGCCTGAGTAGCCGCTCACCGCGGTGGTGACGTCGCCGAAGTACGGCGCGTCCCCGTAGGCGAAGGCCTGCCCGCTGCCGTCGACGGCGTCGAACCCCTGCCCACTGAAGTCGGGGATCATCCCGGTCATCGGGCCCTTCATGCTGCCGAGCCCGGGCGAGCCCGAGGCGATCCCCACGGTCGGCGCGTCACCGAAGCCGTGGACCGTGCCGTTGGCCTCGAGCATCCAGTAGCCCCCGCCGTCAGACGACGGCGCGACGCCCACAATCGGCGTCGGTGGCGGGCTCGAGCCGAGCGAGCCGTGGAATTGGGCATCGCCGTAGGCGAAGATCCCCCCGTCGGACGCGATGAGCCAGTACCCGAGCCCGTCGTGGGTCGGCACCATCCCGATCACCGGCTTGTTGAGCGTCAGGCTGCCCGTGCTCCCGAAGAACTGAGCGTCGCCGTAGGCGAAGATCCCGCCGTCGGACGCGACGAGCCAGTACCCGCCGCCGTCGGGGGTGACCGCCATGCCCACCACCGGCTTGTTCAGCACGATGCTGCCGGTGCTGCCGTGGAACTGCGCGTCACCGAAGCTGAACACGCCGCCGTCGGACGCCACCTCCCAGTAGCCGCCTGCGTCGTGCGTGGCGGCCATCCCGACCACCGGCTTGTTCAGGACCATGCCGCCGGTGCTGCCGTGGAACTGAGCTTTGCCGAAGCTGAAGACGCCCCCGTCGGACGCGTCGATCCAGTAGCCGCCCACGCCGCCGTCCAGCTGGGCGACGCTTGCGCTGGCGCCCGGAAGGCTGCCCAACTGGGCGGGGGCATAGTAGTGATTCACGATCTGCGCATAGGTCCAGTTCCCCTGGCCGTTGTCCTGACCGATGGCGTAACCGAGAGCTCCCCACTGACCCATCCCGATGCCGTGGCCCCAACCCTGGCCGGTGAGGGAGACCGTGCCGCCGCTGCTCGAGGTCACGGTGAAGAGATCCGAGTTGAGACCGAGGTCGACGTAGAACTCGGTGCCGGGAATGGTGATGGTCTGCGCGCTCCCATCGAGTGTGATCGTGTCCACCCGCCCATACCCGAAGTCGTAGGGATCGCCGGGATCCACAACCGCGCCACCAAAACCGGTGAACGTCCCGATCTGGGGCCACGCGGCCCCAATGGCCGCATAGCTGACGGAGGTCGTCCAATGGTGGTTCGGGTTGCAGGCGCCGGGCGTGCACACCGCGTCGCCGTCGTCGGGCACGGCGTTGAACGGCGACTGCTGATCGGAGCTCGAGGTGTACCCGCCCGTCGACGCGGAGTACTCGGTCGTGGCGATCTGGCCGTCGGGCATCACCATGACCTGGCCGGCGGTGTCGTTGGCCGCGGTCACGCTCGTCGCCGTCTCGTACTCGGTGCCGCGGTACGTCTGGCAGGCAAGGTCACAGGTGTCGGCGTAGCCCCCGTAGCCGCCCAGGTCGGCCAGTACATACGAGCGGACGGCCACCGCTTGGGCCTCGAGCTCCTGGAAGCCCCAGTTCATGTCCTGGGGACCGGAACCACCCAGGCTGCCCCAGCTCGACGGCGATTCCCCGGGCACCGTGTCAGCCACGTACTGCTCGAGCGGCAGCGTGTTGACCGTCCTCGCTTGACCAGCCGAGTTGTACAGGGCCGTCAGGGTGCCGCGGACCGTCGGGCTGTAGCCCACCACGCAGAGCGTGAGGAGTCCGCCGCCGGCTGGTGATGCAGTCGGGGTGGTCTGATTGGCCGAGACCTGGGTCCACGGGCCGGCACACCCGGGACCGGTGTCGACTTCCCATGTCCCAGCGGTCTGGTGGAACCGAACGGCCGGCGCGCTGGACACTCCCGGCGCCGACACTCCGCCCGACGAAGCCACGATGACATCCAGTCCGTCGTTCTCGGTCATGGCGACCCGGACGTTGGTCGAGTCCACGGGTAAGGAGTGCGACTGGGAAGACTGGATCAGCGCCGGCACGGATGGCCGGTCGGGCGCGTTGAGGTCGGCCGCCGCCGGGGACGCCGGGCCGAACAGGGCGGCGGGCACCACGAAGGCCAGCGATACGAGGACCGCCGCCAGCAGCGTCGAGCTGCGCCGTCGCAGGAGAGCGATGTGGCGCGCGACATGGGCTCGATCCGACACGATCCGAAAATGCTACCGGCGCGACCAGGGCGAATTGGTGCATGGGGGCGGCAATCGGGGTGCGGAGCGCCGGTACACTGCACGGCCGTGCGGGTCGACCAGGTCATACCGTCGCTCGCCAGTCGTGACGCCATAGGGGTCCACACGTTGAACCTGCGCGACGGGTTGCGCGCTGCGGGCATCGACTCGGATGTCTTCTACGGCAGCCACACCCCCGACGTGGAGCACGAGGGACGGCCCGTGATTGAGCTCGGACGTGCCGGGCGCGACCGGTGGCTCCTGTACCAGGCATCAATCGGGAGCCCGGTGTACGACATCCTCGCGGCGCGCTCGGAGCCCAAGCTCGTCAACTACCACAACATCACGCCGGCGGAGCTGCTGCGGGACTGGGAGCCCGCGGTGGCCTACGAGGTCGCGCTGGGGCGCACACAGCTGGCCCGCCTCGCCCCCCAGAGCCGCTTCGCCGTCGCCGACTCCGCGTTCAACGAGTCGGAGCTGCACGCGCTCGGCTACCACGGGACCGCCGTGGTGCCGCTGCTGATCGACATGCACTCCAAGAGCGACGAGCCCGACCCCGAGCTGGCCGCCTCGCTGGCACGCCGAAAGGAGCGAGACGGCGGGGCCGACCTGCTCTATGTGGGGAAGATCTCGCCCCACAAGGCACCGCACGATCTGGTGAAGATGCTCGACGTCCTGCGCCGCGTCTACGACCCGGCGGCCCGGCTCCACATGGTCGGCTCGCCGTTGGGTGAGACATACGAGCCGGCGCTGCGCGCCTTCATTGCGGAACTGGGTCTGGGTGACGCCGCATTCCTGCCCGGCTCGGTCGCCGGCGCCGAGCTCGAGGCGTACTTTCAGGCGGCCGACGTCTTCGTCTGCGCCTCGGACCACGAGGGCTTCTGCGTCCCCCTCGCCGAGGCCATGGGCCACGGCGTCCCCATCGTCGCCTATGGCGTCACCGCCGTACCCGAGACGGTGGGCGGCGCGGGGCTGGTGCTGCCCGACAAGTCCGCAGTGCCGTTCGCGGCGGCCGTCGGCCGCGTGCTCGGGGACGAGAGGCTGCGCGAGATCCTGGCGGCGGCGGGGCGGGAGCGGGCAGCCGGCTTCGACCTGGCCGCATCGACGCAGCGGTTCGTCTCGCTCGTGCAGCAGGCCGTCGGCGCCTCCTAGAGGGCCGGACGACGGACCGACCCTGCCTGAGCCCGGTCAGGGCCGGAGTGCGGCGACGAGGTCGACGGCCCGTTCGCCCGCCGAGGGCAGGTCGAGGTCGGTGATCCGGCGGGCTGCCGCCCGCGTCAGCGACTCCCGGAGGGCCGCGTCGCCGAGGACCCGGGAGACGGCGCCGGCCAGCGCCCAGGGATCGGTGGCGTCGACGAGGAGGCCGCCGTCACCCACCACCTCGGGCAGCGCGCCACCGTGATGGGCGACCACGGGCAGCCCCATCGTCATGGCCTCGATCACCGGCACCCCGAAACCCTCGTGCTGCGAGGTGATCACGAGCGCATCGGCGCGGGCCAGGGCGGCCACCAGGTCGGCGTCACTCAGGGGCCCGCTGAACCTCACCGCATCGCGCAGGCCCATGTCGTCGACGAAGCGGTGGAGGGCGGCGGTGTAGGACGGCAGAACGGGCCGGCCGACGACCTCGAGGGTGGCGGCGGGGTCGTGATGCTCGCGGGCGACCAGGAGGGCCATGACCGCGTACTCGATGCCCTTGTTGGGGGCGAGTCGCCCCACGCCGACCCACCGGGCCCCGGAGCGCGGCGGCGTCCCATCGGGTCCCGGGGCGGCACCACCGCCGGTGTCGACGATCGCCGCCGGCGGGACGACCGCCGTGCGGGCATACCCGGCCTGGCGTAGCTCCGCCTCGTTGAAGGCGGAGACCGCGAGGCCGAGCGCGGCGCGGGGTGCCAGCCGGCGGAGCTCGGTCTGGGCCCGGAGCTGGTGCCGAGCCAAGGCGTTGTCCCACGGCGCGTAGTGCTCAGGCGGCGTCACGTTGTGGTAGTTGACCACCAGCGTCTCGGATCGTCCGGCCAGCCAGGACGCGATGGCCGAGGCGGTGGCGAACTGGTAGACGAGCACATCGCCGGGTGCGGCCTCATCCGCGTAGCTCGCGAAGGGACGCGTCTCGGTCGCCGTGTCGGGATCGACCAGATCCACGTAGATCCGGGACGGGATGCGGCGCGCGGCCAGGACGTCGCGGAGCGCCAGCGTGTGGCGACCGACCGCGTCGGAGCGGTGCAGCATCGGGACGAACTGGTGAATGGCGCTCACGCCGGCCCCGCGGTCTCCCCCGCCAATGGGACCAGCAGGCTCACGAAGCGATCGGCGGCCGACTCGAGGTCGAGCTCGGCCAGCCGCCGGCGCCCCGCCGCGCTGAGGGCGGCGCGGCGCGGCGCGTCGGCCAGCAGGTCCCTGATGGACGCGGCCAACGCGTAGGGGTCCTTGTCCGAGACGAGGACCCCCGCGTCGCCGAGGACCTCGGGGACCGCCCCCTGGTCGAAGGCGACCACGGGCAGGCCGGCGGACATCGCCTCGACCACCGGGACACAGAAGCCCTCGTGCTCGGAGGTCACGACGAGCACATCGGCGCTGCCGTACGCCGCCGCAACGGTGGTGTCGCTGGCATGGCCGGCGAAGGTGACCGCGCCGGCCAGTCCCATCTCGGCCACGTAGCGCTGCAGCGAGGTGACATACGACTCCGTGGCCGGCTTCCCGATGATCTGCAGCGTCGCCTCGGGGTCACCGTGGGCGCGTGCCACCGCCAGGGCGGCGACGGTGCTCTCGAGCGCCTTGTTGGGCGACACCCTCCCCACCGCCAGCCAGCGCGCCCCGCGCCCCGCGGGCCGCGACGCGGCCCGGGCGGCACCGGCCGCCGCCATGACGCCGGCGTCGAGGGCGGCCGAGGGCGGGATCACCGCCGTGGCGGCGAACCCGGACCCCGCGAGGTGCGCCTCGTTGTAGGCGGAGTCGGCGACCGCCAGCGTGGTGCGGGGCGCCAGCAGGCGCAGGTCCCTCTGGGCGCGCAGCTGCCCGAGGGCGAGGTGGTTGTCCCAGGGTGCCATGAGGTCGGGCGGCGTGATGTTGTGATAGTTGACGACCAGGGTCTCGGACCGGCCGGCGAGCCACGGTGCCATGGCCGACGCGGTGGCGAACTGGTAGACGACGACGTCGCCCCTCTGGGCGCCCCCGGGGTAGTCGAGCACGGGGATGGTCTCCCCCGCCGTCTCCGCCTCGACGGTGTCGACGTAGATCTCGGAGCGGAAGCCACGGGCGCGGGTGGCGTCGCGCAGGCGGACGGTGTGGCGCCCCACCGCGTCGCCACGGTGAAGGACCGGGACGAAGTGGTGGATGCCGCTCACGAGGGGGTGGCGGCCACCAGCGCGAACCGGCCGTCCCGGCCGTCCGCCGCCGGGAGGGACGCCACCTCGACGAAGCCAGCCCGGTCCAGCAGCAGCTCCCACGTCGCCAAATGGAGGGGGCGCCCGTCAATCAGGTCCAGGGCCATGGGCTCCCTGGAGCCGGTGGCGATGCCCGGCTCGGAGACGACGACGAGGGGCGCGTCGTGTGCCAGGGCGT
>Ga0116224_10001266_pt1 | contig 16581 bp, 13 predicted proteins | sample Sb_taG_9_FD_89699 | JGI IMG/M metagenome (GOLD analysis project Ga0116224, IMG submission 89699) | Peat soil microbial communities from Weissenstadt, Germany - Sb_50d_b_LC metaG | ecosystem: Environmental > Terrestrial > Soil > Wetlands > Peat | place: Germany: Weissenstadt | collected 2010-09-21 | reverse complement strand
GACCCCATGTCGGAAGCACATAGCGCTCGAACATGCGCTTGACCTCGGCCGCCGTCCGGTGCTCCGCCTGGTCCCGTCGCATCCACTCCTCAAAGACGTTTTGAAAGTCGGTGGCGCCCCTTTCCATTTTGCGGGCCATAGCTGGGTCCCGACCGCGTTGCGCCTCCTGGCGGGCGTCCCTCCAAGCCTCACGGGCTTCTGCCAAGCTAAGGGCTGGATAGGTGCCCAGCGTCATGCGCCGGAGGCGGCCCCCAATGCGATAGAAGAAAATCCAAGACTTGCCGCCGCCGTATGAGACGCGCAGAGCGAGCCCAGGGAAGCCCTTATCGAAATGCTCTATCTGACCCTTAGCGGGCGGCTTCAGGCGCTCCACGGTGACTGCAGTGAGGGCACGGCGGGGCAAATGAGTGGCTCCCTACGGGAACTTAAGGTAACCACGCAGATAGGTTTTGACGTGTTACCTTAAGTTGTGTAAGGATAGCTCGTTGGAGGGATAAAGGCAAGCGCTGCAAGGCTTGGCGACTCAAATTGGTTCTATTCCGTTAGGACAGGTAACCCGTGGGCTTCTTCCTAATTTGGACGTGCCGGGCATGCTAATGAGGTCAAGGTCGTGCCGAAGGGGCTGTCATGATCGTTCGAGCGTTCCTGCTCGCGTTGCTGGTTTTCGCCTCGGTCACGGGATTTGGGGGGCCCGCAAGCGCCTTCACCTCGGGCGTGTGGGAGGGCGGGCCCAATCAGGACGACAACGGCAAGTTCAGCGACTGCACCATGACCGCTCAGTCAGACAGCGGGGTCCTGCTCGCCTTCGTCATCAGTCGAAACCTCGACTGGGGCGTCGCCCTGGTCGATGACCGTTGGAGCTTGGATGTAGGATCGGTAGAGGATGTTGCGCTCGCCGTCGATTCGCGCAAGCCCATCCCGGCGATCGCCAAGGTGGTCGACCCTCACGGCATCCTGGTGCCGCTCGAAAACACCGATCCGGTGATGAAGGCGCTCCGTCACGGCCGCAAGCTCACCATCAGCACCCCCTCGGACAGGCTCAGCTTCGAGCTGACCGGCACGAACGAGGCCCTCGCTACGCTTGCCAATTGTGTCAGCGAGCATTTGCAGGCCGAAAAGGCATCTGGCGGCCCAGGCATTTCGGCCCAGGCGAAGCCGGCCAGCGAAAACAAGGCCAATCCGAACAAGCTCTTCACGCCAGCCGAGGCCATGACTTTCGCCGCAAATTTGCTCGCAAGCGCCGGCATCACCGATTACCAGCTGGTCGATCCGGCCGAGAACCCGGTGGCCAATTTCGACGCGGTCTGGACCTATCCGAACGGGATCATAGGCGCGCTCGTCGGCTACAAGGATATGAGCGCGGTCGATCTCGACCAGGCGGCGAATTTGGTGATGGCGGATGATGCCAAGAGCTGCAAAGGGGACTTCGCCTCAGGCAAGAAGCTGAGCGCGCCGGTCGACTCGCTAAGCGTGAGGCGCCTGTACACCGGCTGTCACACCAAGGGCAAGTCGATCGAGATCCACTACACCCTGGTGAAGACCGAGAGCGGACATTTGATCCAGATCGCGCATCTCAATATGGGGAATGCCACGGGGGATATCGCCAATGCCGACAGCGCCTTTCTGCAGGCGGCGGTGCTGCCGAGCTTCAAATAATTATTACCGCCATCGCTGCGGTCGGTATATTTGGTCTCCGGTCATGACCGGGCTGTTTCAGCGGCGCTGGAACAGCTTCTCGATGTCGGCGAGCTTGAGCTCGACATAGGTCGGCCGGCCGTGATTGCACTGCCCCGAGAAGGGGGTCTCCTCCATGTCGCGTAAGAGCGCATTCATCTCTGCCGAGTTCAGCCGCCGTCCGGCGCGCACGCTGCCATGGCAGGCCATGGTGGCAAGCACGTGGTCGAGACGCTCGGCGACGACGAGACTCCCCTGGCCATCGGCAAGCTCATCGGCGAGGTCGCCCAACAGCCCTTTGATGTTGCCCTGGCCGAGCAACGCCGGAACCTCGCGCACGATTATGGCGGCGGCGCCGAAGGGCTCAATCACCAGGCCCAACCGCTCGAGCTCCGGGGCTGCAGCACGGAGCCGGTCGGCGCCCTCCGCGTCGAGCTCGACGACCTCGGGGATCAGCAAGAGCTGCCGCGACAGGCCGCCATCAGCGAAGGCCTGTTTCAGGCGCTCATAGACGAGCCGCTCATGCGCCGCGTGTTGATCGACGATGACGAGCGCGTCCCCCGTCTCGGCGATGATGAAGGTGTCGCGAAGCTGCGCCCGCGCCGCGCCCAAGGGATAGGCGACGCTCGCAGCATCCTCCTCCGTGCTCCGATAGCTGTCGGCGCTCGGGGCCGTCAGCGGGGCGAGCGGCGCCTGGCCGCCTTCTGCAAGTCCGAAGCTGCGCGGGAAGGGCCGGCCCTGTTGGTAGGGTCTCGATCCCAAGGCCTGTTGGTGCGTGGCTCCGTCCCCCGGCCGCACCATGCGGGCGAGCGCCGCCTGCGACAGCGATGCCGTGGCACGGTGGCCGGCGGCGCCAAGCGCCTCTTTCAGGGCCCCGATGACCAGGGAGCGGACGGTTTGCGCGTCGCGGAATCTGAGCTCGGTCTTGGCCGGGTGCACGTTCACGTCGACCTCGTCCGGGGGCACGGTCAAGAACAAAGCGAGCATCGGATGCCGCCCATTGGGCACTAGATCGCCATAGGCAGCGCGCACCGCTGCCGCGAGCAGCCTGTCGCGAACGGGCCGGCCATTGACCACGAGATGGAGCTGCAAGCCGTTCGGACGATGCAGCGTCGGCAGCCCGGCGAATCCTTCCAGCGCCATGCGCCCTCGCACGGCGCGCACGGAGAGCGCGTCGGCTGCGAACTCGTCCCCCAAGATACGCCCGAGGCGCGCGAGCCCATGGTCCAACAGCCCGGGCGCACAAGGCTCAAGCCGCAGACTGGTCCGGTCGCCCAGGGTCAGACTAAAGGCGATCTCCGGCAGCGCCAGAGCGAGCCGCTTCACCATATCGGCGATGGCCCCGGTCTCGGCGCGCTCGGATTTCATGAATTTGAGTCTCGCCGGCGTGGCGTAGAAAAGATCGCGCACCTCGACGCGCGTGCCCGCCGCGAGCGGTGCTGGCTTCGGCTCGGTTTTGCGCCCGGCATCGACCGAGACCTCGTAGCCTGCGTCCGCGCCGCGGGCGCGGCTTTGCAGCGAAAGCCTCGCAACCGCGGCAATCGAGGGCAGCGCCTCGCCGCGAAAGCCGAGGGTAAGGATTTGCGAGAGATTGTCGTCTTGAAGCTTCGAGGTGGTGTGCCGCTCCACGGCGAGCGAGAGGTCGCGTCTATCCATGCCGCAGCCGTCGTCGGTGACGCGGATCAGACCGAGCCCGCCGCCGCTTGCGACGACGTCGATGCGGCGCGCGCCGGCATCGATGGCGTTCTCGATCAGCTCCTTGACGACGCTGGCCGGACGCTCGACGACCTCACCCGCGGCGATGCGATTGACGAGGTTCGGCGGCAGCTGGCGTATGGCCATCGCGTCCCTCAGGCGTTTGGCTGCTCAAATATCGGCGCGTCAGCAGCTTACCCGATTCTACCGCAGGCTGGTCGAACGGATCGACGCCCAGGAGAGCACCTGCGAGAATCGTCTCGAGCATGAAATGCATCATCAGAGCCCCAAGGGCGCGCTCGTCAAGCGTTGCAAGATCGATGGTACGGACGGGCCGATGGGCGGCAATCAGGGCCTCGGGAATGGCCCGCTGCTGTGCTGCGACCAGATCGCCAGCGGAATGACCGGACAGATAGTCGGCATGGGCGAGCGTCGCGAGTTCCGGCGCCACGCGCGGGCCGGTGCCGGCGCAATTTACGCGGATCACGGTGATGGAGTGCTGCGGCGCGCCGTCCAGATAGAGCTGCAGCTGACTGTGCTGATCGACGGGGCCCAGCGCGGCGACGGGCGTCGTGCCCGCTCCCGCCTTGCCGAGGCTCTCGCCCCAAAGCTGCGCATACCAGGCGGCGAAGCGCGACAGACGATCGTTATAGGGGAGCATCACGCTCACCCTTATGCCCTTCTCCTTGGCGAGGCCTATCGCGACGGCAGCGCCGAGCGCTGGGGCCAGATCCCTCGGCTTGGGGCTTTCGAGCAAGGCACGGACCACGGTGCGGGCGCCGTCCCGCAAGCCCTCAACGTCGAGCCGGCGAGCAAGCGCCGGCAGAAGCCCAACATTGGTCAGGCCCGAGAAGCGGCCGCCGATCTTGGGATCGTGTGGGAGCGTGGGAATGGACAAGGCTTCGCAAAGGTCGCGCAAGCCGTTGGTCGCGTCCTTGGCTCCGGGCTCGGTCAGGCCGAGGAAAAGCTCTGGGATTCGGCCGCCGAGCCCCGCCTCGCGCACGGCCTCGATGGCGGCGATCGTCTGCACCAAGGTCTCCGGCGTATTGCCGGATTTGGAGATGACAATGAAGCGCGTGGTGGCAAGGTCGAGCCCGGCAAGGGCCAATCCAAGCGTCCGGGCATCCAGATTGTCGTAGAAGCGCGTGCGTGGGCGATCGCGCCCGCCATTGCCTTCGTCGCCGGGAATGCCCCAGCCGCCGAGTTGGGCGAGTGTCTGGCCGCCAAGGCTAGAGCCGCCGGTGCCGAAAAAGACGAGCGTTCTTGCGTCCTTGGTGAGCGCCGATAGTGCCGCGCGGGCCGGCGGGATGTCGTCCCGCCATTCCGGGACGCGCAAGAGAGGCAGGCTGCCCGCCGCATAAGCCTGACGCAACTGGTCGAGGCGCGGCTCTAGCCGCTCGAGGTAGATGTCGAGCGTTGCCTCGGTCAGCCCGGAAGCGCCGATGCTTGCCTCGAGGCAACCCTCGACCTTGTGCAACAGCGGCATCGCTAACCCCTCCCCTTAACGCGGATCAGGCGTTCACCGGCAGGCGCCACGCTCTAGCCGGGTGCGGCTTTCAACCCGGCGTCTACCGGCTTGCCGACGATGGTGGTGATCAGGCGATCGGCCTCAATCAGTCGCTTCGCCACGCGCCGGATATCGTCGAGGCTCACTTTCTCGACCAGCTCGTTCCGCCGATCGGCGTAGTCGATGCCGAGATCCTCGATCTCGATCCACAAGAGCTGGTTGGCGATGCTGCTCGACGATTCGAAGCGAAGCGCGTAGGCCCCGGTGAGATAGCTCTTGGCGCTGGCGAGTTCCTCGGCGCTCGGCCCCTGCTCGGCGATGCGCTTGAGCTCGCTCTCGATCACTTGCAACGATTGGCCGACGGCCTCGTTCTGGGTGGCGACACTGCCGACAAATACCGCGCCGTGCTCGTAAGGATAGAGGTTGGAATGCACCGAATAGGCGAGCCCGCGCTTCTCGCGCACCTCCTCCATCAGCCGCGAGGAGAAGCCGCCCCCGCCGATGATGTAGTTGAGGACGTAGGCGGCCATGAAATCCTCGTCCTTGCGCCCGAAGGCACGATGCCCGAACTGCGCCACCGATTGCGGCACATCCATTTGGATGATCTCGCGCGCAGGCCCCAAAGGCGGCGTGGCGTCGGCGATGGGCGCGAGCGAGGCGTGCGGCGGGAGCGCGCCGAACACATGGTCGAGGGCGTGCCCAAGCGTCGCCGCGTCGATGTCGCCCACCACCGAGATCACCAGCCTGTCGCGGGCGAAGACGCGGCGCACATAGTCTATGAGATCCGCAGGAGCGATGGCTACGATCGAGGCCATGGTGCCTTTGATCGGGCGGCCGTAAGGGTGGGTTTGGAAGGCGAGGCGGTCCCAGGCAAGCGAAGCCACCGATTCGGGGTCGTTCTCGTCGAATTTCAGCCCGGCGAGGATCTGGGCGCGCACGCGCTCGACCGCGCTCGGATCGATGCGCGGCTCGGTCAGCGCCAGGCGCAGCAGGTCGAAGGCCTCGTCCTGGTTGGCCGTGAGCATCTGCACATTGCCGAGCATCACGTCGCGGCCCGCGTCGAAAGCCACGCGCATGGCGAGAGATTGCAGGCGCTCCTGAAAGGCGACGGAGTCGAGACCGCCCGCGCCCTCGTCCATCATGCCGGAGACGAAATAAGCGAGCCCTGCCTTGTCCTTGGTGTCCTGGGCAGCGCCGCCGCGAAATGCAAAGCGCATGGCGATCAAGGGATTGACGTGGCTCTCGACGAGCCAGGCCTCGATGCCGCCGGGGCTTGTGACGCGCTGGATGTTCATGGCGTCAACCGGCGTGCCGGGAGCGCCGCGAAGAGGGCAACCGCCGCGTCGAACCGCATTCCAACCCGGCGCAATGGGCGCGAGAGACCCCCTCGCGGCATCGCGGGCTAAGACCTGCCGGGGCTTGGTGCATCGGCCGGCGGCTCGCCGCTGCTGCGGCTGGTCTTGTCGGGCGCTGGCAACAGCACGCCTGTGACCGAATTCTTCTCGACGAGATATTTCCGAGCAACCTGCCGGATGTCCTCGATGGTCACCTGCTTCAGCCGATCCGGCCACGCCTCGACGTCCTCGACGGTCATGCCAACGGCGAGCCGCCAGCCATAGAGGCGGGCCATGCGCGACTGGCTGTCGGAGGTGTAGACGAACTCGGCAATATAGGCGCTCCGCGCGCGGTCGAGCTCTTCTTGGGTGATGCCGCTTTCCCGCAATTCGGCGACGACGCCGTCGATCGCCTGCTCAAGCTCGGGGGCCGAAACCTTCTCGGAGCCAATCGCAGAAAAGGCAAGCCTACCCGCGTCGAGGCCCGAGTCCGAGTACCAGCCGCCGGCACTCGCAGCCTGCTTCTGCTCAATCACAAGGCGCTTATAGAGTTTGCTGATCGACCCAATGGCCGCCACGCGCATCATGAGATCGAGCGCCTCGGCTTCGCCCGGCGCGGCGGAGGCATAGCTCGGCGCGAGATAGTAGCGCTGCACGGTCATGCGGCCTGCACGCGGGTCCTCGAGCTTGACCCTGACGGGCGCGGAATGGTCGCCCTCCTCGGCCCGCGACCGGCCGTTCAGGGCGTTATTGGGCCGAAGCTTGGCAAAGGTCTCCTCGGCGAGCCGCTTCACCTCCTCGGGCTCGACGTCCCCAGCCACGACGAGAAGCGCATTGTTCGGTGCGTAGAAGCGCTCGTAGAAGCGAAGCGCGTCCTCGCGATCCAAGTCGCGGATCTCGTGCTCCCAGCCGATCACGGGGATGCCGTAAGGGTGGTTCTCGTACAGCGCCGCCATCATCTGCTCTTGCAGGATGCTCGATGGATCGTTGTCAACGCGGGAGCGGCGCTCCTCGAGGATCACCTTCCGCTCCGTCGCCACGTCCTCCTCGGAGAGGCGAAGATTGGCCATGCGGTCGGCCTCCATGGCCATCACCGTGGGGAGCCGATCCTTGGCCACGCGCTGGAAATAGGCGGTGACGTCGTGGTTGGTGAAGGCGTTGTCCTCGCCGCCATTCCTCGCCACGATCTTGGAGAACTGGCCGGGCGGAATCGCCTCGGTGCCCTTGAACATCAGATGCTCGAGAAAATGGGCGATTCCGGAGGAGCCGCGCGGCTCGTCGGCGGCCCCCACTCTGTACCAGACCATCTGGGTCACGACGGGCGCACGGTGGTCGGGAATGACCAGGACCTGCAGTCCATTGGCGAGCTTGAACTCGGCGACACGCGGAGCGCCACGCGCGCCGTCGAAGGCGACGGCGATCGACGCAAGGCCGAAACTGGCGAAGACGAGACCGCCCCGGAGATCCAGCGCGCCGGCAAGCTGATCGAACATCGACATCACCATGAAACGTGACCGGAGTTGAGGAAGCAAGGGTTCAGCCCTCAAACCCCAAGGGCAAGCGGTTCGTGGGCGGCGTGGCTCACATTTCAGGCTTGGCCCCTATTTTTTCAAGCCATTTCGCAGCTAGGCGACAAGCGCAGCGCGGGCGCCCCGGATCCATGCATCAATAATTGGCATTGTTGCCGGAGGGATTCGATATGCCCTTGTAGCTGTCAGGCGCCGCTGGGTGGAAGGGATCGTCCGTTTGCGTGGGCGCGTTCAGGCTCTGGTCGATTGGTTTCTGCGGGGTTGCCGCTGCCTGCTCACGCGCGCGTTCCTGCGGCGTCTTGTCGGACGGATCGGGCTCGGGAACCGCAACAACCTCCTCGTCGGTCTTCTTGTTCTTGCCGAGCAGCTTGTCGAGTAGGTTCGGTTTGCCGGCATAAGGATTCCTGGGCTCGGCCTCGGCCGCGGCCTCCTTCTTTCCAACCGCTGCTGCTTTCGCCGCGGCAGCCTGTTTGGTCGAGAGGTCGCTGTCGATGGGCCAGTCGGCGCGGGCAATGGGTGGGCTCCCAGGCGGCGGCAGGCTATTGATGTTAGGCGGCACGAGCAGAGGAGCCCGGTCGGTCATCCGCGGATCTTCCTTGGTGCCGGTGCCGGAGAGCCCAGCGTAGTCGAACAGCTTGCCCTTGAACTCAATGCCACCGCAGCCGCCAAGCGCGAGCACAGTGGAACAGGCGGCGAGAAGCCCAAGGCCTCTACCGAGCAGCCTGCAATTGATGGTGCCGGAGTGCCCCAAGACTCCCTCGAAATTCCGGGAAGGCCGGATTTCTTTACATCTTAGAAGGGTTTGAGACCTTTTTGTGTCCCCCAAAAAGAGACTCATACAGAAGTCCCACGACACCCGCAACAATGGCCGTGTCGGCGATGTTGAAGACGTACCACTCATAGCCGAAGGCGTGGAAAGAGAAGAAGTCAGCCACGGCGCCATAAAGGACGCGATCGATGGCGTTGCCGATGGCGCCGCCGATGATGACCCCGATTCCGGCAGCGGCCAGCAGCGAAGTCGTCCGCGCGAGCCAAATGGCGAGGCCGATGGCGGCCACAAAAGCGAAGAGAATCAGCGCCCAGCGGCCAAGCTCGCTCCGCTGAGTCAGCAGTCCATAGCTGACGCCTTGATTCCAGACGAGCACGAGGTCGAAAAACGGGGTGAGCCTCACCACGCCCTTGGCGCCGATGTCATAGACATAGAGCATCCAGGCCTTGTGGGCGTGATCGACCAAGAGCACGACGGCGGCTATGCCAAGCCCAAGCGGCGACAATGGTCCCCAAAAGTTTCGCATCAAGCGCTACTCCGCGGCCGCGATGGCTTGACGCGCGTCGAACTGCCGGACGGCCTCCGCGTCGCGAGGGGAAAGCTCCGGAAATTCGGGATCGGCCCCGACGTCCTCCAGGATCTTCCAGGAGCGGGCGCATTTTTTGCCTTGCGCAGGCGCGAAGACCACGGCCACGCCCGACACCTCGTCGAGGCGGAATGCTGCTTCGGGGCCGGCGCCACTCGTCAAATTCACGCCGCTGGTGATGGCGATCTCGGCGAGATCGATACCGGCGAGCGCATCGCGGAGGTCCTGATCGGCAATGTAGACTTTGGGGGCCGCCTCGAGGCTTGAGCCGATCCGCCGCTCCTTCCGCTCGATCTCGAGCGCGCCGGTCACGACGCGGCGGACGGCCCTCACCTTCCGCCATTTCTCGGCCAGCGCGTCGTCGCGCCATTCGGACGGAATCGCCGGGAATTGGCGACGATGCATGGAGCCCTTATCACCCGGGAACCGATTGAGCCACGCCTCCTCCATGGTGAAACAGAGCATGGGGGCAAGCCAGGCGGTAAGCGTCTGGAACAGCGTATCGAGCAGGGTGAGGGCGGCGCGGCGCCTCATGCTCGCGTAAGGATCGCAATAGAGCGCGTCCTTGCGGATGTCGAAATAGAAGGCCGAGAGATCGTTGACCGCGAAGTTGAACAGCGCGTGGAAGATGCGCTTGAAATCGAAGGCGTCGTAACCTACGCGGACGACCACGTCGAGCTCGGCGAGGCGATCCAGCAAATAGCGCTCAAGCCCCGGCATATCGGCGTGGGGCACCGCCAGCTCCGGCTGGTAATGGGCGAGGTTGCCGAGCAGGAAGCGGAGTGTGTTCCTGAGCTTGCGATAGGACTCCACATTCGCCTTGATGATGTCGGGCCCGATGCGGAGATCCTCCGCGTAGTCGGAGCTCATGGCCCAGAGCCTTAAGATCTCGGCGCCGGATTGCCTGATCACGTCCTGGGGCGCGACCACGTTGCCGAGCGACTTCGACATTTTGCGCCCCGACTCGTCATTGACGAAGCCGTGGGTGAGCACTGCGTCGAAGGGGGCACGGCCGCGCGTGCCGCAAGACTCCAGCAGCGAGGACTGGAACCAGCCGCGGTGCTGGTCGGAGCCTTCGAGATAAAGCGAGGCCGGCCATTTCAGGTCCGGGCGCTCCTCGAGCACGAAGGCGTGGGTGCTCCCAGAGTCAAACCAGACATCGAGAATGTCGTCGATTTTCTCCCAGTCCCCTACGTCATCGACGAGGCCGCCAAGGAAGCGATCCTTGGCATCGGGCTCGAACCAGGCGTCGGCGCCTTCTTTGGCGAAGGCTTCGCGCACTCGCTCGATGAGCGCTTCCGACCAGGGATAGTCCTTGCTCGGCACGACATCGTCAAAGCTGTCCGAGCTCGGATTGATATTGCGGAACACGGTGATGGGCACGCCCCAGGCGCGCTGGCGCGAGATCACCCAGTCGGGCTTGGTCTCGACCATGCCGCGGAGGCGGTTCTCCCCTTGCGGCGGCACAAACCGCGTCTCGCTGATGGCGGCAAGCGCGCGATGGCGCAACGTGTCGGTGGGAGCGCCCTCTCCGATCTCCCTGTCCATGGCGATGAACCATTGCGGCGTGTTGCGGAAGATCACCGGCTTTTTCGACCGCCAGGAATGGGGATAGTCGTGTTTGTGGCGGGAGCGGGCGATGAGGGCATTCGCCTTGATCAGCTCCTGGATCACCGCCTCGTTGGCATCACCGAATTTGCCGTTGTTGTCGATGACGCGCTTGCCCTCGAATCCCGGTGCCTCATTCGTGAAGAAACCGGCGGCATCGACGGTGAAGGGGATCGCCGTGTCGATGCCGCGGGCCTGAAGCGTTGCGCGACTCTCTTCCCAGACCTCGAAATCCTCGGTGCCATGGCCCGGCGCGGTATGCACAAAGCCGGTTCCGGTGTCCTCTGTTACATGCTCGCCCGCGAGCAGGGGGACATCGAAATCGTAGCCGAGTCCACGTAGGGGGTGAGCGCAAATAGTGCCTGCCAAATGGGGTCCATCAATCTCAATTTCGTCGAACTCCCATCTCGCCCCGATCCTCTGGCGAAACTCTGGAGCCAAGTTTTTCGCGACGACAAAGCTGGCATCGCCGAAGCGCTCTGCAAACTTGCGCCTCTCCTCAATTATTTGAGTCAGCGAGGCTGCGTATTCTTCGGGGCTCACACCGCTAATTTTGGCTGCCTCTATTTCAGAGGCGGAAAGATCTCTCGTGTCGATGGGGATGACACGGTAGGGAATACGACGCTGTCGGAGCACCACGTATTTAAGAGTTTCTGAGTATGCGATGGCCCTGTTGCCAGGGATCGTCCAAGGCGTGGTGGTCCAGATTACGATCTTGGCGCCTGGAGATCTCAGTGCCCCAGAGTTGGTGCTGATCACCGGGAATGACACATAGATCGCGGGGCTGGTGATCTCGGCATATTCGATTTCGGCTTCCGCCAGGGCGGTCTGCTCCACCACGGACCACATCACCGGCTTGGAGCCGCGATAGAGCAGCCCGTTCATGGCGAATTTCATCAGCTCGGCGGCGATGGTGGCCTCGGCGTCGAAGCTCATGGTGGTGTAAGGGTGCGCCCAGTCACCCTGGACGCCTAAGCGCTTGAACTCCTCGCGCTGCACATTGAGCCAATGCTCGGCATAGGCGCGGCATTCGCGGCGAAAGGCGATCATCGCCGCCGCATCCGGCAGATCGGGCTTAGGCCGTCCCTTGGCGCGATAATTCTCCTCCTCGATCTTCCATTCGATGGGGAGGCCGTGACAGTCCCAGCCCGGCACGTAATTGGCGTCCTTGCCCATCATGCCTTGCGAGCGGGTGATCACGTCTTTGAGGATCTTGTTCAGCGCGTGCCCGATATGCAGATGGCCGTTGGCGTAAGGCGGACCGTCATGCAGGACGAATTTCGGCCGGCCCATCGCCTCCTCGCGCAAACGGTCAAACAGACGAAGTCTGTCCCAGCGTTTGAGCAGCTCGGGCTCGCGCTCGGGCAGCCCCGCCTTCATGGGGAAGTCGGTCGCGGGCAGGAACAGGGTCTTGCTCCAGTCGCGCCCGATCTGGGGAGGCTTGGGTTCGGGGCTGACCACGAGCTCTGGCAGCAACGCCGCTGATGGCTGAGCGTTCTTTGCCGGGAGGGGCTTTCGCTTCGGCTTCGCCTGTGGCTTGGCAGGCTTCGCCGCGGACCTGGCCTTCTGCTTGGGCTGCGCTTTTGGCGGGGACTTCGTTCCCTTCCTGGTGGCGGACTTTTTAGTCTTAGCCTTGGGGGCCCGCTTGGGCGCCTTTGGTTTGCGCGCGGGTTGTCTCGCCTTGCGCTTGGTGGCGGGTTTCGCAGCTTTGAGCTTTGCAGAAGGCTTCGCCCGCTTCAATGGCGCCTTCGATCTGCCCGCAGGCTTGGTCGCAAGCGCTTGCTTGGCGGGCGACGACGCTTTCTTGCTCTTGGTTTTCGCCATGGTCCTTCAGCCCCGCCCATCGGCTCGCCCCGCGCGACCCAGGCGGGTTCTAGCAACGCCGTCCGCTACAATCCAGTGTCGCGGCCGAGCGCGCGGCCGAGCGGAAACGTCCGCATAGGGTCGTCGGCGTCGAGCTTGGCAAGAATTGCGCGGGCTTGCTCGCAGTCTTCTTGCATCTGAGCAGCGAGCGCCTCCGGACCGGCAAAACTCGCGTCGCCCCGGAGCCGCTGGATGAACTCCACCTCGATCTCCTCGCCATAGAGGTCGCCCGAGAAATCGAGGAGAAAAGCCTCGAGCACCGGCTTCCCTTCGCCGAAGGTGGGTCGCGCGCCGACATAGCCGGCCGCGTGGTAACGGCGCCCTCCATGCTCGACCCGCACCGCATAGATGCCATGGCCGACGTCCTGACCTTCCGCCAGCGGCAGATTGACAGTGGGGAAGCCCATCCCCTTGCCGCGGCCGGCACCGCGCTCGACCCGTCCCCGCACGCGCCACCAATAGCCGAGCTGCTCCGCGGCCTCCCTCATCTCGCCGCGGCGGAGATGCTCGCGCACCTTGCTCGAGGCGAAGATCACCCCGTCAAGCGTCACCGGCTCGACGATATCGACACCGAAGCCGAGCCTCTTCCCCAAGGCCTTAAGCTCAGCCGGCGTGCCGGTGCGGCCCTTGCCGTAGGTGAAGTCGTGGCCCACCACCACGTGATGGGTGCCAAGGCCGTGAGCAAGAACCTTGGTGGCGAAGGCTTCCGAGCTCAAGCCGGCGAGATCAGGCCCGAATTCGATGACGAAGGTCTCGTCGAGCCCGAGCGCGGCCAGAAGCTCGAGCTTGACGAGCAGCGGCGTCAGCCGAAAGAAGGGTTGGTCCGGCATGAAGAACTCGCGAGGATGCGGCTCGAACACGACGGCGCCAGAGCGCCTTCCAACCGACTTGGCGAGCTCATGCGCGCGGCCAAGCACTGCCTGATGGCCGCGATGGACGCCATCGAAATTGCCGATCGCGAGCACTGCACCTATCGTGGACGCAGGCACATCCCGCCAGCCGGTGACGACGTCCATGCTCGCATCCTCTGGCGCTTACGATCGCGGATCGCGGCGGGGTGCCATCATGACTTTCATGCGCTATCGCTGCGCTACTTGAGCGCCACTATGATTTTCATGCGCTATCGCTACGCTACTTGAGCGCCACTAAGACTTTCATGCGCTATCGCTACGCTACTTGAGCGCCACTTACGATCGCGGATCGCGGCGGGGTACCATCATGACGGCCTCGCCGTCCAATACGCTCTTGCCGTTCACCGCGCATTCGGTGGCCAGCACCGCCCGCCCCTTCTCGGGGTCCAGGCTCGTGATCTTGGCGGTCGCCACCACCTCGTCGCCGATGCGCACCGGCGCGCGGAATTTGAGGTTCTGCGAAAGATAGATGCAGCCGGGACCGGGGAGCTTGGTGCCGAGCACCGTGGAAATCAGGCTCGCCGTCAGAAAGCCGTGGGCGATCCGCTGCTTGAAGATGGTGCCGGCGGCATAGGCGTCGTCCAAATGCACGGGATTGGTGTCTCCCGAGAGGTCGGCGAAGGCGACGACGTCCTCATTGCTGATCTTCTTGGCGTAGCTCGCCTCCATGCCAACGGCCAGATCCTCGAAGAAATAGCCGTGACTGGCAGCCCCGTTCCCGTTCGTGGTCATCGATCGCCCCCGCTCCCATGATTTTGCGAGTGCGAAAATAGCGAAGCACCTGTTGCACTGCAACAACGCTGCGCAGGCGCGCCCGTCGAGTAGGACCCTGGCGCAGCCGCTTAACCCTCCGTTCACGGCCAACCCCTAATTTGGGCCGGTCAGACCCTTTCCCAGGCGCGCGGTCCCACAAGCGTGCCCATGGAGTCGTGGCTCAACGGCTCCCGTTAGAGAGCCCAAGCTGAACGCGATGGCTCAGGCCGAGAGGAGAAACTCATGGCTGTCGATACCAGCATGCCGGTCCTCGTCGTCGACGATTACAAGGCAATGATCCGGATCATCCGCAATCTCTTGAAGCAGCTTGGCTTCGCCAATGTCGACGAGGCGGGAGACGGCAGCGCTGCGCTCGACATGACGCGGCAGAAGCAATACGGGCTCGTGATCTCCGACTGGAACATGGAGCCGATGACGGGCTATGAGCTTTTGAGCGAGGTCCGCACCGATGACCGGCTGTCGCGCACGCCGTTCATCACGGTCACCGCCGAATCGAAAACCGAGAACGTGGTCGCCGCAAAGAAGGCCGGCGTCAATAACTACATCGTCAAGCCTTTCAACGCGGCGACGTTGAAGGCCAAGATTGACGCCGTGTTCAGCGATTAGCACGAGGGCCAGAGTTGCAATGCCGCGACGCGCGGGAACTCCGCTAACGCGCCGGCCGACGCCCGCCCACTTCGGCGAACGCCGCAAGACCGGTCAGTCGCTCGCGGCCGAGATCGCTATGCTGGCAAATGCGGTGCGTGAGCTTGCCGCCATCTGCCGCACCGCCGAGGAGGCAGCTTGGCGCATTTTTACCTCTGCGGAAGGCCTGCTCTCGACCGACGACAACGGTGCCTCGGCGAAGGCTGAAGACGCTGCGCTCAGCATCATCACGGCCTCCGGCTTTGATGATCTTGTGGGCCAGCGGATGACGAAGATCGCCGAGGCCATCGATAGTCTCATCGCCGCGCGGCTCAAGCGCGTGGATGGCACGCGGCAGAAGGCGGACGCCGGGCGGTAGCGGCGCAAGGCGGAGCGCATGCGCAAGAGGCCGGACCTGCCCGCGCCAAGCGCGGAACAGGCGAGCATCGACGCTCTCTTCGCCAAAATCTAGCGTCACCAAGCGAGTGCGGGCATGGCGGCGCGTGCGGGCTTCATGCCCTCGAACAATTCGCCGAGGACAAGCTCATCGAGATCGGTGTTGCCTTCCGCGTCCTCACCACAGGCGGCGTTGGCGACATGCAGGCCGCTCGCCACGAATACGGCGTCGAGCCCGAAGCTCGCCGCTCCCGCCATGTCGGTATGCACCCCATCGCCGATGGCGAGGATCTCGCCTCGCGCAAGCGTCCTTCCGGCAAGCTCGGCGACGGTCTCCACAGCGAGGTGGTAGATGGGAGCGTAAGGCTTGCCGGCATAGATCACGCTGCCGCCGAGCTCCGCATAGATTTGCGCGAGCGCGCCGGCGCAATAGACGAGGCGGTGGCCGCGCTCCACCATGTGGTCGGGATTGGCGCAAAGCATCGGCAACTGCCTCTCGGCAAGCTCGCTGAGCAAAGCGTCATAGTCCCCGGGCGTCTCGACTTCGTCGTCGAAGAGGCCCGTGCAGACCACGAGCTCGGCCTCGCTTGGCTCGACGCGAGTGACATCGAGGCCGACGAAAATCGGCAGGTCGCGTTCAGGCCCAAGATGGAAGACCCGCGCTCCCGCCCGTTGCGCAAGCTCGTGGCGGGTAAGATCGCCGGAGGAGACCGTCGCGTCGTAGCATTGGTCGGCCACGCCGAGACTGCGCAGCTGATTCTGTAACCCCTCGCTCGGCCGCGGCGAGTTGGAGAGCAGCACGACGATTCCACCCTGCTCGCGGAAGCGCCGCGTCGCCTCGACGGCAGGCGCATAGGCCCGCACCCCGTTATGCATCACACCCCAGATATCGACGAGCCAGGCAGCGTAGCTCGAGCCCAGCGCCTCGATCGAGCCGATCACCGGGATGATCTCCGTGTCGATTGTCATGGCGCTCCCCCTAGAGGCTCGGCGCATGGGGGTCAAGGCGATTGCCCCTATTTGGCGTGGGTGTGGGGACGCATCTGGTGGGGATGGCCCGCCGCTCAAGGCCGCCGCCGGCGAGCCAGGCGTCGGTGCTCTCACGAGCGCGTTCGATCAGCTCGCTGGTATGCGAAAAGTCGTAAGGCGATCCGATCAGCGGGCAGAGCGGCGGCACCACATGATAGTCAATGCTGCCGTCGAGACTCTCAAGCTCGTGGGTCACCTGCCGGGCGATCAGCAAGGTGAGCGCATGCAGCGCGCTGGCGATGGCGCCAGAGGGTGGGGCTTCGCGGGCGCAGGCATAGCCCG
>Ga0116224_10001246_pt1 | contig 16691 bp, 17 predicted proteins | sample Sb_taG_9_FD_89699 | JGI IMG/M metagenome (GOLD analysis project Ga0116224, IMG submission 89699) | Peat soil microbial communities from Weissenstadt, Germany - Sb_50d_b_LC metaG | ecosystem: Environmental > Terrestrial > Soil > Wetlands > Peat | place: Germany: Weissenstadt | collected 2010-09-21 | reverse complement strand
TCGAGGCCCTGGAACAAAAGCTTGGAATCAAGATTTCCGACACGGCCAAATAACGGGCGGAGGCCAAGTGATCGCCTGGTAAACGAGGATTTCCGTGTCGGGTCCGACATGGAAATCCTCGATGCGTCCCGCAGAAAAGAACCGTTCGATCGGCGGGATGCCGGTGCCGCGATTTGCCCGATCCCTGGAAGTTCAGTTGCAATGACGGATCGGCAATCCGAGATCGCGCGGCCCGGCCCGGCGAACGGAAATACTGACGCCGCACAATAGCGGTTATAGGATCGCCCGCGGGGAGACGCTCGAGCGTCCGGCGGCGGGATGGTCGGGATGAGGGTGTTTGCGTTCGCCATGTATCTGCTTCCTTTCATTGCCTCCGGGATCGGTCTTGGCGCCGTCTATGCGCTGGCCAGCGTCGGTTTGGTGATTCTCTACCGCGCAAGCGGCACGTTGAATTTCGCCTTCGGCGCGTTTGGCGGCGTAGCGGCGTTTCTGGCGTGGCAATTGGCGCAAGACGGCGTACCGGCGCCGCTCGGCTGGATCGTGGGCGTCGCGGTATCCACCGGCTTAGCCTATGGCTACGGTCGCGTTTTCGCCCCTCGGCTGGCCCACCGCGACCGCGTGGTGCGCGCCGTTGCAACGCTCGGACTTGCCTTGTTCCTTTTTGGCGGCATGGCCCTGTACTGGGGCATTGGCGTCGCCCGGCGTCTCGTCCTGCCGACCGATCTGAATTTTGTCGTGCTGTTCGGCGTCAGGCTGTCGTACACGCGCCTGATCGCTCTCGGCTTGTCGTTGGCGATGGCCGGCGGCATAGGCCTGTTTTTGAGCCGCACGCGCATCGGGCTCGGCATGCGTGCGCTCGCGAGCGATCGCCACATCAGTGCCGCCATCGGCGTGCGTGTCGTTCAGATCGACTCACTTGCCTGGCTCGTCAACGGCATGTTTGCCGGCATCGCCGGCATCCTCTTGGCCAATATCAACCGGCTCGATGCCGGCACGTTGACCTTTCTGGTCATTCCGGCGATCGCCGCCGCGATTATGGCGCGCTTGTCGTCGCTGCCGGGCGCCTTCATCGGCGGAATGGTCGCCGGGATGATTGAAGCGTTGCTCATCGCCACCTCCCCCGAGATCGCCAACCTGCGCAGCGCCGGACCGTATGTCGCTGCCTTGATCTTCCTGATGATTGTCGGCGTTGGTCAGGGCGTTGGGGCGCGCGAATGACCGAAATCAGCAAGATCGCACCGATCCCGCTGGTGGTGGCCGCCGGATCCGAAATCACGCCCCGGATGCGGGCCCTCGCGATCGTCGTGGTGGTGAGCGCCGTTTCAGGGTTGATAGCGCTGACCTCCGGCGGCTATTGGCTGTCTAATTTCACCCAGGCCTATTGCATGGTGTTAGCCGTGCTCGGTTGCGCGCTGCTTTACGGGCAGCTTGGCCTGGTGTCGCTTTGCCAATGGGCGCTGGTCGGTGTCGGCGGTTGGGTCAGTCTGCGCTTCTACCACTACGTCCATCCACCTTTCTTCGTGACGATTCTTGTCGGCGGCGTCGGCGCATCCGTGATTGGCATGATCTGGGGACTACCGGCGCTGCGCATGCGTGGGCTTTATCTCGCACTCGTCACGCTGATGCTTGCGGGAGCCTTTCAGAGCCTGGTCACGGTCATCAGCTTTCCGGTGGGCGGCCCCGGTTTTCTCGGCCAGGTCGGCGCCAGCGGCAACGACCGCATCAACATGGCGCGGCCGGTCTTTGCGTCGAGCGACACCGGTTATTTTCTGTTCGTCGCCGGCGCGACGATTCTGTGCATTTTTTTGGTCGAGGCGCACCGCCGCACCAAGCCGGGACGCGCCTGGGCTCTGATCCGCAAGAATGAGCAGATGGCGGTCGCGGCCGGCGTCAGGATCGTGTTCTACAAAGCATGGGCATTTGCGCTCTCTGGATTTCTCGCGGGGGTTGCCGGAGCGCTCTTGGCCGGCCTGTTCGGCCAGCTCGATGCTTCCGCCTTCCCGACGACCAATTCGATCGTAATTTTCATCGGCACGTTGTTGGGCGGGTATGAAGTCTGGCTCGGCGCGTTCCTGGGGGGCATTTTGACCCGCTTCATCCCGGCGCTGCTGATCGATCTCAACGTCAACACCAATGCCGGGTTCATGATCTTCGGCGCGGCGTTGTTGTTCGCCTTGCGGGATCCCCTCGGCATCGGCGGTCAACTCACCATCCTCGCCGAACGTCTCTACAAAAAATACCAGGCGCAGCGCGCGTCATGATCAAGATCGACACGCTGACGGTGCAGTTCGGCGGCATTAAGCCGCTCGATGATCTCGATGCACAGTTCGTTGCACCGATTTGCGGGCTCATCGGCCCCAATGGCGCCGGCAAAACGACTTTGCTCAACGTGCTCTCCGGTTTCGTTCGCCCGACGAAGGGCGCCATCCTCCTCAATAACGCCCTGCTCCTGGGACTTTCGCCGCGTCGCCGCGTCAGCCTCGGCCTGCGCCGCACCTTCCAGCAGGAGCTCGTCGTCGATGAATTGACGGCGATGGAAAACGTCCAGGCAATCGCGGATCACGTCTCGCGGGACCGCGCCGTGGCGCGACGCGAAGTTGGACTCGCGCTTGATTTTGTCGGCCTCAGCGACCGGCGCAACACGCTCGGCCGGCAGCTCAATCTGTTCGAACGCCGGATGGTCGAGATCGCCAAGACATTGATCGGCCGGCCCACAGTCATTCTCATGGACGAGCCGGGAGCCGGGCTCAACGAGAGCGAAACCGAGCGGCTGCGCCGTCTGCTGGTCGAGATACCTTCGAAGTTCAATACCCAACTTGTGCTGATCGATCACGACGCCGATCTGATCGCCTCGGTCTGCATAGAGACGCTGGTGCTGGATTTCGGCAAGCGCCTGGCAATGGGACCGACGCGCGCGGTGCTCAACGACCCGGTCGTGCGTCGCGCTTATCTCGGACGCGAGTGAGGCCGATGGCGGAATCCGAACTGGCGGTACACAATCTTTCCGTTGCGCGCGGCGGCCGTCCGGTGCTGCGCGACGTTTCGATCAACGTCCCGCGCGGAGAAATTACCGCGCTGCTCGGCGCCAACGGCGCCGGAAAATCGACTCTTGTTCTCACCATCGCCGGCGTATTGCCCGCGTTGCGCGGCAGCGTTTCCTGCGAAGGCGTGCAACTTTTGGGGCAACCGCCGGATGCGGTGCGGCGGCACGGTGTGGCTCTGGTGCTCGAGGGCCATCCGGTTCTTACCGGACTCTCGGTGCGCGATAACCTCGCCGCCGCCGCCATGATGCACGCGCGGCGAGACGCCGAGCGCGAGATCGAGGCGGCGCTCGAAATCTTTCCGGAACTGCGCAATCGGCTCTCGACCGCGGCGCAGAATCTGTCCGGCGGCCAGAAGCAGATGGTCGTGATCGCCCAGGGAATGATCGCGCGGCCGCGCTATCTCCTGATCGACGAACTGTCGTTCGGGCTGGCGCCGTCGATCGTCAGCCGGCTCGCCGAGACGATTCAGGTCATTGCGCAACGCGGCATCGGCATCTTGCTGATCGAGCAATTCACCACGCTGGCATTGGCGCTGGCGAAAACCGCTTTGGTGCTGGAACGAGGCGAACTGGTCTTTTCCGGCAGCTGCGAAGAGCTGCGCAACAATCCGGAAATTCTGCACGGCGCCTACCTGGCGACCGGGAAAAAACTCGCCGGTTCCGAGATGGCCCAGGAGCTGTGAAATGAAGATCGCGGAGCTCTTCGACGTCCACGGCCTGGCGACGATCGTCACCGGCGCCGCGAGCGGCATCGGATACGCCTACGCCGAGGCCATGGCCGACAACGGAGCCCACGTCGCGATGCTCGACATCGACCGTGCCGGCCTCGATCAGGCGGTCAGCAAACTTAAAGCCAAGGGCGGGGATGTGCGCGGCGCCATGGTCGACGTGACCGACCGGCCGGCATTGCGCGCCGCCGTCGACGAAGCCGCGCGCGCGTTCGGCCGCCTCGACGTTCTGTTCGCCAATGTCGGAATCGATTCGGCGCCCGGTTTCCTGTCGATGGCGGGGGAGCGGACCATTGAAGGCGCCTTCGAGAATGTTTCCGACGAGCGGTGGGACAAGGTGATCGCCACCAATTTCACCTCCGTCTTCACCTCGATCAGAGCCGCGGTGCCGCATATGAAAAAGAACCGGCAGGGCGGCCGCATCATCGTAACGACGTCGGTGGCGGCGATGCGGAGTGAAGCCATCGTCGGCATGCCGTATATGCCTGCTAAAGCCGGCGTAGCGCATCTCGTCCGTCAAGCCGCCATTGAGTTGGCGAAGTTCAATATCTTGGTCAACGCCATAGCCCCCGGACCCTTCATCACCAATATCGCCGGCGGGCATATGCGCAATCCCGAAGTTGCCAAAGCTTTCGGGCAATCAGTCCCGCTGCACCGTGTCGCCTCGACCGACGAGATCCAAGGGGCGGCCTTGTTTCTCGCCTCGTCGGCGTCGACCTTTGTGACCGGCGCCCAGATTATTGTCGACGGCGGCGTAATGCTGGGCCGCGCTGACTGATTTGCGGTCCATTCGCTTTTCTGGTCGGAGTCGCAATTGGCCGAGGCACGCAGGGTGAGGCAAATCGTCTACCCGCCATCCCGAACGCGCGCGCGTGAAGAACGCGGCAAGGCCGGGCAAAATTCGTCAATGGCCGCGTTGGGCAGGTGCCCCCAAGACAAGTGCATATCGCCATGCTAGCTTTGGCCGCCCAAACCACGGGAGGAAACGATGCACAAAATCGCATTAGGGGCGGTTGCTATGGCTTTCGGCGCGCTGAGCGCATCTGGGGCTTACGCGGAAAAAATGAAATTGAGTAGCGCCGATGTCAGCAACGGCGAGACCATTCCCAATGAGCAGGTGTTCAATTCGTTCACTTGTACCGGCACGAACATTTCTCCGTCGCTAAGCTGGAGCGGGGCGCCAAAGGGCACCAAGAGCTTCGTCATTACGGTCTATGACCCGGACGCGCCGACCGGCAGCGGCTGGTGGCATTGGGTGGTGATCAACCTTCCGGCATCTACCACCTCGCTGCCGAAGAACGCCGGCGACCCGAAGGCCAATCTGCTGCCCGCGGGCGCCATCCAGACTCGCACCGATTTCGGCGCTCCCGGTTACGGCGGTCCTTGCCCGCCGCAAGGCGACAAACCGCATCACTATCACTTCACGGTGTTCGCGGTCGATGAAGACAAGCTGGGCTTCGCCCAGAACGACCAGGCATCGGCCGCGCTGGTCGGCTACGAGCTGCATTTCCACACGCTGGCGAAAGCAAGCTTCGTCGGCACCTACGGCCGTCCCGCCGAGAAGAAAAAGTAGGGCCGTATCCCGGACGCAGCGCGGCTTGCCGCGCTGCGTTTTATCTTTGCTGCATCTGACCGGCAAAGACTGGCGCGCCCGAAGGGATTCGAACCCCTGACCTCTGCCTTCGGAGGGCAGCGCTCTATCCAGCTGAGCTACGGGCGCAATTTCAATCGCGCATTGCGCGCCTTAGATAGCGGAAGGCCCGCTATGCAGCAACTTGCGTTGTCCCGGACACGTGTTTCCGATGGGCGCGAGATGCTTTAAGTTACATCCGAGCCTCGAAAAAGCGGAGTAAACCCGATGGCGCAGCTTGCGGAAAAACGCGACGCGAAGCCCGTCCCGATCAAGGACGCCGCGTTCAAATGGGACGATCCGCTCGACCTGGAAAGCGAGCTGACCGAGGAAGAGCGCATGGTGCGCGACACCGCGCGCGATTACGCGCAGGAGAAGCTGTTTCCCCGCGTGCTTACCGCCTTTCGCGAGGAAAAATACGATCCCGCCGTGGTGCGCGAAATGGGCGCGCTCGGCCTCCTCGGCTCGACCATCCCGGAGGAATACGGCGGCGCCGGCCTCGGCTATGTCGCCTACGGCCTGATCGCGCGCGAGATCGAGCGCGTCGATTCCGGCTATCGCTCGGCGATGTCGGTGCAGTCGTCGCTGGTGATGCATCCGATCTACGCCTATGGCTCGGAGGCGCAGCGGCGCAAATATCTGCCCAAGCTCGCCACCGGCGAATTCGTCGGCTGCTTCGGCCTCACCGAGCCCGATCACGGCTCCGATCCCGGTTCGATGGCAACGCGGGCCGAGAAAGTCGCCGGCGGCTATCGCCTCACCGGCACGAAAATGTGGATTACCAACGCGCCCGTCGCCGACTTCGCCGTGGTCTGGGCGAAGCTCGACGGCAAAATCCGCGGCTTCATCGTCGAACGCGGCACCAAGGGATTTTCCACGCCGAAGATCGAGGGCAAGCTGTCGCTGCGCGTCTCGATCACCGGCGAGATCGTGCTCGACGGCGCCGTCGTGCCCGAGGAGAATTTGCTGCCCAACGTCTCCGGTCTGACCGGGCCGTTCGGCTGCCTCAACGTGGCGCGTGCCGGCATCGCCTGGGGCGCGCTCGGCGCCGCCGAATTCTGCTGGCATCGCACCCGCGATTACGTGCTCAACCGGAAGCAGTTCGGCCGACCGCTCGCCGCCAACCAGCTCGTGCAGAAGAAGCTCGCCGACATGCAGACCGAGATCACGCTCGGCCTGCACGCGGCCTTGCGGCTGTCGCGGCTGATCGAGCAGGGCAAGGCGTCGCCGCCCGCGATTTCGCTATTGAAGCGCAACAATTGCGGCAAGGCGCTCGACGTGGCGCGACTTGCCCGCGACATGCATGGCGGCAACGGCATCGCCGACGAATTCCACGTGATGCGCGTGATGTGCAACCTCGAAACCGTCAACACTTACGAGGGCACCCACGACATCCACGCGCTGATCCTCGGCCGCGCGCAGACCGGCATCCAGGCGTTTATGTGATTCCCTCGTCGAACAAAAGAGCTCGACACTTGGGCATATTGATCGACGGCAAATGGATTGACGAGGAAGAGACCTACCGCAAGGGCGGCGCTTTCGTGCGGCCGGCGACCGTGTTCCGCGCCTTCGTCACCGCCGATGGCAGCTCGCCATTCCCCGCCGACGCCGGGCGCTATCATCTCTACGTCGCGCGCCCTTGTCCCTGGTGTCACCGCACCATGATCGTCCGCGCGCTCAAGAAACTCGAAGGCATCGTATCGACGAGCCTGGTCGAGCCGCTGCTGCTCGAAGGCGGCTGGAAATTCACCGCCCCCGACCCGATCACCGCGGCGCGCTTCGTGCACGAACTCTACACCAGGACCGATCCGCACTACACCGGGCGCGCCAGCGTGCCGGTGCTGTGGGACAAGAAGACCGGCACTATCGTCAGCAACGAATCCGCGGACATCATCCGCATGTTCAACAGCGCGTTCGGCGCCTTCACCGACGAACGCGCGGACTATTATCCCGCCGCGCTTCGCGCCGAGATCGACGCGGTCAATGCGCGCGTCTATGAGACGCTGAACAACGGCGTCTATCGCTGCGGCCTCGCCACCGGACAGGCTATCTACGATCGGACCGTAACCGAACTGTTCGCGACGCTCGACTGGCTCGAGGCGCGGCTCGCCAAGAGCCGCTATCTCACGGGCGACACTATCACCGAGGCCGACTGGCGGCTGTTTCCGACGCTGATGCGTTTCGATGCGGTCTATTATTCGCTGTTTAAATGCAACTTGCGCCACGTTTACGAATATCCGGCGCTGTGGGACTATACGCGCGCGCTCTATCAGATGCCGGGTGTCGCCGCGACCTGCGACGTCGACGAGTACAAGCTGCACTATTACGGCAGCCTGTTCATGGTGAATCCGAGCGGCGTCGTACCCAAGGGGCCGAAGCTCGATTTCACGTCACCGCACGGGCGCGGATAAAAATTTTACCCCGCCGCCTTCTCCGTCCCCTCGTCCGCGGGCTTGTCGGACACGCCGGCTTCCGCAAACGTCGCCATGCCGGTGTGGCAGGCGAGAGCCGCGCGCAGGAGCAGAAGCGCTACCGCGGCGCCGGAGGCTTCGCCGAGCCGCATATTGAGATCGAGAAGCGGCTTGAGCGAAAGCTCCTCCAGCAGCACGCGGTGCCCGGCTTCCGCCGACATGTGACCCGCAAGCGCGTGCGACAGCGTATCGGTGCGGAGCTTATAGAGCGGCGCAACGGCGGCGGTGCAGACGAAGCCGTCGAGCAGCACGGGGATATTCTGCCGCCGCGCCGCCAAAGCGGCGCCGAGAATGGCGGCAAGCTCGCGGCCGCCGAAGGCCGCGGCGACTTTCAGCGGATCGTTGAGCAAGGCCGCGTGTCGATCGAGCGCACGGTCGATCGCCGCGCGCTTGCGCTGCAAACCTTCGTCGTCGACGCCGGTGCCGCGGCCGGCCCAGCGCGCGCCGCGACCGCCGAACAGCGCCGCCGCGATCGCCGCCGCCGCTGTGGTGTTGCCGATGCCCATCTCGCCGAGGCAGACGAGATCGCACTCCGATGACACGGCGTCGTATCCCGCCGCCACCGCGGTGAGAAACTCCCGCTCGGAGAGCGCGGCGCTTTCGGTGAAATCGGCGGTCGGCGCTTCCAGCGCCAGCGGGATGACGCGCAGGTCCGCGCCGGCCGTGCGCGCCAGCTGGTTGATCGCGGCGCCGCCATGGGCGAAGTTCGCTACCATCTGCGCGGTGACTTCCGGCGGATAGGCCGACACCCCCTGTTTGGTCACTCCGTGATTGCCGGCAAAGACCAGAATATCCACCCGGTCGAGACGCGGCGGCGCGTGACCCTGCCAGTGCGCCAGGAAGGCCACCAGATCCTCCAGCCGGCCCAGGCTCTTCGGCGGCTTGGTCAGCGTGTCCTCGCGCTGCGCCGTGGCGGCGCCGGCGGCGGGATGCCCGCTCGGCAAATCGAGACAGGCGGCGCGCAGGTCGGCGAAAGAGGTAAAGTTCGGCATCGCTCTTTCTTTCGGTGGTTTTCTTTCTGGCGGGGTCAGTGAAGTTCTAGCAAACTTGCCGCGCTCCGACCATCTTACCCTCTCCCCGGTGACCCGGTGGGGAGAGGTGATACGGAAGACGAGGAACAGATGATGATCCCCGGCACGCGGGAAGACTGGATACCCTGGCTCGCGGCGCGCGGCGGCGAGCTGTGGACCGGCATTGCTTTCTTGACGCGGATTCCGTTCGTGCGCGGCGCGCCGGCAAGCGAAGCCGGCACGCTGGCGCAAGCGGTCTGGGCTTTCCCGCTGGTCGGCGTCATCGTCGGGGTCGTCGGCGCATTGGTCTATGCGCTGGCGCACCGGCTCGGACTGCCGCCCTGGCCGGCGGCGGCGCTGGCGGTCGCCGCGACCTTGGCGGTGACCGGTGGCCTGCATGAGGACGGGCTTGCCGATACCGCCGACGGTTTCGGCGGCGGCGAAACGCGCGAGCGCAAGCTCGACATCATGCGCGACGCCCGCATCGGCACCTACGGCGTGTGCGCGCTCATCCTGTCGCTCCTGCTGCGGGCCGGCGCGCTCGCGAGCCTCGCCGATCCGGGACACGTGGCCGCCGCCTTAATCGCGGCGCACGCGGCCGCGCGCGCCACCATGCCGGCGCTCATGTTTTTCCTCGCCCCCGCGCGCAACGATGGATTGTCCTTTGCCGCCGGCACACCGTCCGCGGCGCGCGTCGCCGCCAGCGTGGTCATTGCCGTCGTCGTTCTCCTCATCAGTCTGGGGCTGGTGCTGACCATCGCGGCATTGATCGTGCTCGCGATCGCGGCCGTGCTGATGGCGGGACTGAGCGAGCGGCAAATCGGCGGGCAGACCGGCGACGTGCTCGGCGCGATCGAGCAAGTGAGCGAAATTCTCGTCCTGCTGGTCGCGCTACGCTGATTTGCGCGGGCTGAGCGCGCGAGCGCCGGCGACAACAAAAAGCGTCAGCAGTGCCGGTACGATGGCGAGCCACAAACTGACGACGGCGATGGCGGCCGCGGCGGCCCAGCCGATCGAGGAAAAGGCCTCGGCGAAAGTTGCGACCCGCGAGGAGACTTGACGCCGGCGGAACTGGCTCCTTTTGGCTTGCGTGCGGAACCAGAGCTGGATGGCGGTCGCCGAGACGGCGGCGATCACGATGCCGCACGCGGCGATCAGCGCATGCCGAAGCGAGGCGAAAGCGAGCGCAGCGATAAGCGGCGCGAACACCACGACGATGATGCCGAGCACCGCCTCGATCTTGGCGCGCAGGACAAAACCGGCGGGCACCGGCGCCGTGGCGACGAGGTCCGGCGCATCTTCGCCGGAGATCGTCAGCCAGGCGAGACCGCCGGCAAGCTGGCCCGCCGCCATTACCAGCACCGGGACGAGGAGGTTGAGCGCGCCGCCGCCGGCCTCGAAGCTGCGCCAAAGGAGAACCGCCGGCGGCACCAGATAAAGCATCTGCATGAGTGTCTGCGAAACGAGCCAGGGGTCGCGGGAGAGCAGCATCCATTCCTTGCGGCGGAGCGCCCGGCGCGGCGACGTGGCGCGAAAGACCCCCTCCCTACCCTCTCCCGCTTGCGGGGGAGGGATTGGCTGGGGGCGCGTCCGGCTCGCGGGAGCGTTGCCGGCGCTCCCGGCGGTGACGGCATATTCGCCGAAGCGCGGCGCGACGACGGCGATGGCGAGGGCAAGGAGAAGGAAAGCGAATGCCAGCACGCCGGCGAGCGCGACGACGTCGCCGAGAACGGCGCGGGCCGGCCACCACAATACGCTGCCGGCATCGGGCGCCAGCGCCAGCACAAAGTCCGATTGCAGCACGTCGGTTCGCGACACCGTGCCGTAGGACAGGATCGCCGCGACTTGCAGGCCGATGACGAAAGCCGCGCCGATCACGGCGGCGACGATTTGCGCCACGAGGCGCGTGCGCTTGGCGCCGACCAAGCGAAACAGCGCGACGGTCATCGCCACCGCCAGCGCCGTCGCCGCGGCCCCCATGGCGATCATCACGCCATACGCGCCGAGCCAGCGGGCGCCGCCGCGCAGCGCCAGCATGTCGATGAAGGGCGCGGCGAGCGGCAGTGACATCGTCGCCACCGAGAGCGCGACGGTGGAGATGCGCACGGCGAAGATTTCCTCCGCCGCGACCGGCGAAGCGAGGATGAGATCGAGATCGGCGCGCGAATAAAAGGCGCGTGTCATCGCCTCCATGGCCTGCGAAACCATCAGCAGCAATGACAGCAACAAGGTCGTCGTGATCCCCACCAGAACTTGCTTGTCGAGCACGGCATCGGCGAAGCGGCCGACCACGTAATAGGCGACCACGTGCATGAAAATCACGAAGGCGAGAATGTCGATCGCGACCCGGCGGCGGCGCTCGCGCCGCCCGCCGGTCATCATGCCGATCCAGTCGCGCCAGGCGAGCTGGGATTCGTGCCGGGCAAACCAGACGGAGGTGCCGGGCTGGATCATTGTGCGACTCCTTTCCTCCCCCGCGCGCGGGGGAGGGGGACCACGCGCAGCGTGGTGGAGGGGGCGCGCCATCCGGCTCGCTGCGCTCGCCACCTCCCCCGTAAACGGGGGAGGATATTTTCAGAAATTTTCACGCGGCTTCCGCGGGCTCGGCGACGAGCGCGAGGAAGGTGTCTTCGAGCGTGGCACCGCTTGCATCGCCGGCGGCGTTGCCGGCGTTTCCCGCCTGGCGGCGCAGCTCTTCGAGCGTGCCTTCGGCAATCAGCTTGCCGTGGGTGATGACGCCGATGCGGTCGGCCATGCGTTCGGCAACTTCGAGGATGTGCGTGGTCATGATGACCGTGGCGCCGGCCTGCGCCCGCTCGCGTAGCACGCTTTTGACCTGCCGCGCGGAGCCGGCGTCGAGCCCGGTGAGCGGTTCGTCGAGAATGATCAGGCGCGGCTCGTGCACCAAAGCGCCGGCCAGCGCCACCTTCTGCCGCATGCCCTTGGAGAAAGTCTCGCAGCGCTCGCGCGCATGCGGCCCGAGCCCGAGCCAGGACAAAAGCTTATGCGCGCGGGCCTCGGCGAGCGCCGGCTCGACGCCCCACAGCCCGGCGACGAATTCGAGATACTCTTCCGGCGTCAGCTTGTCGTAGATCATCGGCTCGTCGGAAATCCAGGCGGTCACCCGCTTCGCCGCAACCGGATCGGCCAGCGCGTCGATGCCGACGACCCGGATGGAGCCGGCGTCCGGCCGCATCAGGCCGGCAATCATGCGCAACGTCGTCGTCTTGCCGGCGCCATTGGGGCCGAGCAGCGCATAAAACTCCCCTTCCCTCACCGCCAGGTCCAGGTAGTCGACGGCGGGGCGGTCGAAGCTTTTGACCAGGCCGCGGATGTCGAGCGCGAGCGGCAGATCGGGCAAAACGGGCTGAAGCATGGGTATTTCACTCAGCGTGGCTGCGATGCTGCCACGCAAGCTAGTCGAGACTGGTTTCGGGCTCGTGAATCGGCGGTCGCGATTTTACCGCCTGAAATCGGCCGTTAGCCGCTGACGTTATAGCTGGCAAGCGCCGCCATATTGACCAGTTGGGCGTCGTTGCCCGACAGCGGCACGATCTGCACCGAGCGGTCGAGGCCCACCAGGATGGGGCCGATGACAGTCGCGCCGCCGAGCTCCATCAGCATCTTGGTCGAGATCGAGGCCGAATGGAACGCCGGCATGATCAGGACATTGGCGGGACCGGAGAGGCGGCAGAACGGATAGGCCTCGCGCAACTCCATGTTCAGCGCCACATCGGCCGCCATGTCGCCGTCATACTCGAAATCGACGCGCTGTTTGTCGAGGAGCCGCACCGCCTCGCGCACGCGATCGGAGCGCTCGCCGGCGGGATGGCCAAAGGTCGAAAACGCGAGCAGCGCCAGCCGCGGCTCGTAGCCGAGCGAACGGGCGACACGCGCCGCCTCGACCGCGATCTCGGCGATGTCGTTGGCGCCCGGCATTTCGGTGACCGCAGTATCGGCCACCAGCACCGTGCGCCCGCGCGCCAGCACCAACGAGACCCCCATCACGCGGTGACCAGGCTTGGGATCGATGCAGCGCCGCACATCCTCGAGCGCCACCGAGAAATTGCGCGTGACGCCGGTGACCATGGCGTCGGCGTCGCCGAGCGCCACCATGCAGGCGGCGAAATGATTGCGGTCCTGGTTGACCAGCCGCTGGCAGTCGCGCTGCAGGAATCCCTGGCGCTGCAATCGCTCGTAGAGATAGGCGGCATAGGCGGCGTTGCGCGACGACATGGCCGCGTTGATGATCTCGATGCCGCTGCCGAACTCGATCCCGAGCGCCTTCGCCGTCTCGCGCACGCGCGGCTCGCGGCCAACCAAGAGCGCCGAGCCGAGACCCTGCTGCACGAAGGAGGCCGCGGCGCGGATGACCTGCTCCTCCTCGCCTTCGGCAAAGACGACGCGCTGCGGCTGCCGGCGCACATGCGCGAACACCTGCTGCAGCACGCCGGCGATCGGATCGAGCCGCGTGCGCAATTGCTGCTTGTAGGCGTCCATGTCGACGATCGGCCGCCGCGCCACTTTCGAATCCATGGCCGCCTGGGCCACCGCCGGCGGAATCGACGAGATCAAGCGCGGATCGAACGGCACCGGAATGATGTAATCGGGACCGTATTTCGGCCGCGCGCCGTAGGCCGCAGCGACTTCATCGGGCACGTCCTCGCGGGCGAGCGCGGCGAGCGCATGCGCGGCCGAGATCTTCATCTCCATATTGATCGCGCGGGCGCGCACGTCGAGCGCGCCGCGGAAAATGTAGGGAAAGCCGAGCACGTTGTTGATCTGGTTGGGGTAGTCGGAACGGCCGGTGGCCATGATCGCATCGTCGCGCACCGCGGCGACGTCTTCCACGGTGATCTCGGGATCCGGATTGGCCATGGCGAAGATGATCGGCTTCTCCGCCATCGACTTCACCATGTCCTGCGTCATCGCACCTTTCACCGAGACGCCGAAGAACACGTCGGCGCCGACCAAAGCTTCAGCGAGCGTGCGCGCCTTGGTCTTGATGGCGAACCCCGACTTCCACTGGTTCATGCCCGCGGTGCGGCCCTCGTAGATCACGCCCTTGGTATCGCAGAGCGTCAGGTTCTCCGGACGGAAGCCGATGGCGCGCAAAAGTTCGAGGCAGGCGATGCCGGCGGCGCCGGCGCCGTTGCAGACGAGCTTGGTGGTCTTGATCTCGCGGCCGGTGAGTTCGAGCGCGTTGATCAATCCGGCGGCGGCGATGATGGCGGTGCCGTGCTGATCGTCATGGAAAACCGGAATATCGAGGAGCTCGCGCAGCCTTTGCTCGATGATGAAGCATTCAGGCGCCTTGATGTCCTCCAGATTGATGCCGCCCCAGCTCTTGCCCAGGAGCTTCACGCAGTTGATGATTTCGTCGGGATCCTCGGAGGAGACTTCGAGGTCGATCGAGTCGATATCGGCGAACCGCTTGAACAGGACGGCCTTGCCCTCCATCACCGGCTTGGCCGCCAGCGCGCCGCGATTGCCGAGGCCGAGAATGGCGGTGCCGTTGGTGATGATGGCGACGAAATTGCCCTTGGTGGTGTAATCGTATGCGCGGCTCTCGTCCTCGGCGATGGCCAGGACCGGCACGGCGACGCCGGGCGAATAAGCGAGCGACAAATCGCGCTGCGTGGCCATCGGCTTGGTGGCCACGACTTCGAGCTTTCCCGGGCGGCCCTGGCTGTGAAACAGCAGGGCTTCCTGATCGGTGAAAGTCGGGCGGCGCGTGCGTTCGCCGGTTTTCCGAGCCATTTCAATTCCTTGCTGACGAACGCGCAGCGCTCGAAGGGAAGGGCGAACAGACGTTAGCGGAAGCGATGGCCTTTGCTCAAGTGATTGATGGTTTACGAAAAACGCCGCAGGCAAGATGCCAGGCTCGATGCCAAGTTCGACACATTGAATAAACGAGCGGGGAAGAGTAATGCCTGCGCGCAACCCCTCCCGTAGCCTTGCGGCACCCGCATGATCAGGTTTCTGTTGCGTCTTATCGGCCTTTGCTTGCTGGCGACCGCATTCGTGCTCCTGGTCTATGACGGGACCAAGTCGATCGCCAATCAGCACCTCGTCTATGTGCGGGTCGCCGAGATTTGGGCCGATATCGACCAGACCAGCCTCAATCGCGTGGAGGTCTGGCTGAAGCAAAAAGCCTTGTGGGCGTGGGACCCCTACATCCAGGCGTTTTTTGACCAAGCGCCGGCCTGGGCGATATTGGCGATCGTGGCGATGGTGCTCATCCTGCTCGGGCGCAAGAAACGGCCACTCATCGGCTATGCGCGCAACTAAGCCTGTCGCATGCGCCTGGTGTTGCGACGTTTCGGACTGGCCCTGGTCATCGTCATTCTTGTCCCGCTCCTGCTGCCTTATTTGGTCGCCCCGCTCTATCGCTTCGTCGACCCGGTTTCGACGCCGATGCTGTGGCGCCGGGCGAAGGGAGAGCGCGTCGACCGCATTTTCGTTCCGCTCAACCCGCATCCCGCCGGCGCTGCCGCTCACGGTGATCGTCGCCGAAGACGGCAGCTTCTGTCACAATCGCGGGGTCGATCTCGGCGCGCTGCGCGAAGCCCTGCAGCAGGCTGACGAGGATATCGAGGAGGCCCGCGGCGGTTCGACCATCACGCAGCAGACCGCCAAAAATCTATTCCTCTGGTCCGGTCGGAGCTTCGTGCGCAAGGCCCTCGAGTTTACGCTGGCGATATGGATCAACTTGGTGCTGCCCAAGCGCCGGGTCATGGAAATCTATCTCAACATCGCCGAGTGGGGGCCGGACGGCCAGTTCGGCGCCGAGGCCGCCGCACGCTACTCATTCGGCAAATCGGCGCGCGACCTGACGGCGCGGGAATCAGCGGAACTCGCCGCCATATTGCCCAATCCGTTGCGCCGTTCGGCGCGGGCGGCGAGCCCCTTGGTGCGCCGCCTCGCCGGCCTTTATGAGTACCGCGCGGCCGCCATCCGGCGCTCGATGACTGCATCCGCACCGCCCGCGCCCCCTAGCAAGGGGAAGCGTGTTCCTTTATAAGCCCGCCATTCCCGGCACAGCGCGTTGCATCAGGAGAGCGAGATCATGGCCGTACCGAAGAGAAAAACATCACCGTCGCGGCGCGGCATGCGCCGGTCGGCCGACGCGCTCAAACGCCCGACCTATGTCGAGGACAAGGATTCCGGCGAATTGCGCCGCCCGCACCATATCGACCTCAGGACCGGCATGTATCGCGGCCGTCAGGTGCTGAGCAAAAAGACCGAGGCATAAGCCCCGTCATTGCGATCGCGGGCGCGATGATGGCCTGAGAGACCGCGTCATGTTCGTGCTCGGCTTCCCGCTGCTGCTCATTCCCTTCGCCATCTACAACATGATTGCGTTTCTCACCCCCGGCGTGGGTTGGACCACGCCGCTGGCGACAATCCACATGATGTCCGGCGAAGACTGGGTGCTGACCTGGGAAGACCTGCTGCTCGCTTTCGCCATTTTGCTGCTCGCGGTCGAGATGATGAAATCGACGCGGTTCGGCACGCGATCGATCGTCGATCACATCCTGGCGATGGCGCTGTTCATCGCCATGCTGGTGGAATTTCTGCTGGTGCGGCGGGCCGGAACGTCGACGTTCTTCCTTCTGACGATGATCGGCCTGGTCGACGTGCTGGTCGGCTTCATCGTCAGCATCCGCAGCGCGCAGCGCGGGGTTGAGATCGAAACCGAGAAGGCCGCCTGACGCAGCGCGGTTTTCAAGTTCGCTGTACCGAAATGGGACGCCGGCGGCTTGCCGGTCATCGAACTTGCGCAAAAAGTCGCCGGCGGCGCCGCGT
>Ga0116224_10001243_pt1 | contig 16699 bp, 17 predicted proteins | sample Sb_taG_9_FD_89699 | JGI IMG/M metagenome (GOLD analysis project Ga0116224, IMG submission 89699) | Peat soil microbial communities from Weissenstadt, Germany - Sb_50d_b_LC metaG | ecosystem: Environmental > Terrestrial > Soil > Wetlands > Peat | place: Germany: Weissenstadt | collected 2010-09-21 | reverse complement strand
TGTATCCGATGACGCAGCGTCGCTGTTCTCATAAGATCGCGCGTGGGTCGGCTGGATATCAGACTGGGGAATTAGGGTATATTAACTGCGCCTTGGGGAACCGTCTCACTTTGAGTTTCAAAAGCCCCGCATTAAACTTTTTGCTTAGTTCGCCAATTTTGAAAGATCCAGAGAGGTCACGGCTGACCCCGTTCCGCGGTGGGTTCACGGAGCGTTGCCGTTTCTTTGCTAGCGTGTCGCGATCTCCTTTTCGAGAAGAGCTGCTACCTGTACGGTATGTCGGGGAGGTCGCGTAATGAGCTCCGACAGTTTCTTGAGCCGCCTCGTGCGTTTCCCGAGGGATTACTATCGCTTGCTCCGCAGCGGCGTTTTCATGCATGCGATGTATAGCCAACGCTATTTCAAAACCAAGCTCCTTGGATGGCTGTCTTTGCCGCACTACATTTTGTTTGGAGAGAGACGAGGCTGCCGGCCCAATCCATTTTTCGATCCCGCGTGTTTCGAGCGGCAGTCCGGAACAAGGCGATTGCTCGACTATTTGGAAAAACTTATGCTAATCGCCCTACCCTATCTTTCCCTTTGCTAGGTATTGGAGGATGAAATCATGGACAAAGATCGTATCGCCGGTGCAGTCAAACAGGCCAAGGGCACCATCAAAGAAACCGTCGGCAAGGCGGTCGGTGACACCAAGCTGGAGTCGGAGGGCAAGGTCGACAAGGCTACAGGCAAGGTGCAAAATGCGTTCGGCGGACTGAAGGATACAGTGCGCCGCAAGTACGGCAAGTAAGGCCGATGATCGACAGCCCGGCGTGCTACGCCGGGCTTTTCTATAGTCGTGGCGGAGGCGCGAGTGTTCCGCCCGCGTAAGAGTTGGCGGCCGCGTCGAAGTTGAAGGAGGGCGGGCAATGGGAACAATCCTGATTATCGTGTTGCTGATCCTGCTGTTCGGAGGGGGTGGCTATTATGGCTATAACCGCTATGGCGGGTCAGGGCTGGGCGGCATCCTAGGCCTCGTACTCCTCATCGTCGTCGTGCCCTGGTTGGTAGGCGTCTTCCACGGCACGACTCTCAGCCACTGATCCGGACGACACTTGGCGTTCCTCCGTTGGTGATGCGACCGGCACCGAAGGGACGTGTCATGATCAGCGAAGCCATGCGCATCATCCTCGCGGCGCGGTTTGGCTGCGGCGCCAGGGGCAGAGGCAGCGGCGCTGCGATGGCCGCTGCCAGCGGCGGCGCTGCGTATCGTGGCCACCTCGGATCAGATCGCAAATTTCCGCTTTGGCGCACGGCCGGAAAAGTCTGCAACGTTTCGGCATCATACGCCTACCACCGCAGAAACCGCGATCCGGCGATCGCCCCGACCGACATCACGACCAGGATCGCGAGCACGTACCAGGTCGCGACGAAGAGCGGCGAATCGTCGGGACAATGCGTCGCGTAGAGGCCGGCCGCAAAGGCGCCCACCATTAAATTGAAATAGCTAAGCCAGCCTACTTTGGCGCCCCGGCCTTACGACCGCATCGCCGATGCGGCAGCGCTCCGCGCCAGATAGGCATGAAGAGCGGCCACGACCTGGGCGCCCTCCCCGACGGCGGCGGCAACTCGCTTGACTGAACCCGAGCGAACATCGCCGATGGCGAACACACCAGGGCGGTTCGTTTCCAGTGAGTGACGTCCTTCGCGGGAGTTTTCACCTGTGCGGACAAACCCCTTCTCATCGAGCGCCACGTCACATCGCACGAGCCAGTCTGTGTTCGGCTCAGCGCCGATGAAAAGAAACAGGTGACTTATAGGATAGGTCGTTTCGTCGTTGCGTGCGCCTCGGCGCCAGCGGATAGCTTCGAGATTGCCCTCCTGGCCTTGCAGCGCCGTGATTTCGGATTGGGCCAGCACCTCGATATTCGGTTGCGCCTTGATACGCTCGACAAGATAACGGGACATGGTCGCCTCCAGACTCTCGCGACGCGCCAACAGCCACACCTTCTTGGCGTGGCTCGCTAGATAGACGGCGGCCTGTCCAGCCGAATTACCCGCGCCGACCAGCGCTACTTCCTGACCCCTGCAAAGCTTCGCCTCGATCGGCGACGCCCAGTAGTGCACGGACGATCCTTCAAATTGCCCGAGATTTGGCAGATTGAGGCGGCGATAGCGCGCACCGCTCGCCAACACCACGGCGCGACTTTGCAGCGTCTCGTCATCGCCAACGCTTAGGACATAGCTTCTTCCGTTTTCAATGACTCGCTCGTCCAACAAATGCGCTTCTTCCGGAATCACTATTTCCGCGCCGAACTTCTGTGCCTGAGTATAGGCGCGCCCCATCAACGCCATGCCCGAAATACCGGTCGGGAATCCAAGATAGTTTTCAATGCGCGCAGAAGCGCCGGCCTGCCCGCCGAAGGCGCGGCAATCGAGCACGATCACCTCCAAGCCTTCCGAGGCAGCGTACACGGCAGCGGCCAATCCGGCAGGCCCCGCGCCCACGATCGCAACGTCATAGACTTTCGTCGGATCTATCGACCGTACCAGCCCGATGCAGCGCGCAAGCTCGTTCTCGCTCGGGTTGCGCAGCAGCTTGCCGTTGGGACACAACACTATGGGTAAATGATGCACGTCGACATTGAAACGCTCAATCAAAGTCTTCGCACAAGAGTCGCTGTCGGAATCGAGCACCCGATGCGGCTGCCCGTTTCGGGCAAGAAATCCTTGCAACCGCAACACGTCGGCATGATTTGCGCGCCCGATGATGATCGGCCCGGCGGCGCCGCTCTCGAGCAAACCCACGCGACGCAGAATCAGCGCCCGCATGATGCGCTCGCCGAGGTCTGCCTCCTGCACTAAAAGATCACGCAATCTCGCCGAGGGAATGACCAGCGCTTGAACATCCTCAACCGCCTCGCCGTCCACCAGCGACGGATGGGCGGAGAGCTGCGCCAATTCTCCCACGAATTGTCCCGCTTGATGCGTGACGATGATTTCACGCTGATCAGTCCCGAAACCCTGCGTGATTTCCACTTTGCCCGAAAGGATCAAGATCAATCCTGGAGCGACCTCACCCGCTCTTAGGATGCGTTCTCCTTTTTCGTAGAACTTTGACTCGCCGAAGCGGCGAAGGCGATCGATCTCCGCTTGCCCCAACGTGGGAAACATCTGCTCCCGTCGGGCGTCAAGCATAGGATGCGCGGCCATGGTCATCCATCCCGCTGGAGAAGGCGCCCGAAGCCTATAGGCTGTTTCACGACGGGTCACCCAAGAAATTCGTCATCGACCCACAACACAAAGTCGGCGGCGTAATCGGCGTCAGGGAGCATCGATCGGGAGGCGGCACTGGCGATGCTGCAGAAAGTCCGATCACCAGCGCAGGAACCGCGATCCGGCGATCGCGCCGACCGACATCACGATGAGGATCGTGAGCACATACCAGGTCGCGACGAAGAGTGGCGAATCGTCGGGACAATGCGTCGCGTAGAGGCCGGCCGCAAAGGCGCCCGCCAGAAGTCCCGCCCCTGCGCCGGCGAGGGTCGGGTTGGTCGGCGCGCCACGCTGAAGAGCGACAAGCGCGCCGACGAGAGGCGCCGCCGCCAAACTCGGAATCACGACCATGCAGAAAAGCGCATTGTGGCCGAGGAGCCTCACCCGCCACAGCTCGTGCGGCAGGACGACAAGCTCGGCGGCGACAGCGGCGGCGAGCACCAGAAGCAACAGCAGCAGAACGCTCAGCAAGGGCCGCGGATCGCCCGTCGGGCGCGCCAGCTGCAGGGCGAGCGGCGCCGCGCAGGCAAAGAGCGCCAGCGGGTAGACGATCTTGAAGAGGATCCGCGGCTCCATGACGAGCTCGAGCAGGTGCGGCCGCGGCCCCAGCAGCAAGGCGTAGAGCACGAGGGAGACCGCGATTCCCGGAAGCAACCCATAGACGAGCGCCAGCGCCAGCGGAGTCCTCCCAACCTCTGGATCGGCAGCAAGGACGCGGATCAGATCATCGGTCTTCATGGCCTCGGTCTATCAATTCTTGGTGGCGGCTCGCGCGGCGAGCGCGGCGAGCCCACGGTGCAGGGCGACGCGGACCGCGCCGCGAGTCATCGCCAAGCTCTCCGCCGTCTCGGCGATCGAAGCGCCGCTGACGGCGATGGCTTTGACCACCTTGCGCTGAACGCCGGGCAGGCTTTCGAGATGGCGGTCGATATAGAGGCCGATCAGGTTCGGCTCCTCGGTATTGTCTGTCAGAGTCTCGGCGTAATCATCGATGGGAACATCGATCCGCCGGCCGCGCCGCCGCAACGCGTCGATGACCTTGTGGCGCGCAATCGTGAACAGCCAGGGCGCGACCGGCGCGGTCTCGATCCAGGTGTGCCGTTTAGTATGGATGGCCAGCAATATTTCCTGCACGATGTCCTCGGCGTCCGCGTCGGGAACGAAGGAGCGTGCCAGCCAACGGCGCACGTAGCTGCGCAGCACGGGCGCCAATTGCTTCAAGATCCGCTGATAGGCCAGCGCATCTCCGGCATTGGCGGCACGCAGCAAGGAACTCCACTCGTTTTCTCGGTCTACGCGCACGCTCCCTCAATGGTTCTTCGTGGGCGCCTGGCGCGGCGTTACATGCCCTTATATCATCATCTTGTCACGCCTTCGTGATCGAAAAATCGCGGCGCCCCGTAACGGCACCGAAAGCGCGGCCGAAGAAGGGACATGCGACCGACTCCGGTCCGCCAAGCGCACATAGGCAGCCTGCTCCTCCATCGTTCAATGCAATCAGGGAAATCATCATGACGACCAAGACCGCCATCACCACGCTTGCCTCTTCCCTTGCCGCAGCCTTGAGCCTCGTCTCGGTCCAGGCTTCGGCCGATCCGAAGCCGGCCCAGCCGCAAATGGACAAGTGCTACGGCGTCTCCCTCAAGGGCCAGAACGACTGCGCCGCGGGCGCCGGCACCACCTGCGCGGCGACCCAGCCAGTCGATTATGACGGCAGCCATTGGAAATATGTCGCCAAGGGAACCTGCGAAACCATCAAGACGCCGAAGGGGGCTGGCTCGCTCAAGCCCGAGAATTCCTGAGTTGACGCGCGGGCGAAGCCCGCGCCTCCCTCCACGCAGCCAAGGCAGCAGCGGAGCTCGCCATGCAGAAGACGTCGCTTCCGGACGCCATCGGCGTCGGTTTCAAGCCGCAGCATTTCGCGGCGATCATGGCGGCGCCGGGCGCGCTCGGTTTCTTCGAGATCCATGCCGAGAATTACATGGGCGCGGGCGGACGCCCGCACGCCGAGCTTGCCGCCTTGCGCCGCGATCATGCGCTGTCGATCCACGGCGTCGGCCTATCAATCGGCGGCAGCGGGCCGCTCGATCGCGACCATCTCGGCCGGCTCAAGGCGCTCTGCGACCGCTACCAGCCAGAGAGCTTTTCCGAGCACCTCGCCTGGGCCACGCACGACGGGATCTATTACAGCGATCTCCTGCCCTTGCCGAGCAATCCGGCAACGCTTGCCTGCGTCATCGAACATGTCGAGGAAGTGCAGAACGCGCTCGGGCGTCGGATCCTCATCGAAAATCCGGCGGCTTACTTGAGCTTCGACGACAGCGCGATCAGCGAGCCTGCCTTCCTCGCCGAGCTCGCAAGACGCAGCGGCTGCGGCCTGCTTCTCGACATCAACAATGTCTATGTCAGCACCTGCAACAACGGCTTCGAGGCCAAGGCCTACCTCGACGCTTTCCCCGTCGCCGAGGTCGGCGAGATTCATCTCGCCGGCCACAGCCCGTCGGTCGGCGCGGACGGCGCCACTTTGCTCATCGATTCGCATGGGGCAGCGATCGCCGATCCCGTCTTCGCGCTCTACGAAACTGTGCTCGGCAAGACCGGGCCGCTGCCGAGCCTGATCGAGCGCGACAACGACGTGCCGGAATGGCCGGTCCTGCTGGCCGAAGCGCAAACTGCCGGCGCCATCCTCGATGCGGCCCGCGCCGCGCGGCGCGCGGCCGCGGCCGCGTGAGGTCGCCCCGTGACGCATGACGCCGCGATTGCCGCCGCCCTGCTCGATCCGGAACGCCCCGCGCCAGAGCCGATTGCGCTGGCGCATCGCAGCCGCTTCGCGGTCTACCGCAACAACGTGGTCGTGAGCCTGATCGAAGCGCTGGAGACGCGCTTTCCGGCGGTGCGCCGCACCGTCGGCGCGGAATTTTTCGCCAACGTGGCGCGTGTCTTCATCGCCCGCCATCCGCCGCGCTTGCCGGTGATCACATTCTACGGCGAGGATTTCGCCGAGTTTCTCGACAAATTTCCAGCCTGCGCGGATCTGCCCTATCTCGGCGATCTGGCGCGGCTCGAAGCGAGCCGCACCCGCGCCTATCACGCCGCCGATATCGCGCCGCTCGGCGGGGCGGCACTCGCGAGCCTTACGCCCGAGACGCTGGCGACGTTGCACGTCGCCTTTCACCCTGCCGTCGCGGTCGTCGCCTCGCGGCACCCGATCGTGACGATCTGGGCGATGAACATGGGCGACGTGCCGCTCGCGCCGATCGAGCATTGGCATGGCGAGGACGCGCTTGTCGCGCGGCCCAAGCTCGACATCGAGGTCCGCCGTCTGCCGCCGGGCGGCGGCGTGTTCCTGAAGAAACTGTCGCAGTCCGAATGTCTCGCTGAGGCGGCCGGTGCGGCTCTCGCAGCTGCGCCGAATTTCGATCTTGCCGCCAATCTCGCTGGCCTCTTCAGCTACGGCCTTGTGGCCAGCATTTCTTCGCACGCATAGGGGCACGACCATGAGCACCGTTTCTCTTACGCCGCACCCGACGAAGGCATGGCCGGTGCGTCTCGCCGCGCAGGCGATTTGCCTCCTCGAGATGATCCCCTATTGGGTGCTGGGACTTTCGGCGCGGGTTTTTCCCGCCGCGGTCTTCTGGCAATCGGGTCAGACCAAAGTCGAAGGCTGGCACTTGAAAGACAGCGCGATCACGCTCTTCCGCGAAGAATATAAGCTGCCCGTGATCGATCCTGTCATCGCCGCGCATCTCGCCGCCTTCGCGGAGCATTTCTTTCCGGTTCTTCTCGTTCTTGGTCTCGCCAGCCGGTTTGCGGCCTTCGCGCTTTTGTTCATGACCTCGATCATCGAGATTTTCGTCTACCCGGACGCCTGGCCGACGCACGGCGTATGGGCGACCTGCTTCCTTCTCGTGATCGCGCGCGGGCCGGGATTGATCTCGCTCGATCATCTCATCGCCGGAGCGTTCGGGATGCCGTCGCGCAAGGAAACGTGACGATCAACGTCATTGCGAGGAGCGAAGCGACGAAGCAATCCAGAATTTCTGAGTATTTCTGGATTGCTTCGCTTCGCTCGCAATGACGACAGCGAGGTCGCGACTCTGAAGCACCGCTAAAGGGAGAGGTTGCCAACCACCACTATTGCGCGACGAGGCTGCTCGCCTCGATCGCGAAGGCCGCGGCAAAGAGCGCCCGCGTATAGTCGCTTTGCGGATGCGCGAAAACATCCGTGGCAATCCCCTGCTCCACGACTTTGCCCTGCCGCATGACGATGATCTCGTTGGCGAGCGCGCGCACCACCCTGAGATCGTGGCTGATAAACAGATAGGCGAGGTCTCGCTTGATCTGCAGTTCCCGCAGCAGATCGACGATCTGCGCCTGGACCGACATGTCGAGCGCCGAAGTCGGCTCGTCGAGCACGACGAATTTCGGTTCCAGCACCATGGCCCGGGCGATCGCGACGCGCTGCCTTTGGCCGCCTGAGAATTCGTGCGGATAGCGATCCATCGCGGCGGGGTCGAGCCCGGTGTCGGCCAAGGCGCGCGCGACGATCTCGCGCCTCTCGTCGAAGCCAAGCCGCGTCTCCTGAGCGATGAGACCCTCCGCCACGATGTCGGCAATCGAGAGCCGCGGGGAGAGCGATCCATAGGGATCCTGAAAGACGATTTGCATGTCGCGGCGCAAGGGCCGCATCGCCTTGAACGAAAGCCCGTCGATCCGCCGGCCGAGATAGACGATCGGACCTTGCGACTTGATCAGCCGCAACAGGGCTAGGCCAAGCGTGGTCTTGCCGGAGCCGGACTCGCCGACGATGCCGATCGTCTCGCCCTGCCGCAATGCGAGCGAAATGCCGTCGACCGCTTTGATCGCCCCGACGGTCCGGCGCAGCAAGCCGCGCTTGATCGGAAAGTGAACGCGGAGGTCTCGCGCCTCGAGCACCACCGGCGATGTGAAATCGGCCTTCGGCGGCGCCCCTTTGGGCTCGGCGGCGAGCAAGGCCTTCGTATAGGGATGCCGCGGCGCCTTGAAGATTTGTTCGACGCTGTTCATCTCGACGATCCGGCCCTTCTGCATCACCGCGACATCGTCAGCGAGCTTGCGCACGATCGTGAGATCGTGGGTGATGAACAGCATCGCCATGCCGTAGCGCGCCTTCAAATCCTTCAACAACGTGAGGATCTGCGCCTGGACGGTGACGTCGAGCGCAGTGGTCGGCTCGTCGGCGATGAAGAGATCGGGCCGGTTGGCGAGCGCCATGGCGATCATCACGCGCTGGCGCTGGCCCCCCGAGAGCTGATGCGGATAGGCGGAAAGCCGATGCGCCGGATCGGGAATGCCGACCTCGGCGAGAAGATCGACGATCCGAGTTTTCAGTGTCGGGCCCTTGCGCGCGCCATGCAGCTCGAGGATCTCGCCGACCTGTCGCTCGATCGTATGCAAGGGATTGAGCGAGGTCATCGGCTCCTGAAAGACCATGGTGATCTGATTGCCGCGAATGGCGCGCAATTCCGGGGGCCGGCATTGCAGGATGTCCTCGCCTTTGAAGAGCACTTTGCCGCCGAGCGCCGCGCCTTGCGGCAACAGGCGCAGGATCGAGAGCGCCGTGACCGATTTGCCCGATCCGGATTCGCCGACGATCGCGAGCGTGCGGCCGCGCTCGACGCTGAACGAGATGTCGTCGACGGCGCGGAATTCGTTTCCCTCCTGGCGGAAGGTCACCGAAAGATCGCGGACGGCGAGAAGCGGGGCGTCAAGCACGCAGGGTTTCCATCAGGCTCCGAATACCTTCGGCATCCGGCTGAACATGAATCATCTCGTCCGGCAATCGGCGCCCGTCTCTGTCTCTGGATAAAAAATATCGGCGTCCGAATTGAAGGGAGGTCACCACATGGATCGCATCGGGTAGCTTCAAGCGAACGCGCCTTCGCAGATCTGCCGTTTCGATCAAGATTGATCGCGTTATTGGACGCAGTTCGATAATGCCCGACCAAATGAGGAGGTTCTGGTAAAAGAGATGCCTGTTGCGCCAAGGCTGCTGGCTTGGCGCCAACAGTTCCGCAAGCGTCAATTCGCTCGTCACTGCAATCTTTTCATTTCGCCGCAGGAATTCGAAAAATGCTCGCAAATGGGCAAAGTTCTCCGCATTACTCTCGAAAGCTAGGATGAAAACGTTGGTGTCCAGATAAACCCTGGCTCGACTGTCGTCACTCATCCCACTCGTCTCGTTGTCGCCGCAGCTCCTCCTCAATTTCCTCAGCCGACCTGAACGGCGGCCGCCGCAGTGCGAAGATTTCCTCCAAGCTCAAAACATGGTCCGGCCGATGGAACCACGCGGACTGCAATTCTCTGTCCATTTCCTCTTTGGCAGAAGGCGCGACCTCGATCGTGACGCGAACTTGCTGCGCCGGATCCAACCCCTCGCGCAGGTCTTCGGGGAGCTTTGCCACCGGATAATCTTCCTTGACGATCTTGTTCATCGGAAAACCCTCGTTTGCCGAGACTATATCATGACCCCACGTGATCGTCCTCATCCGATCGTCTTGCGCGGATCGAAGGCGTCGCGCACCGCCTCGCCGATGAAGACGAGCAGCGACAGCATGACCCCGATGACGATGAACCCGGTGAGGCCGAGCCAAGGCGCCTGAAGGTTCGACTTGCCCTGCAGCAGAAGCTCGCCCAACGAGGCCGAGCCGGGCGGCAGGCCGAAGCCGAGGAAATCGAGCGCGGTCAGCGTCGTGATCGAGCCGTTGAGGACGAAGGGCAGAAAGGTCAGCGTCGCGACCATGGCGTTCGGCAAGACGTGCTTGACCATGATCCGCGCATTCGACAGGCCAAGCGCCCGCGCCGCCGTCACATACTCGAAGTTCCGCGCGCGCAAAAATTCGGCGCGCACCACATAGACGAGATTGACCCAGGAGAAGAGGAGAAGGATGCCGAGCAAGACGAAGAAGCTCGGCGTGATGATGGAAGACAGGATGATGAGCAGATAAAGGTGCGGCAGCGACGACCAGATCTCGATCAGGCGCTGGAAGATGAGGTCGATCCAGCCGCCGAAATAGCCCTGGATCGCGCCGGCGGCGACCCCGATGACGGATGAGATCGAGGCAAGCGCCAAGCCGAACAGGATCGAGATCCGAAATCCGTAGATCAAGCGGGCGACCACGTCGCGGCCCTGATCGTCCGTGCCGAGCCAGTTCCATTCGATGTCGGCACAGCCGTGGTTCGGCTTGCCCGGCGCAAGCACCCGCGCAGCCGCCTTCTCGCATTGGTCCTTGCTCAGCATCCAGGTCGGCGGCGAAGGTGCCGGCGTCGGCAAGGCGCTCTCGATCGTGTTGTAGGAATAATGGATCGGCGGCCAGATCATATAGCCATGCGCCTTGATCTCATCGGCGATGAACGGATCGCGATAATCGGTCTTGGCAAGAAAGCCGCCGAACTCTGCTTCCGGATAGTCGTGCAAGACGGGGAAGAGATATTCGCCTTTGTAATAGACGAGGATCGGCTTGTCGTTGGCGATGAACTCGGCAAACAGCGACAGCACGAAGAAGAACAGAAAAATCCACAGCGACCAGAAGCCGCGCCGGTTGTGGCGGAAATTGGCGAGCCGCCGGCGGTTGAGCGGCGTCACCCTGACGAGCCCGCGGCGCGACAGAGGCGGCGCCAGCGCGCGAAACTCGGTCGGAGTCTGACCAGAGAGCGCCGGCAGGTTCATGGCCTAAACCTCCCGCGTCTCGAAATCGATGCGCGGATCGATCCAGGTGTAGGTCAGATCGGACAAGAGATTTACGACGAGCCCGAGAAGCGCGAAAATATAGAGATTGGCGAAGACCACCGGGTAGTCGCGATCGACGATCGATTCATAGGAAAGCAGGCCCAGCCCATCGAGCGAGAATATGGTCTCGATCAAAAGCGAGCCGGCGAAAAATGCATTGACGAAGGCGCCGGGGAATCCGGCGACGACGATCATCATGGCGTTGCGGAACACATGGCCGTAAAGCACGCGGCGCTCGGTCAGGCCCTTCATCCGCGCCGTCTGCACATATTGCTTGCGGATCTCGTCGAGAAAGGAATTCTTGGTAAGAAAGGTCACGGTCGCGAAGGCGCCGAGCGTCAGCGAGAGAACCGGAAGAGTGATGTGCCACAGATAGTCCTCGAGCTTGCCGAGCGGCGACAGCGTTGCGAAGTTCTCGGAGGTCAGGCCGCGCAGCGGGAAGATCTGCCAGAACGATCCGCCGCAGAAAAGCACGATGAGAAGTATGGCGAAGAGAAAGCTCGGAATCGCGTAGCCGACGATGACGACGGCCGAAGTCCAGACGTCGAACCGCGAGCCGTCGCGCACCGCCTTGGCGACGCCGAGCGGAATCGAGATCAGGTATGACAAAAGCGTCATCCAGAGCCCGAGCGAGATCGAAACCGGCAATTTTTCCTTGATGAGCTCGATCACCGGCACGTCGCGGTAATAGGACTTGCCGAAATCGAAGCGCAGATAATTCTTGAGCATCAACAGAAAGCGCTCGAGCGGCGGCTTGTCGAAGCCGAACTGCTTCTGAAGTTCGGCAATGAACTTCGGATCGAGTCCTTGAGCACCGCGGTATTTGGACGAGAACTCGCTGCCGCCGCTCATGCGCATCTCTGCGCCGCCGCTGAAATTCGCGGTCGCGCTGGTATTCAGTCCCTGCAACTGAGCGAGGATCCGCTCGACCGGGCCGCCCGGCGCGAACTGCACGATGGTGAACGAGATCAGCAGGATTCCGAAGATCGTCGGGATCATCAGCAGAATGCGGCGAGCGATATAGGCGAGCATTGCCGCCTCAATGGCTCGGCAGATCGACGCGGGCGGCCTTTTCCGTGTCGTACCACCAGGTCGCCGCGACGCCGATGTCATATTTCGCGCTGCGCGCCGGGCGCGAGAAAAGATCCCAATAGGCCACGAGGTGATTGGGCTTGTTCCACATGGGAACCCAATAATGTCCGGAGCGCAGGATGCGGTCGATGCAGCGGCAGATGAACGTGAGCTTCGCGCGGGTATCGACGACCAGCGCCTGCGCGATCAAGGCATCCACGACCGGGTCGGCGATGCCGGAGACATTGAGCGAGCCGGGCAGATTCACCGCTTCCGAGCCAAAATATTCGCGCATGGCCTCGCCCGGCGTCAGTCCCAGTCCGAAGCGCGAGGTCACGACGTCATAATCGAAGTTGTCGGTGCGCTCTTTGTATTGCGCGGGATCGACGACGCGGAAGCGCGCCGCTATTCCGAGCAGATTGAGATTCTTGATGTAGGCCGCGGTATGCGGCTCCAAACCATTGTCGAAATCGAGGAATTCGATCTCGAAAGGCTTGCCGTCGGGCAGAAGCAGGCTCGAATCCTGGCGCTTGCAGCCGGCGGACAGAAAAAGATCGTTGGCGCGGCGCAACAGCGTGCGGTCCTCGCCCGAGCCGTCGGACACCGGCGGGACGTAGACGTCTTCGAACACGGCCTGCGGCAATTGCTTGCTGAAGGGCGCGATGATTTGCAACTCTTCCGGGGAAGGCTTGCCGGTCGCCGCCATGGGCGAATTCTGAAAGTAAGAGACCGTGCGCCGATAGAGGCTGTACATGATGTACTTGTTCGTCCATTCGAAATCGAAGGCAAACCCGAGCGCCTCGCGGATTCGGATGTCCTTGAACTTGTCGCGTCGCACGTTGAGGAACCAGGCCTGCGTCCCCAATGGCAATTGGTCCGGCAGAGTCTCGCGTTTCACCCGTCCATCCTTCACCGCCGGAAAGTCGTAGCCGGTTGACCAGATGGCCGAGGTGAATTCTTCGCGGAAGGTGAAGACCGCGGCCTTGAAGGCCTCGAAGGCAACTTTGCGGTCGGCAAAATATTCGAAACGGATCGTATCGAAATTGTCCTGGCCGCGATTGACCGGCAGATCCTTACCCCAATAGTCGGCGACGCGGGTGAAGGAAATGAAATGCCCCTGGTCGAAGTCGCCGACCTTATAGGGGCCGGAACCGAGCGGCGGCTCGAGCGTCGTCTCGTTGAAGGCATGTTTCGAATAGTAGGCGGCCGAAAAGATCGGCTGCCCGGCGACGGTCAACGCCGCCTCGCGCATGTGGCCGGGTTTGAGGCGCACCAGCAGCATGTCGTCCGCCTCGGCCTCGGCACTGACGAAGTCGCGCAAGGATTGCCGGATCACCGGATGGCCCTGGGTCTTCAGGATGCCGAGCGAGAAAGCGACGTCATGCGCGGTCAACGGCGTGCCGTCGTGGAACCGCGCCTCCTTGCGTAGGAAGAAGCGGTAAAGGTTCTTGTCGGCCGAGGTCCAGACTTTATGGGCGACGAGACCATAGAGCGAATCGGGCTCGTCGGCATTGCCGGCCATCAAAGTATCGAAGATCGCACCCATCCCGGCGGCGCCGTCGCCCTTCAGGATATAGACGTTCAGCGTGTTGAAGGTCGTGGGGTTCGAGTTGGGGCCCCCTCCACCCGGCTGCAGCAAGATCTGGCCGCCTTTCGGCGCTTGCGGATCGACGTAGGCGAATTGGGGAAAATCGGCCGGCAGCGCGAGATCGCCGAAGGTCGAGAGCCCGTGGCTCTCCGTCCCGCCTGCTTGCTTCTCCGCTGGCGCTAGAGCCACTTGCGCGACAGCGCGCCAGGCGGGAAGGGATGCGAGGCCGAAACTTCCCAAGAAGCCGGAGCCAAGACGCAGGAGCGAACGACGGGAGAAATGCAGGCGGGTTCGCAAATTCAAAATTGCCTCGTGCTTTGGCGCGCGCAACGGAGTGCCAGCGAATTATGTCGCTTTTTGACGCGCATCGGCAAGTTACGCAAAGGACATGTATCGCCAAACGCGACTTGGCCTTACTTACTGGGGCGCGGGCGCCGCGGGCGGCTGAGCTGCAGGAGCGGCCGGCGTCGCAGCAGGCGGCGTCGCCGCCGGTGACTGGGTTGCGGTCGGTGCAGCAGCAGGCGGCGTTGCGGCAGGCGACTGGGCCGCGGGAGCGGCAGGTGGAGCAGCAGGCATCGCCGCAGGCGCCTGAGCTGCGGGTGCGGCCGGGGGAGTAGCAGGCGTTGCGGCAGGCGACTGGGCCGCGGGAGCGGCAGGTGGAGCAGCAGGCGTCGCCGCAGGCGCCTGAGCTGCGGGTGCGGCCGGGGGAGTAGCAGGCGTCGCTGCAGGCGGCTTGGCTGCGGGAGCGGCGGGTGCAGCAGCAGCCGGCGGCACTGCCGGAGTCGCGGCGGCGGCGGCTTTCGGCAAGGGCAGCGGATTGTCCGAGAGCGTGCGCAGATAGGCGATGATATCGGCCCGTTTGTGCGGGTCCGGCTCGCCGGCAAAGGTCATCTTTGTGCCGGGCACATAGGCCTGCGGATCTTTGATGAACGTGAAGAGGTCCTCAAATGTCCAGGTGCCGCCCTTGGCCTTCATGCCGGCAGAATAATCGAACCCGGGCACCGAGCCCTTCAGGCGGCCGACGACGCCCCAAAGCGGCGGCCCGATTTTTATGCCTTCGCCTTTTCCAAAGTTATGGCAGAGGTGGCAGACCGCAGTATCGGCCTCGCCCTTTTTGGGGTCAGCCTTGGCGAGCAGCTCCGGCAAAGATTCTTCCGCGGCGCCGGGCTTGGCCTGGGGCGCGGCGGCCGTCTCGCCGGAGGGGAGAGGATAGCCTGGCTTCGCCGGTTGCGGATGTGAGAAGATCGCATCGGAGATGAGGACGACACCCTGCACGAACAGCAAGGTGCCGAGAACGGCCCCGGCCACCTTGTTGAATTGGAAGAGATCCATCGCTCCTGAACTCCCCCCGTTTTCCCGGCGCTATCCGCCGAACGCATGCGGCGTACCGCGAAATCGGGCGATGATTAGGCGGTTTGCGGCTTTGCCGCAAGCTTGGCAACACGTATAAGCGCGGGCAATTTGCTACCTTTTGCCGCCAGGGTCGGCCGCCGCTCAGCTCCATGTCCGCACCGATCATTGTCATCCCCGCGCGCCTCGCGGCGACGCGCCTGCCCGGCAAGCCGCTCGTCGAAATCGGCGGCGAGCCGATGATCATTCATGTCTGGCGGCGCGCCTGCGCCTCTCGCCTCGGCCCGGTTCTGGTCGCCGCCGATTGCGCCGAAATCGCCGAAGCCGTCGCGAGCGCCGGCGGCAGCGTCGTCCTGACGAGCCCCGATCACCTGTCCGGCTCCGACCGCGTCTGCGAGGCGCTCGCCGCATTCGATCCCGGACACCGCTTCGATATCGTCGTCAATCTTCAGGGCGACCTGCCGACGATCGACCCCGCCCATCTTGGCAAAGCTGTCGCTGCGCTCGGCGAGGCGGCAACCGACATAGGAACGCTTGCCGCGCCGATTTCGAGCGATCAAGAGCTCGCCGACCCGAATATCGTGAAGGTCGGCGGCCTGCGGCTTCCTTCCGGGCATCTCAAGGCGCTCTACTTCGGCCGCGCGGCAGCCTGGGACGAAGGTCCCCTCTATCATCACATCGGTCTCTATGCTTATAGGCGGGCGGCGCTCGAACGTTTCGCCGCATTGCCGCCCTCGCCGCGCGAATGCCGTGAAAGGCTCGAGCAACTGCGCGCCCTTGAGAACGGAATGCGGATCGATGTCGCGCTCATCGACAAGCCGGCCTTCGGCGTCGATACGCCGGCCGATCTCGAACGCGCGCGCGCCATTCTGAGGCAGAGATGAGCAAGACGAAGATTGCCTATCAGGGCGAGCCCGGCGCCAATTCGCACATTGCCTGCCGCAACCTCTATCCAGAGAGAGAGCCCCTGCCCTTCGCCAGCTTCGAAGACGTGCTGGCGGCGGTCTCCGACGGTCTTGCCGAATATGCGATGATCCCGATAGAAAATTCGGTCGCCGGCCGCGTCGCCGACATCCATCATCTGCTGCCGACCGCAGGGCTTTACATCATCGGCGAATATTTTTTGCCGATCCATTTCCAATTGTTGGGTCTCAAGGGGGCGCGGATCGAAGAGGTGCGCTCCGTCTATAGCCATGTTCACGCGCTCGGCCAGTGCCGCAAGATCATCCGGCGGCTCGGGCTCGTTCCCCATATCAGCGGCGATACGGCGGGCTCTGCGAGGGAAGTCGCGGAAGGGCGGGACGAAACCAAGGCCGCGCTCGCCTCCGCGCTCGCCGCCGAGATCTATGGGCTCGACATCCTCGCCGCCGATGTCGAGGACGAAACGCATAATACGACGCGTTTCGTGGTCCTCTCGAAGGAGCCGCAATGGCCGAAGCTCGGCGAGGGACCGACGGTCACGACCTTCGTCTTTCGCGTCCGCAACGTGCCGGCGGCGCTCTATAAGGCGCTCGGCGGGTTCGCCACCAACGGCGTCAATATGACGAAGCTCGACAGCTATATGGTCGAAGGTGAATTCACCGCGACTCAATTCCTGGCCGATGTCGAGGCCCATCCGGAAGAGCCGGCGCTTGCCCGGGCATTCGAAGAACTCGCGTTTTTCTGCAAGG
>Ga0116224_10001239_pt1 | contig 16721 bp, 13 predicted proteins | sample Sb_taG_9_FD_89699 | JGI IMG/M metagenome (GOLD analysis project Ga0116224, IMG submission 89699) | Peat soil microbial communities from Weissenstadt, Germany - Sb_50d_b_LC metaG | ecosystem: Environmental > Terrestrial > Soil > Wetlands > Peat | place: Germany: Weissenstadt | collected 2010-09-21 | reverse complement strand
TCGATGCCGCCGACCATTTCGCTCGAGGCCGGCATGCCGCTGGTCAATAAAATGCGGGAAATACTCCTGCGCCATCCCGAAGTCATCACGGTGGTCTCGCAGCACGGCCGTCCCGACAACGGCAGCGATGCGACCGGGTTCTTCAACGCCGAATTTTTTGTGCCGCTCAAGCCGTTCGACGAGTGGCCCGCGGGCATGGACAAGCCGAAGCTGGTCGCGCAGCTGCAGGCCGAATTCGCCAAGGAATTCGTCGGCATCGACATGAACTTCTCGCAATATATCCAGGACAACGTCGAGGAAGGGCTGTCGGGCGTCAAAGGCGCCAACTCCATCAAAATCATCGGGCCCGATCTGGCGACTCTTGAAAAGATCGCCCGATTGGCCTTGCATGAATTGGCGCAAGTGCCGGGAATTGCCGATCTCGGCGCTTTTTGGGTGCTCGGACAGCCCAATTTGAATATCAGCGTCGATCGCGAAAGGGCGGCGCGCTATGGCCTGAGCGTCAACGACGTCAATACCGTCGTGCAAGCCGCTTTGGGCGGGACAGTGGCGACCACGCTCTTGGAGGCGGACCGCCAATTCGGCGTGGCGGTGCGGCTTGCGCCCGAATATCGCAATAACATCGATGAAGTGCGCAACTTGAAGGTCGGGGTTCAGACGGCGACGGGCAACGCCTACATACCGCTCAGTGAGCTCGCCTCCATCACGCTCGATACCGGCGCCTCCTATATCTTTCGTGAGCGCAACCAGCGTTTCGTGCCGATCAAGTTCAGTGTGCGGGGCCGCGACCTCGCCGGCGCCGTGGCCGAGGCGCAGGAACGGATCAGCCGCAACGTGAAGCTGCCGACCGGCTATCGCATCGATTGGGCCGGAGAGTTCGAATGGCTGCAGCAGGCCAAGAAGCGGCTTTTGATTATCCTGCCGATCACCTTCGCCTTCATTCTGGTACTGCTCTACGGGCTGTTCAATTCGTTCCGCGACAGCCTTTTGGCCTTGCTTGGACTGCCTTTTGCGGTATGCGGCGGCATTTTGGGGTTATATGTCTCCGGATTGGATTTCAGTATCTCGGCGGCGATCGGGTTTATCTCGCTGTTCGGCGTGTCCGTGATGAGCGGTATTCTCATCCTCAACGGCTATTACCGGGTCGCCGTGAGCGGCATGGAGCCGGTCGAGGCGATGTTCCATGCGGTGCAGGAGCAAATGCGGCCGATTCTGATGATGACGCTCTCGGCCTGTATCGGGCTTCTGCCGGCGGCGATCTCCACCGGCATTGGCAGTCAGGTGCAACGGCCGCTCGCCACGGTGATCGTCGGCGGCATGCTCATCGGGCCGATCATGCTGCTCGTGGTCGTCCCAGCGCTGCAGACTATGTTCCTCGGCAGGCGCCGCACCGAGCCGCCGGCCGCGGCCGACACGGCTGCGCCCAACGAGTGAGCGATGCCGAAGCAAACTGAAAAGCGAACCGACCTTCAGCTCGTGACGATCGTTCTGATCGGCGCGGCCTTATCGATGCATGCCGGCTTCGCCCAGGACGCCGGTTCGACCGCGCGCGATGACGCCAAGGCATCCGATCATTCCGCCGTGCCGGCCGCCGAGAGTCCGACAAAGCTCGACACCCCATCGCCGCGCGGCGACAACGACAAAAGCGTCGCGGGAGAGTCCGGGATCGATACGCGCATCTCCGCGCAGCCGCCCCGTGTCGGCACCAAGCTTGGCCGGGACGCGAAAGCGAAGAGCGAGTTGCCGGCGCTTGCCAATGTTCATCGGCGGACGTTTCCGGCGGCGAGACCGTCCGGTCAAACCGTACGCGACGCTATCGGCGTTCCAGTTTCTCGACACGGCAGCGCGGAGCGACATTCGGGACCGCACGGTCCTCGGATTGCGACGCCCGGCACAACCGCAAGTCCGAGCGCCAATTCGACGAAGCCCGAAGAGCGCATCGAACGCCCGGCGATCATTGCCAAGCCGCTCGTCGCACCATCCGTCGCAAATCGCGGCGCGATCAACGGAACGGGTCTGGTCCATCGCGGCACCGGTCCCTCCAGGATCGGCGGGCCGTCAGCGGCCGTTGTTGGAATCAACGGGACAACAATTCGCTCCAAGCACTGACGCTGATTTGATTTCAGCCGATCACTTCTTCGGGACAGGTGCTGTTGCGGTGCCGAACCGGCACGCTCAACCAGGTCAATCCAGCGAATTTCCCACCGATTGAGCACGCATGCTTTTTGAGCATTGGCGTGTGCAAATGCTTGGTTCACAATCACTTTCCGGCGGAGCGGCCGTAAACATCGCAGCCAGCTTTATATTCTTCCTATATTGACGCGCCGCACCTTATATAACTTCTTTATTTTCTGGCCGGATGGCCTTATACTTTCATCAAGAAAAGCTCGAAGGAGCGCTTCCCTCGAGAACGTGTTGGAGGAAGCTATGACTTGGATGCCGGTCGACTTGGCGCGGCGGGCTTTCCCCCCTGAACGGACCTCTCCGGTCAAAGACTCGCGGCAAATCCCGACCGCTCTGTGGATCGCGGGCACGACGCTGCGCGTTGTGTTCATCGCCTGCCTGCTGCTGATAACGCTTCGCGTCAGCATGCCCCAAAGCGCAACGATCTGGACGGCGTATGACACACCCGGCGATCTAATTCGCCTGGCCCTGGGTTTCGTCGTTTGCTTGTGGATCGCGGCTCAACTATTCGCGGTGCCCAAGGATGCTCAGGCACATCGGACCTGGCTCTATCTCGGGCTCTCTGCGGTGCCGTTTGCTCTGATCTGTGCACTTGCGGTCTGTGAGCCTGTTGAGCGTCTTTTTGGGAATCCCGAAGCCGTAGCCGCGCGCCGGTCCGCATTCTCGGCAGACGGTTTACTCGACGCACAGATTTAAACCGTCGCCGGACCGGTGCCTGTTGCCTTGTTCGGCGAGTGCATCGCCAAGTTCGCGGTGAACGCCGAGCGGCGGATACAGATACAGATCCATCAACCAGGTGCGCGGCCGGGTCGAGAAATCGCCGACCAGCTTCTCTGCTTCGCGTTGTGCCGCCGGGAACCGCTTGCCCCAGTCGATGTAATCGCGCGCCAGCACTTCGATTGCCACGACCAGAGTCGCAACGAGCAGGAACGAATCGTTCGCGCGCTTTGCGGCTCTTGCTTTCGAGGCCTTCTTGAAAATCTGCGTCAATTCGTGATGACACTCGATGATGTCGCGCGCGTCGGAGAGCCACAGCATGTCGGGCAAGCCGACATAGCCGTAAATGGCGTGGTAGCTCTCGATAAGCTTGCGACACTTGAGCGTCAGCTCTTTCGGCAAAAATTGAAAGGCGCGCTGATCGACGAAATGGGCGTCCGCCGGACGACTTCTGTCCGGTCCGCTATCGTTGCTTGCACGATTGCTCATCAATTGCCTAATTCAGTGCTCAAATCGCCGTGCGTTACCAGTGTCGTCGAAATCCAATTTAGTGGCGTTCGCCATATACTTGCGAGTTCGGTTTGGTCGTGTTCGGGTAGACAAAAAGTATGCGCGCGGAGTCGCGTTGCGTCGGTTTGGCGGACGCTTGCGCCAAGCCGCCTTTTTTGGCTACTGTGACCAAAGTGTTACAGTTGCTCGTTTTTGAGCGACTATGACGACTGTGCGCTCGTCATAATCGCATGTTGTAAGGGGATTCGCGACGTTTTCGCTGCCGCCGCGTCCGTCGGGGCTCATTGGGCAGCCGGTCGCAGCCTTATTAAGCTTCGCCGACCCAAGTTGACTTATATCGGTGCAGTCCGGCCAGGATCGATCGTCGCAGATATTTTTTAGCTACTAAAAATCGAGCGGGGCAATATCGACTCTCCTTGGCCTTCACTGCGAAAAATCACAGAATTCGGATCTTTGCGAGACTGGAACACACATTGCATGCGTGTATGTGTGTGTGTGTGTGTGTGTGGGATATAAAGGGGGACGGGGTCATGAAAAGATTGCTTCTGGTCGTCGGCGTATTGCTGCTGGCGGTAACGGCATCGGGCCGTTCCATGGCGGCGGATGCGTACGGTGCGTGGAAGGATGGATTGCCGAGTGCTTGGGTCGAAGGCCCGGCCTGCGATCCTTGGGTCGATTACAATTGCGCACCGCCCAAGGTGTCGCCCATGTTGATGAAATCGATGGAGCGGCGCGGCAACTGCGACCCCTATCTCGACTACAAATGCCTTGACGCCTATCTCGGCGACGATTTCTTCACGCGTTTCATCCGCTACTACCAGCTCGAATGGGGCAAGGGTGTCGCGCCGTCCGACCCGAGCGCTCCTCCCAGCCGCCGCTCCGACTCTGCCTGGCCGCCAACCCCGCAAGCCTCGCCGCCGATGCCCTACGCGGAATGGCCCTACGGCGGCACGCAGAATATCGGCGTGACCCGGGCGAGTTCGGTCGATTCGCCATTGATGGTCGCGCTAGGCAATACGGCAGTCGGCAAGGCGATGAACGATGCCCATATCCAAGTCTATGGCTGGGTCGCGCCGGCCGGCAATCTCAGCAGCAACACCACCAAACCGGCCGGTAATGCGCCGGCCGCTTACGATTACACCCCCAACACCTTTCAGCTTGACCAGGCCGTGATCTATGTCGAGCGCTTGGCCGACACCGTGCAAAACGACCACTTTGATTGGGGCTTCCGCCTCTCGGCCTTGTACGGCGTGGATTATCGCTACACCACGGCCTTTGGCCTGTTCAGCTATCAGCTTCTCAATCACAACGCCGTCAATGGCTACGACTTTCCGATGGTGTACACCGACCTCTATTTCCCGGTTTTCCAGGGAATGGATGTGCGCCTCGGCCGCTTCATCTCGATTCCGGATATCGAGGCGCAGCTGGCGCCGAACAACTACACCTACGTGCACTCGATGACCTACACCTTCGACAACTACACCAACACCGGTCTTGAGGTTACGACCGCCGTCACCAAGAACTGGATCTTGCAGCTCGGCCTGACCGTCGGCAGCGATACCATGCCGTGGATCGCCGGCGCGCGGATGCCCAACCCAATGCCGGGGAACGCGTTGTATCCCGGCGCCACGTTGCTCAAGGATCCCGGCGCGGTGGCGACCGGCACGTTTGGAATACGTTGGACCAGCGATGACGGAAAAGACGATTTGAACTTCGTCATGGATGCCTGGAACGGCGGCCAGTGGGGCTACAACAACCTGCAATGGATTGGCCTGACCTATTATCACAAGCTTAGCGACTACTGGCACATCGCATTCGAGAGCTGGAATATTCACGAGAACGGCGTGCCGAACTTAAACAACCCGATAGCCGCCGGGATCTTGGCCGGCGGCGGTACGCCATTCGGCCCGCATACGCCGTTCAACGGTCCGAACGCGGCGGTTTGCGCCGGCCCAAGCGGGTGGAATGCCGCCGCTGGCGCTGCTATCGTCATCCCCGGCTCACCGCTGACCTGCACTTCGGACACGCAGACCTTTCTGGTCTACCTGAACTACTCGCCGAACAAGCTGAACAACATCTCGCTGCGTGCCGAGTATTTCAACGACCCGAACGGGCAGCGCACCGGCGTGCCGACCGCCTATACCGAAGGTGCGTTGAGCTGGCAGCATTGGCTCTCGCCGCAGATCGAGTTTCGTCCCGAAATCGCGTACTACCGCTCGATCAATAATGACGCCTTCAACAGCAACGGTGCGCTGGGAACAGTCGTCGCAAACAGGAACTGGGCGCTCATCGCGGCCAGTGACGTCATCATTCACTTCTAAGCGGCGGCGATTTCGGCGTCTGTAACATCCGCCAAACAGCGGGCCTTGGCTGATGTTGCAGCGCGGAAATCGCTCACTTTGAAAGGACGGAGGGTTGCATATAAAATACTCAGAGCATCCGGTGGACTGTTCTAAACATGTGCATCGGCAGGCTTTTCGCCTCAGAATTTATTTTTTTCATATTTTTAGAGGCGGAAAGCCATCTCGACTTCCTATGAGTATGTAGGAGAGTGCTACTGTGACAAATGCCAGCCGGGGGCGGGAAGCACGACCGAATAGGGCGCTTTCGGAAAGGCAAAGATCGTGTCAACTCTGCAAGAACGGCGCATACTTCGCGATCTAACAGCAAGGTTTCCCACTCACGACAATGCCGAGGCGATCGTTCGGCATAGTGCCCGGTGGTTGAACGTCGCCGCCGGGAACGCCATCCCGATCGTGGCGACGCTTGCCATGGTGTGGCTGGCGACGATCAGCCTCGTCGTCATTAACTACTTTGTCCCGTTCAGTCTCGTCGCGCTCATTTATATGCTGCCGGTGGTGGTGGCGGCGACGCAATGGGGCATCGTGGCGGGGATCGTCGCGGCTTTTGCCGGCGCCGCGGCGGCCGACTTCTTCTTCTATCCGCCGCTCTACAGTCTGTGGCTGCAAAATCCGCAGGACATCGTCGACCTGCTGCTCTATTTGCTGGTCGCCCTCGTGACCAGCAATCTCGCCGCGCGCCTCAAAAACGAAGCGGTCGCGCTGCGCAGCCGCGAAAAAGAGATCGGCGAACTGCACGCATTTTCGCAAGGGCTCGCCACCTGCCTCAACAGCCGCGATCTGATATTCGCGGTGCAAGATTATCTCTCGAACACGCTGCGCTATCGCGCTGTCCTGATTGCGACGGCGCCGGGCGATCGCGGTGCGTTCGACAATGCCGCCGTTCCGGGGGAGATCCGGCGGGAGGCGGACAAGCTGATCGCGGCCGGCGCCGTGGGTGCGTCGGCCGTGCTCGACCCGCGCAGCCGCCGCACCTGGCTGGTGCGCGTCATCGCCCCGGAAATTCTCGGTTACGGCGTCATCGCCGTTGAGCTCGGCGAAGAGCCGGGCGAACGCACCGCCGCGGTCGCGCAACGCGTCGAAACGCTGATCGAAGAGGCGATGGTGACGCTCAATCATCTCAAGGTGAAAGAGGCCATCGAGCAGGCGACGATCAACTACCGCACCGAAATTCTGCGTGACGCCCTTGTCGGCGGCGTATCGCATGAATTGCGCACGCCGCTGGCGTCAATTCTCGGCAGTTGCAGCGTGCTCAACCGGCTGCCGGCGGTCGTCGACGATCGGCAGGCCCAAGCGCTGGTCGAAGCGATCAATGACCAGGCCGGCCAGCTCGACAACGAAATTCGCGATTTGCTCAACGCCACGCGCATCAGCGCCAAGGGCGTGCATCCGCAGCTGATGTGGACCGATCCGACGGATATCATCAGCGCCGCGCTCAAGCAAAAGGAGCGCAGATTAAGCGCCCATTGGGTCACACTCGACGTCGCCCGCGATATTCCTCTGGTCAACGTCGATTCCATTCTTGTCGAGCAGGCGTTGGGGCAGCTTCTGGAAAACGCCGCCAAATATTCCCCGGCGGGCAGTGAAATCAAGATCAGCAGCCGCTGCGAACAGGATTGCGTGGTTCTCTCGGTGCAGGATCAGGGCAGCGGCCTGACGGCCGATGAGAAAGGCCAGCTCGGCAGACGATCCTTCCGCGGCGGCCGGCAGGCAGCCGGTGCAAGCGGATCGGGGCTCGGTTTATGGATTGCCAGCACGTTTATTGCCGCCAACGGCGGCAGTCTGCACGCGGAAAGTCCCGGTCCGAACCTGGGAACGACGATGTCGCTGCGGTTGCCGACGGCGCCCGCGGACGCGCGGGAGTTGGTGGACGCGCTCAATGACTAAAGTGCTCGTCATTGATGACGAAGCGCAGATCAGGCGGTTTCTCCGCGCCGGCTTCGAGCTACACGGCTTTACCGTTATCGAGGCGGAGAACGCCGCAGTTGGGCTGAAAACCGCGACCATGAGCGCATTGGATCTGATCATCCTCGATCTCAACTTGCCCGATCTGGAAGGCTCCGAGGTGCTCGAGCGTATTCGGTCGTGGTCGAACATTCCGATCATTGTCCTCTCGATCCATGCCGATGAGCATGAAAAAGTTCGGCTGCTGCGGCTCGGTGCCGACGATTACGTCGTCAAGCCGTTCGGAATTTCTGAGTTATTGGCGAGGTGTGACGCCGCGTTGCGGCGGCAACTGCGCAGCACCAACCGCGATCCGGTGGTGAAAGCCGGTCCGCTTGCGATCGATCTGGTGTCGCGGGCGGTGACGCTCAACGGCAAGCGTGTGCAACTGACGCGCAAGGAATACGCGTTGCTGCATGGGCTTGCCGCGCATGTCGGGCTCGTGGTGACGCATCAGCAATTGATCAAGGAAATTTGGGGCGGGCATGCGAGCAACATCCAATATCTTCGCATCCTGGTGCGGAAGTTGCGGCAAAAGATCGAACGTAATGCAACCCGGCCGGAGCTAATCGTCAGCGAATCCGGCGTAGGATACCGGCTCAACCAAGGCGAGACCGGGGCGGTGCCTGGCGGCCGCGGAGTTCCCTCGAACAACCATTACGCCTGACCGCCGCCGAACGGCCCGGCGTTCCCTAAGGTTCGATCAGTCGCCCGGTTGTCGCTTTGATAACGGCTTCGGTGCGGGTTGCGGCGCCGAGCTTGGTGCGGGCGTTGTCGATATGAAAATCGATGGTCCTCTTGGCCAAACCGACGATCTGCGCGATCTCGATCGAGGTTTTGCCGCGCGCCACCCAGGTCAGCACTTCCACCTCGCGATCGTTGAGCTCGACGAGCTTGGGCCAGAGCCCGGTGCGCGCGACGCCGGCGAGCCGTGCCGTAATAATCGTCGCCAGCACGTCGAAGTCGATCGGCTTGGTCACGTAGTCGTCGGCGCCCAATTGCCGGCCCTTGAGTTCGTTGCCACGATCGGTCAGCGCGGTGAGAAAAACGAACGGCATTTTTGCGAACCGCGGCGCCAGGCCGATCAGTCGTTCCAACAGCTCGAAGCCCGACATCATCGGCATGCTGATGTCCGACAGCACCAAATCGGGCATAGTCTTGAGGATGGCGGCAAGCCCCTCGTTGCCGTCATGCGCAAGCGTCACCGCGTAACCGCGATCGATGAGCTCCTCGGCGATCAGCGCCGCGGTCTCACGGTCGTCCTCGATGCAAAGGATTTTTTTCGGCGCTTCGGCCATGCGCGGTAACCAAGAACTGTTATTAATACTAGCAACCTTTATTGCCAGCCAACGGATGCGGTAGCAACGGCGGTGCCGGGTAGGCTCGACAAGCCCCCTGCGGGCGTCGATCGGGCAGCAGTTTTCGCCGTCGCCCGGCTCGTATATAAACTGTACAATAGATAGGCTGATATGCTGAAGGCCCCGCGCTGCGGTCGCAGGCCTTTCCCATCGATGGTCGCTCCTTATGCCCAAGCCGCATTCCATCCGGTTTCACCTCACTGCGGTGTTCCTGGGTTTCTTTTTGCTGGTGGTGGTGCTGGGCCTGTTTAGCATCTGGCGTCTGAGCAATTTCAATCGCCTGTCCGCCGACGTTGCCGATGTGTGGTTGCCGAAGACGCGCGTGCTCGGCGACCTCAATAACTTCACGTCCGACTTTCGCGCCATCGAAGGCAGCAATCTCCTGTCGTCGGATCCCGCCGAGATCGCGGAAACCGAAAAGCAGATGGAGGGCCTCGATCGGTCGATCGCCGAGGCCGAGCGCTCTTTCGAGCTGATACGCCACGACGCGGCCGAGGGCGGCCTGTATGGCCACTTCAAGGAGCACTGGAACAATTACCGGAAAATCGTCAACCAGATCCTGGTGCTGTCGCGCACCAACCGCAAGGCGGAGGCGCTGGCGCTCTATGCGGGGGACTCGCGCAACACCTACGACGCCGCGAGCGACACGCTCGGTCACCTGACCGACCAGGCGGTCGCCAACGCCGCGGCCGCCAGCGAACGCCTGGGAGCCGCTTATCGGCAGGCGTTCTGGCTCATTCTTCTGGGTATCGTGATTGCAGGCGTGATGGTGGTCGCTACGCTCGTCCATATCAGCCGCTCCATTTCCGCTCCGCTGCTGCATCTTGCCGAGCGCATGCGGGCGCTCGCCGCCAACAACACCGACGTCGACATCCCCGAAACCGAGCGACCTGACGAGATCGGCGAGATGGCGCAAGCCACCGTGGTCTTTCGCAACAACGCGATCGAGCTGATGCGCAGTCAGCGTATGCTTGCGCGCCAGGCGGCCATGCTCGAGGAGCAGCTGGCTCAGGAACAGCGCCTGGCGCTGGCGCAGCGCAACTTCATCTCCATGGCCTCGCACGAATTCCGCACACCGCTCACGATCATCGACGGTCACGCCCGGCGCCTGATGAAAGTGAAGGACTCGATGGCACCGGCCGAAATGGGCGAACGCGCCGGGAAGATCCGGGCCGCGGTGCTGCGGCTCACGCACCAGATCGACAATCTGCTGAACTCCGCGCGGCTGATCGACGGCGGCGCCGAATTCTATTTCCATCCCGAGGCAATGGATGCGGCGATGGTGCTGCGCGAAGTCTGCCAGTTGCACCGGGAGATGGTGCCGGGCGCGCAGATCGTCGAGCGGTTCGATGCGGCTGCGATGCCGATGGTCGGCGACGCTAAGGTCCTGTTCCAGGCGTTCAGCAATCTCGTGTCCAATGCGGTCAAGTATTCACCGGGCGGCGGCACAGTCGAGGTCGAGGCCGAAATGGCCGGGGAGGAGGTCATCGTCGCCGTTGCCGACCGCGGCATCGGCATTCCGGCCGGCGACCTCAATCGGCTGTTCGAGCGCTATCATCGCGGCTCCAACGTTTCCGGCATCGTCGGGACCGGGGTCGGTCTCTATCTGGTCAAAATGGCGGTCGACTTGCACGGCGGCCGCATCGAGGTGAAGAGCAAGGAAGGCAACGGCACCCGTTTCGTTGTGCACCTGCCGCTCAAACGCGCCGTGTCGATCAAGGAATGGCCGATCGGCGCCGTACCGGCGGTAACGGCTGATGCGCCTTCGATCGCCGTGCGCTCGGAAAGCATGTCATGAAAACTCTCGCGCTCGCTTTGCTCGTCTCGTTTGCGGCGATATCCGCCGCACCCGCGGTTCCGATGGCCCCGGTGCCTGCGGGCCTGCCGCTCATCCGCGTCGATTGGCAAGAACCGCTGTCGCTGCCGCCGCGCTTGCGCGACCATTGTGCCTACGATTCCTTGAGCGGCCGGGCGTATTGCTCCGACCATTGCGGATTCCAATATCAGGTCTATTACTGCTCGCCCCGTTCCTTCGGCTGCTGCCGCGTCAGTTTCGGCTACTGTGACTGGAACGGATTGCTGCGCTGTCATCCGTGATCGATTGCGGGTCGCTCGCGGCGCTTGCCGCATGGTCTCGTCGCCGCTGCCGTTCACGCCCGATAGCTGATCGTTCAAATGCGAGCGAAGCCCTTAAATTCCTTCTGACCATGACCGGGCAAAATTGGCCCCGAACCGTGGCGCGTTAGCGACCCGTTCGGCCTCGCGTGCGCAGATGGCGTTCTCATGCGCTCGGTCGTCACCTTCGCCGCGCTTGCGCTTGCCGCAAGCGTCCTCGTTCCGCGGTATGCTTCCCATATGGCGGCCGCGCCGGCGCCGCTCGCGCTTTCGGCTCGGCCGCAGGTCCCGGCGACGGGATCGGCGGCGAATTCGCGGTCGCTTGTCGTGCCGCGCGACGCGCGCGGCCATTTCGAGGTCGAGGCCCGCGTCGAGGGCCGCCATGTCAATTTCATGGTCGATACCGGCGCGTCGGTGATCGCGCTCACCGCCAGCGACGCCGGCCGGCTCGGCATTCATCCGGCGCCGCGCGAATTCGTTACCGAGGTCAGGACCGCGAACGGCACGGTGCGTGCCGCGCCCACCCGCCTCGACCGCGTTGAAGTCGGCGACCTCGTGGTCCGCGATGTGGCCGCTCTTGTGCTGCCGGACGAGGCCTTGAGCGACAATCTGCTCGGTCTTTCGTTCCTATCGCGGCTGCGGCGCTTTGAATACAGCGACGGCAAGCTCGTGCTTGAGCAGTGATATAACGGCGCAACCCGCCGTTAACGATGTAAGCCACCGGAACTCTGCGATCCGGGCAACGAAAAATCAATGCCTTTCACCTATTGGTAAGCAGCTCGGGACCGCAAAATTCCGCCTCTACCGACACCGGGCTTCGCGCGCAAAACGTCTTCCGGTTTGCAGACGAGTAGGCCGTCGGTCGCAAAAATGGGAACGCGCATGACGAGACATCTGGCGAAATATTTTCGGCGCGCAGCGGGCGAAGTCTTCCGCTTCGCTCGCGCGCGGCGCGGCGCGACGGCCGTCGAATTCGCCTTGATCGCGCCGGCCTTTTTGGCCGTGCTGATTGCCATTCTGGAAACGGCCATTTTTCTGTTTGCGCAACAGACTTTGCAAACCGCGGCCTTGCAGGCGGGCCGCGCCTTGATGACCGGATCGGGCAGCGCGCTGACCCAAAGTCAATTTGCCAACAACACGGTCTGTCCGCTGGTTCAGGCTCTGTTCAATTGCAGTAATCTGTACATCAATGTGCAGAGTTATACGGACTTTGCGGCCGCCAGCACCTCGGCGCCGACGCTGACTTACGATGCGAACGGCAGCGTATCCAATACTTGGAATTATACTGCCGGCGCTCCGGGCCAGGTCATGGTCGTGCAACTGATTTACCAATGGTCGGTGGTCGGCGGGCCGCTCGGATTTTTGCTTTCCAATCTGCCCAACGGCTCCGCCGAGATGATGGGAATTAGCGCTTTTCGGGTGGAGCCCTATTGATGATGCCCGGTTCGACGAACGTCTATCGCCGGTTTATCGCATCGACGCGCGGCGTCGCCGCGATCGAATTCGCGATGATCTTGCCGGTTTTGTTGATTTTGCTGCTTGCGTCGTTCGACGGCGGCAGAGCAATTTCCGTCTATATGAAAGTGCGGTCGGCGACCTACGCGCTGGCTGCCATCGCCAATCAATACACGACGATCCAGTCCACGGATATGGCAGCGATCGTCGGGGCGACCTCCGTGGTTCTGGCGCCGTTTACGGGTTCGCCGGTCGTCACCATTTCGCAGATCAAGATCAGCTCCGCCACCAAAGCCACCGTCAGCTGGAGCTATTCGCTCAACGGGACGGCTCTGACGCAGGGATCGACGGCGAGCCTGCCGGCTTCGCTTTTCTCGAACAACTCGTGCGGCTCGTATCCGTGTTACCTGCTCTATGGCCAGGTGACCTATACCTATTCGCCGACGTTCAATTATTTCGGCCAAGGCGGGATTGCGTTGTCGGACAGCATCTATGTGGCGCCGCGAAACAGCATTTGCATATTGTACCCGCCGCAAAGTGTCACCAAGACTTCAAAATGCTGAGGCGGGTCCCGTTTCCGGGACCTAAACGACGATCTCTTTTCAATCAATCAAATCGACAGTTCTCCCGGATCGCGCTCCGGGGGCTTGCTTGCGCCTGCGAAGACGCGCTTCCGCCCGCGACCGCAGATCGCTGACCCTAGTTTGATACGTGGGCTGTGCTGACGGCCTGCTCGAACATCGTGAGCAGCGCGCTCGTGATGTCTGCGGGCGTGTTCGCGGTGTAGAAGAAGTCGGGTGAAGCGCAAGCCTGCAGCGATGCGGGAATATTCGGAATATTGTCGTTCGCATAGGTGTCTTCGGCATTGGCGAAATTGGGATTCGGATCCACGATTTGTCCATAGGGAATGTAGAGAACCGCGATCGTTATCCCGCGAGCTTTGAGCGGGGCGCAAAGCGTCGTCGCATTGAGCGTGGTCGCCGAATTGTAATCGGGGCTGCAACCCGCGTCGCCTCCCCAGTTGCCGCCCGATTGCGTCTGGCAATCCTGCGACCCGTCGGTGATGAGGAACACATAAGGCAAAGCATTGGTTGAACTGCCTCCGGTTCCAACCGTCGTAATAAGACTGTTCATGGAGGGAAAGGCATTCTCGAAATGCGTGCCGCCCGATCCGAGATTGGTATTGACGCCCGTATCCAGCAGCGTCGCGAGCTGCGCGGCGGCGTAGTTGATCGTGCCGGAGCTGGTCGACGATCCGTTGATGCTCGTCGTCAGGGGGAAATAAGAATAGAGATTGACGATGAACGGGTAGAGCCCGATTTTGAATTGATTGGTGACGCCGGCAGCCGTCTCACTGGCGTAGGCGGTCGCCAGCAACGCGTTGACGGCGTAGCCGACGGCATCGGCGCGCAATTGGATGCAGGACGTCGTTCCCGGCGTCGAACAGCTTGTAACCGGGGTGTTGCTCCAATTGACGTTGTTGCCGTTGGTTGGGTTGGTCCCGCTTGTAAACGTCGCCGGTGTCGTGCCCAGTCGCGAAATGATAAATCCCTGGCAATATCCGCCCGACCCCGGGTTGGTGGAGGAGCCCGCTGCGGGGATTGGCCCTTGCCACGGATTTCCTTGCGACGACGTCTGCGCGCAAGCCCCCTGCGCGGTGAAATGACAGGCGAACTGGCAACCACTCGGATAGCCGTTCGATCCGTTCAGATTGTCGGGATTGACGGCCATCAGCCTTTGCTGCTCCGCCGTCGTCGAGGGAAAGCTCATCGAGCCGGAGACGTCGAGCATCAGATAAAAGTTGATGTAGGCGGGCATCGTGTAGCTCGACGTGGACGTGCCCGCTATCGTGATGGTTTTGTAGCCGATGATTCCCATGAAGTAGGTGGAAACCGTGGTGGAAAAGGCCACGGTTGCGGTGATCACTTTTCCGGTCTTTGTAACGGTCGACGTTGGAGTCAGGGTCGAATACGCCGCAGGCAAATTCGCAGTGAAAAAATAGTTGGCGAAAGTCGAACCACCCGAAACGGATCCGTTCGTTGTCATATTCTGAGCGGTATTGAGGACCGTCGAGTTGGTGGAGACGGTGGCGAGGCTCGCGGCGTCGGCGGCGGCCTGCAGCTTGGTGCGGATCATCGCCGCGTTCGAATAATCGATGACGCAGCCGACGGCGGTCACCATCGGCAAGGCGGCGAGGGCGGAGATTACCGCGACGTTTCCGCGCCGGTCCGAGCGGAAACGCGCGGCAAGCGCCCGCATCCGCGCAAAACGGGCGGCGAAATTTTTTCCGGTTGATCTGATCATGGCGCACGCTCCAGTGGTGCGCTTTTAGGCTGAATTTGCTAGGAAACCCTTACTTGGATCACCGAAGGTGAGGACCTGCGGTGGGCCGCCGCGCGAGCGGCGTTAACCATGAGCTGCCGCGGTCGTCGAAAGCGGCGGCCGATCGCGGCGAACGGTCGCCCGAAGGGAGGCGCGGGTGGCGTCCTACGTGCTGGCGATCGACCAGGGCACGACATCGACCCGGGCCATTCTGTTCCGGCCCGACACCTCGGTCGCGGCGCTCGCCCAGCGCGAATTCCCCCAGCATTTTCCCGCCGACGGCGAGGTCGAGCACGAGCCGGAAGATTTGTGGGCGACGGCGCTGGCAACCTGCCGCGCCGCGATGGGCGAAGCCGGCGCCGGCGGGCGCGATATCGTCGCCATCGGCATCGCCAATCAGCGCGAGACCACGCTGTTGTGGCATCGCGGCAGCGGACGCCCGGTGCATCGGGCCATCGTCTGGCAGGATCGGCGCACGGCCGATATGTGCGCGCGCCTCAAGACCGCGGGTCACGAGGCTTTATTCGCGGCCAAGACCGGGCTTTTGCTCGATCCATATTTTTCCGGCACCAAGCTCGCGTGGTTGTTGCAGCACGCGGAAGGCGGCGGCGAACTCGCCTTCGGCACCGTCGATACGTATTTACTCTGGCGGCTGACCGGTGGCAAAGCGCACGCCACCGACGCGACGAACGCCTCGCGCACGCTTTTGTTCGACATCCACAAGGGCTGCTGGGACGATGAGCTGTTGAGTTTGCTCGGTGTGCCCAAAGCGGTGTTGCCGCAGGTGCTGGATTCATCCGCCACTTTTGGCGTCACCGACCCCGCGTTGTTTGGCGCTGCGATACCGATCTACGGCATCGCCGGCGACCAGCAGGCGGCCCTGATCGGCCAGGCTTGCTTCAAGCCGGGAATGGTCAAATCGACCTACGGCACCGGCTGTTTCGCGTTGCTCAATACCGGCCGCTCGCCGGTCGCCTCCACGAATAAGCTCCTGACCACCATCGCCTACCAGCTCGACGGCACGCGGACTTATGCGCTCGAGGGCTCGATCTTCGTCGCCGGCGCGGCGGTGCAGTGGCTGCGCGACGGTTTGCACATCGTGCAAAGCGCCGAGGAAACCGGCGCGCTTGCCGCGGCGGCCGATTCCACGCAAGAGGTCATTCTGGTTCCCGCCTTTGTCGGGCTTGGCGCGCCTTATTGGCGGCCCGAGGCGCGCGGCGCGCTGTTCGGCCTGACGCGGGCGAGCGGGCCGCGCGAATTGGCGCAGGCCGCGTTGGAAAGCGTCTGCTTCCAGACCGTCGATCTTTTGGCCGCCATGAAGGCGGATTGGCGCGACGGCGAAAGCGCGCTCAAGGTCCTGCGCGTGGATGGCGGCATGGCGGCGTCCGACTGGACCATGCAGCGGCTCGCCGATCTTGCCGGCTGCGCCGTCGACCGGCCGCGGATCAAAGAGACCACGGCGCTGGGCGCCGCCTATCTCGCGGGCTTGCGCGCCGGCTTCTTTCCGGAGCTGGATCGCTTTGCCGACCTTCGCCAATCCGAGCGGCTTTTCACCCCGCAGATGAGTGCCGCCGAGCGGGAACGAAAATTGGCCGGATGGACCGCGGCGGTGCGCCGTTTACTGACGTAAAACTTGCAATGTTGTATCGTGGGTTATCTGCGGCGCGTTGGCGTCGGCGCGGGTGTAGCTCAATGGTAGAGCAGAAGCCTTCCAAGCTTATGACGAGGGTTCGATTCCCTTCACCCGCTCCAACCT
>Ga0116224_10001238_pt1 | contig 16751 bp, 10 predicted proteins | sample Sb_taG_9_FD_89699 | JGI IMG/M metagenome (GOLD analysis project Ga0116224, IMG submission 89699) | Peat soil microbial communities from Weissenstadt, Germany - Sb_50d_b_LC metaG | ecosystem: Environmental > Terrestrial > Soil > Wetlands > Peat | place: Germany: Weissenstadt | collected 2010-09-21 | reverse complement strand
CTTATTACGCAAGCAAGCGCTCCGTTTAGCGGCCGCCCTCGGGGCGGCGCTTGCAGAGCGCCGCCCCGAGGGCGGCCGCTAAACGGTCGCGGACATGGAGGATTCCCGATGTCAACTGCCGTCGTCCCGTCGCATTCGCTGGAGGAGCCGGCGCTGGAGGTGCTACGCCGCTCCGGCAACGCCTTCCGCAACTACTTCGCGCGCAACCCCGACGACGAGGTGTGCGCCCGCTACCACGTCCCCGAGTTGTTCGCGCGCGAGCGCGAGCAGCTGTTGGGCGTCGTCGATCTGTACCGCCGCGACCCGGGGACGCACTCCGAGGTGGTGCCGGTGCTCGGCAACAAAGGGGCCGGCAAGACGCACCTGCTGCACTCGATCAAGCACGGCAGCGAAGGGGCGTGGCAGCTGCTGGTTACGCCGGGCACCTACCAGAAGGATACCGAGTTCCTCGAGTACCTGCTGTTCCAGGTGATCGACACGCTGCTGGGCGGCGGCAAGCAGAAGGGGGCCCGGCCGCTGGAGTACGTCGGCGAGGAGTTGGTGCGGCGGCTGCTGGCGCAGGCGGTCGTGTCGCTCAACCCGCAGCAGCGCCTCGACCTGTTTCCGGCGCACGGGCTGGGCGGCTGGGCGCGGAAGCTCGGGCTGGGCACCTCGCAGGCGCAGGAGCGGACACAGTGGCTGCTCGACGCGCTGGCGCGGCCGACGCCGCGGCCGTTCGTGCCGGGGGCAACTCGCCGGGCCTGTGCCGAGGCCGGCTTTGACTTCCAGCGCGCCTGTGAGACGCTGTCGGTCCACGTCGAGCGCACCGAGGCGCACAACACGCACGGCCTGATGCGGCGGCACATCTACCAGGGCTTCGCGCGGGCGGTGCTGCTGGGCGAGGAGGCCGACCTGGCCAACTTCCTGACGTTCGGCTTCGCGGAGCTGGAGTTCCAGGTGCGGCCGACGCGGCAGGTGCTGGTGGTGGCCCTGTTCAAGGTGCTGATGGACGTGCTGCGCGGCCTGCGCATCCCGGTGGTGGTGGCCTTCGACCAGCTCGAGGACCTGCTGCTGGCGCGGCGCAGCGACGACGCCCACCGCACGGCCGAGGCCTTCTTCGCCGGCATCGTGCAGGCGATGCACCAGATCGACGGCATGTGTTTCCTCGTCTTCGCCGAGCGCGGCTTGTGGAACCGCTTTGTGCCGTCGCTGGACGGCTACATTCAAGATCGTCTGAACAACCCGGTCCACGTGCCGGGCCACGGGACCGTCAAGGCGCTGCGGCTGGAGGCGCCGCCGCCGCAGCTGGTGCGGCGCGTGGTCGAGGCGCGGCTGCGGCCGGCGCTGACGGAACTGCCCGGGGCTGCCGACCTGCCGGAATTGTTCCCGTTCAGCGGGGAGCAGGTGGAGCGCATCGCCGCCACGGAGCCGACGCTGCGCGACATGCTCCAGCAGTATCGTCACCTGTTCGATCACGTCGTCTACGGCGAGGCGCCGGCGGGGCCGGAAGAGAAGAGTGTCGCCCCCACGGCGAGCCGGCTGCCGGCCGTCGAGGAGGCGCCGGTCGTGAAGTCGGTCGTGGTGGTGCAGTCGCCGGCCGGCCGCGCGCCGCAGGCGGCTTCGCAGGTCGTGGGCGCCAAGCCGCAAGCGGCACCGACCAACCTGGGCGACCAGTGGGACCAGGAGCTGCGCGGCGCCCGTCGCAAACTGGAGCCGGAAGGGGCGCTGACCGGGGCGACGCGCGAGCTGCAGGCCGGCCTCGGCGCCTTTTTGCAGCTGTGCCACGAGCACGGCGTCAAGGTCGGGCCGTGGCGCTTGCAGCACGTCGTCGGCGAGTGGACCTTCGGCGACCACCCGACGTACGGCGCAGTGACGATCGCCCACTGGGTGTGCAAGGACGGTCAGCCGTGGAAGGTCGGCATCGGCCTGTTCCTCGGCCGCGGCCCGGCCAAGCCGAAGGACCTGGAAAAGAAGCTGGCCGCGTTCGACGTGGAGCCGGCGGTGATCGATCACCTGATCCTGCTGCGGCCGGAGGACGACCTGGCGCTGACGGGCAAGAGCAAGACGCTGTGGCAGGAGGCGGAGCGGCGCGGGCGGCACGCCCGGCTGGAGGCGGTGTCGCTGGACGGCTTCGCGGCGCTGTACGGCTTCCCGCGCTGGCTGTCGAGCCTGACGGAGACGCTGCCGCAGGGGCAGCCGCTGCCGAACCTTGCCGATTTGCTGCAGGACAGGTGCGAGCGGCTGCTGCAGCAGGTGTGCATGCCGGTGCAGGGCGGATAGGCGCTTGAGGCGGCCGGCGCCGGCGGGTAGGATGGCGGCAGGTCAACCCGTCGGCGCCGACCTGAGGAGTTTCACCATGAGCGAGAAGCCGCTTCCCCCTGGCTGGGTTAACGCCAAACTGTTCAATGAGAACTATGCCCGCTACCCGACCGAGGAGATCCTGAAGTACGCCGGGCAGTACATCGCCTGGAACCTCGACGCAACCTGTATCCTTGCCAGCGGCAAGACTGAGGAGGAACTCGAGGAGAAGGTCCGGGCGCTGGGACTCAGGATGGATGAATGGGTAGGGGAGTACCTCGATCCCCCAGAAATAACAGGGCGCTTGTAACTCACATGCGGTTCCGTTACAAACCGGTTCGTACGATCGCCCCCGTTGTCTCTCTCAGCGGTAGACAAGCGCGACCACGGCCGATTGTCCCGATCACGCTGGTAGGCCCGATCGGCAGCAAGCTAACCGATGGCCACTTGGACAGCCCTCGGATGATACTGTTTTCCCCGAACAGTATGCCGTACAAACCGGCATCGACCTGACTAATGCCCCGCAAGGCAGTTGCGCGGGAGTCGGCCAGACACCGGTCCCCGTCAAGTACGCCCAGGTCACGTTGCGCCTGACCGATGGCAAAGAATTCCGCGAATGGACCGGCTGGGTCGGCTTCACCCCGGTCCTGTCCAACTACGCCCTTCTTGGTTTCGCCGGCTGCCTGCAATACTTCACCGCCACGTTCTACGGCGATTTGGAGGAGGTCGAGCTGACCATCAATAGCCTCTATCGGGGGACGTGAAGGAGGGTTTCGCGGGCCGATGCGGGCCGGTCTCGACGCTTGCGGCGGAGGACGCGCGAGCTTACGATACCGGTAGGATCTGGTTCCTTCGCCTGGTACGAGGAGTTTCCGATGAGCGGCCACAAGGTTCCCGAGGGCTGGTGGGACTACCTGACGTTCGAGGAGAACCGGCGGCGCTTCCCTCCAGAAGAGTTGATGAAGTACGCCGACCAGAACATCGCCTGGAGCATCGACGGCACCCGCATCCTGGCGAGCGGCAAGGATCTCGCCGAGGTCGAGGACAAGCTGGTAGCAATGGGGATCGACCCGAGTAAAGTGGTCTTCGCCTGGATTCCCGACCCCGATGTGAGCCAATTCTAATCCCATGCGGTTTCCGTACACCCCACTCCGAACCAAGGCGCCGGTCGTTTCGCTCGGCGGACGGCAGGAGCGGCCACGGCCCATCGTCACCATTACGCTGATCGGTCCCACCGGCAGCCGAGCAATCGAGGGCGGGCTGGACAGCCACGCCGATGACACCGTTTTCCCAGAACAGTATGCCGTACAGATCGGCATCGACTTAACCAATGCCCCTCGCGGAACGGCCGCCGGCATCGGACAGGTGCCGGTCCCCGTCAAGTACGCCCTGGTCACGCTTCGCCTGACCGACGGCGTGGAGCAACGCGAATGGACCGGCTGGGTCGGCTTCACGCCGGTCCTCTCCAGGTATGCCCTGCTCGGTTTCGCCGGCTGCCTACAGTTCTTCACCGCCACCTTCTTCGGCGATCTGGAAGAGGTCGAGCTGACCGTCAACAGCCTCTACCGCGGCACCTGACCCTTCCCGCCAATTCCTCGCGCCGTCGCTATCATGTCCGCAGCAGCCGTTTGTCATCCTCACCCGGGAGTCCACTTATGCCCCGCTGTGTCCTGAGCGCGACCGTCGCCCTGTTCGTCGGGCTGGCCGCCGTCGCCGCCGAGCCCGCCAAGGGAGGGAAAGCCACCGTGCAGAAGTCCGACTACGGCAAGCTGTCCGACGACACCGCGGTTGACCTCTACACCCTCACCAACGCCAACGGCGTCGTCTGCAAGATCATCACCTACGGCGGCATCGTCACCGAACTGCATGTCCCCGACAAGGACGGCAAGTTGGCCGACGTGGTGCTCGGCTGTCCCGCCCTGAAGACCTACGAGGCCGGCCACCCGTTCTTCGGCGCCATCACCGGCCGAGTCGCCAACCGCATCGCCAACGCGAAGTTCACCCTCGACGGCAAGGACTACAAGCTGGCGGCCAACAACGGGGCGCACTCCCTGCACGGCGGCAAGAGGGGCTTCGACAAGCACGTCTGGCACGGCGAGCCGCTGGACGCCCGCCACGGCGCCGCCGTCCGCTTCACGCGCACCAGCCCCGACGGCGAGGAGGGCTACCCCGGCAACCTCAAGGTCGCGGTCACCTACACCCTCACCGACAAGGACGAGCTGCGCATCGACTACGAGGCGACCACCGACAAGGCGACGCCGGTGAACCTGACCAACCACAGCTACTTCAACCTCGCCGGTCACGACTCGGGCACCGTCCTCGACCAGGAGATGACGATCGCCGCCGACAGGTACACGCCCGGCGGCGAGACCCTGGTGCCGACCGGCAAAATCGAGCCCGTCGAGGGGACGCCGTTCGACTTCACCCGGGCGACGGTCATCGGCTCGCGCTTCAAGGAGTTGAAGGATAAACCGGTCGGCTACGATCTGAATTACGTCCTGAACGCGGGGGGCAAGCTGTCGGAGCTGGCGGCGCGGGCACGCGACCCGAAGAGCGGCCGGGTGCTGGAGATGTACACGACCGAGCCGGGCGTGCAGTTCTACACGAGCAACTTCATCGACAAGCAGAAGGGCAAGAGGGGCGTGACGTACGCGCAGCACGCGGCCTTCTGTCTGGAGGCGCAGCACTACCCCGACTCGGTGCATCACGAGAAGTTCCCCTCGATCCTCCTCAAGCCGGGGGAGACGTACAAGCAGACAACGATTTACAAGTTCGCGGTCGCGAAATGATGGGAATGACGGGCCGCTTGCGGCTTCGCAGCCGCGAGCGGCTTTCAAAAGCGGGTAACAGTCGGCGGGGCCGCTCCCCGGTTGAGCTGGAGGTTGACCCCGCTTCGCTCCGGCCGAATTTCCTCCCTGACGAATCGTTTCATTGCCCCCCCGCGGGGTGTCTACCAAAGTCGTGAAACGAATGGGTGTTCGCCGGCGCAAAGCGGGGAAGGACAAGGAGATCGGGAAACGCGATTCGTTTCACCGGCCCGTGAAACGAAACGTGCCTGGGCACACCCGACGAGGCGAAGGAACGCCGGGCGCGGCCGGGGCAGGGAAGCCTCGACCCTGTCTCGACCGCTCTCCGGGAATCCGTCAGCGACTCTTGCTCCCGTGTCGAAAGATAGCTGTTCTGCGGGAGGCGGCTGGTACAATGGCAAAGCCCCCAGTGAGGAGTCTGACATGCCAGAGAGCCCCCAACCGGAGCCGCGCCGCAAGGAAATCTTCCTGTCCTTGGTAGACGCCCAGGACCACGACGTGTCGGTCCCGGAGTCGAGGAAGCTCATCGCGCAACGCTTCGGCGTGACCGAGCAGGAGGTGCGGAGTATCGAGCGGGAGGGGCTGGACAAGGGGTGGCCTCCGCTGTGAGCCGGCTTGGCCGGAGGTCGTGTCTGAGCAGGCTTGCCGTCGGAAGGGCTGCGTTTCGCAGGGACCCCAACGCACCGTCGAGGACTCTGCCCGTTGCGGAGTTCGCGCTGGCAGCCTGGTCCCTTCTCTGCCCTTCGCCAACATATCGTCGTTGCGTGGGCCGCCTTGTCGTCGCCTCCAGCCCGTAAGCTGGCACCTTGCGGCTGCGGCCCGCCTCTGCCGCCCCCGCGCAACACCCGGTTTGCACCCTCCCTTGACAGCCCGCTAGGCTCGGGCGCCGCGGCGGGTTATAATGCCCTTCGCTTGGCCACCTTGTCGGGGAGGGACTACATGGCGCGCTGTCCGTTGTCGGCTGTCCTGCTGCTGCTGGCGGCCGGCCGCTTGCCCGCCGCCGAGCCGACCTCCCGCGCCGCCCTCCCCGGCGAGAGCGCCGCCACCGGCCGCCGCCTTGACGCCGCCGACAGGCTCGCGGCCGATAAGCAATACGCGGCCGCCGCCGAGGAGTACGCCCACATCATCGAGGAGGCCGGCGAGGACCTGGTCGCGGTCGGCGATCACCTCAGCATTACCGCGCGCCGCCTCTGCCACCTGCGCCTGGCCGCCCTGCCACCCGAGGCCCTCCGCCCTTACCGTACCCGCGTCGATCCCCAGGCGAAGAAGTGGTTGGCACAGGGGGTCGCCGACCATGACGTCCGCCCCCTGGAGCGCATCGTCGATGAGGCGTTCTGCAGCCGCCCGGCCGACGCCGCCCTCGACGCGCTCGGCGACCTGGCGTTTGAGCGCGGCCGCTTTCACGAGGCCGAGCGCTGGTGGCGCCTGCTCGCCCTGCCGGCCTCCGAGGCCGCCCGCCGCATCAAGGAACCGCCGCCGCCGCCCTGGTCGATGTCCCGCGACCAGGCGCCCAGCCTGGACCTGCTCTTTCCCGATCCGCAAATCGACCTGGCCCAGGCGCGGGGCAAGCAGGTGCTGGCGCTCCTCTTCCGCGGCGAGCGCGAGGCCGCCGCGGAAGAGCTGGAAGCGTTCCGCGCCTTGCACCCCAAAGCGGTGGGCCACCTCGCGGGGCGCAAAGGCAATTACGGGGACATCCTGAAAGCGGTCGCGAGTCGGCCCATTCCCGCCGAGCCGGCCGACGATGCCTGGCCGACCTTCGCCGGCACCGCGTCGCGCGGCACCGTGCTGCCCGCCGAGCCGTCCGATCCCAACCGCCTCAACCGCCTCATCGAGTACCTCCCGGCGGAGTATGGCCCGGCCTGGCGCTTTCAGATCGACATCCGCCGCGTGGTCAAGCGCGATTGGGTCGTGCCCCCGCGCCCCGAGGGCAAACCCGTCGGCGAACCCTACTCCGCCGCTGAGCGGGCGCGCCACCTCCCCTTCCACCCGGTCATCGTCGGCCGCCAGGTGGTGGTCGCCGACGCACGCAGCGTCCTCGCCTTCGACACGGCCAGCGGCGCCAGCCAGACGTGGGACCTCGGCGAGAACCATCACTGTCGTATCAACGAGGCCAACGGCCTGCGCTTGAACACGAGCCTGCCGGCCCCGGCGGACCTCCGCTACACGTTGACCGTGGCCGACGGCCGGATTTACGCCCGCCTCGGCGTGCAGGGGCTGCCGCCGGCGAAGCAGGGCGCGGAGGCCGACAGCTTCCTCGTCTGCCTCGAACTCGTCGAGCCGGCTGCCCGCCTGAACGCGGTGTGGGTGCGCAAGGCCGACCTCGCGGGGAAGGGATCGCCGCCGATGTTCGAGGGGGCCCCGGTCGTCCGCGACGGCCTGCTCCACGTCGCCGTCACGCGCTTCGACGGCACGCAGATGATCACCGAGGTCCGCTGTTACTCCGCGGACTCCGACGCCCCGCCGCGCTGGGCGCAGGACGTCGTCGCCACGCGCGACGTGCCGGGGACGGCGCGCTATCGCCACCAACTGCTGACGCTGGCCGGCCGCTACGTCGTCTACGCCTCCCACACGGGAGCCGTCATCGCCCTCGACGCCCGGACCGGCCGCCGCGCCTGGGCCTTCCGTTACCCCAGTGCCGTCGTGACGACGCCCGGCGGCAATCCGCTGCCGCGCGACCTGGCCCCCGCCGTTTACGCCGGCGGCCGGCTGTACGTCGCCCCGGCCGACTACGACCGGCTCTTCTGCCTCGACCCGGAGACGGGCGACCTCCTCTGGCAGCGCGAGCGCGTCGAGGTGGTCCACCTGCTCGGCGTCGGCAGCGGGCGGCTGGTCTTCACCACCCCGAAAGGCATCCGCGCCGTGCGCGCCGCCGACGGCGACGACGACGACGGCTGGCAGGTAACCGCGGGCCCCGATTACCCCGGGCTCCCCTCCTACGGCCGCGGCTTCCTGGCGGGTGACTGCGTGTTCTGGCCAACGTCCAGCGGCATCAAGGTGCTCCGGCAGGCGACCGGCATCCCGCCCCTGGAACTGATCCCCGGGCCGCTGGAGTCGCACATCACCCCCGGAAACCTGGCCTACGCGGGCGGCATCCTCGTTGTCGCCGACAAATTCGGTCTGAAACTCTACCTCCCGACGAAGCGGCGGGGGGATCCCTCGGACCCGCCGGCAGACGTGCCCGCGGGGGCGCTCGACGCGCTGGCGCGGCGGGCGGTGGCGCTCGCCGAGGCGGGCCGGCCGGGTGAAGTCCCATTCGCGTTGGCTGACGGCGTCGTTAGAATGAGACGTGATTTTCTCTCCCGAGGACCGGCCGGGGCGCTGCGGGGACGGAATTTCGTGCTTCCGCTCCCGCGGGCGCAAGAACGACTCGCCTCCGGCGAAGAACTGTTGGTGGTGCCGAGGGCGCTCAGCGAGCGCGCCGAGACAAGTAACTGCGATCCGTTTAGCGGCCGCCGTCGATTTATCGTTTCGCGAAACGATGAATCCACGCCGCTCCGAGGGCGGCCGCTAAACTTGAGGTGACTCCATGAAGAAGACGGTCGAACGAGGCGACGACGGGCCGGTGCCGGTCCAGTGTCAGAATTGTGGGCTGACGGTGCAGGTGCCGGCGGGCGGGCGGCGGCTGTGCGGCTGCGGCACCTGGCTGTCGGCCAAGGACACGATGAAGCCCGTCGCCGAGTTGGCCGAGATCGAGCCGACCGAGACGGCCTCCGCCCCCACCGGCCAGCGCTGGCCGCGCATCGAGGGCGATCTGTCGGCCATCGAGCGCCTCAACGACGGTTACCGCCGCATTCGCCGCGAGATGAGCAAGGCCATCGTCGGCCAGGAAAAGGTCCTCGAGGAGTTGCTCGTCGCCATCTTCGCCCGCGGCCACTGCCTGCTCGTCGGCGTCCCCGGCCTGGCCAAGACCCTCATGATTCGCACCCTGGCCGACTCGCTGTCGCTGTCGTTTAGTCGCATCCAGTTCACCCCCGACCTCATGCCCTCCGACATCACCGGCACGGAGGTGCTCCAGGAGGACAAGACGACCGGGCAGCGACTCTTCAAATTCCTGCACGGGCCGCTCTTCGCCAACGTCGTCCTCGCCGACGAGATCAACCGCACGCCGCCCAAGACCCAGGCCGCCCTGCTGGAAGCCATGCAGGAGCGTCAGGTGACCATCGGCGGCACCCGCCACAAACTGCCCGACCCGTTCTTCGTCCTGGCCACGCAGAATCCCATCGAGCAGGAAGGCACCTACCCCCTGCCCGAGGCACAGCAGGACCGCTTCATGTTCAACATCTTCGTCGATTACCCCGACGAGGAGGAGGAATTCCGCATCGTCGAGATGACGACGACGACGCACGCGCCGAAGCTGGAGCAGGTGCTGTCGGCCAACGACATCCTGGAGATGCAGGACATCGTGCGCAAGGTGCCGGTGGCGCCGTACGTCATCCGCTACGCGATGAAGTTCACGCGCTCGACGCGCAAGGACAAAGGAGTGGTGCCGGACTTCGTCAAGGAGTACGTCACCTGGGGGGCCGGGCCGCGGGCCAGCCAGTTCCTCATCCTGGCCGCGAAGGCGCGGGCGGTGCTGCACGGCCGCTATTACGTGGCCTGCGAGGACGTGCGAGCGGTGGCGCCGGCGGTGCTGCGGCATCGGATCATCACCAACTTCAACGCCGAGGCGGAGGGGATCAAGCCCGATGAGATCGTGCGGCGGCTCGCGGACATGATCCCGCGCGACCCGCAAGACAAGGCGGTGGGGTAACAACTTGGCCGCTTGCGGCTTAGCGTTCGCGCAAGCCTCGTCAAGCGAACGCTAAGCCGCAAGCGGCCCGGGCATTCCTCGGCGACCAACTATGGACGACCCCCAGAAATACCTCGACCCCCTCGTCCTGGCGAAGGTGCGCTCCCTGGAACTGAAGGCGCGCCTGATCGTCGAGGGCTACCTCTCGGGCATGCACAAGAGCCCGTACCACGGCTTCTCCGTCGAGTTCGCCCAGCACCGCGAGTACGTCCCCGGCGACGACATCAAGCACATCGACTGGAAGGTCTACGGCCGCACCGGACGCTTCTACCTCAAGCAGTACGAGGAGGAGACCAACCTCGTCCTCTGGATCCTGCTCGACACCAGCGAGTCGATGCGCTACGGCTCCGGCCCGGTGACCAAGTACGACTACGCCTGCATGACGGCGGCCGCCCTGGCCTACCTGACCATCCACCAGACCGACAGCGTCGGCTTCGTCACCTTCGACAGCCAGGTGCGCAGCTTCCTCAAGCCGTCGAGCCAGCCGTCGCACCTCAAAGAGATCGTCAACTGGATGAACAAAGGTTGCGGCGAGCAGAAGACCAGCCTGGCGCCCATCTTCCACGACCTGGCCGAGCGCATCAACCGCCGCTCGATCATCCTGCTGCTCAGCGACCTGTTCGACGAGCCGGCCACCATCCTCGCCGGCCTGAAGCACCTGCGCTACAAGCGGCACGAGGTGGCGGTGATGAACGTCATGGATGCCGCCGAGTTGGACTTCCCGTTCCAGGAGGCGACGCTGTTCCGCGGCCTGGAGCAGTACCCGGAATTGCTCACCGACCCGCGCTCGCTGCGCGAGGGCTACCTGGCGGAGGTCAACGCCTTCGTCAGCGAGATGCAGCACGGCTGCCGCAACCAGAACGTCGATTACGTGCAGCTGCGGACCGATCACAACCTCGGCGTGGCGCTGTCCAGTTACATGGCCCACCGGCTGGCGCGCTCGAAACGATAACAGTTCGCTCTCCCCGCCGCTTGCGGCTTCGCAATTCCTGCGAAGCCGCAAGCGGCGGGGATGGACGAACGAGGGAGATACACCCGTGCCCCCCTTCGCGTTCATCTTTGAATCGATCTACGGCGTCATCGGCGCCGCCGTGGGCGCGGTGTCGGTGCCGATCATCATCCACCTGCTCAACCGCCGCCGCTTCAAGATCGTCACCTGGGCGGCCATGCGCTTCCTCCTCAACGCCGAGAAGAAGAACAGCCGCCGCATGCGCCTGGAGCAGATCGTCCTCCTGGCCGTGCGCTGCCTCGTCATCCTCCTCCTCCTGCTGGCGATGGCCGTCACCCTCGTGCCGGGCAGCGAGGATCTCTTGCGCTGGCTCTTCCCCGACAAGGTCGTCCTCGCGAACCGGATCGGCGGTCGGCGCACACACAAGATCGTCGTCGTGGACGGCTCATTCAGCATGGCCACCAAGGTCGGCGAGGCGACCGCCTTCGAGCGCGCCCGCGCCCTCGCCGCGCAGCTGGTGCGCGATTCGCCGCGCGGCGACGGCTTCAGCGTCGTTCTCCTGAGCGCCCCGCCGCGCCGCATCGTCCCGGAGCCGTCCGAGGACTCCGCGAAGGTCGCCAAGGAGATCGAGCGCCTGCGCCTGCCGCACGGCAACGGCGACCTCGTCGCCACGCTCAACACCGTCGAGAACCTGCTGCGCGCCTCGCCGGAGAAGTTCGAGGAGCGCGAGGTCTACTTCCTGACCGACGTGCAGAAGTCCACCTGGGTGCTCAGACAGCCCGGCACCATCGCCTCTACCCTCCAGAAGATCCAGTCGAAGGCACGCACGATCTTCGTGGACGTCGGCCGCGACGGCATCACCAACCTCGCCGTCACCAGCCTGACCCTCGCGGAGCCGCTGGCCACCGTCGGCCGCGACGCCGCCATCAGCACCGTCATCCACAACTTCGGCACCGAGACGCGCGAGGGGGTGCGCGTCGAACTGTGGGTCGGCAAGGCCCGCGCCGCCAAGGACGAAGCCCCAATGGAGCTGCGCGTCGCCCACCAGGACGTCAAGAAGGTCACCCCCGGGCCGAACACCTTCAGCTTCACCTACAAGTTCACCGCCCCGGGCGACTACGTCCTGCAGGTCCGCCTCGACAACGACGCCCTGCCGCTGGACGACACCCGCTCCGCCGTCGTCACCGTCAAGGAGAACGTGCCGGTCATGCTCGTGGACGGCAAATCGACGGAGGGCGAGCCGCTCGACCGCGGGGCCGAATGGCTCAAGCTGGCCCTGAACCCGTTCGACAACACCCCGGTGCCCGGCCTCGACCCGTTCCGGCCGAAGGTGCTGACCGAGTCGCAGTTCGCCGACGTCGGCCTGGGCGACCTGACCGACTACGACTGTGTCTGCTTCTGCGACGTGGCCCGGTTGTCGCCCGCCGAGGTGCGCCGCCTGGAAACCCACCTGCGCCGCGGCGGCGGAGCCATCTTCGCGATGGGCGACCACGTCGATTTCGGGTCCTACAACGAGTCGCTCTACCGCAACGCCCAGGGGCTGCTGCCCGCCCGGCTGGAGAAGAAGCAGGCGGCCAAAGACCGGACCTGGTACCAGTTCAAGGACGCCGATTACAAGAACCCCCCGCTGAGCGCCTTCGGCACCCCGAACGACCAGGCCAGCCTGGAGTCGGTGCGCTTCCGCCAATACGTCAAGGCCGTCCTAGCCGACCGGGGGGGGCCGCGCCGGGTGCTGAGCTACGCGCCGGTGGCGGCGCCCGGCCCGATGGGCCCGTCGCTCGACGGGATGCCCGTCGGCGAGCCGGCCGTGATCGAGTGGCAGCCGCCGGCCGCGGCCTTCGCGGCCGACAACGCCCAGGCGACCCGCGATCGCCAACCGGGGGCACACGCCCGCGGCCGGGTCATCCTGCTGACGAGCACCGCCAACATGGACTGGAACTCCTGGCCCGCGTCGCCGAGCTACCTGGCGTTCGCGCAGGAGCTGATGCGCTTCGCCGTCTCCGGCCGGCTGCGCGAGCAGGCCCTGACCGTCGGCGACCCTCTCGAAGAGTTCCTGCCCCCCGGCGTCGGAGCAATGGACGCCGACCTCGCGACCCCCGACGGCCGCAAGGAGACGACGCGCACGCACTCCTCCGAGGAGACCAATGTGCTGCGCTGGGCCGACACCGACGTCAGCGGCGTCTACCGGGTCGTCATCGGCTCGCACCCGCAGGAGCACCTCTTCGCCGTCAACGTGCCGGCCGCTGGCTCCGGCCAGGAGGCTTCCGAATCCGATCTGACACGGGCGACGAGGGAGGACTTGAACCGCGCCTACCCCGAGTGGCAGTTGCAACTCGTCACCGACCTGGCCGACGTCAGCCACACCGGCGGGCCGACGGCGGCCGCCCCCGAGGAGGACCGCGTCCCCCTCCCCATGGGCCCTGAGGTCGCCCGTTACGTCCTGCTGGCCGTGCTGGCACTGGTGCTGATCGAGGTCATCATGGCCTGGCGCTTCGCCCACTACTCCGGGGCGCCGAGCAACGAGCCGGTCCCGTCCGCGGGCGTCTGGCTGCCGACGGTCGCGAGCGGCCTCGTCACCCTGGCGGTGCTGGTCGTCGGCGGCACGCTGGTCCATTACTGGGTTACGGGCGAGTTCCTCGGCTTCCTCCCCGATTTCCTGCGGCACGGCCTCGAGGCGGTGCTGAGCATCCAGTCGCCGGCGCCCGGCGAGGCGAACCACTGGGGCTTGCAGTTCGACTCGTTCCTCTGGGACAGCGACGCCGACCCGTGGCTCGCCGTCCTCATCGCCGTCCTCGGCACGGCCCTCGTCGTCCTGGTCTACCGCGAGGAGGCGCCGGCGGCCCACCGCGCGCTCCGCCTCGTCTTCGTCGGCCTGCGCGTCGCCCTGCTGGTGCTGATGCTGCTCGTCGTCCAGCAGCCCCGCATGGTGTTCGAGCGCCAGGGCCTCCCCGACGTGGTCATCCTCATCGACGATTCCCTGAGTATGAGTACCGTCGATCACTACCAAGACGACTCCGTCCGCGCGGCGGCCGACGCCCTGGCCAAGGATGCCGACCTGACACAGCAGGACCGGCTGAGCCTGGCCAAGGCACTCGTCACCCGCCCCAGGGGCGACTGGCTGGCGACGCTCCTGAACAAGCGCAAGGCGAAGATCCACGTCTATCACTGCTCGACCCGCGCCGCCCGCATCGCCGACGTCAGCGAGGCCGATCACCTGAAAGGGGCCGCCGAGGCGATCCAGAAGCTGAGCGCCGACCCGCAGAACGACTCGTCGCAGCTGGGCACCGCGGTGCGCCAGGCGATCAACGATTTCCGCGGCTCGTCGCTGGCGGCCGTCATCATGCTTACCGACGGCGTCACCACGGAGGGCGAGGACCTGGAGAAGGTGTCGAAGTACGCCTCGCAGATGGGGGTGCCGCTCTTCTTCGTCGGCTTCGGCGACGCCCGCGAGGCCAAGGACCTGTACCTGCACGACCTGCAGTCCGAGGAGTCGGTCTACGTCAACGACAACATCATCTTCACGGTGCGCCTGACCGGCCACGGCTTCCCCGACCTGACGGTGCCGGTGGAGCTGCGCGAGAAGGGCAAGGACCAGGTGCTGAAGTCGCAGAACGTCAAGGTCGATCCCTCGGGCAAGCCGGAGAAGGTGCGCCTCGACTACCGCCCCAAGGAGGAGGGGGAAAAGGTTTTCGAGCTGCGCGTGCCGGTCCAGGAGGGTGAGGCGAACGTCGAGAACAACGTGGTGGAGCGCACCATCAACGTGCGCAAGACCAAGCTGATCAAGATCCTCTACGTCGAGGGGGAGCCGCGCTGGGAGTTCCGCTACGTCAAGGCGCTGCTGGAGCGCGAGAACCAGCGCGTGGAGGGGAACAAGAGCTTCGACATCAAGGTGCAGCTCGTCGGGGCCGAGCCGGACTGGATCAGGCAGGACAAGAGCGCCATCTCCGAGTTCCCGCCGAAGAACGAGCTGCAGCAGTTCGACGTGGTGATCCTGGGCGACTTCGACCCACACCTCTTGCCGAAGTGGAACGAGAACCTGCAGAACCTGGCCGAGTTCGTGAAGGAGCGCGGCGGCGGCCTACTGGTGGTCGCCGGCGACCGCTACGCCCCGCACGTCTACAAGGGCACGCCGCTGCAAGACGTCCTGCCGATCGACCTGCTGACGGAGCGGCAGCCGGCCGAGCCCCGCGACGGCTTCACCGAGTCGTACCGTCCCGAGCTGACGCCGGCCGGGCGGATGCACCCAATCTTCAGTTTCAACAGCCGCGACGATAAGGAGAATGACGAGATCTGGAACGGGCTGAAGGAGCTGTACTGGTGGTCGGAGGGGTACGAGGCGAAGCGCGCCGCCGAGGTGCTGCTGACGCACCCGCGGCTGCGCCGGGCCGGCGGCAAGCCGCCGGCGCGCGTGCAGAACGCCGGCCTGGACGGCCACCCGCTGGTGGTGCAGCAGTTCGTCGGCAGCGGCCGCAGCCTGTTCTTCGGCATCAACGAGACGTGGCGCTGGCGCTGGCGCGAGGACGAACTGCGCTTCAACCAGTTCTGGATCCAGACGATGCGCTACCTGGCGCGGAGTCGTACCGGGAAGGTCGAGCTGCGCCTGGACAAGCAGACGCCGTATCGTCGCGGCGAGCCGATCCGGGTGACGGTGCGTTTCCCCGACGACGCCCCACCGCCGCCGGCGGAGACCGAGGTGAAGGTGGTCGTGGAGCGTCGGCCGCCGAAGGCCGCCGGTCCCGGCGACGTGGACGTGCAGACGATCACCCTGGCGAAGGTGGAGGGGAGCCGCTCGAACTTCGAGGCGCTGCTGACGCGGACGCCGGAAGGCGACTACCACTTCTGGCTGAATTCGCCGACGGTGCAGCCGCGGCCCAAGGCCGAGTGCAAGGTGCTGGCGCCGCCGGGCGAGATGGAAGTGCTGCGTATGAACCAGGCAGAGATGGAGCGCGCCGCCGAGGAGACGCGCGGACGCTTCTACACGCTGGTGGACGCCGACCAGGTGCTGACCGACCTGCCGCCGGGGACGCGCGTGACTCTGAACGCCTCGGGGCCGCCGATGCCGCTGTGGAACGGGCCGTGGGTGTTCGCGCTGGCCCTGGGATTCCTCACCCTGGAGTGGGTGCTGCGCAAGAGGAAGAACCTGCTGTAGGGGGACTGTCTGATATTCTGGCGCGGACCGATTCAACGCCAGAGACCGCCGCCTCACCGACGTGCGCGGAGTGCGGAACAAGGGCGGTCGGTCCTCAGCCGCGATGCCCCGGGAGGGTGCGCAGCCGGGCCAACTCGGCCTCGAGAGCATCGGCGCGGCCCTTCTCCTGGTCGGCGCGGGCCTTCTCCTGGTCGGCGCGAGCCTTCTCTTCGGTGGCCCGGCGGGTGGCGGCATCCAGCCCACGCTGCAACTCGGCAGGGAGGAGAAGCAACTCGCCCTGGTACCAGTAGCGCACCCAGCCGTCGAGCAGCGCCACCTCGATTTGCACCTCCGGCAGCGCGTACCGGCCGTGCTCATTCGGCTTGACCGAGACGTACTTCTCGCCGGTGTGGTGGTAGAGCGTGAGGTCCTGCGTCTGGGGGTAGAAGGTCAGGTAGTACGGCACCCTCAGTTCTTGCTCGTACTTCTTGAGATTCTCCTCGTAGTCCTTGCGCTTGCTGCTCTTGCTGACGTACTCCATCACCCAGTACGGCCCGGCCGGCTCCAGCGGCGTGTTGAAGCTCGTCTGGGCCGTGAGCGGCTCTTCCGACACGACCACCATGTTGTCGGGGACGACCTGGCCGGGCCGCTTCTTTCGTCCCCCGAGCGGGTACTGGATGAGCATCTCGTTGAAGACGTGGAAATCCTTGCGAACAGCTTCCACCAGGGCCAGGCAGGCAAGGGTGATCGCGCGCTGGGTGGCCTGATCGTCGCTTTCCATGTAATTCTCCAGGCGCAATT
>Ga0116224_10001233_pt1 | contig 16808 bp, 14 predicted proteins | sample Sb_taG_9_FD_89699 | JGI IMG/M metagenome (GOLD analysis project Ga0116224, IMG submission 89699) | Peat soil microbial communities from Weissenstadt, Germany - Sb_50d_b_LC metaG | ecosystem: Environmental > Terrestrial > Soil > Wetlands > Peat | place: Germany: Weissenstadt | collected 2010-09-21 | reverse complement strand
GCGAGGCGCGCATCGCCGTCGAGTCGCTTGTGGAAGCCGACGAGCACGCCGAGACCCATCGAATCCATGTGGGTCAGCTGCGACAGGTCGAGCACGTACCGCCCGTCCCCCCTGGCATGCAGCTCGACCAGAGTGCGCCTCAGCAGCGGCGCGGAGGCAAGATCGAGATCGCCCTGCAAGGCGATGACGCAAGTCCGCTCGTCCGCCTCCCGATGCGTGATCACGAAACTCTCCACGCTCTTGGTTAACGGACGCCCACGGCGTTGCGTTACCGGCGTCCAGGCCGGCTCGACAAACGTACGTATCGCGAACAGCGTCAGGCGGTGGTCTGCGCGGCCTCGGCCGGCGCCGGGCTTGGCGGGGCGCTCTCGTTGAGGCCCCACAGCTTCATCCGGCTGACCCGGCCACGGATGTCGACCTCGTCGACGAACACCAGATCCTCGGCCGGCTGAACGAGCGCCTCGCGAGTGGAATCGGACAGCAGCAGCTGGTGTGGCGTGCCCTTCGTGAGCCCCTCGATCCGCGATGCCGTGTTCGTCGTGTCGCCGACCGCGGCGTACTCGACCCGGCGCTCGGACCCGACGTGGCCCGACATCACCCTGCCGCTGTTGAGCCCGATCCCCATCCGGAAGCCGTCGCCGAGTCCCTGCGACCGAATCCACTCGTTGAAGCGCGGCAGGCGGGTCTCGAGCATCTCCCGCGCCGTCCGGAGCGCCCGGTCGGCGTGATCGGGCTGCTCGAGCGGCGCTCCGAACACGGCGAAGATCCCGTCGCCCATGTACGCGACCAGTGTGCCGCCGTTGTCGAGGATCGCGTCGCTCATCTCGCTCAGGTAGTGGTTGAGGACCTCGATCACCTGCGCGGGGGTGAGCGACTCCGAGAACGAGGTGAACCCGCGCAGGTCGGTGAACATGACCGTCCCCTCGCGCTGGATGCCGCCGAGCCGGAGCCCATCGGCGCTCTTCAGCACCTCGTCTACCACGTCCTCGGGAACGAACCGCGCGAACAGGTCGACGGTCCGGATCCGCTCGAACGCCTCGGTCACGAGCTGCACCGCCAGCGCGCCGACCGCGGCCAGGACCAGCGCCCCGAGCGGATACACGAACGACACGACCCAGCCGGCGTTGAACATGAGCTGGACGAAGATCGCGAACACGATCCCGAGGAGAACCGCAATCCCGATCGAGATCGCGGGTCGGACCCAGATGCTGGCCAGCGGCACCGCCACGCCGAGCACGACGATCAGCAGGACGTCGATCCAGCCCGGAACCGACGACAGCGGGAAGCCGCCGAGCACGGTGGCGATTGCGTTGGCCTGGACCTCGGGGCCGGGCATCCCCGGGTCGGTCGGGGTCGGATGGATGTCCAGCAGCACCGGGGCCGTGGCGCCGATCACGACAATCTTCCCCGTGTAGGTGTTAGACGGGAGCTTCGGGCCGGTCGAGGTGCCGGTGGTCGTGCCGTAATACGCCTGCGCGAAGGACACCGACGGGAAGGTGCCCGCCGGTCCGGCGAAGTCGATCCACCGCTTCCCGGAGAACGGCTTGATCTGGTGTCCGGTCGCGACGCCGGCAGTGACGACGGCGAACGTGTCGAGCTTGTTGATCGAGTACTCCATCTCCCGATCGAAGCCTCCGGGCTCGTCCGGGAACAGCCCCATCCCGGGCTGAACTCCGGCTTGGCGGAGCGCCTTCTGCGTCTGGGCCAACCCGAACAACTGGACGTCGCCGTTGGATGGATCGGTGACGGTCCACGACAGCACGATGCGGCCGTTCGCGTTGCCCAGCGCGTTGAGGAACGCGACCTCGTCCTTCTGTCCCTGTGAGCTCTGCTGGCTGAACTGGACGTCGAAAGCGATTGCCTTCGGGTGTTGAGCCGCGATGTTGTTGATCACCTTGCCGTCGATCGCGCGCGGGAACGGCCACTGCTGCGGGATCTGAGACAGGCTGGTGTCGTTGATGTTGACCAGGAGGATGTTGGGGTGCGGTCGCTGGTTGCCCCGAATCGCGAACCGCGAGTTCATCGTGTTGAGGTCGAGCGTGCGGAGCAGATTCGTCGCGTACGCGGCGATTCCGAGTCCGGTGGCTCCGAGCGCCACCAGCGCCAGCATCAACAGCTTGAGGTTCCGGTTACTCCCGAATAGCCGCGTCCTCTTCATTTCGATCACCCCTCGCGGTTTGGCCCCGATTCGCCCCTGTCCGCCCTCGGCCGCGCAGGCGGAAACACGGCCGTGAGTGTACGCGCTGGCGAAGGATCGGACAAGCGCCTCCCGATGTAGGGTTGACGAGCAACAGGAGCGCGCTCTACCGTCCCGGGGGGACCGAGCGGTGAGATCAGGACGACGATCAAGGATCTGGGCGGTAGGCGGGGTGTGCTTGCTGTGCGCACTGACAACGAGCGCGGTCGCCGCGGGCGCGCCGGTCCCGCCCGCTCCGACTTTCGCCAAGACCGTCGTTGTGCAGCCGGTGAGCGGTACGGTGCTGATCCGCACGCCCGGTGCGACGTACTACACACGTCTCACCACCGCCCGGACGGTGCCGCTCGGCACGGTGGTCGATACGACCGTCGGCCGGGTCGAGCTCACCTCCGCCAACCCACAGCCGGGCAGCGTCCAGAGTGGTCAGTTCTTCAAGGGGACCTTCCAGGTCAGACAGAGTCGCACCGGCGGGGGACTGGTCAGCCTCGTGCTCCGCGACAGCATCACGCGGCAGTCGGGCTGCACGCCGACCTCGGCGCACCCGGCAGCGCTCAGCAAACGGCTCCTCGGTCTCCTGCGGGGCAGCGCCAAGGGCCACTTCCGCACCGTGGGCCGGTTCTCGGCGGCGACCGTGCTCGGCACCAACTGGGGCGTCCGGGACCGCTGCGACGGGACGCTGACCGTGGTCCGCGAGGGCGTGGTGTCCGTCCGCGATTTCGTCCACCATAAGACCGTGGTCGTGCGCACCGGGCAGACGTACCTGGCCAAGGCGCCCTGACCGCTGGCTGAGTCGAGTGTCGACGACGCCAATCACGATCGTGATCGCGGACGACCATGCGGTCGTGCGGCAGGGGCTGCGGCTGCTGCTCGAGGCCGAGGACGACCTGGCGGTCCTCGGCGAGACGAGCGACATCGCGCAGACGACCGCGCTGCTGCGCGAGCGCGCCCCGGCGGTCGTGCTGCTCGATCTGCACATGGGCCGCGACCTCAGCCTGAGCGCGCTGTTCGAGCTGCGGTCGGCCTCGCCCTCGACCGCGATCGTCATCCTCACGATGGAGGACGATCCGGCGTTCGTCGCCCCGGCCTGGAACGCCGGCGCGGCCGGTTACGTGCTCAAGGAAGCGTCCCGGACCGACCTGGTGCGGGCGATCCGGACCGTCGCCAAGGGTGGCCGCTATCTCGATCCGGCGATCGGCGGGTGGGCGCTGACCAGCGCCGACGACGCGGCGCTGACCGAGCGCGAGCTCGAGGTGCTACGCCTGGTCGCGCTCGGCCACACCAACAGCGAGATCGCCACCCGCATGTACATCAGCCCGCGCACTGTCGAGACTCATCGCGCCAACCTCCAGGCCAAGCTCGGGCTCACCGGACGGCCCGAGCTCGTCCGCTATGCGCTCGAGCACGGGGTCATCCACCGATGACCACGGCCGCGACTCGGGCAAAGCAGATCGAGCTCGAGGCGGCCCAGCGCCGAGTCATCGAACGACTGAAGGCGACGCCGCCGCAGCGGCGCTCACCGGCGCGGCGCGCCGCGATCGTGGCGATCGCCGGGCTGCTGTTCGCGGTCGCGTTCGCGGCCCGGCTCGCGGTCAACGACCCCGACGCGCTGCTGGCCAACTTCTACATCGTGCCGATCGCCGTGCTCGCGATCGAGTTCGGCACGCGCGCCGGCCTGGTCGCGGCAGCGGTGGCGTTCGCGCTCGTCCCGGCGTGGAGCGTGATCAACTCGGTGCATGTCGACGCGCTCGGCTACGTGTCCCGCGGCGCGGCGTTCCTGCTAACCGGCGTGATCGTCGGCGGGTTCTCGGATCGCCTGCGCAAGGACATCGCCGAGCGCCAGGACGCCCAGCGCGATCTCGCCCTGTATGCCGATCAGCTCGAGGGCTCCAACCGGGGCCTGGCGCGCAGCGTCGAACGGCTCGAGGCCTTCGCCGAGATCGCGCGGGCAGTCGGCGGCGAGACCGACCTCGAACGCATCCTGTCGCTGATCATCGCCCACGGCCGAGAGATCGTGGCGGCCCGCACGCTGGTCATATACCTCCCGTACGGAGCCGAGCTGGCGGCCGTGAGCGGAACCGCGCGGCGCTCTGAGTCGCAGCCGCGATTGCCGGTCGACGGCTCGCTCGCCGGCCAGGTGCTGCTGACCGGCGAGCCGTGGCGGGTCGGCGCGGACGGCGACCGCTCCCAGCTCCAGCAGCTATCGCCCGACGCGACCGAGGCGATCCTCGTGCCGCTGGTCTTCCGGGGCGAGACGCTCGGCGTGCTCGCGGCGATCAATGGCGCCGGCGAGCGGCGGTTCGACGACGAGGATGAGCAACTCTTGATGTCGGTTGCCGCCAGCGCCGCGACCGCCGTCGCCACGGCGCGGTCGGTCGCTGCCGCGCGCCTCCGTCTCAGCGTGGAGGCCGCCGATCAGGCGCGCGCCCGCTGGGCCCGCGAGCTTCACGACGAGACCTTGCAGGGGCTGACGGGCGTCCGGATGGTCCTGTCCGCGGGGCTCGCCCGCGACGACGCCGGCGCGCTGCGCCGCGCTGCCGACACCGCCGACGAGCACCTGGGAGAGGAGATGCGCAAGCTGCGCGACCTGATCGCGGAGCTACGTCCCGCCGCGCTCGACGACCTCGGACTCGGTCCCGCGATCGACTCGCTGGCCAAGCGCCAGGCGGCGATCGGGGGTTTCGCGGTCGACGTCGCGATCGACCTCGAATCCGAGCGGCGCCTGGCTCCCGACACCGAGACCGCGATCTACCGGATCGTTCAGGAGGCCCTCAGCAATGCCGTCAAGCACGCCGCCGCCGAGCACGTGGGCCTACGGGTCAGCCAGCTGTCGGATCGGGTGCAGCTCGCCGTCGACGACGACGGTCGGGGCTTCGAGCCCGGCGGGGTCCGTAACGGCTTCGGGCTGACTGGGATGCGCGAGCGCGCGCTGCTCGCCGGCGGCCGGCTGTGGGTGAACTCGGCCGACGGCGGCCCGACCTCCGTGACCGCGGTGCTGCCGCTGCCAGATCGCCAGGTCAGGGGCCCGGAGTGAACGTGCTTTGGCCGGCCCGGACGGTCACGGTCGTGTGAGTGGCGAGGTTCTCGACCGCCACCACGCCCCGGCTGACCCGCACCAGCGTGCCGTCGCAGAAGTCCTCGGTCAGCCACTTCGTGCCCAGCACGGTCGCGGCTGAATAGCGCCCAACGGTCTGGAACCTGCCCGACCCGCTCGCCCACAGCAGGCGCAGGACCTTGTGCGGCGGCTTCCGGTGCGGCACAAGGTCAGCGGTCGGTGCCGCGCATGCCGCGAGCCGGCCGCCGACGAGTCGGATCTGCGCCACCGGCCGGGTCGCGGACTGCGCGACGCGGAACGCGCCGTCGTAGAACTGGGCGTCCTCGACGCGGGCGGCGACGGCCGCGGCGCCGAGGGCCGGCGGCGGCGCGGCGCGCAGGTCGACGCGGCCATGCGTGGTGTCGATCAGCGATCCGACCGGGATGTTCTGGTCCTGCGTTCCGAGCCTGAACGAGTGGCCGCCGGGGGGCGTGACAATCACGGTCCCCGACACGAGGCCGATGTCGACGGAGCGCCCGAGGCTCGGCGGGGGCAGGCGCGCGTCCGCCACCCCGGCCACGACGAACGCGCCGATGGCAGCCAGGCCGGCGATGAAGCGCGCCCTCACCAGCCGGATGTTACGAGGTGCCCAAACAGGCGCCGGCCCGAGGCGGCTTGCCTCGGGCCGGCGCCAGCTAGCCCCCTACATTTGCGCTCGGTCAGGAGACCGAGATCGGCGGCTCGTCCGGAGACGGTCCTTCGGTTGTCGGAGTCGTCGCGCTGGACTGTAGGCGAGTCGATCCCAACAGGCCCGACGCCCCTCCGGCCATCGACCACCGGAACTGCGTCACGTTCTCCTTCGGCGCGAACAGCCCGGGGCGGGTTCCCCGCCGTACGAACAGCACCGGCGCCGAGGCGGAGCCGGCGATCGCCGATCGGGTTGCCCCGAGGCCCTCGCGGCGCCACCGATCCGACAGTCCGAGTACGAGCAGTCCAGCTCCGGCCGCCGCCTCGACGATGCTGTCGCGGCCGCCGGCGACGACCAACGGCTCGGTCGAGATTCCGGTCGCCTGCTGCACGAGGAGCCCGGCGTCGGCGAGCATCCGCGTGACGGATCCCCCCTCGTCTGTCTGTCCGGCCGCGCCAAGCAGCTTCAGCGGTGCTCCGGAGCTCGCCGCCAGCCACGAGCCGAGCTCGAGCGCGGCCCAGTCGTGCTCGGCGCCGCCGAACGGCACCAGCACGGGAGCGCCGGGGCCGAGCTCGATCGGGTCCCCCTCCTTGGCGACGAGCACCGCGACGTCGCACGCGGCGTGCTCGAGCAACTCGGTCACGTCGCCCAGCGGGACTCCTTCGCCGATCAGCCGTCGCCGGCCCTCCGTGAGCACGAGATCGACCGGTTCGCGCTCGACGATGTGGGCGAGATCGGATCCTGGGTTGGTCGACGTCAACGCGACGCCTCTCACGACCACGCCGTCGGACGCAAGCCGCTCGCGGAGGTCATTGATCTGCTTCGAGGCCCGCTCCAGCAAGAGGTTCTCGGACTGCAGGCCGCCGCGGACGCCGGCGCCGGCACCTCGAGGTGGACGGACCAGGCGGGCGATGATCATCTCGCGCATCTGCCCGGACCGGGCCAGGGGCTCGGCCAGCGCGACCAGCTGACCGATGGCCGCGTCTGTTTCCGGTGCCACCAGGATCGAGCGGTCCGGCACCGGGAGCTCCGGGTGCGCCTGAACCGCGGCGAGCGCGGCGTCGGCGAACTCGTCCTCGACGGCCCGGCCGTACTGGTTCTTGGGGTCGAGCAGCTTCAGCAGCGGCCCGGCCATGAGCGTGGTGACGACCGCCATGATCACGAGCATCGCGAACAGCGTGTTCGAGATCGCGCCGACGTCGAGAGCCAGGTTGAGCACAATCAGCTCGGTGAGCCCGCGCGTGTTCATCAGCGTCCCTATCACCGCCGACGCCTTCCAGTCGTAGCCCGCGACCCGAGCGGCAATCGCGGCGCCCGCGAGCTTGCCGAGGATCGCGACCGCGATCAGCAGCAGTGTGAGCAGCCACAGCTCCGGGCGGTCGAGCAGGCCGATATTTGTCCGCAGGCCCGTGTAGACGAAGAACACCGGCAGCAGCAACGTCACGACGAAGTCGTCGATCCGCCGGGTGATCTCCTCGCTCAGCCGTGCATGGCGGGGCATCACCATGCCCATGACGAAAGCACCGAAGATGAAAGCGATGTTGATCTCCTCGGTCACGTACGCCGAGAGGAGGACTCCGACGATGATCCCGGCGAACCACGCACCCGGGATCCGCCCGACCTCGTCGAACGCGGTCGCCATGCGAGCGACGACGCGCCGCACGATCAGGACCATGATCATGATGTAGACCGCGGCCTCGGCGATCGTCTTGAGGACGTCACCAAAGGTGCCGGCGACCGCGATCGTGGTTGCGAGCGCGATCAGGAACCAGGCGGTGACGTCGTCGATCGCGGCGCAGGCGATCGCCAGCGCGCCCACCGGGCGCTTGAGCATCCGCCGCTCGGCGAGGATCCTGGCCAGCACGGGAAACGCCGTGATCGACATCGCGACACCCATGAACAGCGCGAACGCGACGAACTTCTTCTGCGGGCCGATCAGCTTGTAGAGCGGCAGCGCCACCGCGATCCCGAGCAGCAGCGGGACCGCGACGCTCGCGTTCGAGATTGCCGCCGCCTGGGCCACCTTGCCCTTGAGCTGGCCGCGGTCGACCTCGAGCCCGACCAGGAACATGTAGAAGATCAACCCGAGGTTGGCCACGACGCCGAGCGCGGGCAGCACGTCGCTCGGGAAGAATGTCGCCTGGAGGCTGGGCGAGATCGCGCCGAGCAGGGACGGGCCGAGCGCGAGTCCCGCGATCACCTCGCCCATCACACGCGGCTCTCCCAGCTTCACGGCGAGGACGCCGAACAGACGTGCCACGATCAGCACGATCGCGATCGAGAGAAATACGGCGGCAACCAGCTTGTTGAAGTCAGCTCGCTGCTTGACCGCGGTGAACTTCTCGCCGGACGGGGACAGCCCGGATGCAGTGATCAACGCCGGCTTGGCCGTCGGGGTGCTCGACGGCACCGCCGTGGCCACGTTCAGCGGGATCACCGTCACGTTCTGGAGCTGGAGGTCGTTGGCGGTCGCGGTCATACGGGCGTTGCCACCCCTGACGCACTTCACGTCGCCGAACACCCCCGCGGTCTTGGTCGAGTAGGTGACCGGCCCTAGCAGCTTGTCGGTCGAGGAGTAGAGCGTTGCGACCGAGCCGGTGCCGTGGATCGAGAATGAGCTCCCGAAGCACGTCGAGCCGGGGGACAGGGTGTACGTGCCCTGGACGTTCTTCGGCGTCCGCGGCGCTGCGGCGCCCGGGGGCGGCGGCGCGGTCTTGAATGCGGCCGCGAACGCGAGCTCCCCGAGGGTCCCGACGATCGACGCCTTCGCCCCCGGAGTCGCGATCGCATTGAGCTCGAGCGACCTGCCCCCGGACACGCAGTCGACGGTTCCGGTCAGGCGGTGCGAGTTCCCGGGTAGCGTCTTGGCGTCGAGCCGGAGCTGGCCGCCCAGCGTGTTCTGGTTGTTGGTGAAGTTGACGAACTGCCCGGACTGAAGGACGTTGAACGAAGGCCCGGTGGCGGCGATCTGCGTGGGCGCGGTGGACGGCAGCGGAACTCCACCCGCGGGTTTCGGAACCGGTCCTACGCACGGGTTGGCAGCGGAGAGGGTGTATCCGCCGGCGATCGACGGCTGCGCCTTCTCGTTGCCGCCCTTGGAGACCACGAACACGACGACGACAACCCCGATCACGGCGAGGATCGCGTAGAACGTGATCAATCGCCTGGCTAACCGACCGCGCGCCATCTCCGGCTGTTCCGGCATCTAAGCCCCCTTCAGGCTCGCGTGCTGTGAATTTTCACCCGGCCGGCGCAGCCCCGCCTCAGCCCGGTCGCGCGGAAAAGTAGCCGATCGGATCAACGCGCACATCCGGCACGTGCCATCGAACTACATCCGTAAACCGCCGCAATCTTGCTCCGGGAGCTACCACCTCCCGGAGCGTGAGCGTGGCTACAGACCGAGCATCGACGCGATGCGCACGCGCTGGGTCTCGTTCGTCCCCGAGTAGATCGGCGCGCCGATCGCGTCGCGCAGGCCCTTCTCCAGCCCGTACTCGCGCGTGTAACCCCGGGCGCCGAAGATCTGGATCGCGGACAGCGCCGAGGCCACGTTCGCCTCGCTCGTGATCAGCTTGGCCATCGAGATCTCGGTGGTGACACTGCGCCCCTTGGCGAACCGCCGTGCGGTGTCGTACAGGTGTTTGCGCGAGCTCTCCAGGCCGATCTTCATGTCGACGATCTTGCCGGCAATGTACTGGTTGGACCCGATCGGCCGGCCGAACGCCTGGCGCTCCTTGGCGTACTTGATGCAGCGGTCCAACCGCTCCTGCATCTCGCCCACCATCATCATGAAGATGCACAGGATCTCGTAGTTCATGACGTGCTCGAGGATGAAGAAGCCGGCGCCGGTCTTGCCCAGGATGCTGTCCCTGGGCACGCGGCAGTCCGTGAACTCGAGCTCGCAGAACGGGCACGTGTTCAGCCCCAGCTTCTCGATCGGCTCGCCGACGTGGAACCCTGGCGTGTCGGTCGGCACCAGGAAGGCGGTGATCCCGGCGGCGCCGCCCTCCGACCCCGTCTTGGCATAGACGGTGATGATGTCGGCCAGCGGGCCGCTCGTGATCCAGATCTTCTTGCCGTTGATGACGTACTCGTCGCCGTCCTCGGTGGCGGTCGTGACCATCGCGGTCGCGTCCGACCCCGCGGACGGCTCGGAGATCGCGTGAGCGCTCAGGATCTCGCCGTCGATCAGCCGGGCCAGGTAGCGCTCCTTCAGCTCATCGGTCCCGAACTTCTGCAGCGGGATCGCGGCGCTCACGACCTGCGTCGCGGCGCCGAACAGCAGTCCGGTGTCGCGGCAGCCGTACCCGAGGTTCTCGAGCACGTACACCAACGTCAGAACGTCGAGGCCGAGACCGCCCCACTGGGTGTCGAAGGGGATCCGCAGCACGCCTGACTTGCGGATCAGATCCCACTTGTCGCGGTTGAACCGGTTCGCTGCGTCATCCTCGAGGTGACCCTCGTTGAGCGCGTCGAAGTACTCGTTCAGGGATTTCCTGAGCGCCTTCTGCTCGTCGGTCCATTCGCCGGTTGGGGCGGTCAGTGCCATCCTCGCTCCTTCGGGTTGGGCGGGGGGTGGGTGGGCGGGTCTTAATACGCGGAGGAGTGGATGCCAGACTCGGTCAGGCGGTGCGCCTCTTCGCCGGTCAGCGCGGGGGTGAACATGCACACGAGCCGCAGGTCCTCGTCATCGGAGGCACACAGGTCGTGCGCGTCGTGCTTATCGAGCGCGTAGATCGTACCGGGGACGATCTCGTGCACTGTTCCGTCCAACTCGATGACCGAGCCCTTGCCCTCGATGCAGTAGCAGGCCTCGAGGTGGTTCTTGTACTCCAGGCGAGACTTCGTGCCCTTACGAACGATCGTGTCGGTGACGGTGTAACCCATTCCGTCGGCCTCGAGCAGGAACCGCCGGCTCAGGCCGTTGCCCCACTCCACGGTCTTCACCTCGTCCAGCGTACGAATGATCATGTATGGCCCCTTTGGTTGATTTGTCCTTTATCTGGGATCCCGCCCACCTAACTGGGGTGGGTGGGCTCCAAGTTCCACGAGTAACCCGCGGAAATCTTCCACAACGTCGCGTCCCGCCGCCCGGGCGTCGGTAACGCGCGCCACGCACGTGCTGCCGACGATTGCCGCGTCGGCGCCGACGGCCCCGAGTCCTTCGATGTGACTCTTGTCCTTGACCCCGAACCCGACCGCGACAGGCACGTCGGTCTGCGCGCGCAGGGTCTCGAGCACGGGGATCAGTGCGCTGTGGTCGGGTGGCCCCACCGTGCCGCTCCGCCCGTACGCCGCGACCAGGTAGATGTAGGCCGAGCCGTGCTCGGCCGCCTCGTCGAGCACCGCCGGGTCGGAGGTCGCATAGCAGGTGGTGACGATCGGCAAATCCACGGTCCCCGCCGCCTCGTAGTACTCGGGTTTCAGCCGGGGCGGCAGCCCGTGGACGAGCAGCCCGTCGGCGCCGGCGGCCTGCACGCGCTCGAGAAACTCGCGCATCGGAGTGCCCCTGATCGAGTAGCTCCAGTCGGCGAGCAGCGCGATCTTCAGATGCTTCAGCTGGGGCCGGACGTCGCGTATGAACTCGAGGACGGCGTCGCGGTCGATCCCGTCCTCGAGCGCGCGGCTGGCGGACGCCCGGATCACCGGCCCGTCGCTGGCCGAGTTCGGGAACGGGATCGCGAGCTCGAGGCAGTCGACCTTGGCCTGGTCGAGCATCAGGACAAGCTCGCGGAAAGTGTCGAGCGGCGGGTCGCCCGCGTTCAGGAACAGGGCCAGGCCGGGCCGTCCCGGTTGGCGGTCGGCGAAGAAGCTCATGCCTTCGCGGTCACCTGGCCGTGCTCGCGCATCCGCTCGATTAGCCGGGCGGGAACGCCGGCGCTCATCGTGTCGGCGGCCAGCTCCAGGGCCGTGGGCCAGTCGGGTGCGACCTCGCAGTTGATGGCCAGGGCAGCGGCGTTCAGCTTGATGCTCTCGATCGCCCCGGGCGGGCCGTCGCCTCCGATCAAGCCCAGAAAGTGATCGACCGTCTGCTCGAGGTCGGCCACAGGCAGCAGGTCGTCGAACGGCCGGTCGCTCAGACCGAGCTCAGACGGGCGGAGCATGAACTCCTCGCCTCGCGCGCTGTCGTACACGTGACAGTCGACGACGCTCATCAGCTCATCGACGCCCACATCGTTCCAGCACACCCAGTAGTCCTTGCTGGGGTCCTCGGAGACGAGGGCGCGGAACGTGGGCAGCACGCTGTGGTCCGACACTCCCGTGATCTGCAGAGACACGGGCACCGCGGCCAGGAACGGCCCGATCAGGTTGAAGAACCGTCCCACGGTCTTCATGTCGAACGGCAGTATCTGGCGGGCCAGCGTGCGTAGCTCCTTCGGGTACACAAACGGCCCGGCGCAGGCCATCCCGAACGTCTCGAGCATCTCCTCGGTCTGTTCGTAGGAGCCCGTCTGGCGGATGCCCAGCCGATCGAGCAGATCGACGGACCCCGTCCGGCTGGCGTACGCGCGCGAGCCGGTCTTGATCACGCGCGCGCCCATCGCCGCCGCCACGAAGGCCGAGGCGGTGGACAGGTTGAACGTGCTCGGACCGCCGCCGGTGCCGACGATGTTGACCGTGCGGCGCGGTGGCGGATCGGGCCGTGGATTGCGCCCCTTGAGCGAGCTCAGGAGCGCGCTCACCGAGGCGCCGTCCGGGATCCGGGTGGTCAGCGACGCCAGCACCGCGAGCGCCTCGCCCGGGTGGAGGCTCTTGCCGGCCAGCCGGTCCCAGAAGTCTCCCCAGATCTCCTCCGAGATCGGGTAGCGCTGGGTGACCAGCGCCGCCAGCGCTTCTGACGGAGTCTTACTCGGCATGCGCCCCGTCGCGCGCCTGATCCACGTACGCCTTGATCGCGGCGACGGTGCGGAAGCTGTCGGGTCCGAGCTCGGAATCATCGACGCCGATGTCGAACTCGTCCTCGAGCCACGCCACCACCTTGAGCAGGCCGAGGCTGTCGACGACCCCGCCGGTCAGGAGGTCGTAGTCGTCCTCGAGGTCCTCGACGGGGACGTCCGGCATGAACTCCTCGACGATGAACGCCTTGATCTTCGCGGTGGTCTCATCCATTCGCACGACTCCTCTCTAGCTCGGCGGCGATCGCCTTGCGGTCGACCTTTCCGGTTGATGTTTTCGGCAGGGGCTCGGTCACGATCTGAATCGTCGAAGGCATCTCGGTGCGAGCCAGCCTGGTGGCGCAGTGCTGGCGCAGCTGCAAGCTGTTGAGCTTCGCGTCGGGCTCGCGGCGCACGGTGGCATGCAGCCTGGCGCCGGCGAGCTCGTCGGGCACGGCGATGACCGCCACCTCAATGACCGCCGGGTGCTCCTGGATCGCCTGCTCGACGACCTGCGTCGAGACCCGGACGCCGCGGACCTTGACGTAGAAGTCGGCGCGGCCTTCGAGCGTGAGCGTCCCGTCCTCGTGACGGCGGACGATGTCGCCCGACTTGTAGTACGTGCGGCCGCCGTCATCCTCGAGCGTGACGAACTTCCCGTCGTTCAAGGACGACTTCAGGTACCCCCGGGTCTGGAACGGCGTCCACACCATGAATTCGCCCGTGCCGGGGCCCTCCAGCGAGGTCCCGTCCTCCGCCTGCACCCGGGCGATCACGCCGGGGATCGGCTGGCCCACCGGGACGTTCGAGGGCACGTTGCCCTCGGCCAGCCCGAGGAACTCGTGGATCAGGCTGTCGTTGGTCTCCGTGCAGCCGTAGATGTTGTAGAACCTGGCGCGGGGGAACAGCTTGGGCAGCTCGGCCAGCGAGCTGGCCGGGATCTTGTCCCCGGTTGTGATCACGTGCCGCACGCTCGGGAACGTCCGCCCGTCCTCGCGGTTGACGTCGATCAGCAGGCGATAGAGCATCGGCACCGCCTGGAGCACGTTCACCTGGTCGTCGTTCACGAGGTCGGCTAGGTACGCACCCTGGGTGGCCCGGTCCTGGTCGACCATCGCCACGCAGCCGCCGTGCTTGAGCGTGGTCCAGATGTCGAGCAGGCACAGGTCGAAGTTGAGCGGGGCGTAGTTGGCCACCACCGTGCCCGGCCTGATCTCGAACTGCTCGGCCGCCCAGTCGGTGAACGCGCCGACGCCGCTCGCGGTGAGCGGCACGATCTTCGGCAGGCCGGTGGACCCCGACGTGGTCAGCATGAACGTGACGTCCTCGCCGCCGCCGGCAGGCGGCCACTCCGAGTCGGGCGTCTCGGGCGCGGCGCGGGTCTCGTCGACCAGCGCGCGGAGACTGGCCGCGCTATCGCTGCGCGGCCCGTGGGGCGATAGCACCTGGCTCACGCCGGCCTGGGCGAACAGCTGGGCCAGCGTCTCGGGGGCGAGCTCGATCGACGGCAGCAGGAAGGATTTCCGGGCGCGCAGGCAGGCCAGGATCATCCCGATCGCCTCGGGCGACTTCTTGGCCCGGAGGCCGACCGGCCGGTCCGCGGACAGGCCGGCGTCCCGGAGCTCGGCGTACGAGGAGTCGCTGAGCTGCTGGAGCTCGCGGTAGGAGATCGGCTGGCCGTCCCAGATCAGTGCCGACGCATCGGGCTGGCGCTGGACCTGCTCGGCGAAGTGGTCGGCCAGGGATCGAACCGCGGTCTGGCTCATGCTGATGCTTCTCGCGTGACGGGAGAACGCAGCTCGGCGCGGTGGCGCTCGAACTCCTGCACCCAACCTGAGATGCTCTCGGCGCGCAGCAGCCCGGTGCCGATCAACAGACCCTTGAAGCCGAGGTCGACCAGCTCGGCGGCGATGCGCGGATCGAGGATCGCGCTGGCGCTGACCGGGCACTGGGTGCCGGCGGCGATCGTCGCCTCCAGCAGCGAGCGACTGGTGTCGATGTCGCCCGGCTCGCGCTCGCGGGTGTTGATGTCCTTGTTGTTCACCGCGATGATGCAGCTCTCCGGGTGGATCACGCTGTCCAGCTCGGCCTGATCGACGATCTCGACGAACGGCGTCAGCCCATGGCTCAGGGTGATCTCGATCAGGTGCTGGAACGTCTTGGAGGGGAGGATCTTGGCCGTGAGCAGGACGGCCGATGCGCCCATCTCCTTGGCGGCCACGATCTGCTTCTCGCGCGTGATGAAGTCCTTCTTGAGCAGCGGTCGGTCGGTCAGGGCCGCCACCTCGCGCAGCATGTCGTCGTCGCCCCCGAACCAGCGGCCGGTGACGACCGAGATGCAGGGCGCGCCGGCCGCGACGTACTGGCCGACGATGTCGGCGATGGTGCGCTCGCCCATCAGCTCGGCGCCCTCGCCATCCGAGCGCTTGACCTCCATGATGATCGGCAGGCGCCCGGCGAGGAGGGCGCTCGTGAACCCGCTAGCCATCTTGGTCACTCACTCCTTGCGGCCCGGTCCTTCCACACTCGACTGATCGCCTCGACGTTGTCAGACGAGATCTTCCCATCTCCGGTGCGGGCGTTGGTATCAACATCGACGCCCAGGAACCGGGGATGAGCGGCGAGCGACGCGTAGTCGTCGCGGTTGCCGGCGGAGATCCCGCCGGCGAGCATGAACGGGCGGTTCAGCTTGTCGGCGAGCGGGGCCACCACGGCCGGATCGATCGCCTGTCCGGTACTGCCGACCCGGCCGTCCTCGGTGACCACGTCGAACAGGAACACGTCGACGCCCGCCTTCTCGTACGAAGCCAGCAGGGGGGCCTCGACGCACTCGCCGCCCCGGACGTGCAGGACCTTGATCACGTTGATTGGATACTCGCCCACCGCGATCGCCTTGACCTTGCGGATCGTCCCCGGGGTCGGATAGCCGTGGAGCTGGATCCAGCGCACCGATGAGCCCTCGAGCGTCACGCCAAGCTGCTCGGCGTCCTTGGCGAACGTGACCAGCACCGGCGTCAGGCCTTTGGTGGCGGCGGCCGCATCCGCGAGTTCACGCCAGTGGTCGCGGTCGAGATCGTGGGGCCCACCGGGCACGCCCCACCAAAGCCCGACGAAGTCGACGCCCTGGGCCGCCAACAGGTCGAGCTCGGAGCGCTCGACGATGCCGCAGACCTTGACCCGTGTGCCGAGAGCGGGATCACTGAGGCGTTCGTCGGTCACGTCCGGCTCGCTCGCTGGCGCGGTCGGCGTCGACACGTGACCGGCCTCATGCGGGATCGCGGGAGACCGCTGAGATGGCATCTACGCGATGCATCTCCTGCGGTCTCCCGGTCCCAATTCCTTATGCCCCCGCGGCCCTTGCTACGTCCCGACCAGGCCGCTCGCGCCCGGCACGGCGAGCGCCGGGGTCTGGCCGATGAACGTCAGGATGCCGTTCACGCCGACCCTGTACTCGTCGATGTGATGGGTCGCCGGGCTCGCACCGGTCGAGAGCACGTACAGGTAGTGGCTGTCGCTCGAGAGCGTCTCGTCGGTGAGTGCGAACTCGTTGGCGCGCACCGGCGTGTTGCCGAGCAGCTTCAGGCTGCCGTTCGGGAACAGCCTGTACTCCGAGGTGAAGCCGCCCGTCGGGGCGCCGCCGCCGGTGTTGACGACGTAGGCGTACTTCCCGTTCGGGGTGATCGTCACCCAGCACGGAGCGGTCCCCTTGGTCGGCACCGTCGCGATCGGGGTCAGCGCACCCGAGCCGGCCACGTTGTAGCTGGCCGTGTTACCGGCGCCCGGGACGGTCAGGCTCGTGACCTGCGACATGATCAGGTGATCATTCGGGTCGAACGCGAATCCGAACGGGAACGGCGTGGTCGCGTTATGGGGTGTCGGTGCACTCGCCGCGCCGCTCGCACTGACCTGGAACGTGTCGATCGAGTCCGTCGCGACGGGCGTCGGCAGGGTCGGATCGCCGAGCAGCGACACGACGAGCAGCTTGCCGTTGTTGTTGAAGCCCACCTGCCTTGCCAG
>Ga0116224_10001229_pt1 | contig 16916 bp, 18 predicted proteins | sample Sb_taG_9_FD_89699 | JGI IMG/M metagenome (GOLD analysis project Ga0116224, IMG submission 89699) | Peat soil microbial communities from Weissenstadt, Germany - Sb_50d_b_LC metaG | ecosystem: Environmental > Terrestrial > Soil > Wetlands > Peat | place: Germany: Weissenstadt | collected 2010-09-21 | reverse complement strand
TCGGCTGGCGGGAAGAAGGCCATCGCCGCCCTCCGCGCAGATCTGGCGAGCCTGCCCGGGCTCCGGGCCAAGATCGCAGGCCATTTGATCAGCGGTCAACAGGCATTTTCGGCCTATAACGGCATGATCGCTGCCAGCTACCAGCTCCTGGAGCAGGCGATCCGCCAAGAGGGGAACGCCACCCAGGTGCTTCCTGGCATCGCCGTGATTGAACTGGCGGTATCCAACGAGTATCTCCAGCAGGAGAGCGCGTTACTGGACGGCAACTTCGCCGCCCGCGCCTTCCCGGCCAGCGCCTATCACGCCTTCGTGAGCCTGGTAGGCGCACACCGGCTGCTTTACGCCCAAAGCTATTCCTACCTTGATCCCGCGGACCGCAGCAGCTTGAACCATGACCTGAGCCAGCGGACAGCGCAGGCCCTCGCCCTGCTGGAAGACCGGCTCATCGGGGGTGATTCGCCGACCAAGGCGCCTCCGGTGAGTCCTTCGACCTGGAACAGGACCGTTGCCACGGTCAGCACACAGATCCAACGGGCGGTAAGGCAGGCTGAAGCGCGCCTGGTATCGGAGGCTAGCTCGCAGGCCAACGCCAAGCTGCACGACCTCTACCTGGCCGGCGGCGTTGGCCTGGCCGCTGTCATCTTGTCTTTAGTCCTGTCCTCGTGGATCGCTGTCAAGCTGGCGCGGCAGCTGCACGGCCTGCGGGACTCGGCGCTGGAAATGGCGAACGTCCGCCTTCCTGACGTGGTGCGGCGGCTTCGCGCTGGCGAGGATGTGGACGTCGCTGCACAAGTGCGGCCGCTGGAAGCCGGTGCGGACGAAATCGGCCAGGTTAAGGCAGCATTCAACACCGCCCAGCGGACGGCTGTGGAGGCGGCCGTGGACGAGGCGAGAGTGCGCCGCGGCATCAACGATGTCTTCCGGAATCTGGCCAGACGGAGCCAGTCACTCCTCGAACGTCAGATGGCGCTGCTCGATGCCCTGGAGCGCCGGACGATGGAGCCCGACGACCTGGAAGGCCTGTTCCGTATTGATCACCTCACTACCCGAATGCGCCGCCACGCCGAGAGCCTGATCGTCTTGGCGGGTGAGTCGCCCAGGCGGGTGTTCCGCAGCCCGGTGCCCTTCGTGGACGTGCTGCGCGCGGCCGCAGCCGAAGTCGAGGATTACACCAGGATCAGAGTCATCTGCCGGACACCGGCGGCGCTGATCGGTACTGCGGTGGCCGACGTGATCCACATGCTCGCCGAGTTTGTGGAGAACGCGGCGATCTTTTCCCCGTCCAATACCGAGGTCTGGATCGCCGGTGGCTTGGTCGCGAATGGTTTTGCGGTCGACATCGAGGACCGCGGGCCAGGTATGGACGACGACGAGATCGCCGTCGCCAACCACATGCTGACCTACCCCCCTTTGTTCGACCTGTCGGGTTCGGACCGGCTTGGCCTCATCGTGGCTGCCCGGCTTGCCCACCGACATGGCATCGCCGTAACGCTTCGCCACTCGCCTTACGGCGGCGTGACAGCCATCGTGCTGATCCCGCGAGATCTAGTCGTCCCCGCTGACGCCGCTGGTTCCGCCGCTCCCGGCCGCGCGCTGAACAAGAGCCTGACAACGGCGGGCCGCCATGCCGTCATGGCCCATCCCGTCAGCGGGGCAGAGCATGCGCAGCCCCAGCCGGACCCGTCCGCGGTCGGCGCGGTGGACCGGCTGAGTCCCGAATCACCCCAGCGGTACCCGTCGGCAGTCGGCACGCTGGACGGCCTGAATCCCGATTTACCGCCCCAGCCGGGCCCAGCCGGGGTCAGCACCGTGACCGAGAACGGCCTGCCACAGCGGGTCCGCCAAGCAAGCCTGGCGCCGCAACTGCGGGCGACGCGAGCCGCTCCCTCGCTGGCCGGCGCAGCGGCATCCAGGTCGCCGGAGCGGGCACGCCGCGTTATGTCGGACTTCCAGCGTGGCTGGCAGCGCGGCATTTCGGATGCCGACATAACGCAGGTCGATGGCACGAACCAGCCGCGAGATGGAGAGAGCAGATGAACACCGACTACACCACGCCGCGGTCGCAATGGACCAGCGGCACCGACAGCCGCTTCAGCTGGCTCCTTGATGACCTGATAGCACGCTCAGCACACGTACAGAAGGCGGTGATCCTGTCCAGGGATGGCCTGGCCGCGGGCACCTCGGCGACCCTCAGCCGGGAGGACTCCGAGCACCTCTCGGCCCTCGCGGCCGGACTGCAGAGCCTGGCCAGCGGTGGCGCAGTGCACTTCGGCGCGGGCCAAGTCCACCAGACCGTCATCGAGATGGACGGTGGCTACCTCTTCGTGACGGCCGCCGGAGAGGGAAGCTGCCTCGCGGTGCTCGCCGACCCGCAGGCAGACGTAGGCCAGGTCGCCTACGACATGGCCCTGATGGTGAAACAGCTGGGACGGCACATGGCGGTCAGCAGCCGGCCTGTGCCCGGAGCCGACGAAGCGATGTGACCAGGCCTTGGACCCGACTGAGCATCGGCCGTCCGAGCGTGGACCGGGCCCGGTGCTACGCCCTTACGCGGTCGTCCGGGGCCGGACCAAGCCGACTGGGGATGTGCCCGACGTCATCTCGATGGTCTACTCACTGCCCGTCACCGTGCCCGAGCCGACCGACCTTGAACCAGAGCATCTGGTGGTACTACAGCAATGCCGAGTGCCGATGTCCGTGGCTGACCTGGCATCCGCGCTTGACCTGCCGCTCGCGGTGATCCGCATCATGGTCGCTGACCTGCGTGACCGCCGATTCGTCAGAATCCAGCCGCCCCGCCCGGAGCGGGTCACCGACATCAGGCTTCTCAGAGAGGTGGCCGATGGCCTACGACGACTTTGATGCTCCGCTGCGTGACCGCGACGGTGGTTCCGCGCCCGAGGCCGTCAAGATCTTAGTTGCGGGCGGATTCGGTGTCGGCAAGACGACGCTGGTGGGCGCGCTCACCGAGATAAAGCCGCTGCGGACCGAGGAAGTTCTCAGTGATCACGGGACGGACATCGACTCGCTCACTGGCGTAACAAGCAAGCGGACTACCACCGTCGCGATGGACTTCGGCCGGATCACCTTGAATTCCGAGCTCGTGGTCTACCTGTTCGGTACCCCAGGACAGGAACGATTCTGGTTCATGTGGGACGACTTGGCCCGCGGCGCACTCGGTGCCGTCGTGTTGGCCGACACCAGGCGGCTCGCCGACTGCTTTCCTTCGGTTGACTACTTCGAACGGCGCGCGGAGCCGTTCATCGTCGCGCTCAACTGCTTCGACGGGGTGCGACGCCACAATGCGGGCGAGGTCAGGCGGGCACTAGACATCCACCCTCGGGTGCCGATTGTCACCTGCGACGCGCGAGAACGGGCGTCCTGCCGTGACCTGCTAGTCACGCTGGTAGACCACGCAATTGCCGAGCTGGGTTCCGGCCCGCTGGCGCCGAGCGCATCAGGTTCACCCGTCTGAAGGCGCGGGCACTTGCCGCCGATGCATAGACCGATGGCCGGTGCCAGGGATCACCGGCTCATCGGGGCGTCGGACCTGCGGAGCATTTCCCTGGTGCTCCGGACCGCAGCGCCGCGCTGTCAGCTGCAGGGGACGTTGGAATATCCGGCAGCGGCGCCAATGACGGTCTGACCGCAGGCAATGGTGTTCCCGATTGCGCCCTGCTGAACGTAGAAGCCGTAGCCAGGGCCGTTGACCGTGGCGGAGTTGCCGGAGAACACGTTGTTCATGCCCCAGCCTGGCAGGATGACGTGGACGGTGAAGCCGTCCTTGCGGCTGCTGACGCCGACGTTGCCGGTGATCGCGTAGCCGTTGCCTTTGACGTCAATCCAGTCCTTGGAGTTCGATCCCGCGCTGCTCAGCTGGTTATCGAGCACCTGGCCACCGGTCGAGCCCTCCTTGATGTCGATCGGGTCCGACATGGCACCGGCCACGTTAGAATTCTCGATCACGTTGCCATCGCTCTTGTCGGGCAGGCAGTTCGAATACATGCACCAGTTCTTTCGCGCTGATCCGATATAGAAGCCCTCTGCGCTTGAGCTGCGGATGGTCAAGTTATCGAAGACGTTGTCAGACGAGAAGCTGTTGACGTGAACGGCGGCGCCGGTGGTGCCGTGGATGTACAGGCCGGTCACGGTGTCGTTGCTGGAGTGTGCCAGCGTGAGGCCCTTGTTACCGTGCGTGATCTGGAAGCCAGTGAGGTGCCACCAGCTGGCCCCGTTGAGGTACAGGATGTGCGATAGGCCGTTCCCGTCGATGATGGCGTTGGCAGGCCCGCACAGGGTGATCGGCGCGGTCTGGGTGCCCGACACAGTGGCCTTGAACGAACCCGTGTAGGTCCCGGCGGCCATGTCGATGACCGAGCCAGGCACGGCAGTGGCCAGAGCGGACGTCAGTTGCGCGGCGGTGGTCACCACATGTCCAGCGGGACAACTGCCGGGCGGACCCGCAGGCGTGGAGTTCAGCGTCGTCCACGAGATTCCGCTCATAGACAGGATCGCGACGAGCAGCCCGCCGATGAATTTCATCAAAATCCCCCCAAAAGTGCACCATGACACTGTTCGGTACTTGAGACAGATTGAGTATCCACGGACAACGCATTCGATGCAGCGATATTGCCAGAAAGAACGTCCGCGTCGTGGGATCTAGTCCGATGACGCCAGCACCTGGCCTCCGACGTCCGACTACGACGAGTAATCGGAGTTGATATCCTCGGCACGACCGCGGTGCCGCGCATTCAGAGCATGGTGGGACAGGAGGCTGTACCCGCTGTCGGGGTTTGCGGTCAGCTGCCGGGTAATAATCGCCATTTGCCACTGCTCCGGCAGGGCATTATTAAGACCGCCAACCGTGCCAGTATTCGTCGCGAACACTTGACGTAGTTATAGCCAGCATGCCTTGTCGGGCGCAGTGTCAGCCCACGGTATCTCGATCATCGGCCCGGACAGGTCAATCGCGTCGACCTGCTCGAATCGCCGGGCAAGCAGCACCGCATGCCGCCCGGTTCGACAGCCGAGGTCGAGTGCGCGGCCGCCCGCCGCTGGCAGCAGGTCCTTCACCCACTGGTCGACCAGCTCGTCCTCACCAGCTTGCCCAGCCGGTCATAGCCCTCCGCGATCTCGTCGAAGGACTGCGCTGCAGCCCGGGTCCACGCTCTGCGGCGCATGAGCAGAACAGTAACGGCGTAAAATTGGTCCTTGTGCCGTCCGAAAGCCGGACGCAAGCGACCCGAGGGCACCAGCGAACTCGGTCCGCGGGTGGCAGCTACTTCAGGTTGCCGAGGAAGCTGAGCACCCGCTGCAGCAGCAACGCCGCCGCGTTCTCGTCGTAGCTGGGCAGGCTGCTGTCCGCGAACAGGTGCTGATCGCCTGGGTAGAGGAACAGCTCAGCGCCTTCGGTGCTCTTGACGAGGTCGTTGGCGGCGTCCAGATCGCCCTCCGTGACGAAGAACGGGTCGGCGTCCATAGCGTGGATCTGGACCGGGACGCCCTGCGGCCACGGACACCCGAACTCGGAGGTCGGGACGCACGAATGAAACAGCAGGGCTCCCTCTGCGCCTGGCCGCGTCTGGGCCAGCATCTGCGCGGGCAGCACCCCGAGCGAGAACCCGGCATAGACGATTTCGTTCGGCAACTGCTCAGCGGCGAGCCGACCACGCTCGATGATCGTGTCGAAGCCGACCTGCCCGGCATAGCCGACGCCGTCATCGAGGGCGTCGAACGTTGCGCCCTCGTAGAGATCGGGCACGGTGACGCGATGCCCGGCGGCACGCAGCCGGTCGGCGAACTCGCGGACGCCGACGGTGAGGCCCTGAGCGTGATGGAACAAGATGACGTCGGTCATTGGCGCTCCCCGGGGTGCGGTTTCTGGAGGGACGGGTTTGATGGACCGCATCGTAGCCACGTCCGGCTGCTATCGCCTGGCGCGCACCGGTCCGTGTACCGGGTCCGCAGGGCCGGATCACCAGGCCGGTGCCGGTCGCGTCGTGATCGCGTATCCGGAGGGGCTGGACTGCTCTACCGGGAGCGCCGCAGCCCGCCAGGCCTGAAAGCCGCCGTCAACATCGGTCGCGCGGGCAAAGCCGAGTTGCTGCAGCGTCGCCGCTGCCAGGCTTGACTGGTAGCCCTCGTCGCACAAGAGGATGACCTGATCGTCGAGTTGCGGTGCGTCCGGATGGCGATGCTGGCTCGCCGGATCAAGTCGCCATTCGAGCACGTTCCGAGGGATCACGAGCGCGCCCGCGACGATGCCATCCCGGGCGATCTGCGAGTCAGAGCGGATATCGATGAGTGCAGCGCCGGAACACAAGGCGCGCAGGGCCTCAGCCGGATCGAGCCGATGCAGTCGGCGTCGTGCGTCAGCGAGCAGCTCATGGATCGTTGTTCGCGTCACGCCGCGAATCCTATTGCGTACGGACAAATCTGGCCCCGCTACTAAGCACCCCGAGCCCGACGTGCCGTGGCCCGGCGCCGACCGGATGCCGCTTTCTGGGCGCCTCGACAGCGACGGCCAGCTGTTCGTTAAGGTGCGTGGACTGGTCCTGGCCAAGCAGGCCCGGTCCCGGCCGCGCTGCGTGGCACCAACCCGCTCCCGGACTTCCAGGCCATCGTCAGCTGCCAGAGCATCGGAGCCGGCGACTCGGCCACTGTCGCCAACGTCGCCACAGGTAACTTCACGGCCAACACGGCCGGGGACTCGACCATCAGCGCAAGCGTGCACCTGCCCAGCCCCTGCATAGCCCCGATCGTCTTCGTCACCGGGCCCGGCTTCTGGCTCGCCGTCACCGGGAGCTGAGTCCATTCAGCCCCTGGCCGGCGGTGCCGAGCCGCCGGCCATGCAGCTGATGGCCTGCCGGCCGGTCTGGTTCCCTACGAGCGCGCGGTCAGGGCGTCCAGGAACCGGACGGTCGCTGACACCGTTTCGTAGCGCCACAGCGCCAGCGTCCGGTCAAAGCCAGCGGCCGTGCCGAGGCGGTTATGCAGTCCGCCGGCAACGGGGACGAGCTGCTCGCGCTGAGCCCGGAGCAGTGGCTGCGGATCCTCCCCGGACCGGTCGAGCAGCGCGAGCTTGATCAGAAGCTCTGATCGCACGTCCCGGTTGTGGCAGGCCGGCCGCCTCAGCCAGTCCGCGGCGGCGTGCTGTCCGTCGCTGGTCGCGTCGACCAGCGACCGCACGGGGCCATGGCTCGACGGCTGCTGCTCCGCCGTCTTGACCAGGCCGAGCAGTTCGAGCCGCTGCAGCGCCCGGTAGACGACGGGCTTAGGTATCCGCCATATCCGACCCAGGTCGCCGTCATAGTCGAGGAGCCTGGCAAGCGCGAAACCGTGCGTGGGCTGCTCGCAGACCAGGCACAGCACTAGCCACTCGGCCAATGACAGTGAGGATTCCTCCACTGCGGGCATATTCCAAGGCTATTACCGGACGGCGCGGGTTGCCCGCGCCCGGCCGTGGCGGGCTGGCGGGTGCAGCCCGCCACGGTGTACAGGCGTTGGTGCACCTGCTACTTGGCGATCATCACCTCGGTGGCCTTGATGACGACAGTTACCTGGTCGCCTTCCTTCAGGTTGAGGTGCTCTCGGGATGAGTCGGTGATGACCGCCGCTACCGTGCCTGCATCGACATTGACGATGATCTCGGCCATTACCGCGCCGGTTTTGATGCTCTGCACCGTACCGGTCAGCTGATTACGTGCGCTTATCTCCATGGTGCCTGCTCTTTCGTCGTGTCTCGCTTCTTGGCGGCGGGCTAGTTCCAGCGATGCCCGACTGGACACCGGCCGGGAAGACCCCCGGTCAGTAGTCTCCTCGGCCAGGCCGCGGCCTGCTGGCGGCCACGCCGGGGTGGCCGCCCGGTGAAGGCTCAGATGGGCTCACTGATCTGCAGCACGCCGCCCCGCCTGATGAAGGGATGGTCACGCATCAGCCGGACGGCCGCCGCACCATCGGGTGCCTCGATCACCGACCAGCCCATCAACGGCTCCCCGGTCGCCCGGTCACGAGCACCGTCGCCAGAGACGGTCGTCGCAGACCGGACCGGTTCGCCCAGGTCGGCCAGCGCCGGGCCGGCCTTCCCGGCCCACCGCCGGAACGCATCGCGGGCCTCCGCCACCGACGCCGGATCGCGGGGCATGTCACCTGGGTAATAGGTGACCAGGAATCTAACCATTTCGGGTGGGCCTCCTACGGTGATTGCGTTGGAACTTCCGGCCCTGCCGCCTGCCGGCGCAGCCACGTTTCCGGCTGGCCAGACTCGGCGGAGATGGCCTTCCAGGTCCAGCCATCGGATCTGCGGTCGCTGATGTAGCCGGCGACAGTCGGGTAACCCAAGGAGGCGGCGACAGCGGCTGAGCGCTGCCGGGCCGCGCCACGCTTGGCGGCGTGCGCGACCGTGGCCAGGCCGTGACGGCGGAACGCAGACCTTACGGCATGGTGTGAGAAGCCAAGCTCGGCCGCTATCGCGTTCACGGTCTGACGCTGCTCAAGGTGCCGGTCCCGCAGGTAGGCGGCGACGTCGCGATAGCCAAGGTGCCGCAGCGCCGGAAGCCAGGCGATGTCGTGCCTTCCCGCAGCCTGGAGCCGGGCCGATTGCGCTGCGGCGGGATCGACGCGGCCGAGGTAGCGCGAAAGCCAGTCCTTGTGCAGCCCGGCTTCCCGGCTGATCGCCGCCAGGCTGGCCCCGGCCTGGGTCCTGGCAGCGACGCAGGCCCCGATGTCGGGGTATCCCTGTCGCCGCGCGGCATCGGCCGCGACGGCGATCAGATGCCGGTCGGCGCGGTCCCTGCTCGCCTGCGCGGCGATCGAGAAAGGAATCGCCGCGCGCGCCAGTACGGTCTTCCTCCGGCGCTGCTCAGGGAACGACCGGCCACGGGCGGCTGCGGCAGCATCCCTGGCTAGATCCCCGCCGCGGGCCCGCTCCCGGCCCGCCGCGCTGCCCTCGCGGACCGCCGGCTCGAATAGCAGCCGCGCCGTGAATGCGGCGGCGCGGAGCTTCCGGGTCTCCGGCCCTTCCAGGGACTGGCCGCGCTCCAGGCCGAACGCCTCGCAGTACCTTTCCTTCGTCCAACCATGCGCGGAAAGGTGAGCCACGACGGAGCGGAATGACCGGCCGCACAGATGACACGTCACCAGCGAACCGTCGATGACAACCTCGCCGACCGGCGCGAAGAAAGCGGTCCCGTCTGCTAGTACGCCTGCGACCGGACGAAGCGGCTGGGCCGGCCGATGCGTGCGGACCTGGATCAGAGCTTGTCCCAGGCGGATCATCTCGGCGGACACCAGCAGCCTCCCTGGAGCAGTAGTCACACAGAGACTACTGACTGTTGGACCGTTCGTCACTACCGCTTGTGGCCTCCAGGCGCCTCATCAGGAAACGTCGATCGGAATGGGTTGCGTGTGCTGTGACCACCGGTCATGGTTGCCCGCTGGTAGCTGAGCTGATGGCTCCGGAGAACTACCGGCCGCGGAAACGTGGTTCGCGCTTTTCCACGAAGGCTTGGGTGGCCTCGCGGTGGTCCTCGGTAAGCGCGGTGTGCACGTGGTGCGTCACTTCGAGGTCCATGCAGTCAGCTAGCTCGCCGGTCACGGCCCGGTGCAGGTTCTCCTTCATGTAGCGGTAAGCGATCGACGGCCCTGCGGCCAGTCGGCGAGCCCGCGTCATCACCTCCCGCTCGAAGTCGGCCAGCGGGAAGATGGCGTTGACGATCCCGAGTCGTTCAGCCTCCTCCGCGCTGAGCCGCTCAGAGAAGTAGTACAGCTCCTTGGCTTTGCCGCTGCCCACCAGCTGAGTGAGGAACCAGGTCCCGCCGTAATCTCCGGCGAACCCGACCCGGGCGAAAGCCGTGGTCAGCACCGCCCCCGGTACCGCATAGCGCAGATCGCAGGCCAGGGCCAGCGACAGGCCGGCCCCAGCCGCCGGACCTCCGATGGCAGCGATCGTCGGCTTGGGCATGCTCCAGAGGCGACCGCTCGTCGCTCGCTGGTTGAGCCGCTGGCGATGGATGGCGACGTCGAGCGACGGGCCCGCGCCGTCGCCGCTGCGGTCCACCGGCTGGGCGGCCATGCCCTTGACGTCACCGCCGGCGCAGAAGGCGCCGCCCGCCCCGGTGAGCACCACGCAGCCAACCTTCTCGTCGGTCTCGACCTGGGCGAGCATTACCGCCAGGGCCGACATCATGGCCTGCGACATGGCGTTTCGCCGATCGGGGCGGTTCATGGTGATCACCGCGACGCCTTCGTCGATCTCAGCACGCAGATCGTCGGTCCCGGTTTTGAGTACGGTCATGTCATCCTTCCTCGGCTGCAAAGCTGACGCCGCCGATCTGCACAGGCCCGCCGCCGGGCAGCTCGGCGATGGTCACTGCGGTAATTCCCTCGCCGTGACCGGCCGGGGCCGGGACGAACCGCAGCCGCTGGCCCGAGTGCCGCAGTTCGACCACCGCGCTGTTCCCGTCGTCGGCGGCGGATATGCCGAGCACCGCGGCCCAGCGCCGCGCCGCGGCGGAGGGGTCTGTGACCTCGATCGTCAGCCCGGTCACACCGCCGGAAGCGTGCTCGGGCGCCTGCCCAGTCCAGGACGGGCCCGCCCACCGCCACGAGTCCACCGGCTCCGCCCAGTCCAAAGACACGATGGCACCGGGGACGTCCTTGGGATGCAGGTGGGTGCCTGCCATGTCGGGCAGGTCGGCCGTCCAGACCACCCGCACCCCAAGCTCCGCGAGCCGGTGCCGGGCTGCTGCCAGGTCAGGGACCTGGAATATGGCCATGTACCCGCCGTCACCGCCTCGCCTGACGAGGTACCGGCCGGCCGTGGTATCCGGCCGGGTGGGGGCCACCACCTCAACGAATGTGTCGCCCACGGCGAACACCGCATTGGTCAGGCCGAACTCTGCTACCACGGGATCGTGGAATGGTGGCGGCCAGCCGAAGGTCTGGCGCAGCTCTTCAGCCACCCGACCGCAGTCGTGCGCCACCACGGCGACCTGTCGCAGGCGGGGTCCGGCGAGCACACCCCTAACAGTAGTGAGGTCTGCTCGGGTTCGGCCCAGAAGCAGCATGGTGACGGATACCGGGCGACCATGGCCGCACGGACGACTGGGATGCGGAGGATTAGCTACTCAAGCGGTTGGCGGGCGATGGCGGGCGGTTCGCGTCCGGCCAGCAGCCAGCCTGCGATGGCGGCGACCACCGGCAGACCGACGATGATGACGGCCAGGCTGAGGAAAGGCACGTGGGTGAGAATGCGCACGCTTCGCTGCCACGCGAGCATGGCGAGGTAGGCGCCGACGGTGCCGAGCAGGGCGCGCGTTGGGGTCCGAGGTGTAGGTGGGGAGGCTGACCCGCTGGATCTTTGGATGCAAGATGCCGGGAAGCTTGGGGGGACCGGACGGGCGAGGACCGTGGACTCTGCAGCCGGCCGCGCCACCTGGGCACGGGGCCTGCCCGGCGAAGTCGGCGATCTGGTAGCCGGCCAGCCCCTTTGCGGACGTGAGGATGTCGGTGGCAGGCTCAACGTCGCTCAGCTTGATCCCGTAATGTCGGAGCACCGCCGGGGTGGCGACGTAAAGGAGATTCGAGTTCGCCGGCCCGGCGAGCATCAGGCCCGGCCGCCCTTGATGGTGACGTGGGTCGCCTTGACTAGCGCGACGGTCTGCCGGCCTGGCCCTACCTGAGCACGCGACAGGCTGGGGGGCTGCGGGGTCCACGGCGCCGTCGAGAGCGAGGACGGACCGGGCATGAAGCGCGGCGGTGAAAGAGTCGACGCGGTCCTGCAACGCGTGGACCTGGGCCGGGGTGTCCACGGGAATGGTGCCGCCGCTGCCGAGAGTTGGGTCGGCGTTGGCGGAGATGTAGACGATGAGCTGGTCTGCCGGGAGGTTGCCCCCGGACGGGGAGACGGCAGCGGCGGCCTGGGCCTTGGCGGCTCCGATGGCGACGGCGGCCGCAACGCCCAGGGCGAGGCCGATCGCGGCAAGCGCCGCACCGGCCCGGGATTGATAGCGGGCCAGGTCGCGCAGCGCGAGCCGCACCGCGATCGGCGAGCGCCGACCGACGACGGCGAGCCAGCGGATGGCCAGCGGGCCAAGGAGCAGCATCCCGCCTCCCGGTCGGCCCACGATGCCAGCTGCGCGTCGTGGGTCACTACCACGCCGGCCACGGCTCCCTGGCATGCGGTGCGGATCAGGCGCATCACCGCATCCGCGTTGACCGAGTCCAGCGCTCCCGACGGCTCATCGGCCAGCAGCAGGCGGCGCTCCCCCACCACCGCGCGGGCGATCGCAACCCGCTGCCGTTCTCCGCCGGACAGCTCATCAGGGAACCGGGCCGCCCGGTCGGCCAGGCCCAGGTCCGCCAGCGCCGCCAGCGCCGCGGTGCGCGCTGTCCTCGCGGCCATTCCGTCGAGCTCCAGCGGCAGGGCAACGTTCTCGGTCGCGGTCAGCCCGGCCAGCAGGTTGAAGTCCTGGAACACGTACCCGATCGAGCGCCGCCGCAGCCTGGCTCGTTCGTTGCGTGACTTCCCCGATACCACCGCGCCGCCGACCAGCACCTCCCCGCTATCCGGGTCCTCCAGGCTGCCGGCGATCGTCAGCAGGGTGCTCTTGCCCGACCCACTCGGCCCATCACCGCCACCAGCGTGCCCGCCTCCACCAGCAGGTCGACGTCGCGGAGAGCCTGCACCTGAGTCGGCCCCGAGCCGTAGACCTTGGACACCCGCCGCAGCTCGAGCGCGCTCACCGCCGCGCCCCCACGTTCCGTCGCAGCCGCGGCAGTGACGGTGCAGCACGCGCGGGCTCGGCAGGCACGAGCCAGAGCCTATGCCCCCAGTCGAGTCCGTGATCTGGCCATACCGCGCCGGAACCGCTGAACTGCGGCGCGATGCGGTGGTCCAGCGCCGGCCCGCCGACCCTGCGGGCCGCGAGTTGGCGGGCGCTACGAACTTTGCTGGTAGCTGATGCCGGACAGCGCGCCCAGGTGCCCGTCGGCGACGTGAAGGTCCGGGGTCTTTAAGCGCGCTGACCGTAACGACCTGTCAGGACTCTCCCCTGACGTAGGGGATACCGAGTCCGGCCGGCGTTCCGAGCCGTCGCCGGATCGAACCCAGCGAGACGAGGACCAGCGCGATGATCGTCATGAGGTACGGGAGCGCCGACCAGAACTCCGAAGGGATCGAGATGACACCCCTCGCCTGGAGGTCAAATCCGAAGCTCGTGAACGCACCGAACAGGTAAGCCCCGATGATCAGCAGTTCCGGCCGCCAGAACGAGTAAATGACCAGGGCGATGGCGATCCAGCCTGCACCGGCCGTAATCCCGTCGATCCAGTTGGTCGCGATCTGCAGCGTGAAGAGCGAGCCGCCCATTCCGGCCAGTGCGCCACCCAGGAGGGTATGGATGTAGCGGTATCTGGTCACGTTGATGCCCATCGCATCCGCTGACCGTGGCGACTCGCCAACCGAGCGCAAGTGCAGTCCGACGCGGGTGCGATACAGGTAGAGCACTGCGAGGATCACGAGCAGCCAGGACAGGTAGACCATCGCGCTCTGGTGGAACAGGATCGGCCCGATGACAGGCAGGTGCGCTAGGCCGAAGACATTCAGCTCGCTGAACTGGTGCTTGCCGGCGATGGCGCCGAGGTTGTTGCTCTCGCCGATATACGACGACAGCCCGATCACCCCGGCGAAAATCGTCAGCGTGAGCCCGGACACGATCTGGTTCGCCCGGAGCGTGATGGTCACGAACGCGTGGATGGCCGCCATGGCGGTCGAGGCGAGGATCGCGACTGCAACCGCGACAAGCAGAACCAGTGCGTTTGGCCCGTGCAGGCGCTGCGAGACCAGGAACGCCGTCACCGCGCCCATCAGCATCATGCCCTCGACGCCGAGGTTCAGCACGCCGGAACGCTCGGCGAACAGCTCGCCGATCCCGGCGAAGACCAGCGGCGTCCCGTACAGGATCGCCGACACGATGATCGAGATCCCGATGTTGGCGTTGATTCCGGTCATGACGGCACCTCCTCGTGCGCGGAGGCCGGCAGCACGGCCGCCGGAGGCTTGGGAACCGGCCGTATCGCAGTGGCCCGCCGCGGCGCGCGGATCGTGACGTGATACCGCGTGAAGATCTCCGAGCCGAGCACGCAGAATAGCAAGATGCCTTCCATCGTCCCGGTCACGCCGATCGGAAAGCCGGGCCCCTGGAGCGCATAGCCGGCGTTGACCAACATGCCGATGAAGAACGAGGTCACGACGACGGCGACCGGGTTGTAGCGGCCTAGCGCCGCCACCACGATGCCGGTGTAGCCGAATCCAGCCTGCTCCAGACCGCGGGGGTCAAGGACGTGGCTGAAGTCGCCTACCTGGCTCGCCCCGCCCAACCCGGCGATGCCGCCGGACAGTGCCATCAGCGAGAGGATCTTGCGGCGGGTCTTGATGCCGGCGTACCGGGCGGCGGGCGGCGAATCGGCGACCACGCGCATCTCGAACCCGTACTTGGTGGAGCGGATCACCCCCCACAGGAGCACCGCGAACCCGGCGGCCAGGAGCAGCCCAAACGGGATCGTCACGCTGCCTAGCTGCAGCGGTGGCCAGTTGGCCGTCGAGGCGAGGTTCTTTCCCTGCGGGAAAACCCGCGCCGAGGGCGAGGTGAGATCCCTCCAGTAGGAGTTGCTGTCAAAGATCAGGTAGTACATGATGTTCGCGGCCACGTAGTTGAGCATCAGCGTGGTCAGGATCTCGTTGGTGTTGAGGTAGGCACGGAGCGCTCCTGGCACGGCGGCCCACAGCGTTCCTGCCGCTATTCCGCCGGCCATCATCGCGACGATGAGGACGGGGCCGGGCAGATTGTGCAGGAGCAGGCCAACACCCGACGCACCGACCGCTCCCATGTAGAGCTGGCCTTCGCTGCCGATGTTCCAGATCCGCATGCGGAACGCGACCGCCGCGGCCAGGCCGGTGAAAAGCAGCGGGGTCATGCTCACCAACGTCGAGCTGAACGCGCCCGGCTGCGTGATGCTGGCCTGGATGATGTTCTTGTAGGTCGTTAGCGGGTTATGCCCGGTCGCCGCCAGGAAGATCCCGGCTACGATCACGGCGAGGATGACAGATCCGAGCGGGACAGCGTAATTGAGCCAGCGAGGAACCTTCTCGCGCGCTGCGAATCTGATCATGACGCCACCCCCGACATCATCAGCCCGATGTGATCTATGTCCGCACCGTCTCGGTCGAGCACGCCGACCACCCGTCCGCGGTACATCACCGCGATCCGATCGGCGAGGTCGAGGATCTCGTCGAGGTCCTCGCTGATCAGCAGCACGCCCACGCCGCGGTCCGCCGATTCGGTCAAGAGCTGGCGGACGCTCTCGGTCGAGGCCACGTCGAGGCCCCTGGTCGGGGATGCCGCGACGAGGACTTTTGCGTGGCTGGAGAGTTCGCGCGCGAGGAGCAGTCGCTGGACATTGCCGCCGGAGAGCTCGCGCGCGAGCGTCTTCGGTCCGCGCGCGACGATGTCGAACCGCTCGATGAGCTCCGTCGCGTTCCGCAGGCCGCGCTTGGCGTGCAGGAGCGGCCCGTGGCCGTCTTCGCGGTACGACTTCAGCCTGAGGTTGTCTGCGATTGTGAGTCCGGGGGCTACTCCGACGCCCATCCGTTCCTCGGGAACGTACCCTAGCCCCGCGTCAATCGCCTCCCATGGCGTCCCGTGCTGGGGCCGGCCCGCGATGGTGATCGTCCCGGCGGTGTGGGGACGCTCCCCTGCGATCACCTCGGCGAGCTCCCGCTGGCCGTTCCCAGCGACGCCCGCTACGCCGACGATCTCGCCAGGGTGAACTTCCAGACAGACCCCGACGACGGCCGGAGTACCCAGGTCCCCGGTGGCGCTCACGTCCGAGAGACTGAGCACGGCCTGCGCTGCGTTGGTCTTCCCGCTGCTCCCCTTGCGTCCGAGCATGATGTCGCGCCCGACCATGAGGTGCGCAAGCGACTTCGCGTCGGTGTCCGCCGTCCGCACCGTCCCCATGGCCTTGCCAGCCCGCAGCACCGTGACCCGGTCGGAGACGGCGAGGACCTCGGGCAGTTTGTGCGAGATGAACACCACGCTGGTGCCGCTGGCTGCCATTCCCCTGAGGGTCTCGAAGAGTTGCCGCACCTCCTGCGGGGTGAGCACGGTGGTGGGCTCATCAAGGATGAGGGTCCGCGCGCCCCGATAGAGCGCCTTCAGGATCTCGACCCGCTGCTGTTCACCCATGGACAGCTGCCAGATCTTCGTGCTCGGATCGATCGGCACGTGAAACTGCTCGGCGATCTCGGCGATCTCACGTTCAACCCGCCGCGGCGAGAACCATATCCCCCGCCGCCGCGACCATCCCAAGATCACGTTCTGCGCCACCGTCAGCGGCTGAACGAGCGTGAAGTGCTGATGGACCATGAAGATCCCCGCATCGTGCGCGTCACGCGGCGAGTGGAACGCCGCTTGCTCACCGCGCACCTCGACGTAGCCTTCGTCGGGGCGGTACAGGCCGGTGAGGACGTTGCAAAGCGTGGTCTTGCCGGCCCCGTTCTCGCCGAGGAGCGCGTGGATCTCTCCGGGCATTACCTCGAACGACACGCGGTCGTTCGCCACGACGCCCGGAAAGTGTTTGGTGACGCCCCGTGTCGCCAGAGCTGGGACAGGGCCCGCGCCGACCAGGCGCGGCGTTCCTTCACGCAAGGACGCATTCAGGTACGCCGACTGCCTGGTCGTGGTTGGGTCGTCGGTCATCGCCGGGCTAGCCCTTCGCGCTGCCGATGACACCCTTGATGAACCAGTTCAGGGTATACTTGGACAGGACAGCGGAATTCGTCGGGTTCCAGACCGGCAGTGTCTGGCCGACCTTCAGCCCGACCGTGCCGTCTTGCTTGGTGAGTGGCCCAGTGA
>Ga0116224_10001228_pt1 | contig 16936 bp, 13 predicted proteins | sample Sb_taG_9_FD_89699 | JGI IMG/M metagenome (GOLD analysis project Ga0116224, IMG submission 89699) | Peat soil microbial communities from Weissenstadt, Germany - Sb_50d_b_LC metaG | ecosystem: Environmental > Terrestrial > Soil > Wetlands > Peat | place: Germany: Weissenstadt | collected 2010-09-21 | reverse complement strand
CCCTTCGCCCGACGTGGGAAGATCCAGATGCGCAAGGAACCGGACGTCGGGTTTGTCGATACCCAGACCGAACGCGATTCGTTGCGCATCTGGATCTTCCCAAGTCGGTCGAAGGGTACTACCAGGAAACCGGCCGGGCCGGGCGGGACGGCCTGCCAGCCACCGCATGGCTCGGCTATGGCCTGGCCGATGTCGTGCTGCAGCGCAAGCTGATCGACGGCTCGGAGGGCGACCTGGCCCACCGGCGCAGGCTCGCCGCGCACCTGGACGCGATGCTGGCGCTCTGCGAGACCGTCGAATGCCGCCGCGCGCAGCTGCTCGGCTATTTCGGTGAGGCGGCCGCCCCGTGCGGTAACTGCGACACCTGCCTGTCGCCGCCGCAGACCTGGGACGGCACGGTAGCCGCGCAGAAGCTGCTGTCGGCGGTCCTGCGGCTGCAGCGCGAGCGGCGCCAGCGGTTCGGCGCCGGGCAGGTGATCGACATCCTGCTCGGCCGCAAGACGGCAAAGGTGATCGAGAATGACCACGCTTCGCTGACCGTGTTCGGTATCGGCGAGGAACTTGGCGAGAGCGAATGGCGAGGCGTGGTGCGGCAGCTGCTGGCCCAGGGCCTGCTCGCGGTTGAGGGCGATTACGGCACGCTCGCGCTGACCGACAGCAGCGGAGCAGTGCTCGCCGGCCAGCGGCAGGTGCTGCTCCGGCACGATCCCGCGCCAGCTTCGCGGCCTGCCAAGGCCGCCCGGCCAGTGAAGACCTCCGGAGCCGTGGCCGAGCTGCCAGCGGCCGCGGCAGGTGTCTTCGAGCAGCTCAGGACGTGGCGCGCCGCCGCGGCGAAGGAGCAGGGCGTACCGGCGTACGTGATCTTCCACGATGCGACGCTCCGCCAGATCGCTGCCGAATCCCCGTCCACTCTGGCCGCCCTCGGCACGGTCAGCGGCGTCGGCGAGACCAAGCTGGCCAGATACGGGCAGCAGATCCTGGACGTCCTGGCAGCGCAGGACGGGTGATGGAGCCCACGGACGAGCTGGCCGACGACTGGGCTGCGGTGCTTCGGCGCGAGGCTGCCGGGTACGCGCGGGTCGCGCTGGACAACATCGGCAGGGAGTTCCCGACGGCTGTGCATCACCTGATGACCGGGCCCGACGACCTGCCAGTCCGGCCGAGAGAGCTGACCCCGGTCTTCTACGGCAGTTTCGACTGGCATTCCTGCGTGGAAATGCACTGGCTGCTGGTCCGGCTGCTGCGGGTGACGGGCGATGTCGTTGCTGCGGCGGAGATCAGGTCAGCGCTTGACGCGCAGTTCGCCGAGGCCGGACTGGCGGCGGAGGCGGCAATGATCGCCAGCGGGAACGGGGGCTTTCAGTTCCCCTACGGCTGGAGCTGGGCGCTGGCCCTGGTTCACGAGACCGCCACCTGGGACGATCCGGATGCCCGGCGCTGGGCCTCGGCCCTGGCACCGCTGGCCGACGCGATCAGCGACAAGTATCTTCTCCGGCTAGCGAAGGAGACCTATCCGGTTCGGCATGGCATGCACCCGAACAGTGCTTTCGGCATGTCCCGGGCGCTGCCCTACGCCCTGGACCGGGCTGGGAAAGGGAACACGGATCTCGCGGCCGCGATCACGGACAAGGCGCGCGGCTGGTTCGGTGCGGACATCGAGTATCCCGGCGGATACGAGCCGTCGGGGCACGATTTCTTGTCTCCCGCGCTGGCCGAGGCGGAGCTGATGGCGCAGATTCTCCCCGGCGAGCAGTTCTCGGACTGGCTGGGCGCGTTCTTGCCCGGTATCGCGGTTGGCCGGCCGGCTGCGCTGTTCACCCCGGCGTTGGTCTCCGACTCCAGCGACGGCCAGATCGCGCACCTGCACGGGCTGAACGCCAGCCGCGCCTGGTGCTGGCGGCGGTTGGCCGAGAGCCTGCCGGCTGGAGATCCCCGGGTCGACCGGGCGCTTGCGGCGGCGAGGCGGCATGCGGAGGCGGCGCTGCCGCACGTGGTCGGCGACGACTACATGGTCGAGCACTGGCTCGCCGCCTACGCCGTGCTGCTCCTGAGCTGCCCATGATCACGCGACGGTCAGTGGCGCAGCTGAACCGGCGGCGAGCGTAGGGGTCACACTCCCGCAGGCAGTCCGGCAAGCGCCTCCTCGATGACCTTGTCGGTCAGCTGCAGATCCTGCACCTCACCTGCCAGGTAATCGCCGTACGCCTGCAGGTCGAGCAGGCCATGCCCGCACAGCGCGGTAAGGATGACCTTCTCCTCGCCGGTCTCCTTGCAGCGAAGCGCCTCTTCGATGCAGGCAGCTACGGCGTGCGTTGGTTCCGGTGCAGGCACGATCCCCTCGGTCCTGGCAAAGCGCAGCCCGGCTGCGAAGCACTCTGACTGCGGCTTGGCGACGGCTTCGATCAGGCCAAGCTCGTAGATGTGCGACAGCAGCGGTGACATTCCGTGATAACGCAAACCTCCGGCGTGAATCGGGTCAGGAATGAACTCGTGCCCGAGGGTGTGCATCTTCAGCAGCGGCGTGAAGCCGGCTGTGTCGCCGAAATCGTACGCGTACACGCCGCGGGTGAAGGACGGGCAGGCGGCCGGCTCGACTGCCCTGATCACCGGGTTCATCCGGCCGGCCATCTTCTCGCGCAGGAACGGGAACGCGAGGCCGCCGAAGTTGGAGCCGCCGCCGGTGCAACCGACGATCACGTCGGGTGTGTCGCCGGCCTGGGCGAGCTGCTTGATGGCCTCCTCGCCGATGATCGTCTGATGCATGAGCACGTGATTCAGCACGCTGCCCAGTGAGTACCTGGTATCTGGCTCGCTGCCCGCCACCTCGACGGCCTCGCTGATCGCGATGCCCAGACTCCCGGTCGAGTCCGGATGCGCGGCGAGGACGGCCCGGCCAGCCGAGGTGAGATCGGACGGGCTGGGGTGCACCTTTGCGCCGTAGGTTTCCATCAGCATCTTGCGGTACGGCTTCTGGTCGTAGGACGAGCGGACCATCCAGACGTCCAGCTCGATGCCGAACAGGGCGCAGGCGAACGCCAGCGCGCTTCCCCATTGCCCGGCACCGGTTTCCGTGGTGAGCTTCCGCACGCCCTCGGCGGAGTTGTAGTACGCCTGCGGTACGGCGGTGTTTGGCTTGTGCGACCCGGCCGGGCTGACGCCCTCGTACTTGTAGTAGATCCTGGCCGGGGTGCCAAGTTCCTTCTCGAGTCGGCGAGCCCGGTACAGGGGAGTCGGCCGCCACAGCCGGTAGACGTCGAGCACGGGCTCGGGGATCGCGACGTGCCGGTCTCCCGACACCTCTTGCAAGATCAGCGCGACCGGGAAGAGCGGAGCCAGGTCGTCGGGGCCTACCGGTTCGCGGGTGCCGGGGTGCAACGGTGGCGGCGGTGGTGCTGGCAGGTCGGGGATGACGTTGTACCACTGGCGCGGCATCTCCGATTCCTGCAGGACGTACTTAACCTGGTTCTCCATGGTTACCTCCGGAGCTGCAGAGCCTGGTGATCGTAACGGTATCCGAGTGATCTTGCTGTCGGGACGTTTGTAGCTGAACGTCGGACATCGCCGGTTCCGGCCAGGGCCCTCGCCGGGGCCGCGCGCTGTGGCACCCCGAGTTACCCCCGTGTGACGTGCGGCGGATCGGTTGCAGCGGGCTGTGCTGCGTGGAATCGTAAGGTGGTGCAGTCGGGCTGGCCGGCTAGCCTGGGCGGGCGAAAGCCAGTCGGCCTGACCGTAGCTGGCGGAGCTTAGCTCGAATGGCCCGTGATTTCTCCGGCGGACTGCCGGCGAGGTCACGCGGCTCGCGTCGCGAGGCGGCGGTTGCGGAGGTGCGGGTCTTGTCGGTACTGGCAGGCTCCCGGCGACCAACAGCCGACCCTGAGCGCTGGCGGCCGGCGTAGCTGTGGCGGCGGGACGCAAAGGTCGGCGCAAGTCCGGGCGGGATGGGGCCAGCGAGCACGGTGCGGGCCAGCCAGCCGAGCCCGGGCAGGAGCCGAGCGCAGCCTCCGGAGATGCGGATGCTGAGCAGTGGCTGACCCCGTATCGCATCGTGCGGCCAGCACCGCCGATGAGGTCGCAGCACTCCGGGTGGCAGCAGCCAGCCACCCAGGTCTGGCACGAAGAAGAAGATAGTCAGACCTGGCGTGAGCCGGTTTCCCAGCAGTGGTATCCGCCTGGACCGCCGCAGGGGTTCGGGCCTGGGCGCGCGGAATGGCATGAGAATCAGCCGCCGACCCCCCATGGCTATGACCAGCGGTCCTGGGATGGGTCAGCACCGGTGCCGGGGCCGGGCGCGTATCCGGCGGAGCCCTGGCGTGGCGGGCCGGACCCGCTGGGGACCCACAATCCTGGCAGTCAGGCGTGGCAGGCGCCCGGGCCGGAGGCGCAGGCCCAGTACGGCACGGGCGGCGAGCAGTGGCGCGGCGGCGGGCAGTGGCAGGGCGGCGGCCAGTGGCGGGGTGGCCGACGTGTGCAGCAGGGCGGCTATGGCGCTGGCGGTCAGCAGGGCGGCTATGGCGCGGCCGGCCAGCAGGGCGGCTATGGCGCGGCCGGCCAGCAGGGCGGATATGGTGCTGCCGGTCAGCAGTGGCGTCCGATGCCAGGTCCGCAGGATGGCCACGGTCCCGCCGGTCAGCCCTGGCCGGCCGACGAGCCCGGGCCACCGGACGGTTACCGCCCCGCCGACGGTCCGCCGTGGCAGGCAGGCGAAGCAGGGCCGCGGCAGTGGGACCGGCCAGGACCGCAGGCTCGGTATGGTCCCGGCGGCGAGCAGTGGCGGGGCGGCGGGCCGGGGCCGCAGGAGAACCACGGTCCCGCCGGTTCATCGTGGCGGGCGGACGGACCGGGACCGCGGCAGTGGGACCGAGCAGGACCGCAGGCTCGGTACGGTCCCGGTGGCGAGCAGTGGCAGGGCGGTGAGCAATGGCGAGGCGGCGGACCAGGACCGCAGGATGGTTACGGCCCTGGCGGCCAGCCGTGGCGGCGCCCGGGGCCAGGTCCGCAGGATGGCTATGGTCCGGCTGGTCAGGTCTGGCAGGGTCCGGGGCCGGGTCCGGCTGGTCAGGTCTGGCACGGCCCAGGGCCAGGTCCGCAGCATGGTTATGGTCCGGCTGGTCAGGTCTGGCAGGGTCCGGGGCCGGGTCCGGTCGGTCAGGTCTGGCACGGCCCAGGGCCAGGTCCGCAGGATGGTTATGGTCCGGCAGGCCAGTACTGGCAGGGTCCGGGGCCCGGGTCGCAGGATGGCTATAGTCCCACGGGACGGCAGTGGCCGGGCCGCGGACCTGATCCGCGAGGCGGTTACCGACCGGGCGGCCCCGGTTGGCAGGGACAGGGACCTGGACCAGGGCCCTGGGATCGGCCCGGGCCGGATCGGTACCCGTCGAATGGTGATCAATGGCGCGGTGGTGCGCCCGGGACGCAGGACCAGTACGGTCCCAGCGACCAGCAGTGGCGGGAATACGGATCCGGACCGAAGCAATGGGATCAGGTCCGCTCGCCGGGTGGCGAGTATCCGACCCAGCGGCCCAGCGGCGCTGGGCTAGGGACGCCTGCTGACCAGGACGGCGCGCAGTCGGCAGGCCCGCGAGCGCGGCCACCTTCCCGGCCGGCCGCGTTGCCGGCACCGCCGCGACCGCTTCCTTCGGCATCAGAGCAGGAACGGCAGTCGGTACCGCGAGCGGACCTCAGCAAGCCGCCAGCTGACGGTGAGGTCCCGCCAGCCGCGCCTGCCGGGCCTGCATCTGCCGTGAGGTCAGCGTCCTGGCCTTCGTCGTCACCAGCCGACCTAACCTCTCCTGCTGGGACCGCGGACAGTGATGGTGGCATCGGCCCGGATGACGAGACGGTGCCGTTGCCGGTGATCCTGCCCGATCATCCGCCAGCCGGCTCGGTCCAGCCGCGGGGTCTACCTGAGCCCGATGATCGGGTGCGCGGGCCATTCGAGCCCGCCGAGCCTGCCCGCCGGACGCCGACTGCCGCGCCACGGGCTTCGGCGGCTCAAGCTCCCGCCCCGCCGATGACGAAGATGGATCAGATCAAGGACCTCTATCTCACCGCCGAGGCAATCGGTGATGACGCCCTCGACAAGTACTTTCAGCAGGTAAGTGCGCGTCAGCGGCAGCTGATCCAGGAGTACTTCGATCAGGCGGTTGCCAGCGGGAGCGATGGTAAGCCCGCGAACGACACGAGTAAGTCCTAACTGAGGTTAGTGGTCGTAGGCGATAAGTGACCTGGTTGTGGGTTGGCGTCAAGCGCGGTTGGGAGGGTGCTGCGGTCTGTCGGCACAAACGGATCGTCGGCACCCCTGGCCATACCCGGCGACTGTCGAGGCACTCCGCAAGTCCGCCCAAGCCCACCCGACCGGTCCCGCCCCGGCCGAACCAGCGAGCGCTCCGCCACCACAAGCCGAGGAATGACCGACGCGGCTACCGGCTAGTGCCGGTCGGAGCGGGAGGAACATCTGGTCAGGCAGCTTCAGGCAAGTCCGCGGAGGGAATTAGGGCAGGTCACCGACCTTGATCGCCTGGACCTGCTTTGAGTGCCCGCCGGTCACTAGCAGCACAACGGGACCGTCAGGTTCGAAGGCGAAGAAGCGCGGCAGCTCCGTAGTACTCACATAGCCGACAAGGGCATGCTTCTTGCCCGCTAGCGCGGCAGCCGGATCCACGACCGCGAGGTCGGACCCGGCATTGTCGGTCACGAGGATCCGGGTACCGCTGTTGACCAGCACTTCGTCAAGTGGCGTCGCGCCGATGGCAACCTTGGCTATCAGGGCATGACTGGGATCGGTCCGCAGCTTGGCGGCGGAGAATCCGACCAGGTAGTTACTCGCCTGGGCGATAACCCACAGCACGCTTCCGTCTGGTGATGGGATGACGCGGTAGGCGCCGCATCCGGCGATCGCTGAACTGACTGTCGAGCGGACGGGGTGCACCTCAGCCGTCCGCGCGCTGAGCACGCTGATCATCCCTTCCAGGGAGCCCGGACGCGCGAACCTGCTGGTCACGTACAGCCAACGGCCATCGGCGGATACGGCCATGCCGTGCGGTTTGATACCGGTGGGCACATAGCCCACCAGGTCCGAGGCACGGAAACCGCGGCTCAGAGCCTTGGCGAGATTGAAGACGGCGATCTTGTTGGCCCATCTCATGGCGACGAAGACAAAGCGGTTGTCGGTCGAGAGCGCGAGGTCGTCCCCGCCCGGATTACCGGGCAGGCCACTGACCAGCCGGCCCGCGATGGCGGCCCCGTGGCCTGGCTGTTCGGCTGCGCTGATCCGGATGACTATCGCGCCGTGGTCCGTCGCGGTCACCAGGTACTGGCCGTCCGAGGTAATCGCCTGGGCGTGCGGATGGTCCGGGATCGGAATTGTCCTGACCGGCGGGTAAACCGGGATTCCAGCCTTGTTGCGCAGCACCTCAATGGCTGTTGGCAAGGCGACGAACGTGTAGCTGAGATCAGCAGTCACGATCGCCCCATAAGGCGGCGAGGGGACCGTGACCGCGGCGGTCGGCGCGACCTGGAACGAGTGGCCGATCCCGACCGCGGCGCCGCAGGACGGCGGTGCCAGCGATACGGTCCTGATACTCTGCCTCGTCCGGCCAGCCTCAGACGCGTGCGCTGGCTGGTGGTGCAACGCCAGGAAACCGATCCCGCCAGTAGCCGCGCCCAGCACGATCAATCCCACGGCGGCCACGGCCGGCCAGCGCAATCCAGACCGCCGAGCCGCAGAGTACTCGGGAATGGCCGCCACGTCGGACCAGCCCGGAGGCCCGCCTGCCTGCTCCGTCAGGCCTGGGATCGTCGATCTGGGCCGGGGTCGCTCTCTGGTCTGCGACGCGCCAGGTCCTAGCGCATCGTCGGCTGGAGCGCCTGTGCCGGTGAACCCGCGCCAGCCCGCCGGCCCGGCGGATCCGGCGGCTGACCCATATCCCTGGCCGCCCCAAGCCTGGATGCCCTCCCCGGCCGGGCCAGCGCGGCCAGCGCCAGCCACGACAGCGCCAGCCCCGCTGGCCGGGACGGTCCCGGCAGCGCCGACCGGGCCCGCCCCGCTCGCCGGGATGGTCCCGGCAGCGCCGACCGGGCCCGCCCCGGCGACCACGGTCGGTCCGGGGAAGGCGCCCGTCCGCGGTCGGCCCTGCGGCCTTAGGCCCAGGCCGGAGTCAGCGGGCGGCAGTTCCAGAGCTTGGCGCAGCGCGTCGGCGAACTCCCGGCAGCTGACATACCGATCTTCGGCCGACTTCGCCAGCACCTTGGCGAATACAGCGTCGGCTGCGGCAGGCAGGCCGGGCTGGCGGACGGTGACCCGCGGTGGTGGTTCGGACAGCTTGGCGTACATCACCGCCATCGCCTCATCGCGTGCGAACGGCGGCACCCCGCTCAGCAACTCAAACGCCGTGCACGCCAGGGCGTACTGATCCGCCCGGCCATCAACTGGCCGGCCTGCGATCTGCTCAGGGGAGACGTAATCCAACGTGCCAAGGAACTGCCCGGTCCCGGTCAGCCCGCTGACCTCAAGCGATCCCTTGCTCAGCCCGAAATCTGACAGGTACACGTGATCCGGGCGATCAGGGCCTTCGATCACCCCAAGCAGCATGTTCCCTGGCTTGACGTCCCGGTGCACTAGCCCCTGCGCATGCGCCGCATCAAGCGCCGATGCCACCTGGGACACGATCGCTGCCACCCGGCCGGGCGGCAGCGATCCGACCCGGTGCAGCAGCGACCGCACGTCCCCGCCGCGCACCAGCCGCATCGCGATGAACAGCACACCGCTGGCCTCGCCGGCCTCGAACACCGGGATGATATGCGGATCATCCACCGCCGCCGCAGCCCGCGACTCCCTGATGAACCGCTGCCGGAACGCCAGATCAGCAGCCAGCGCCGGCACCAGGATCTTCAAGGCCACCTGCCGGTCCAACCGGGCATCATGCGCCCGGAACACCACCGCCATCCCGCCCCGGCCGATCTGCTCTTCCAGCCGGTAACCCGCGATCCGCGAACCCGCGGCGAAGTCCACAGGCGGTCCAGCAGAACCCTCGCTCACCAAACCTCCAGTACTCGCGGCAAATCGTCGGCAATCCCGATGTTCCCACCACAAGTGCCGACGGCGGAGGTGTTCGGGGGCAGGGGGTCGAGCAGGCTATAGCAGCGCTCTCCTACCGTTCCCTGCGGTAATCACCTATCTCTGAGCTTCCCGGCGGTGCTGATAGTGCTGCCCAGGCCGCAGCAACATCGGCCCGCAGCTTCGCCGCCTCGGCCGCCGGAATTCGCGGATTGCTGATCATGGTCGCTGATGTGCGCATCAGCTGCTGAGCCTCATGACTCGCCGTGGTGTGGAATCGCACTTGAACTGGCAGATGGTGTACCGGATCCAGCCAGATGCTGACGACGCACCTATTCATGGTGCTGTTCCAGTCGTTCTTACGGGCTTCCAGCTGGAAGCCCTGCGATCGCAGCGCGTCATGCACGAGCCAGGTTCCGGCCGAATAGCTGACGGCGTCGAAGACGAAGGTGTAGGACAGCGCACCGGTTACCTGGCGGGCCAGCTGCTCGACTGGCTGGCCTGGGCGACGCTTGATCAGGCCCGCCAGGCCGGCCATGAACCTGTCGCGGTCCAGCAGGGCGTACTGTTCGGTATCCGGAGCCAGCCGACCATGTTCAAGCTGAGCCTCAACCCGGCGCAGCGTCGCGGTCACCCCGCTGCCGCCGTAGCTGCCGAACAGGTTACGACCCTCGGCTACGCGGAACCGGTCATGCATCTCCTGCGCGATCCCGACCTGCTGCGGGGTCAGGCTGGCCGAACCCCAATTCCATGAGCCGTCCGCCTCAGTGCGCGCGATCGGGGCCCCGCTGACTGTTCCGTATCCGCTGGTATTCCGGCTTTCGCTGACGGTTCCGGTCGGTCCAGCGGACGCGATGCGGCCGGCGCTGCCGGTGCCGGTCGGTCCAGCAGATGCGATGCGGCCGGCGCTGTCGGTGGGTCCAGCGGATGCGATGCTGTCGGCGCTGCCAATCGGACCAGTGGCCGCGAGGCCGCTGACCGCGTCCTTCCCCGCGGTGGCGGGACCGTTCGGCCACGGGGCCGCGATGCGGTCGGCGGTGCCGGTCGGTCCGGTGGTCGCGGTGCCGGTCGGTCCGGCGGTCGCTGGTCGGGTCGGCTCGGTGGTCGCTGGTCGGGTCGGCTCGGTGGTCGCTGGTCGGGCCGGCTCGGCGGTCGCGGTTCCGGTCGGCTCGGCGGTCGCGTCGCCGTTCGGCTCAGTTGCGCCGTACCCGCGGATTGGCGGGAGCCCAGCTGAGGTAGCTGATGCACGGTCCCCGTTCGAGTCGGCTGAGCTGGACTCGCGGCTGTGCTCGCGGCCAGGCCCGACCGAGGCACGATTATGACCCGTCAGGGTGGCCTCTGGACCGACGCGCGGAACTCGCCAGTCCGGCACGGCGTCAGCGCTCCGCGAACCGTTGCCGCTCAAGGAAGGGAGGTCAGGTGAACTGAGCCCGGCTGTTCCGCTGCCAGGGCGATCTCTTCTGGGCGGCGCGAGTTCAAGATGCTTCAGCCGCAACGGCGGAGACCTTCGCCCACCATCAGCGTGAAAGGGCGAGGACGGATGACCGGCCGGCAGACTCTCTAGACGCCTGCGGAGATCGGCGAGCGACCCTGGGTCTGGCTCTCCGGCAGGCCGGTCGTTCCTGCCGCTGGCCTGGCCGGCGTCTGGTTCGGCTGATCCTCGCTGCGCAGGCTCCGTCGGCTGCTCAGCGGGCCCCCGGCCGGCCTCCTCGGGCTGGCCGGGGGCCGCCGGGGGAGGGTCGGCTTGCTGGTTGTCCGGCGGCCGCTGCTGCGGTGGTTGCGCAGGCGGGTGCGGTGGTTCCTGCCCCGTGCCCGGTGGCGGCGACAGGGATCGTTCGGCCTGGTCGCCCGTGCTGTGCCCCGGCGGATCGGAGTCAGCTGCCTGCTGGCCGGCGTCCCTCAACTTGGCCGCGGCTGCGCGAGCAGCCAGGTCGCGCTGGGCAGCCGCGTCCGTAGCCAGATAACGGACTGGGCCCGGATTGGGCGCTGCCGCGTGGCTACGGCCGTTGCTGCCGCTGCCGCTGTTACCGCTGCCGCTGTTGCCGTGGCCATCGGCGCGCAGTTCCAGCTGCACGCGCTCGATCAGTCGGGACAGATCCACGGTGACGGCATCGCGCGGGTCGTGCTGGTCCCAGCGGTCTAGCTGCTCCCACCGGTCCTGCTGCCCTGACATGGTGCTTTCTCCCGCGCGTCGGCAATGTCGTCATCGTAGTCTTCGATCACGATCCGACGTGCTCGGTCCTGCGGTGCGGGTCAGGCCTGGGGGCGACGGATTCTGGCGGCGAACAGGTCGCGCAGGCTGACCACGCCGCAGACGTCTTGGCCGTCGACCACCGGCAGATGCCGGAAGCCGTTGAGCATCATCAGCTGGGCCGCATCGTCGGCCGAAGACTGCGGACTGGCCGAATGCGGGTCCGGTGTCATCCATTCTGAGACCCGCGAGCTGGCGAGATCCTTGCCGGATGCCGCCGCCCGCATGATGTCCCGCTCGGTGAGGATGCCGGCCAGGAAGGACCCCTGCATCACCACGGAGGAACCGACCTGGGCCTGGACCATCCGTGCGGCAGCCTCGGAGACGGAGGCTTCAGGCGGCACGGTAACCACGTTCCGGTTCATCAGGTCTCCAAGCGTCACCATGTCGGCCTCCCGCGCCGCTCGTCCCTCCGTCAGCCGCTCTCGCCGATCTCGTCATGCTCAAGGCCCCGGTGCGGGGCGGCCGGCTCGGCGAGCTCTTCGGACAGCATCCGCCAGAGCGAGCCGGCCCAGCCGGACAGGTCGGGCCATCTCTGCCAGAAGACCTGGAGCGCGACCTCGTCGAACTCGGCATGTGCCTGCTCAGCGGTCACCGTGCGGGTGATGTCCTCCAGACCGTGGATCAGTCCGAGAAACCGGTCGGCTATGTCATCCATTCGCATCTCCATGGCTCGCTGCCGAGCAGCGTGACGGACGCGGCGTATGTAGCCGACGGTAGCTCAATGTTGCGAGAAGGTCACGGTGTCAGTGTGAGGAAAACGGCTGAGCTGGCATGATCTGGCCGTGCGCCTCGCCCAGTCCGACCGGGCCGTCAGGCCCGGTGGCGCTGGCCGAGATCGACACCTCGTCACCGTCGGCCAGCCAGCTGCGGCTGGTGCCGTCCGGCATGGTCAGCGGCTGACGGCCGGCCCAGGCCAGCTCGATCAGCGACCCGTACTGATCAGGATTCGGCCCGCTCACCGTCCCTGACGCGAACAGGTCACCGGTGCGCAGCGACGCCCCATTCACGGTCAGATGCGCCAACATCTGGGCCGGACTCCAGTACATGGTGGAGTACGGCGGCCTTGACACCAGGTGCCCGTTGATCCTGACCTCGAAGTCGATGTCCAGGCCCCAGTCACCAGAGTCGGCCAGGTATCCCACCAGCTCGGTGTCGAGTGACGGCGGCCGAACCCTGGCGTGCGCCAGGGCGGCGAGCGGCACGATCCATGGTGAGATCGTGGTGCCGAACGACTTGCCGAGGAACGGCCCGAGCGGCACGTACTCCCAGCCCTGGATGTCCCGTGCCGACCAGTCGTTCACCAGGCAGACGCCGAAAACATGCTCGGCGAACTGGCCGGCCGGAACCGGTTCTCCGAGCACGCTAGGAACGCCGACCACGAAGCCGAGTTCGGCCTCGAAGTCGAGCCTGGCGCACGGGCCGTAGCTCGGTGCCGCCGCCCCGGCCGGCCTGGCCTGACCACACGGCCGCCGGATCGGGGTGCCGGAGACCACCACCGTCCCGGCCCGGCCGTGATACCCGATCGGCAGGTGCCGCCAGTTCGGCGTCAGGGGCTCAGATTCCGGTCGGAAGATCCGGCCGATGTTGGTCGCGTGCTGCTCGGAGGCGTAGAAGTCGACGTAGTCAGCGACCGTGAACGGCAGGTGCAGCGCGATGTCGGCGGCCGGGACGAGCAGGTCCTCGATGGCGTCGCGGTAGTGATCCTCGGATAGCCAGTTCGTGACCGCTGCCCTGACCTGCGCCCATGCTCCGTCGCCTGCGGCCAGGAACGCGTCCAGGCTGCCCGAGCTGAAGTCGGCGGCCCGTCCAGGCAGCAGCCGCTGGGCGGCAGTGGTCAGATCAAGCACCCGGTCACCGATGGCCACGCCGACCCGGCGCTGCGCCGGATGATGTGCGCTGCTGAACGACCCGTACGGCAGGGTCGCCAGCCCGAACGGGTGGTGGGCCGGGACCGCCAGCCAGTCGCAGGCGCGTGCCGCTGCCATCAAGACCTCCTAGGCATAACAGATTCTCAGGGCTGACTGATCAAGCCGAGGCCGATCAGATCGGCGACGGGCTCATCGGTGCTGCAGGTGCCGAACGAGGTGAACAACGAGCGGATCTCGGCCGAGGTGTCCGCGTCAAGCCCCTGGACCCGTGCAGCGATCACCTCCGGATCTCGCTGCGCCAGGACGGCAGTGATCTCCGCCGGACTGGCGCCGGCCGCGGCCGCCCCGACCGCGAGCAGCACGTTGAGGAAGCCATGATGCTCAAACCCGGTAGCCGCGTCGGTATGCCGGATCGCGTGGTGCAGCCCGGCGGTGCACTTGAATGGAATCCGGGCGGCGACGATCGCCGACAGGCACGCCGCCAGCGTGGTCTCGTCCGGAAAGGCGGCAGCGGTCAGTCCGCCGGTGCGCAGCTTGGCACGATAGCCGCGGCCGTCGACGAGCGCGAGCACCCTGCTGGCGGCTGTCGGGTCGGTGAGGAAGCCAGCCGGGATTTCGATGTAGCAGGCGGCGCCGGCCAGCAGCGCCCCATCGAGCGCGGCGGTGACCTCGGCCGCGCTGTGTCCAGCGCCAGCGGTAGGGGTAGCCGCCACCTCGATCGCCCGCAGCCGCAGCCGCGGCTCAGCGGCCACGGCGTCGGTAGCCGGGGCAACTGCGGCCGCCCCGCCGGTCACCACGAGAGCGAGGTCTAGCTCGGGAATGTTGGCCGCGGTCAGCACGGCGCTCAGCTCACCGAGCCTGGTCTCCGGGCAGACGAACGGCCCGGTCAGGGTGTGATACCAAGCACTCGCATGGCGCATGTGCCCGGCGACCGCGGCCCGCATCGCCAGGTCGGCAGGCGGGAACAGCGAGGCGTCATCGAACAGTCGGCGAAACAGGTCGCCGGGGAAGGCCGCCTGGTCAGGCAGGTTAGGTCCGCCGGGGACGGCGGCTTGGTCGGGCAGGTTAGGTCCGCCGGGCAGGTTCGGTCCGCCGGGCGGTGCAGGGTCGGTGCTCATCGTTCCCATTGTCTGGCTCCCGCGCCGCCCAGCGAAATCGGCACGCATCCGCCGCTGGCCTGGCCACCTCGCCGGTCCTGCCCTGGCTGTTTCGGCTCAGGAGCCCGCAGCTTTGCGGCTAGCCGGAAGATGTCGGAAAGGTCGAAGTACGTCCTTGGCCTAGGGTGCCACCTCGGCAGAACCGGATATATTACGATCAAATGGTATGGTTGGCGGGGTCGCGGCTCCGCTACCGAACTCGGTGCCGCTTACGTTGGGAGTGAGCCCGGTGCTGCCGCCGGCTGGCATGCCGGGTCCGGCCGTGCTCACGGTCGGCCTGCCGGATCCGGCAGTAAAGTCTGCTGGCGCGCCTGGTCCGGCGGTGCTGGCGGTCGGCTTGCCTGGTCCCGCGGTACCGTCGGCTGCGGCCGCACCGGCCGGCGCGGCGATTATGGCGGTCGCCTTGGCTGCCTCGTCGAGTACCGACTCGCTGCGCAATCTGGCGTCGTAAGCTTCCTTGCCGCCGCGCACCCCGAACAGGTGCTTGGTGATGACCAGGTAGAGGACAAGCGCCAGGTTTATCACGAATAGCACTAGCCTGAACCAGGTGAATTTAGAGGAAATGTCATAGATCTCGTATGGCAGGAATAGTGACGTCACCACCATCGCGAAATACTCGCCCCAGCGCTTGGCCAGCCACAGACCGGTGGCCTCGACCAGCTCAATAACTGCGTATGCGCCGAGAGCGAAGGCGAGCAGCGTCAGTGTGGTCGGGCTCAGCCGCAGGGCGTGCCGGAACAGGCCGAGCAGGCTGGAGCGGTCGATGTTGTAGCCGAGCTCGCGGAAAGCGGTCCGCACGACCGGGAGCTCATTCTTGAATTCCTGCTCGATCGAGAGCCGTGATCGCTTGAATTGCCAGACCACGTAGGTAGCACCCGCGAAGAGCAGGAACCGGAAGACTCGCTCGACCGCGAAGATGCGCAGGATGATCTCGCTGCGGATCTCTTTGCCACGCCGGACGACGGGAGCGCTGGCTGCCGGCCCCGAGGCCTGGGGATCTCCGACGACGTAGCTCCCGCAGCGAAGACACTGCCACAGCTCGCCCGCAGGTGTCTGGGCATGAACCTGGGCGCGAATCGGCAGCTCGTCAGGAGCGTAAGTGATGTGCCCGGCACGGCCGCACCGGTACAGGCTCCATTCCATGTGCGGCAGCCTATGACAAGCGGTGCAGTTTTCAACCTCCCCATGCGCAGATTAAAGCGCCGCCCAGAATCGTCGGTCCGTGCTAGGAACCCGCGGTGCAGCGCAGGTCGAATCAGTGCGGCTGCGTTCCTACGCGGAGTGCGAAGTCAGTTGATCAGCCGGGGCTTCGGCCCGCTGCCGCGTCCAGCGCGGCGATGTCCGAGGGCGAAGTCAGCTGATCAGGCCGGGGCTTCGGTCCGCTGCCGCGTCCAGCGCGGCGATCTTGGCGCGGACCGGTCCGGCGTCGGGGTGGTCGAGGTCGTCGAGGATGGTCAGGGCCTGCTGCCAGGCTTCGCGCGCTGAGCCGGGGTCGTGGGCGGCGTGGCAGGTATCGCCGATGTGAGTGAGGGTGTCGGCTTCATAGCAGCGGTCACCGATCTGCCGGTACAGGCGCAGGGCGCGCTGGTAGCAAGCGGTGGCATGGTCGTGCTGGCCGAGGTGATGGTAGGCGTAGCCAAGGCTGTCCCATGCGCCGGCCTGCCCCTGCTGGTCGTCTAGCTCCCGGTGCAGGACGATGACCTGCCTGCAGGCAAGAAGAGCCTGCTGGTAGTCCCCGAGCTGTGCGTGGTACCAGCCAATGTTGTTCAGCGAACGGGCCTGCCCGCGGCGGTGCCCGGCGGCCCGGAGCAGGCCGAGCGCCTGCTGCGAGTGGTGCAGGGCCTGGGCATCGCGGCCTCGCTGGCCGCACACGATGGCGAGGTTGAGGTGCGCCAGGCCCTGCCCGGCCTGGTCTTGGGCCTGGCCGTACAGGTCGAGGCTTTGCCGCAGGTGAGCCTGGGAGTCGTCGAGACAGCCCTGCTGAGCGCAGGCGCGCGCGAGACTGCGGTGAGCGTAGGCCTGCGCCAGGGGATCGCCGAGCCTGCTGGCAGCGGCCAGGGCGGCGCGCTGGGTGGCTGCCTGGTCGTGCCGGAATCCCCGCCGGTCGAGGAAATTCCACAGGGTCCAGGCCAGCTGCCAGGTGTGGGTGTCCCAGGCCGGATCGGCGCGATCAACGGCGGTGAGCAGCACCACGTGCTCGGCGGTGAACCAGGCCAGCGCCTGCTCATGGTCGCCAGGTACCTCCGGCGTGACACCGGGCTGCGGCGGGGCGAGAGTGATCAGGTCCTGGGACGGGTCAAGCAGCTTGTCGGCGGCATGCGCGTTATGCAGGTAGTGGTCGAGGACCCGGTGGACCGCCGCGTGCCGGTCGCCGTCGGAGTCGATCTGGCCGGACTGCCAGGCAGCGTAGGCGCGCAGCAGGTCGTGGCAGGCGTACCGGCCCGGACTGCACTCGCTGACCAGGTGCGCCCGGGTGAGCTCAGCCAGCAAGGGCCGGACGTCAGCCAAGGGCAGGCCCGCGAGGCTGGCCGCGGCTGGGGCGGAGATGTCGGGTCCGGAATGCAGGCCGAGCAGCCGGAACAGGCGCGCCTCGCCGGGATTT
>Ga0116224_10001227_pt1 | contig 16962 bp, 10 predicted proteins | sample Sb_taG_9_FD_89699 | JGI IMG/M metagenome (GOLD analysis project Ga0116224, IMG submission 89699) | Peat soil microbial communities from Weissenstadt, Germany - Sb_50d_b_LC metaG | ecosystem: Environmental > Terrestrial > Soil > Wetlands > Peat | place: Germany: Weissenstadt | collected 2010-09-21 | reverse complement strand
TCCGCCGCCCTCGGCGAAATCAGCATCAGCACCGCCCGCACCCAGTCCTTCCTCGGCGCCAAATACCGGCGGCTCGTCAAGCGCATGCCCAAGAAGAAAGCCCTCGTCGCCACCGGCAACTCCGTCCTGACCATCTTCCACGCCCTGCTCTCAGACCCCGCCGCCACCTACCACGACCTCGGCCCCGGCTATTACGAACAGCGCATGAACGTCCGCCGCCAGGCCCGCAACCACGTCCGCAGCCTTGAACGCCTCGGCTACCAAGTCACCATCCAGGCCATCAACCCAGACACCGGCGAACTGCTACCCGCAACAGCCTGACCCGCTCACCCAAGTCCGGCGGCGCGGAGCGCCGCCGGACGCTGCCGCACGCCCAAAAAAGGTCCGGTTTTCGGACCAGCCGGCACCGGCCTGACCTCACGACCGCGCGGCCAGGGCCGGACAGCTCGCGGCGCCTCGTGCATCGGTCCGTGCCCAAGGCCCAGGGGCGCAATCCGAGCTCAAGCCGAACCAGTCGGCCCTTACGCAGGTAGCTAATGCCGTCACCCGCGGGAGGGGAAGCAGGGGGTTCCCGCATGCTCTAACACGACCTCCAGCTTGACGCGCGGCGTCTGGGCCCGACGGCGGCCCTTCCCAGGGTTCCCTTGCTTGCGCCGACCGAAGCGCCCTAGCGGATCCGGTTTCGGCGTTCGGGACCGCTGGCTCGATCAAGCGATTTCACGCTGCGTGACCCGCCCTTGACTTGAGTCGGGCGCACACTCCCGCCGATCTGTATCCCGGCCCTTTGTTCGGGCGGTGCCTGGTGATGACGCGCGGCGTGGAGTGATATGTATCCGGTTGCTGCGGTACCGCCTGCGAGGCTGCTGCGCGGGCGCGTGCGGTAGCGGGTTACCGGGTTGTGCCGGTGAGGACTGACGGGGGCTGGCCGGCTGCTGCCCGGGACCGGGCGGGGGCGGCACGCAGGTTCCCGGTGAGCACGCGCCGCAGCGTGCCGGGGCGCAGCAGCCGGGCGGGCGGGTCGAGCAGCCCGGTGACGCGCAGGAACTGCTCGGTGAGTACCGGGTCGTGTTCGGCTGCGGCCTGCAGGGCACCGATGTAGGCGTTAATCATGTGTGCGGGCCAGGGGCGGGGTGCGGCCACCGATGGGATGGTCAGGTCGGCGCCGGTGGTCAGCTGCCAGGCGGTGTTCACCGGCTTGGCGGCGGCCCGGAAGAACCGCCGCGCCAGGTCGGTCTGGCCGCCGGGCAGGCTGTCCCGCAGCGCGGCCGCTTCCAGCGCGGCAACCGTCATGCCTTGCCCGTAGACCGGGTTGAAGGAGCAGATCGCATCGCCGGTTACTATCAGCCCGGACGGGAACCGGCGCAGCCGCTCATACCGCCGCCGCAGGTTGGCTGGGAACCGGTGCGCGCGGATGTCATCCAGCGGGCTGGCGGCGGCGATCGCGGTGAACACGTGCGGCGGGGCGACGCTGCGCGCGAAGGCCAGGAATCCGTCCGGGTCCGCCGGAGGGTGATGACCGGCGTACCCGGCCAGGGTCAAGATCCAGCGGTCGTGTTCCTGGGCGAACAGGGCCAGCGCGGTCGGCCGGGCGGGCTCGGTGCCGATCAGGACCAGCTTGGTCTCGCCCAGCGCGCCAGGGCGCAGCCGCAGGTGACGGCTGGCGTACTTGACGTCGACCCGGACCTGCTCCTCGGCCGGCGGGTCGTAGCCCATCTCCGTCAGCCACGCTGGAGTCCGCCCGCTGCGGCCGGTCGCATCAGCGACCAGGTCAGCTGCTATTTCTTCTTCCCCGCCGCCGGCAGGCCGCACCCGGATGCCGGTGACCCGGTCCCGGGCCGGCGTGGTGACCAGCCCGGTCACCGCGCACCGGTCCGTGACCGACACGTTGTCCAGGGCCCGGACCCTGCTGCGGACCTGGCCTTCCAGATATGGCCGGCTGGCCAGGTAGCCCGGGTCGCCGCCTTCACCGTCCAGGCACAGCAGATGACCCCCGACCGAGAACCACAACTCCCGGGGACTGGCGAGCACCGGCACCCCGGCCGCCGCCAGGTCGGCCAGCAATCCCGGGAATAGCTCCTCGAGGATCTGCGCGCCGCGCGCCAGCAGCGCGTGCGCATGCCGGCCCTGCGGAACCCCCTGCCGGTCTGCCGCGCGCTCCGGCAGCAGGTCGCGGTCGACAACCGTCACCCGCTGGTAGGCATCCGCCAGCACCCGGGCCGCCAGCAGCCCGCCCATGCTGGCCCCGAGGACCACAGCGTGATCACCGATCTTCCGCATCACGGCGAACCCCCTCTGATCAAGCCGGTGCCGGCTGGCGCCGCAGGTCCGCCAGCCCAGGCCGCTGACGGCAGTGACTACCCCCTGGTCCCAGGCGAGACCGTCATCGCCGGACATCCTGACGGAGGGGCCACGCACCGCATCTGATACACGCCCGGGCCTGACGCCCAGCGTTCCCGCCGAAGACAACCACCCACGGCCCGGCCAGGCCGGCGCACCCGGCCGGATGCACCTTGCCGCCGCGGATCGCACCGCACCAAGCCGACCGCCAAGGCGCATAATGCCGCCCATAAGCGGATAATCTGCGCGAGATCATTTACACGGCTGACGCAACTGCCCGCCACTCGTATTCGGCGATAAGGAACTCGGCGGCCCAGCGTTCCGATCACGCTCAGCGACTGCGCTGGTCCGCCGCCAGTGCGCAAGTATCCGCCTGGGCGGCTGCCGGGTGTGGTCTTTCTGGCTGGTGGCCGCGCCGGACATGATGTTCGGGGCGGCCTGAACCTGATTGCCTGATGTGCCGGGCGGTTTCGTCCTGCTTGTCCGCCACGGCCTGGACCACCCGGTCGCGGAGCCTGGGCCGTTGGTCAGCACTGGCAGCTTATGAGGGAGCGAGGGCCACGCTGGGTTAGTCGTGCCGGCTGGTCCACACCCATACGCGGGCGGGTTCCAGGGCTGTCTGCACGACGTTGGCCAGGTCGTCGCGGACCGCGTCCAGATCGACCGCGTCGTTGAGCCGGGCCGCGAACGCGGCGATGGTCTGGTCGGTGTCATACCGGGCGCGGTTGAACCGCCGATCCACCCGCCGCTGCACCCGGCGCCGCGCCGGATTGAACAGTGCCGCCGCGGCCAGCGTGGCGGCGGCCACCGCCACGGGGGTGTGGACCCGGAGCACCTGGGTGGCCAGCAGGACCAGCCCGGCGTAGACCCCGACCAGTAGCCCGGTGACGATCGCATAGGCCAGCGTCCGGCTGATAATGCGGTCGATCTCATATAGGCGGTACTTCAAGATGCCGACACCGATGCAGACCGGCAGCGCGGCCATCGCCACGCTGAGCACCTGCCCCGCGGCGCCGGGCACCAGCGAGCTTCCCACCACGCCCACGCCCAGCGTCACCACGACCCCGCTGGCCAGCCACTTCAGCTGCTGGCGGCGCTCGCCCGCCGCCCGCCGCCAGCTCAGCACCTGGTGAGCCCCGAAGGATAGCCAGATCACGCTGATCGGGACCAGGACAAGCACGCCAAACCAGCCAGGAAAATGCTGCGTGCTGAGGACATCACCGGCGCTGTCCAGCCGGATGTGATGACCTGCGACCGCGGCGATGGTCCCGGCATAGCTGAACGCCAGGTAGCAAGCCAGGAGCCCGGCATAGGCCCACAGCACCCACCACCACCGCCGCGACGGCACCCGGCCATCCGGGAACAGCAAAATGACCAGCGAGAACAACGCCGCCGCCGGCGCCCACAACGGCACCAGCAGCACCGCCACCGGAGCAAACCACCACTCTGGATGGCCGTGGCTGTAACAGAACACCGCGTAATACCCGGCGTCAATGCTGAGCATGACCAGCACCGTGAAACCCAGCAGCAGCCACCCCACCGGGTTGCCCGGCTGGTGGCGCCCGACGACCACCCCGACCGCCGCGCACGCCAATACCGGGATGACCGCGGCCGCCTCGACGGGGACGGTCAGCTGACGGACAAGGCCAGCCAGCGGAACCGATGCGGCCACCAGCACAAGTACCACGGCGCCAAGCGCAGACGCCGCAGCTGGCGACAGCACGGCAAACCGGCGAGCCGCAGCGCCCGCCGTTACCGGCTCGCGCCTCTGTCCTGGCTGCGCGTCACACACGACGGCAACGCTACCCGCGGACCGTTCCGGGAACGTTACCGATCAGCACGGAACCCTCGACCCGGCCCCTGCCACGGCGCAGGCTCTCGCTGCCCAGCCGCCGGCACGCGTGTAGCAGGACTCGTGGAGGGCTCACCATGGAGGTCCGTCCGCTGGGTGAATGCCCAGGTCGGGGTCGGCAGAGCCAGACCTGGGCCAGCACGGGTGTGCATCTAGGCCGGAGGTGCCACGGCTGCGAACGGGGCGGTTGCGCGGTCATTCGCAATGAACACGAACGTCGCTTCATATCAATAGGGGGCCATCGGCTGGGCCTGACCGAAAAACCCGCCGCGATGCTCACGATGACGCGGTGATCGTCGCCGTGTCGCCGACCGCCGACCGGGATCAGTCGGCCGGACGTCTGGCGCACCTGCCCATGGTGCTGGCATTGCCGTCACGGAACGTGACTGGTGGCATTGGGCGCGACGCACCAGAGCCGCCGATCTGGGTGGTTCGGGCGCGGCGATGTCCTGCGTTCGCGGCCGCTCCTAACAGGCGGTTCTGTGGCGGCATCCCATCGTGCCCCCAGCCACTGCCCATCGGTAGTGGGGGCGGATCGCGCGATCCCAGCGAGGGGGATCGCGGCACGACTGGTGACCTTTGGTCCCTGCCGCCTGGACCAACGCTCGCGGAACTGCCCCGCGGCCCTTTGTGTGGTACCGGATAGTTAGCCTGCCGCATCTGGCCGATCAACTGCGGCATGTCCCTCGATACGCGCAGGCAAGGCATGCGTGGCAATGGCCGTAGCTCAGTACGTATCAACGGTCATCGCCCGCGCACCGTCTTAGTGTCCGCACGAAGGACGGGAGGATTCCGATGCCGCACGCTTGCGAGCAAATCAGCTCCGGAAGGGAACTGCGACCGGCTTTGCGCCCCAGCGGACCGCATGTCGTAAGCCGCGATCGGCGCGGCTGCGGGTCCGTGGCGTCCGCGTCTTAACCATCATGCAGCCTGCCAGCCGCAGGCCGGGCCGGTCCCGGCGCCACGCCCGCTCCTGCCGATCGGGCTGATGCCTGTCGCGCAGAACCCGGCCGGCATTCATCATCGTTGATCTGGGGGTACGTTCATGGCTATTCCGCGGGGCTACCGTCGCCTTGAAGGCAGCGAATGCCGCCCTGCCGCCGAGGCACGGCGGATCGGGGCGGAAGACCCGGCCAGGGCGCTGTCGGTGACGATCCGCGTCACCCCGGCCGCCGGGGAGCCGGGCTGTGACCGGGTCGCCGCTTTCGCGCGCACGCAGGGTTTCCGTGTCGACCGCACGAGCGCCCTGGACGAGATCATCGTATCCGGGACGGTTGCGCAGCTGAACGCCGCCTTCGCGGTCGAGCTGGGACTGTACGCCTGGGGGGACCGCACCTATCGGGGCTGCGAGGGTTTCCTGCATCTTCCGGGCGAGATCGCTGAGCTCATCGCCGAGGTCAGCGGGTTGATCGAGCACGAAGCCGGCGCTGGGAGCCCCTGGCGCGAACCCGGGCCCTACGGCGCTGGGAGATCCCCGGGCCGCTCGCACGGCGGCTCCGGCAGGGACGGCAAGCCGAGGCTGCGCATCATAGCCGACTGGAAGGTGCCGCACGCCGGGCCGTCGGGACCGGTGAACCCGGGCAACTATGCCATGGTGGGCAGCTTCGACATCGACTGGCTGAACACGCCCGAGTACCAGGTGCTGCTGGACCACCTGGCAGCGTCCCCGGGCGCGTTCAAGACGGTGCGGGTCATGAAGGTCCTCAACAGCGGGACCGCGGAGCTCGGGATCTATGGCCTGACCCCCGTCACGGACACCGTCTGGGCGTATAACGCAGCGGGACCGGTGCCGATACCCGCCGGAGCGTTCGATGCGACCATCAGCGGGCTGACCCAGCTGACCCAGCGCGGGCTCGTGCCGTACGTGGTGCTCGGTTTCTTCCCCGCGGGGGTGTACAGCGGCACTCAGGCGGGGTTGTCGGCGAACACGGCGGAAGCCCCTTACGCATACGGTCCCAGTCCGGTGAGTCAACCAGACTGGAACACGATCAAGGCGAACTGGAGCACCCTGGTCCAGGCGTTCTTCCAGGCGCTGTACGCGACGTTCGGGGACGCTATCAATGGCTGGTGGTTCGAGGTGTGGAATGAGCCCGACAACCCCTACCTCTGGGCTCCTGATGCCTATAACAACGTCAACCCGCTTTCCTATTACTGCCAGCTCTACCAGGAAACGGTGCAGGCCATCGCCGGCGCCGGTCTTCCCGCCGGTGTTCAGGTCAGCGTGGGCGGGCCGGCCGTCATGGCCAACAGCACATTTTTGGAAGATGGCCAATTTCAGATCTTTTCAACAGGAACTCCGACCGACTTGCAGACGGCTCTGCCTGCCTTCCTGGACTTCGTCTACAACGGCGGTCATGCTGTTCCGCAGAGCCCGCCCGTGCCGCCGCTCCCGTGCGACTTTATCTCGGTGCACGCAAAGGGGGATTGGACCGAAGCTGAGCTACCCGACCTGAACGCGGTCGGCGGCGTGGGAGTCGTCTACACGGTCGAATCGGTCGTCAGCCAATTCACCTCCCAAGCGAAATACAACGGCTATTTTGACGGCAAGCCGATCGTGAACAACGAAGCCGACATGCGGGTCGGCTTCCAGGTGCCCTTCTGGCCCCGCATGACGTCGCAGTATCCCGCGTGGCTGACCGCCCTGATGATCGCCAGCGACTCCCTCTCCTCGGAATACGCAGCCAACGGCGTGCAATTCGTCAGCGCCTCGGACAATGCCCATCCCGAACTCGTCGGCTGGCAGGAACCATCCCCACCCCCGCCCACCGGTTCCGGTTCCATGAGCGGTGAGTACACCTTCGGGCAGCAGCGGTCCATCATGACGGCCGCGTCGAGCTGGGCGGCAGGCACTCCGGAAGCCCCGGTCTGCCCGCAAGACCTGGTGAAGGTTCCGGTCTACAACTTCTACGAACTCGTGCGCCTGCTCGGGGATCAGCACGGCGTGTTCATCAGCGGCCAGAACAACTTCTACCCGACGGACCCGAGCTCCAGCCTGTTCTCGGCCATCACCGTCGGCGCGCCGTCCGGGGAGCTCACCCATGTCTGCTGGGTATTCTGCGTCTATCCGACCAATATCCCGAATCCGACCGACCCGGTGAACAACCCCTTTAAACCGCCAGCCGACTGGTCTAGTTACGTGGAGGTGATCGGCCTCCCCGGAAGCTGGCCAAGCGTCAACTGGGTACAGTTCCAGATCGGCCAGGCAGGCGAGAACCTTCCCGACCGCAACAGCTTCACGGCCGCTGGAGGCAATTCCGAGACCGTCCCGAGCCCCGTGCAGAGCGGGGGGATCTGGGAGTACTACGTCTCAGATGGTTCCGGGACGGGCACGCAGCTGAGCCTCTCCGGATTCAACGCCGGCCAGGTCCGGATGAACCAGGAACTCGGGCTCGTTCAGTACATGAAAAACGTCTCGGTGACGAACGGCGTGTGGGAAAGTCCGGCAGCGATTGACTTCGAACCGTACTCCGCCACGGTGTTCTGGATCACCCCCTACGAAGACAACACCATGACCAACCCCAAGGTCACGCCGGCGGCGCCGGTTCCAGCCTCCTACACGCCGCCCAGCGGGCCGCCCATCCCGATCCCGATCGCCACCTTGATCGGGAACAACGTCGTGATCAGGTGGGCGTATCCGCCCATCGACCCGGACGACCCGAGCTTCGATCCAAGCGACCCGCGCTACTACAGCTTCTTCTACTTCGAGGTGCAGCGGAACAAGACCACGATCTCACCGGTGCCGACGGTCACCGAGGCTGGCGCCCCCGCCTGGAGCTTCGCCTTGCGCGCCACGATGTGGGTCGACACCACGCCGCCACCGAGTGGCGAGACCGGCTACGTCTATTCCATCCGTGCATGGAGCGCCTCGCACATCCCCGGCCCCTTCCTCGACTCGCCGCCGGTGATGGTCCCCTGATCAGCCAGAGCCGATAGCCGGCAGGAATCTCAGGCCCCGGAAACCCATCCGGTCCGCAGGGCGTGGTCACCTTTGTGCCGCCAGCCTCGGTGCCGCGCGGCTCGGGCTCGGAGCGATCTCGCCGGAGGGACAGCGAAGATCGTCAGACGGTCACGAAGGCAGCCGGTCAACAGCGACTGCATGCGCGCAGGGCCGCCTCCTTGCATGGCGGTGCTGGTCGGCTGGCCTGCCCGCAGGCGTTGTTACCCAGCAACAGCCGTCTGCGCCCAGGTCGAGCGACTCGGCGGGAAGGTGCTGGTGCCGCCTACCACCAGCAAGGACCGGCTCGTCTTCGCCGACGTGCACGACCCGGCGGGCAACCACTTCGGCGTCTTCACCCCGCCGCCCGCGTAGGCGCCCGGCCGCGCCTCAGGCACCGGACCGTCATCGACTCGCGGCGTTCCCGCACCTGATCGAACGGGGGTGCGGGAACGCGCGAGATCAGGGGGGGCGCAGACCCAGTGGAGAGGCAACTCCGTCACGCGAGCCGTCGATCATGCTGACCCGCACCTCGTCAGATCGCGCCGCACCGAGACCTAAAGATGTACGCGTACCCGCCGTAGTAATAGGACAACGCGCTAGGGGTGGTTGTCCTGGCGGTGCGGATCCGGCGAGCGAGATCAGAACGCATACGAACGGGAACTGGTGGTAAAGCCCCGTAAGCGTGGCGCGGCCTTCGCCTAGTTGAAGGATCGCCGCGCGCCGCGCCCAGGACCTGCGGGGCAGGTCCCTTGCCGTCTACTGGTCGACAAAGTTGTGCGCTGGAAAGATGATCGGCTCGTCTGGCTTGAGGCCCGCCTGCTGGATGAGCGGCATCAGATGCTCGCCGAATGCCTGGAACTTCTCCGCTGACTCCCAGACGTCCAGCACGCACAGACCGTCGGGTGTACTGCCAGCGACGTGGGAAAGGCAGCCGCCACCCGGCCAGTCCGCCAGCGAGCGCATCAGCTGGCCGTTGTTCAGCCCCCGGCAGACCTCGTCGTACTGCTGCGTGGTTCCGCCGGGAAAGTTAAAAATCACACCGATGGCCATGAGCTCTCCCCTGACTCAGCGATCCGTAGGGCAGGCTGTGGCACCTGCCCGATCCTTGTACGTCGCGGGGATGGTCCCTGGATCACTGGTGGGACGGACATCTCCCGTGCTCGTCCCCTGCCCAGACCGGGTCGCCGGCTGAGGTCCTCGCGACCATCAGCGGACAGGCCTACATACCCTCCAACCTGGTGTCGCGGCGCCGCTTGTGGTCATCGGGCCAGCGGGCGTGGGCTTCGGCGGCGGCGCGGAAGACGCCCTAGGCTGATCCAGCTGCCTCCACGGCGGCGTACCCCTCATGACAGCCGCAGTCACCCGCCGCAGGCAGGAGGGCTGAACATGAGCCAGTGGGGCCGTAACGGGCAGATCACCACCGCCAATGCGGGAGCCAGGGTGGACTTGGGCGAGTCCTGGCTGGAGGTCTTGCTCGGCGGCGCCCAATCGGACTGACAGTTCGGCGCGTTCGTGTTCCACCACGCCTCCATCACCGAAAACCCGCCACACGCGCACCAGGACTTCGCCAGGGTCCTTTACATCCTGGACGGCCAGTACGAGTTCCGGGTCGGCGAGGCCACGTTCTGCGGCGGACCGGGCAGCCTGGTACGAGTACCGAAGGGCAGCCAGCACACGTTCACCACCGCCACCGGCGGGCGAGTGCTGTTCGTCTGCACTCCCTCGGGCAACGAGGAGATGTTCCTGGAGATCGGCGCGCTCAGCCCGCAAGCCAGCCCGGATGAGATGGCCCAGGTCAGCGCCAGGTTCCACACCGTCGGCCTAGCCGGCCCCGAGGGCGCCCCCTGGCGGCCGCAGCGGTAACCGCGCGCAGACGTGGCCCCGCCCCCCTCGCTGTCACCCTGAGCCAGAACCACCTGCGCGGTAACCGCCGATCTGGTCGGCGACCTGATCGCCAAGGCGATTGCCTGATGCCGCACATAACCGGCTCATATGCGCTCGCCAGCAGCCTGCATCAACCCAGGAGCAAGCAGAAAATAAATGGGCAAGGGTGCTCGCACGCTCGAATGATGGTCGCGCTGTGTACCGGTCGCTGGTCGCGACCGCCGCGCGGGATCCGCCGATATGAGCGGACGCCGGGGCGAGTCGGATCAGGACGAGGGTGGCCCGGATGCGGGCGTTATGCGCGCGGAGGAGGCGGTGCGGCAGGGATTGCCGGGCTGGGTTGCGGGTTTCGCCGTTCCCGTTCGGCGGGCATTGATGGCCGGGGCCGGTGTGGGGTGGCTGGCGGCCCGCCGTCTGATGCTCATCCCGCGCTGGCCGGCGGCCAGAGCGGAAAGGGCGCGAGCCCGCAGCCAGGCCGGTCGGCTGCTCGGCGGGGCAGGCTTCACGGCGCTCGCCTGGCACCCCGGCTGGCGGCGCGGCGACGTGATCGCGGACAGGTTCCCCGGGCGGGCGCGCCGCGACAGCCCGGGCCGGCCGGATCCCTGGGCGCGTCGTGTGCGGAACAGGCCGTAACCGGTTAATGTCGGACTAACGGGCAGGAGCGGCGACGGAACGGGACACGCGATGCGCGACGGCGGTGACCGGCGGGGCGCGGAATGTCCCCCGGTGACACGGCGGGTACTGCTTGCCGTCGGCGGTGCCGTGCTGCTGACCGGCACGGCGGCAGCGGTGGCCGCGGACGCGCGGGCACACAGCGCGGGGACGCAGCCCCGTCCCGCGGCGGGCGGCGCGGCGGGCCCGGCCAGCGCGCGAGCCGACGCCCCGGCCAGACCAGGCAAGACCCATCCCGCCACCTCCCCGCCGGCCCGGCAGCACCCTGAGCCGTCCCGGCACGCGGCGCGGCCGCCGCGGCGCGGGCAGCCCAGGCTGGCCTACGGCGAGCCGATGTACACCGTCACGGACGGGCCGAAGGTCGTCGCGCTGACTATCGACGACGGCCCGAGCCCGGTGTACACGCCGCAGGTCCTTAAGATTCTGCGCCGGTACGGGGTCACCGCGTCGTTCTCGATGATCGGGCGGAACGTGGCCGTGTTCCCCGGGGTGGCGCGGGAGGTGGCGGCGGCCGGCCACATGGTCATCAACCACACCTGGAATCATTACAACCTGGGCTACATGCCGTCCGTGGCCGTGCAGGACGAGATCTCCCGGGCAACCGACGCGATCCACGCCGCCACCGGGGAACACCCCGGCATGTTCCGCGCGCCGTACGGGGTGTGGCCGCCGACCGTGTTCAGCTGCTGCGCGCACGCCGGGCTGACCCCGCTGGCCTGGTCGGTCGACCCGCGCGACTGGTCGCGCCCCGGCGTCCGCGCGATCATCCGCGACATCGAGTCGGACACCCGCACCGGCTCGATCATCTTGGAGCACGACGGCGGCGGGAACCGGTCGCAGACCGTGGCGGCACTGAAGATCTGGCTACCCCGGCTGCTCGACGAGGGCTATCAGTTCACCACCCCGTGAACCCGGCCCAAGACAGCCCGGCCCGGTGATCCACATGGCGACCCGCCGACCGCCCAGGCAGGCGCCGCCATGGCCGGGGAACGCGATGTGGCGGCCAGCACGTTACGGGCGGTTCTGCGCCGGCCCGCCACCAGCAACGGCCTCGTGACCAGCCACGCAGGCGCCCTCACGCTCGCCCAGGTGGCCCGCGGCCGCCAGATCCTGGCAGGCCCCGCCGACGGGACGCCCACATCACGGTCCGGACAGCTCTGCAGTCCACGCCAGAACCGGCGGGCCTGCATCCTCCCACTCCGGCCAGCCCGCTAGCACCAGGCCAGCACACAGTCGGCAACGAACCCGAAGGCGGATGCTCTGGCTCACGCCATGTAATCGGCCCTCATCCAGAAGAGGCGCACACTGCCGCCGTTCGGTGCGCCGGTCGCCAATTAACCATCTTCAGCTCGGCCCGCGCCGAACAGGGTGATCGGTGTGGGCTGTGAATGGCAGCCCACACCGGCGCGCGAGTGGCACGCGCCGACGAGGCAGTCTTCGCCAAGCCCGAAGCAGGGACAGCTGGACGGCGGAACTGCGCGCTCCGCGAGTGGTCCGCCGGTCAGATCGCCGGTCATTGGTACAGGGGCGGATCTGGCCGGCGTCTGTGCTGGCATGGCGCGCGCACGTGTGGTGGGTGGTGTGGTGGATGCCGTCGACCTGGCCCGGCGTTTCGGCCTCGGCGGGCCGGCGAGGCTGTCGGATGGGCCGGTCGCGCGAGGAAAGCAGGGATTGGTGTGGCGGCTTGACACGGCAGAGGGCAGCTGGGCGGTGAAGGTGCCGTTCCGCCAGTCAGGTGAGGACGAGGTGCGCTCGGCGACCGCATTTCAGGAGGCGGCCGGACCGCATGCACCAACTCGATCACCGCGTCGTGGCTCGTGGCGAGCTTCACCAGACGGGCCCGGTCACGTGCCACCAGCACCGACCCGACGGGCGCGTTGCGCACGGTCTGGATGACCGGCCTGTCGCGCAGCGATTGGATGGCCTCGGCCGCGGTGGCGGCCTGCGTGGCCGTCGACGGGTACACGGTGTCGAACACGGCGCGGGCGTCGCCGTTCAGGCTTTGCAACACGTTCGCCACCCGCAGGCTGACAGAGTTAGCTGATCTGGCACACGAAGGGCTCGGCGCAGGTGTTGCCGACGGCCGTGCTGGCGTCTCAGCTGCCACGACCCGCTGAGGAGTCGTCAGTAACCGTCCGGTTCCTCCATCGCGGCCGTGATGTCATATCCGAGCGCCGTCGCCACATCAGGGGCGGCGCAGACGATCCGGCCGAGCCCGACGACCGGAGCGATCACCAGCAGTACATCGGCGATCTCGTCGTCGGTCGCGCCCGCCGCCATCGCCCTGGCCGCGCTCCATTCCAGGCAGACCGCGCCCGTTCCGCTGGCGACCGACGCCGCCAGGTGAAGCAGCGCCGCGGTCTTAGGATCCAGGGTCGATCTGCTGACCGGGCCAAGCCCGAGCCGGGCCTCGTCTTCGACGAAGCCTTCGTCGATCATCGCCAGCCTGCGCAGAGTCTCCCGGAACCTTGCTGTCTGGCCTGCACTCCGTTCGCCGTCCACCGCACCATTTCACCTCGTGCCGGGACGAGTTCCATCGCCTTGTTTGCATGAAAGACGGGTGATCAGCTGTCCAGGAGACCCAGCTCGCGGGCCAGGGTGACCGCCTGGGTGCGGGAGGAGGCGCCGAGCTTGCGGTAGAGCGAGTTCGCCTGCGACCTGATGGTGTGCCGGGAGAGGAACATTTCCCCGGCGATCTCCGGGAACCGCAGGTGGGTGGAGAGCATCGGCAGCAGGCGCAGCTCGGCGGCGGTCAGGGCCGAGGCTCCGAGGGCGGACGAACCCCGGGCGCGGGAAAGCTCGGCCCGCAGGTCCTCGGCCTGCTGGACGAAGACACCAAGGCCGGGGCGCCGGATCAGGATCGCGTCGACCTCCCGCAGCAGGGTCCGCGCCGCGGCGGAGTCCAACAGGGCCAGGTGGCACCGGGCGAGCTCGATCCTGGCCTGGACGGCGAGGTGTGGCAGGGAGTAGGTCAGGTCTGGCCGGAGGCGCTGCGCCCGGGTCAGTTCGTCACGGGCGCGCGGCTGGTCGGCGTCGTGCAGTGCCATCCGCGCGGCCACGGCATGCAGGATCGTCATCGGGGGGTAGTCCTCGACGTTGGCCTGGCGGGCCGCCGACCGCGCCTCGGCCAGGTGCCGGCGGGCCAGGGTCCAGTCGCCGTCGGCGATCGCCAGCAGCGACCGCTCGGACAGCGCGATGCAGGCACCGATCGTTGCCCCGCCGACCCGGCCCTCGGCGGCCGCGTCCTCGAACAGCACACTGGCCCGGACCGGGTCGCCGGCCATCAGGTGCGCCGTCGCCAGCTGCAGGATCGACGCGGTCCGCCAGAAGCTCCCGGCGGCCATCGTCTCGGTCCCGAGCTGCGCGTCGGCCCGCATCTGGTCGACCCCGTCCCGGCACAGCATCGCCCGCAGCCCCGCCAGCCACGGCTGGATCGAAGGACTTCCGTCTGGCAGGCTCGCCCCGGCGGCTGCCCGCTCGACGACGTTGGCCCACCGTTCGGCGTCGGCCGGCTTGCCGGTCCAGGTGTGCAGCATCGCCGCCAGGACGGCGACCGCCGGGTAGTTTTCTATGGCCGCGTGGTTTTCGAGCCACCCGAACCATCGCTCGAGGGTCGTGACCCTGCCGCGCTGGTAGGCGGGAAATGCCAGCGTGCCGATCAGGCGAGCGGCGGCATCCACCTCGCCTGCCTGCATCCAATATTCTAGTGCCTGCTCGGGCGTGCCGTTGCGCTCATTCCACTGCGCGGCCCGCCGGGCAAGGACGGGCATTAGGCCGGGCTCCAGCCGGTGCAGCTCGGCCAGCAGCATGTCGCGGAACAGGTGATGGTAGCGGTACCACTCCGCCCGCCGGTCCAGCGGCACCAGCAGCAGGTTCGACCGCTCCAGCGCCGCCAGGGTCGCCGCGGACCCGCTGTCTTCGAGCACCGCATCGCACAGCGGCCCGCACATCCGCTCCAGCACCGCGGTCCGGGTCAGGAACGCCCGCTGCCGACGGGAGATCCGCGTGAAGAACTCCGACTCCATATAGTCGCTGACAAACCGGTCATCCCCGCCGAACGAGGCAGCCGCGCGCGGCAGCGAGCCGCCCTCCTTGAGGTACAGTGCCGCCAGATACAGTCCCGCCGGCCACCCCTCGGTCCGCCGGTGCAGTTCGGTCACGTCATCCTGGCCCACGGCGGGGAGCACGTTGCGCAGCAGCGAGGACGCCTCCTCGGGGGTCAGCGACAGATCGCCGGGCCCGATCTCCAGGACCTTGCCCTCGGCGCGCAGCCGCGCGATCCGCAGCGGCGGCTCGGCCCGGCCCGCCAGCGCCAGCCGGGAGCCGCCCGGCACGTGATCGGCTAGCACCGACAGCGCGCTGCGGCATTCCCGGTTGCGCAACACGTGCACATCGTCCAGGACCAGCGCGACCGGCGAGGTCATCGACGAGAACGCCGAACTGAGCCGGAGGACGACCGAGCCGGGCACCGAACTGCCCGCCGAGGCCAGCGCGTCGAACACCCGCTCGCCGATCGGCTCGACCGCATCGAGCGCCTCCGCGACGTAGCTGAGCAGGACCTTCGGGTCGTTGTCAGCCTCGTCCACCGAGACCCACGCGAACGACTGGCCGTTGCGCTCGGCCCACTCCGACAACAGCGTCGTCTTCCCGTAGCCAGCCGGGGCGACCACCGAGACGATTGGACAGCCGACGCCCCCCCTGAGCCGTTCGATCAGCAGCGGACGAGGCACCGTCCCGGGCCGCATCAGCGGACGACGCAGCTTCGACGCCACCAGGTCAAAACCCGGCCTGCTCCCATCCGGTGACCGGCCGCCACCCTGCCGGCGCAGATTACTCACGCTCATGCCCTGGCCGCACACCCCCGCAAAGGTCTGCCGTTCCACGGTCTTGTGGAACCTTTGACCAGGTCAATCCTGGCAACAGGCCCGGCCGGACAGACAGCCGGTACGGTGCCGGTCGCGCTGTCAGGGCCGCCAGGATTGCTTACCGAACTCACCGCCCCAAGGTAGCTCCGGCACTGCCCCAACCCGCCGCCAGGCGGTAGCTCCGGCGCTGGCGCGGTCTGGAGCAGCCTGTCCGCTATCACGACGATAACACCCGGGCACGGCGGATTGACATTTCCAGCCGAGCTGGATAGTGCCTGGTCACCTGTGTTAAGCCCAGGTTTCCTGGCCATTTGCCGCGGCGGCAGACCACGAATCAGGCACGTGCACCAGGGTCCTGTTGACCTGCTACGCCAGCAACATACGCAGCAGGGTCGCGCCCGGATGACCTCCTCAAAGATCTCCCGGCGGCGGCCGGTCCCGGGACGAGGCGTCACCCTCAGGTGGCACCACCTGGCCCCAGCTTCACTCACTCTGGATGATGCGACCGCGGGCAGGCCGTGGTCAGCTGAATGAACTGACGAACCAAGGGCCGGTGTTCATCACCCCCCGGAACAGCAGCGGAGTGGAAGGAGAAAACGATGGCACAGGACCAGCTGGAGGTGAGCATCGAGGGCGGAACGGTTCGCGGCACGGCGCAAGGTGATCTGGTCTCCTTCAGAGGAACCCGGCGGCCACCCCGGAGTCGACCGGGATGTGCAGCCCGGTGGTCTGAGCCAGGTCCCCGCCGATCAGCGCGAAGACGGCGGCGGCGACGTGCTCGGGCAGGACCTCCTTCTTCAGCAGGGTGCGCTGGGCGTAGTAGGCGCCCAGGTCCTTCTCCTCCACGCCGTAGACCGCGGCCCGCTGGGCGCCCCAGCCGCCGGCGAAGATGCCCGAGCCGCGGACCACGCCGTCCGGGTTGATGCCGTTGACCCGGATCCCGTCGCCGCCCAGCTCGGCCGCCAGCAGCCGCACCTGGTGCGCCTGGTCGGCCTTGGCCGCGCCGTACGCCACGTTGGCGGGCCCGGCGACCACGCTGTTCTTGCTGCAGATGTAGACGATGTCGCCGCCCATGCCCTGGGCCTTCATGGCCCGGGCCGCCTCGCGGGAGACCAGGAACGACCCGCGCGCCATGACGTCGTGCTGCCGGTCCCAGTCCGCGGCCGTGGTCTCCAGCAGGGGCTTGGAGATCGAAAGCCCGGCGTTGTTCACCACTAGGTCCACCCCGCCGAAGGCCAGCGCCGCCGCGGCCACGGCCGCCGCCACCTGCTCCTCGTCCGTCACGTCCGCGGTGAACGGCACCGCGACGTCGGCGCTCCCGATCTCGGCGGCCACCGCCGCCGCGCGGCCGGAGTCCCGGTCGGCCACCAGCACGCACGCGCCCTCGGCCGCCAGCCGGTGCGCGATGGCCCGGC
>Ga0116224_10001225_pt1 | contig 16968 bp, 12 predicted proteins | sample Sb_taG_9_FD_89699 | JGI IMG/M metagenome (GOLD analysis project Ga0116224, IMG submission 89699) | Peat soil microbial communities from Weissenstadt, Germany - Sb_50d_b_LC metaG | ecosystem: Environmental > Terrestrial > Soil > Wetlands > Peat | place: Germany: Weissenstadt | collected 2010-09-21 | reverse complement strand
CTTGAGCCGCTCGGGATCTATCGCGGCATTGCGGTCGCCGGCTGCGACCCGGACGAGATGGGCATTGGCCCGGTGTTCGCCGTGCCCGAGCTGCTCAAGGCGCATGGCCTCAAGGTGGACGACATCGATCTCTGGGAGCTCAACGAAGCGTTCGCCGTCCAGGTCATCTACTGCCGCGACCGGCTCGGCATCGACAACGACAAGCTCAACGTCGACGGCGGCGCGATCGCGGTCGGTCACCCTTACGGCATGAGCGGCTCGCGTCTCACCGGACACGCGCTGATCGAGGGCAAAAGGCGCGGCGCGCGCTATGTGGTGGTGACGATGTGCGTCGGCGGCGGCATGGGCGCGGCCGGGCTGTTCGAGGTCGCCTGAGCCTTAAGGGACGTCCGCGTGGCCGAATCGAACCCCATGGCGCCGCTCGCGGCCTTTCGCGGGCAGAAGCCGCCGGCGCCTGCGTGGTTCGAGCGCGTGCTTGCGATTGAGCCCGAGCGGTCGTTCGTCGCCGTCGAAGGCGCCGAGGTCGAGACCCTCGCCTGGGGCGAGCGCGGCAAGCCGGGCCTCATATTCCTGCACGGCGGAGCCGCCCATGCCGACTGGTGGAGCTTCATCGCCCCTTTTTTCGCCCGTGAGCGCCGCGTCGTGGCGCCGTCGTTCACCGGCATGGGCCGTTCGGATTGGCGGTCCTCGTATGATTTCCGCCAGTTCGTTCGCGAGGCGCGGGAAGTCGCGCGCGAAGCGGGCGCATACGAGGCCGGGCCCCCCGTTGTCGTCGGCCACTCCTTCGGCGGCCGCATCGCGGTCGGGCTCGCCCACGATTTCGGCGATGAGCTCGCCGCGGCGGTGATGGTTGATCCACCCTTCTTCGCGCCGCAGAACGAGCGAAACCCTGCTCCGCCCCGCGCGACGAGCCGGGAGCATAGCGTGCGGCCCTCGCTCGAAGCGATCATCGCCCGGTTCCGTCTCGCCCCGCCGCAGGCCTGCGACAATCTGTTCATTCTCGACTTTATCGCCCGGCGCTCGGCGCGAAAGGCCGTCGACGCCGAAGGCAAAGCTGGCTGGTCGCTAAGCTTCGACTCGCACTTCTGGGAGAAGTTCGAGCGGCTCGATCCGGTCGCTTTGGTCAAGGCCGCGCGCTCGCCGCTCGCGCTCATCCGCGGAGCGAAGTCGCAGCTCTTCCAGCCCGAGGACGCGGCTTATCTCCTTGGCCTGATTGCGCCTGGCTCTCCTTATGTCGAGATCCCCGAAGCCGAGCATCATGTGATGATCGACCAGCCGCTCGCGTTTGTGGCGGGCTTGCGCGCGCTGCTCGCGGGCTGGCCCGCGGCCAAGGACGGCGTAGCCACCCGCTCGTTTGACGGCGGAGGCCAACCGGCGCAGCGCCAATCACCGCCTTCGCGCATATTAACTTGAGTATTAATCTCCATTGTCGCTTGAATGGTGATCTGTCTCATTTCGTGCGCCGCTGCCGGCGCGGTAAAGGCTGGTCGTTTTCCGGCATTCGACGCCGACTCAAACAATGTTAATCGCCGAAACGAACAGGGGGATCGATGAGCGTGCAGCAGCCGAGCGACGGCCTAAAGGGCCTCGCGCCGGTCGAGCCTCAGAAGCCAGCCGGGATCATGCCGAACGCGCAGCATCAGACGTTTCACGGCTTCATGAGCGGCGCTCCTTACGAGCTCGCGATCGTCGAGTTTGACGATCAGGGGCGGTGCTACGACCGGGGGCAGATCGACGCGGTCGCCGAAAGGCTCGACGCGCTGGCACCGGAGGATGCGCGGCAGGGGCAGGACGTGATCCTGGTCGCATTCGTGCACGGGTGGAAGCACGACGCCCGCACGGACGACGACAACCTGTCGGCTTTCCGCGTGCTTCTGAACAACACTGTCGATTACGAGAAGTCGGCCGTCGCGCCGGGCGCCAAGCCTCGTCCGGTGCTTGGCGTCTTTGTCGGCTGGCGCGGCCTGTCGGATTTTGGCTTGGGCGACGCTATTGCCGACGCGACTTTCTGGGGCCGGCAGGCGGCTGGACAGCGCGTGGCGGTCGGATCGGTGCGCGAATTGTTTGGGAGACTGCGCCACTATCGCAACCGCCAACAAAAGCGCGGCGGGAATCCGCTTCTGGTGATCGTCGGTCACAGCTTCGGGGGCATGATCGTCTTTTCCGCCCTCGCGCAATCCCTCATTCAGGCCGCGTCCGCGCCGGTCGGAAGGATGACGCCAGAATTCGCCGACCTCGTGCTGCTGGTGAATCCGGCGATCGAAGGCGCGCGTTACATCCCGATTTACGACCTGGTGACCAGCGCCGGCTTCAAGGCGCGCACGACGAAGCAGCTTCCGGTGTTCATGTGCGCACAGGCGGAGAACGATCAGCCGGTCGGCATCGTGTTTCCGCTCGGCAATGCTGGGCACGCGATCGACGAGGCGACGATAGGCAACTTGGAAAAGGAGTGCGTCACGCACGCGCTCGGCTTCGTGCCGAGTTTCCGCACTCATGCCTTGGCCGGCCCGGCCGGGGATAAGCCCTTCGCGCTCGACCCGCCCGGAAGCGTTGGAGCCAATCCGTTCTGGGTGGTGGGAGCGGCGAAGGAAGTGATCGACGGTCACGGAGGCATCTGGCAGACGCCGTTCCTCCTTTTCATCGCCAGCCTTGTCTTCCGGCATGTGCAGGCTTCGAAGCAAGCGCCGAGCGGCGCCGTGACGACCGAGGCGCCAAGCGCGGGAGGCGAACCGTGGGGCGATCTCGCGGAATTCGCGAAATCCATCGGCCCGATCAAACTTCCTCAGCCTTGAAGGCGCACGGCAAGAGGATGACCAGCGCTCGCGGGTCGAGCTTCACTCCAGCCTGACCGTCACCGCGTCCGACGCGCCCTTGGCGTCGGTCACCGACACGCGGGCGAAGCCGGCGCCGTCCGGCTTCCAGGCCGACTGCCGCCTGATCTCGGCTTCGCCGACCGGCTCGCCATTGACGAACCAGGTGAACGGCGGCGCGCCGCCCAGCGCCTTCAACGCGAGCGGATGGTCGCGCGCCCCTTCATTGAGGCCGAGGTCGATGCGGGCCCCGTCTGGCGGAAACGCGATCTTGAGCGACGCCGTCTCCGGGGCGGCGAATGTCCTGGGCGCGTCTTGGCGCAAATGCCGCAACGGCGGCGGCAGATCGGCGGTGACGCTCGCCTTCAGCACGCCCTTCGGCGGCGCAATAAGCTCGACGCTCCGCCCCAGCCGCTCAAAGGCGTCGAACAGGATCGGCGCGGCCGCCTCACGGCCGATGAGGCCGGCCGTCGGGCCATTGTCAGGGCGCCCGACCCAGACTGCGATCGTCGTTCGCCGGTCGAAGCCGATCGCCAGCGCGTCGCGAAAGCCGTAGGACGTGCCTGTCTTGAAGGCGATCCGGCCTTTCAGCGCATTGGCTGGCGGCGGCGCGCCGCGCAAGATGTCCGCGACGTAATAGGCAGCGACCGGATCGGTCACCCGCCGTTCGCCGATGACCGGCGGCTGGCCGTCGAGCCGCTCGATCAGCGGCGGGGCCTCGCCGCGGCGCGCGAAGCCCGCATAAAGCCGCGCGATATCGGTCAGCGAAATGCCGAGCCCGCCAAGGCCGATGGCGAGGCCGATCGGCGTATCTTTCGGCAGGGCGATTTCGGCCCCGGCGCTGTGCAATCGCGCAAGGAAAGTCGCCGGGCCGACGTCGGCCAACAGCTCGACCGCCGGCAGATTGAGCGACATCTGCAGCGCCTTGCGCGCCGTCACCGCGCCCTCATAGCCGAGGTTGAAATTCTCGGGTGCGTAAGCGCCGTAGCGCATGGGGCGGTCGAACAGCCGCGTCTCCGGATGGGCGAGGCCCTGCTCGAAGGCCAACGCATAGATGAAGGGCTTCAGCGCCGAGCCTGGCGAGCGCGGCGAGCGCGACATGTCGATCGCGCCGTCGCGCGAGGCGTCGTCATAGTCCGCGGCGCCGACACGGGCGCGAATCTCGCCGGTGGCGTTGTCGATGACGACGATCGCCGTAGACAGTTTCGGCCCGAGCCGCGCGATGCTTTCTTTCGCCAGAGCCTCGAGCTTCGCCTGCAGCCGCGCGTCAATGGAAAGCTTGATGACTTTGGCTTGCTTGTCGGCGGCGACCGCTTCCTCGGCGGCATGCGCGGCGAACGCCGGGAAGGGCAGTCGAGCTTGCGGGACCGACTCCCGCTTCGCGCCTGCGGCGTCGTCGGCGCTGATGAGGCCGCGTGCGGCGACGCGGTCGAGCACGCGATCGCGCGCCGCGCGCGCTGCGGCGGGCGAGCGATCCGGCCGCCGCGCTTCAGGCGATTGCGGCAGCGCCACCAACAGCGCCGCCTCGGCGAGGGTGAGCTTGAGCGGCTCCTTGCCGAAATAGGCGAGCGACGCCGCCCGCACGCCTTCGAGATTGCCGCCGAAGGGAGCGATGGTGAGATATCGATCGAGCGCGCCCTGTCTGCCGACCATGCGCTCGATCTCCAGCGCGCGGGCGATCTGCCTGAGTTTGGCGCCGACTGTGCGCTCGGGCCGCGGCTCGATCAGCCGCGCGACCTGCATAGGCAACGTCGAACCGCCGGAGACCACATGGCCGCGGATCAGCCATTGCGCGCCGGCGCGAACGAGGGCGCGAACGTCGACCCCGTCGTGCTCGTAGAAGCGGCCATCCTCGTAGGCGACGAGCATCGCGATGTAGCGCGGGTCGACGTCGTGCGTGGTCGCCGGCAGGCGCCAGCGCCCATCGGGCAGGGTGAAGGGCCGCAGCAACCGGCCGTCGCGATCGACGACGATCGTTGAGCCCTCGAGCGAGGCAACAACATCGAGCGGCCCGAGGCTCGCCGTGTAGCGGTTCCAGAACAAAGGCGCGCCAAGGCGCGCGGCCGCTACGAGCGCAAGCGCCACTGCGAAGACGAAGGCGAGGAGGCGAGGAAGGCGTGTCACGCCGCGCCCTCATCCGGTCGGCTACGCCGACCACCTTCTCCCAAAGGGAGAAGGGAACGCCCCCTCTCCCTCTGGGAGAGGGCCGGGGTGAGGGGTGGGCGCCGCCTCACTTCCCCCTCACCGTGAGCTCCCCAAAGGCGGTGCGGCCATAGCGTTCGGGGTCGTACATGTCTTCGGCCGTCGCCGGAGGATAGATGTAGCGGCCCGGCGCGACGGCGCGCACGACATAGGCCATGGTGATGAAGGCCGACTGGCCCTCGGCGCGATCGAACGCCGCCACGAAGCGGTCGTCGCGGTATTCGGTGTGCGCGGGCTCGACGTCCTTGCTGAGCCACGAGAAAGCTTCGACCGAGCCGCCGTCGACCAGGGCCGGATTGTCGATCTCAAGACCTGCAGGCAGGCGGTCGACGACGAGCAGGCGGGCGGGACGCGCTTGCGCCTCGGTCACTTTGAGCGCCACCACGACGCGCTCGTTCTGCGCCATGCTTTGTAGGGCCTCGATCTTGGTTCCGTCGAGCTTGTAGAACGACCGCTCGATCGCATAGCCGTTAGCCGCGGCCGGATCCGGCTCGATCGGCGCGCCGGAAACCGAGACAACAAGCTGCGCCGGGTTCTGACCCGCATTGGCGACGACGATCGATTGCCCCGAGAGCGTCGGTCCGCTCCATCGGCGGTAAAGCGCGCCCTTGACCGGCTCGCCGTCGACCCGGAATTGGGCGAGGCTAGCACGGTCGGCGAGCGCCTCGGCGGCGAGCGTCATCCAATTCATTTCCTGCGTGCTGACAAACGAACGCTGCGCTCGCGCCTGCTCAAGCACGGCGCCGGCGCGCGCAATCGCATCGCCTTGAATTGCGCCGCCGAGATTGGCTTCGGCGACAAGCGCGAGCACGGCCGCGGCGTCGCGCAGGCGCGAGCCAAAGTCGGGCCGCGAGACGCCTTCGTCGCGCTCGGCGTCGAGAGCCTTAAGCGCGGCGCCGAACGCTCCGGCGGCGCGCTGCCGGTCCCCGAGCATCGCCAGCGCGGCCGCGAGCTGGGCCTTGGCGAGCGGGGTCGTGAAGGCCTCAAGCTTGGCGTCGGAAAGATAGCGCAGATCGCCGATCACGGGGCGCCCGTTGCGCGCGAGAACATAGAGCGCATAGGCGAGCGCCGCGGAATTGTCCTTGTTCGGCTCCGGGGCGTTGACGACCTCGTTGCGCAGCCGGTCGAGCGCCTGATCGAAGGCTTGCTGCGGCACGGCGAAATTGCGCTCCCGCGCACGGGTGAGAAAATCGGTGACGAAAGCGTCGAGCCATGTATCGTCGTCGTTGCTGTCGGCGCTCCACATGCCGAACGCGCCGCTCGCGCTCTGGCGGCTGAGCTCTCGCTCGATCGCTTGGCTGATGCGTCCGTCGAGATCGGGATCGACGCCGAGATGCTCGATCGAGGCCAGTCGATTGACGTAGAGGAGCGGCATGGCGACGCTGACCGTCTGCTCCGAACAGCCGTAGGGGTAGCGTTGCAGCGCCCCGAGCAGAGCCGGCGCGTCGAGCGCGCCAAAGGGGGAAGCGGAGATCGCGATCGATCCCGTGCCGGGAATGAAGTCGGCGAGGAGATCGCCGGAGATTGTCTGACTGGCTCCGCCTGGTAGAGGCGTCACCGTGCGCCGATAGGATTGAGGCGCGCCGGAGGCGACGCCGAGCCGGAAATGCTGGGTCAGATCCGTCTTCGGCCCCGTCAGTCTGAGGTCAAGATCGGCCACGCCGACGCCAGCGGCCGCGATCGGCATCGAGACCGACTGGCGTTGATGCAGGTCGAGCCGCACCGCCTTCGTCATCGCGTCCGCATCGGCGGTGAGCGGGCCATGGATGTCGAGGTCGAGCTTGTAGGCGCCCGCATCGCCCTCGACGTTGTCGAGATCGACATGCATTTCGGAGCGGTCGCCGACATTGAGGAAGCGCGGCAGGGTGGCCGCGACAACGACCGAATCGCGCACCGTCACGTCGGCTTGCGCGGATCCGACCTTGTCTTTCGACCAGGCGACGGCGGTCAGCCGCACCGCGCCGTTGAACGCCGGCAGATCGAACGAGACGGTCGCGTTCCCATGATCGTCCACCCTGACGACGCCCGAGAACAGCGCCAGCGGCTCCTGCGTCGGCAGATTGCCTTCGAGGGCGCCGCCCATGTCTCCGCCGGTATGAATAGCGCCGGCCGCGCCTTGCATGCCGTCGATCAGCATGCCCCAGAGGTCGCGAATCTCGATCGGCAGTTTGCGCTGCCCGAAGAAATAGGCGCCCGGGTCAGGCGTCTTGAACCCGGTCAGATTGAGGATGCCGACATCGACCGCGGAGACGGCCACCCGCGCCTCTTCGCCCGGCGCAAGGCCGGCGACGTGAACAGGCAACGTCATCGATTGGCGCGGCCGTGCGAGCGGCGGCGCGTCGAGCTTGACGTCGAGCGTATGCGCATCTCGATCAATGGCGAACCAAGCGACGCCGATCGCGCGGCCCGGCATGCGCTTGGCCTCAGCGTCGAGTGGGCGATGGGTCAGCGCGACGACGTAAGCGCCCGGGCCCCAGTCGGACCCGATTGGGAACGGGACGACATTGTCGCCGGCGACGAGATCGACGTCGATGAAGCGCTCGATTTTGTCGCCGACCAGCGCGACGGTCGCCTTGCCGGCAAAAGCTGAGGCGATGCGGAGCTTGGCTTCTTCGCCTTGCGCGTAGTTTGTCTTGTCGAGGGTCACGACCACGTTGTCGGGCGTATCGGCGCTGGCCGTCCCCGACCAGCCAACGTCGAACGTGACGCTCGTCTCCTCGCCGTCGAGCGTCTTGACGTCCAACCGGTGCGCGCCCCAGCCGACGCGGCCAGAAAACTTGGCCGGCGCGTCGGCGCCGATGTCGATCGTCCCGCTCGCGATGCGCTTCGATGACTTGACGGGTTCATAGCTCCAGCGGCCGTCGGCGTTGAACCACTGATAGTCGTTGGTGACCTGATAGAGCGACCAGGCCGCGCCCTTGCGCGCAGTGCGCGCGCCGCCCGGCGCGACCGCGACCACCTCGAAAGTCGCGACGTCGCCCGCGCTCAACGACGCGTCGAAGTCTCGTCTGACTCCGACCATTACGCTCTTCGCCCGCACGGGCAGGGTTAGCGTGCGCTCGACCGTGCGCCCGCCCGGCTCGCCAACATCGACGATCAGCTTGGCTTGAAGCGGGCGCGTGCTGGAGCCTTCGGGCAATTCGACCGAAAGGTCGGCGTGGCCTTTGTCGTCGGTCTGAACCTTGTCGGAAAACTGGCTCTCGATCGTAGTGAAATCATCGTCGGCGAGGCCAGCGACATAGCCGGGAAAGCCGGCCAGCGCCCCTCCTTCGACTGTTTCCAGCCGAATCGCGCCAGTGACGTCGAGCCCGCTCGCCGGCGCGCCGTAAAGAAACCGCGCATCGAGCGAGACCTCGACCGGCGCGCCGGGATCGATGATCGGCTTCGCCGGATGCAGGCTGAAGTCGAGCCGCTCGGGAATGTAGTCCTCGAGCAGGAATTCGACCCGGCCGATGCTGTCGCTCTTCGGATCGGCGTAAGCCTCGATCGACCATTTGCCGGCCGCCGAGCCGGGCAGCAGCGTGATGGCGTAAGAGCGCCCGCCGAGGCCCTCGTCGGGCAAGGTCGCGCGCCTATACTCGACGCCGTCCGGCCGCTTGACGACAAGCGTCAGCGGCAAGCCGGATTTCGCGACGCCCTTGGAGTCGCGCAAAAGAGCCGTGGCGAACACGGTCTCGCCGGAGCGGTAGACGCCGCGCTCGGTGTACAGGAATGCGTCGAGTCCGTTGGGGGGGTCGCGGCCGGCGACGCCGCGATCGGTGAGGTCGAAGGCGTTCTGAGAGAGGCTCAGAAAGCCGTAGTCGCCAGCCAGCGCGGCGACCAGAAGACCTGGCGCCGAACCGCCCTTTCCGCGCGAGAGGCCCGGATCGAAATCGACGCGCCCGTCGGCGCCGGTCGTCTTCGTCGCCAGCACTTCGTTGTTGCGGGCGACGAGCCTGAGTTCGACGCCGGCAACCGGCGCGGCGGACCCCAAAGATTGCACGAGCGCATGCACGCCGTCGTCGCCGGAGATCGCGGTGAGCCCCAGGTCGGAGACCACCATCCATTGCGCCGCGAGCTGCACGGTCTCGTCCGCGTCCGGATTGGACGGGTTGGCCGCGCCCTTCCACGGCCGCGCGGTGATGACGTAGACGCCGGGCTCGAGCTTGCCGACTGCGTCGAGCACCGGAAAGTCGGTGACCACGTCCTGGTTGAGCTCGGAGGCGACGTCCATCGTCCCGCTCCAGACCTTCGCTCCGTCCTGCGATGCGATCTCTTCCGCCCGCGACGAGTCGATGGGCTTGAGAAAATCGTCGCGGTTGACGGTCGCCAGCAGATTGCGGTCGCCGACGCGATAGACGTCGATCGAGACCTTCGCTGTATTGACCGTGACGAGCGGCGCGCCCTTTTGTCACTGGCGCGGCAGCACATAGGCCCTGCCGGCGAAATGCGCCTGCGGCGAGCGGTCGCGGACGTAGATCTCGTAATCGGCCGACGTGAGCAACGACTCGCCGACCGCCGAGGGCAGGCCCTGGCGCAGCACGATCGCATAGCGCTCGCCATGCTTGAGGCCTTCGACGCAGATCTGCTGGTCCTCGTTCGAGATTGCGGCGTCGGATGACCCGGACACGGCGATATAGGGCGAAAAATCGGTCCGGCGGGCGAGCGGTTCGGAGAAGTTGAAACAGACGCGCGGCAAGGCCGATTCATTGTCGACCTTGTAGTCGAGAATGCGGAACCCGTGCTCGGCGCGCATCGCCTCGTAGATCTTGCGCACATCGACCAAGTCGTGGCGGTCGAGCGAGGCTTTCAAGGCGTCGAGCGCCGGGCGCCACTGCTCATGGCGCGCGAGCAGGTCGGCGAGTTCGGCGAGCGCCGCAGCCTGGGCGTCCGGCGTCGTCGAGCGTAAATAGGCGGCGTAGGCCGCGGTCGCTCCGCGGGTGACGAGCTCATAGCGGTCGTCCGCCTTTGCGTCGTCGGCCGCGGCCGCGACGCCGGCGTAAGCAAGCCAGTTGGCGGGGTCCTTGGGCGCGGCGATGATCGCCGCTCCCGCGAGCTTCTCAGCGGCGCTGAAGTCGCCGCCGACGACGGCCTTGGCCGCCTCCGTCAGCAATTGCTGCGGCGTCTTGCCTTTGACTTGAGCGCCAATCGCCGCCGTGGCGACGCGCAACGTTTCCGTGAGCCGCACGGCGTCGCTGGCCATGTCCTCGCGCGCGAACGGCTTGATCTCCGCTGCGCCGGCGTTAGCCCCAAACAGGATCAGAAGGACGACGAGCGAGCGCAGAGCGTGAAGCATGATTTTCGCCTCCCAATGCGATGCGGCGCATCTCGGCCTCCCGAATCTAGCACGGGTAAGGCGCCGTCGACCAAACAGACTTGGGGAGCCCGACAGGCGCAGCCCTGAGCCCCCAGAGGTGCTTCTTAGTCGCCAAGGCCCATGACGAAGGCTAGCGCAATGTTGAGCCGACCGAGGTCGCCGTCGTCGAGGCGACCGATCGACTGTCCAATCCGCGCTCTTCGAACCGTCACAGGCTTGTCAGCCATGATCTGGGAGCGGGCCCTCAAGCCATTCTTCTCGCTCGGATCGATCGTGATGCGAAAATCTGGCGCCTCGACGACTTCCGAGGTCAGTTGACAGACTACAACCGAGGCGTGGGTCTCCGGAAACGCGTCCGTCTGGACGATGACCGCCGGTCGAGGTTTTCCATAATCGCCGGCCGCCGCGACGATGACAACGTCACCGCGTCTCATCGTCCGCTTGCCGATCGGGCGAGTCGAACTCGGACACCGCCTCGATCCAGGTCAGAGCCTCAGTCTCGCTGCCCGGGACGAGACGGGCGACCTGAGCGACTACGCGCCGACGGACCGAAGCCAGGCGAGAATCGGGGACGACAATTCGCAGTTCCCGCAAGCCCTGCTTGCGCCATCGCTCCCGCATTTGTCTCATGCGTTCGGCTGGGGCGGTCATTTGGTCTCCTCGGTGAACTTCGAAAGGGGCGTAACGCGTTACGCCCCCGAATTCAAGGTGTGATTCCGACTCGAAACCCGAACGGCGCGATCAGCTCAGGCATACGACGCGAAGCTCGTGGGCTCCCGCCGCGGCTTTCATCTTGATTTCATGCCATCGTCGTCGCTTTCTATGGCGGATCCGCAAGAGCATAGAACGCGCAGACGTCCGCGCGCAGAGTTGCGTGACCCGGAGAAACCATGAAACGAACGCGAGCCCTTTTCGCCTTTGCTCTGGCCTTGGGTTTCATTGTTTCGCCAGCCTTCGCTCAAACGCCGCCTGCGCCCCCCGCCCCGGTCGTCGACGCTGCGCTGGCGGCCCAGAAGGCGGCGTTTCTGGCTCTGCCGGAAGGAACCCGCAAGGCTGCGCAGGACGCGCTCGTGTGGCTTGGATTCTACAATGGCGTCAATGACGGCGACTTCGGCAAGCGAACCCGCGACGCCATCCTCGCCTTCCAGGGAAACGTCAAAGCGCCCGCCGACGGAGCGCTGTCCGCGCCTGAGCTTAAGGCCTTGCTCGCCGCCGCTCAGAAGGCGCGCGACGGGGCCGGGTTCCAAATCGTCCGCGACCCCAAGAGCGGGGCCAGGATCGGCGCGCCCCTCAAGCTCATGAACGCCCGCGCAGGGGCAAGGCTCGACCTCGCCTCGAGCGCCGACGCCGACCTCGGCGCCCTCTACGCGCGCCTGTCGGCGCCCACGCCCACCCGCAAGATCGTCTACAGGGCGATCAAGCCGGACGCCTTCTTCGTCGTCTCGGGGCAGGACGGCGCGACGATGTTCTATACCCGCTTCGACAAGAACGCGGCGGCGAACCCGCCGATGCGCGGCTTCACCTTCGCCTATCCTGCCGTGCAGGCGGCTCAGCTCAACCGGGTCGCGATCGCGGTCGCCAATTCGTTCGAGCCGTTCCCAGAGGCCGCCGCAGCGCCGGCCGCGAGCGAGTCCGTCAGCGCCGCAACTCCCCCCACGTCGGGCGCAGGTCAGCCCGCGGCCGTTCCCGAGCCGGCCGCGACCGCGCTCGTCATCGCGCCCAACAGAGCGGTGACCGCGTTCAAGGCGGACGACTGCCCGAACCCGACCGTGGCCGGCAAGCCCGTACGGATCGAGCGCGCCGACGCCGCAACGGGGCTTGCGCTGATCGCCGGAGATTTTTCCTCGAAGGGGGCAGCGCCGCGCTTCGGCGAGCCGGCGCAAGACCTTGTCGTCCTCGGCTTCGCCAGCGAACGTCTCGCGGCAAGCTCGGCCTCGTTTGCGGCCGGCGAGTCGCGGCCCGCCATCATCGCGGCGGTGGACAAGAGCGCCGGCGGCGGACCGGTGTTCGATCGAAAGGGCGCGCTGGTCGGCCTCGTGGCGCCGATCGCCGACGACCCCAGGCGCGTGGCCGGCGTCGCGCTCGCCGCGCCGCACCCCATGATTGCGCCCGAAGCGGTTCGCGCCTTCCTCGGCGCCGGCGAACCCGAGACAGGGAACGCCGCCCCGCTCAGCGCCGGCGACATCGCCGCGCGCGAGAAAGGCGCGCTAGTCGCCGTCTTCTGCCGGAAATGAGCGCGGGCGGGACGTCCTTCAGTGCGGGATTATGCCGGGGAAGACGTATTGCTGCAGCGCGACCAGAACGCCGAGGATGAACGTCAGGATGACGCTGTGCCAGAAGGTGCGGGCGAACACGACGCCTTCGTGCCCGCGCAGGTCAGTGACCGAGACCCCGGTCGCGATATTCTGCGGCGAGATCATCTTGCCCATCACGCCGCCAGATGAATTGGTCGCCGCGAACAGCACCGGATTGAGATTGAGCTGCCTCGCCGCCACCACCTGGAGATTGCCAAACAGCGCGTTGCCCGACGTGTCGCTGCCCGACAGAGCAACCGCCACCCAGCCGAGGAAGGGCGACAGCAGGACGAACAAATGCCCGACGGAGGACGCGCCAAGGCCGAGCGTATAAGCCATGCCGGAATAGTTCATCAGGTAGGCGAGACCGATGATGAGGCAAACAGTCACTATGGCGATCCATGACTGTTTGATGGTCCGCCCAACGCACCGGAAAAAGTCCCCGACGTTCATCTTGACCACGATCGCCGTGACGATGGCCGAGAGCAGGATCGCCGTTCCCGTCGCGAGGGGCTGGAAGCCCCAGACCGCGGCATAGGGCTTATCATTGTAGAGCGTTATCGAGATTGCCTTGTTGAGGCCGGGCCAAGGGATCGATTGCGCGCCGATCTTGAAGATCTCGAACGTCGTCCACAAAATGACGATTGCGGTCACGATGAGCCAGGGAAGCCAACCTTGCCACGGGCCCACGTCCGAATGCGCATGGAGCAGATCGGCCCCTTCCCTCACAGCGAATTCCGGATCGGGCGCAGGCTTCCATACCTGCAAGAACAGGAGCGTCACGATCAGCGAGCCGAGCGACGACAGCACGTCGGTCAACGCGTAGTTGATATAGTTCGAGGCGATGAATTGACTGAGCGCGAATGAGCCGCCGGCGACCAGCAAGACGGGCCAAAGCGACTTCAGCGAGCGCATGCCCCCGTAGAGCACCATCACGTAGAAAGGCAGCAAAAGCGCGATGAACGGCAGCTGGCGGCCGATCATGGCGCCAAGGGTCGCGGAGGGCAGTCCCGTGACCGCGCCGAGCGTCGTCACCGGGACGCCGAGCGCGCCGAAGGCGACCGGCGCGGTGTTGAAGATCAAGGTGAACACCAGCGCTTCGATCGCGGGGAACCCCACCAGGATGAGAAGCGACGAAGTGATCGCGACCGGCGTGCCAAATCCGGAGATACCCTCCAAGAGCGCGCCGAAGCAGAAGCCGATCACAACCAGCACGACGCGGCGATCGTTAGGAAGGTGGTTGAGAACCCACGCCCGGAAGGCGTCGAACCGCTTCGACTCGACCGCAATGTTGTAGAGGAGAAGCGCGTTGACGACGATCCACATGACCGGCCAGAGCGCGAACACAACCCCGGCGGCGACGGAATTGAAGGCAAGGGAAGCTGGAAGGCTCCACACCCCGATCGCGATGATGAGGCCGACAATCAGGCCCGCCAGCGACGCTTGCCACGCCGGCCGGCGCATGACGCCGAGCAGAACGAGAACCGCCGCGACGGGAAGCGCCGCGACGATGAAGGAAAGCGGCAAGCTGCCGGCGACGGGCGTCAGCAATTGTTTGAACATTTTCTGGTCCTCCCCAGCCCGTCAGCAGACGAACCCCGGTCGTTTTCCCGAGCACGACTCGGCCCCGACGCTTGTCATAAGGCGCGCCACGGCGGCAAATCAAGTTCCGGCCATTCGCCGGGCCTGCGCTCGGTCACGAAGATCTGAACCGCGCCCGAAGCCCGGCTCAAGACTTCCGCTAGCCGTCCATGTCCCATTTTTCGGCGCTGGCGCCCGCGAGTTCGCGCACCCGCTGCTCGTCAGCGCCGAATGCGCGCGCCTCGCCCTCGTAGACGATCCGGCCGTCGTCGAGCACATAGGCGCGATCAGCGATCTCGACCGCCGCGCGCACATTCTGCTCGACGAGCAGGACCGAAACGCCATCGCGCCGCGCGGCAACGACGATCTTGAACACCTCCTCGACGATCAGCGGAGCGAGGCCCTGCGAGGGCTCGTCGAGCATGAGCAGCTTGGGGTTCAAAATGAGGGCGCGGGCGATCGACAGCATCTCCTGCTCGCCGCCGGAGAGCTGGGCGCCCTTATTCGTCCGGCGCTCGGCGAGCCGCGGAAACGCTTCGTAGACACGGCTGACGGTCCACGGGCCGGGCCGCTCGACCGGAACCAGCAGGTTCTCGTCCACGGTCAGGTTGGCGAAGATGCGCCGCCCCTCCGGCACATAGCCGACGCCCGCCTCAGCGATCCGGTAGGGGGGAAATCCGGTCACGTCCGCGCCGAACAGCGCGACCCTGCCGGTGCGCGGGCGGGTCAGCCCGATCAGGCTGCGCAGCGTCGTCGTCTTCCCCGCGCCGTTGCGGCCAAGCAGCGCGACGATCTCGCCCTCGCGCACTTCGAGGCTCACGCCGTGCAGGATGTGACTCTTGCCATAGAAAGTATGGATGCCCTCGGCCTTTAGCGCGATCATGCCGCCGCCTTGCCCAGATAGGCCGCTTGCACCCTTTCGCTGTCGGCGATTTCCTGCGGCCCGCCCTCCGCCAGCACCCGTCCCTCGGCAAGCACCATGATCCGGTCGGCAAGGTTGAAGACGACGCGCATGTCGTGCTCGATCAGCATGATCGTCAGCCCCTCCTGCCGATGGAGCCGCCGGATGAGCCGAGCGATGTCATAGGTCTCCTGGTCGCCCATGCCCGCGGTCGGCTCGTCGAGCATGAGCAGGCGGGGGCGTAGCGCAAGCGACATCATGATCTCCGCCGCCCGCTGGTCGCCGTGCGACAGCGCGCCAGCGCGCATGTCGGACTTGTCGGCCAGTCCGCCCAGGCTCAGGAGCTCGGCGACGCGCGCCGCCACCGTTGCACGCGCCTTTCCGGCAAGCCACGGCCTGAGACGGTAGCCCGCCGCGATCTCGACCGCGACGCGGATGTTGTCGGCGACCGAGAGATCGGGAAAGATCTCGGTGATCTGGAAAGTACGGGCCATGCCGCGACGCACCCGCTCATCGGGAGCAAGCGCAGTGACGTCGCGCCCCTCGAAGCGAATCGAGCCCGTGGTCGGCGCGAACAGCCCGCTGACCAGGTTGAAGAATGTCGTCTTGCCGGCGCCGTTCGGACCGATGATCGCGCGCAATTCGCCCGGCTCGATGGTCAGCGACACATCGTCGATGGCGACCAGGCTGCCGAAGCGCTTCGATGCGCCGTCGACCTGAAGCAGGGTCACGCCTTCGCTCCGCTGCGCAACATGCCCAGAACTCCGCGCGGAAAGAAGCGCACCACCAGCACGAACACGAGGCCGATCACCGACATCCAGTTTTCGGTGTGGCTCGAGACGTAATCCTGCAGCGCGACGAAAATCGCTGCCCCGATCAACGGACCCCAGAACGAGCGCATGCCGCCGAGCACCGCCATGATGACGAAATTGCCCGAGAGGTCGAAGCGCAAAGCTCGCGGATCGGTAAAGTTGTTGAGCAGGGCGTAGAGCGCTCCCGCCACGCTGACGAAGAGGCACGAGATCACGAACGAGAGCCACACGTGCCACTCGATCGGCACGCCGAGAAATCGTGCGCGCCGCTCATTCTCGCGAATGGCGATCAGCGAGCGCCCGAAGGGCGAGTCGAGGAGCTTCGCCATCGCGCCGACGCAGATCGTGAAAATCGCTAGCGCGAAATAGTAGAACGCCTTGTCGTTCTTAAAAATGTCGAACCGGGCGAAGCCGAAGTCGATCGGCAGGCGATGCCAGCCGGTGAGCCCGTCGTCGCCGCCGGTCACCGCGTTCCAGCGGAAGGCGATGAAATAGAAGACCTGGCCGAACGCGATCGTCACCATGGCGAAATAGACGCCGCGCAGCCTGACGATGAGCGCGCCGATGATCATCGCCGCAACCGTTGCGACGACGACGCCGAGCCCAATGGCAGGGATCGAGCCTGCGCCCAGATACTTGATCGCCATCGCCGCTCCGTAGGCGCCGAGCCCGAAATAGGCGGCATGGCCGAACGAGAGAACCCCGGTGAAGCCGAGCAGGAAGTTGAGCGACATCGCCGCCAGCCCCATGACCACGATGCGGGTGGCGAGCTCGGTATAGCCGCCGATCGCGCCCATCCAGAACGGCATAAACAGAAGCAGCAGGCAGACCGCGGCGTCGAAAGCGCGGACGCGGGCGCCGCTCAATGCACTCTCCCCTCTTCGCCGAGCAAGCCGCGGGGCCGGACGAGCAGCACGAGCCCCATCATCACATAGATCACCGCCTCGGTGGCGGAGGGAAAATAGACCGCCGCCAGCCCGGAGGCGACGCCGATCATCAAGCCGCCAAGAAGCGTTCCGAGCAGACTGCCGAGGCCGCCAACGATGATCGCCACGAAGCTCGGCATGATGAG